>Ga0302279_10003636_pt1 | contig 18935 bp, 17 predicted proteins | sample III_Bog_N3_3_FD_194541 | JGI IMG/M metagenome (GOLD analysis project Ga0302279, IMG submission 194541) | Peat permafrost microbial communities from Stordalen Mire near Abisko, Sweden - III_Bog_N3_3 | ecosystem: Environmental > Terrestrial > Soil > Wetlands > Peat | place: Sweden: Abisko...
GCGCGCGGTCTCCTCGCGCGTTGGCGGCGAGCCCCACTATGAGTTCAATGAAGCTGCCCGCTCTCGCCGGATCGAATTCGGCTCGGCGAGCGCAGCTGCCCTGTCCGAAGCCACCTTCGTCATCGTGAGTGGATTTCCCTTCGACGATTCCGACCAATCGGATGCCCTGATGGCCGCACTCACCAACTCGCGTCAAAAGCTGATCATTGACCCGAATCCGCGGTCGGGGCTCATCCACAGCACGGCTCGATTCGTCACGTCGCTTGAGCGGATCGCCGCTCACTCACTTTTGGTCAAAATTGGCGACGATGACGCGGCCCTGCTCTATCAATCTTCGGTCGAGAAGGCCGCATCGCGGCTCATTTCGATCGGTGCATCCGTGGTGCTTGCTACCTCGGGCAAGGATGGCGCCGCTATCTATACGGCCGAGGGAATCACCGTGACGGAGGAGATCGCTAACCTCCCGTCGCCCGTCATCGACACGATGGGTGCCGGCGACGCCACCCTCGCATCAATCGCTCACTCCATCGGCGCTGGCCCGTTTCCCACGACGGATGCCGACTGGCGCGCTGCCCTTCACGATGCCATGAAGATCGCGGCGTTCACCTGTCGGCACGACGGTGCAATTCTCCAACTGTCATAGTCCAAGATTCCCTTCCCATGCGGATCTGCTCCAGCGCCTGCGCTTCGCAAGAATTGGTCTATTGAAGCAGGCGAAGCCGGGCTCAATCCGGAGGTCATGTGCGGGCGGCGGCAGGAGGTCATCCCCGATTCGAGCGGCGCGATGCGCTCAGGGCAGCGCGGCCCGAATCGACTCGAGGATTCCCTCGCGGTCGGCGGCAGGGTCGAGGACTGTGACCACAACCGCGGGGCCCGACCGTCGCCCCCGTGAAGGGCTAAAGGCCCGGACTAGTGCTCGCAGCTGTGTATCGAGGCTTGCCCGGAGGTTCTGGTCCGGGTCGAACAGCCATTGACGAAGCACCGCGTTGTGTACGGCGACGGCTGCGGCCGAGAACGCGATGCTCACATACTCCCGGCGGTCACCATCGGGCAGCGCCGTGCGAAGGTGGTGGGTGAAGGCACGTTCGTAGCGGTGCGTGGTGATGAGTTCACGGTCTCTCAGCGCCGGCACATTGTGCAGCAGCGCGAACCTGGCGAGCGAAACGTCGCGACGCGCGACATGATGGTCGAAGACCAGGAGCGCGGCGGCGCTCGCTGCCTGCAGCGGCGGCAGGCTTGACGTTGCCAGCAGGTTTTCGACCTCGCGCAGGAGAAGTTCATGGTCGGCGAAGACGATGTCTTCCTTCGATCCGAACCGCCGAAAGAAGGTGCTTCGGCTGAGCTGCACCGCCTCGGCGAGTTCGTCGACCGTCGTCGCCTCGTAACCCCGACGAGTGAAGACGTCGATGGCGGCAGCGATTGCGTCAGTGGCCGGGCGCTCGATGGTGTCTGCCTGGATCATGTTCGCTCCCTGTGGCATTTTCTGTGAGACCGAGAATCACTTGTTGAAACTCAGTTCCACTCGATACAGTGAGCTTAGGCGAACCGACGCCCGATGAAAACGGCGCCTCACCCCGCAGGAGAAATCGTGATCGAGACAGTGCAGCGTCCCCGAGAAATCGACGATCGCGCATCCGCCATCCTCGCCGCCGCCGAGATCGTCATTGACCGGTTCGGTCCCGATAAGCTCTCGCTCAGCCAGATTGCGCGAGTCTCGCTCATCCCGCTGGCCCGCATCTACCAGTATTTCGCCGACCGAAACGCGGTACTCGGAGCGCTCAGCGCCCGGGCGCTCGCCCGACTTTCTGGGGCGCTCGACACCCGTGCCACTGCGAGTGTTCCACTCGATGAAGCGCAACGACTGCAGCGCGTGATCGACCGCTTCGCCGCCCGACTCGAGCACTCCTCCGATGCCTACCTCGTGCTGTGCGGTCCGTTTGACGCCGCCAGCGAGGAGGCCCATGCCGAAGCGGTGGCTCGGCTCGCGGAGGCCCTACACCGTGCCCTCGAACCGGCTGACGCCGGCGGGCAGCCGTTCCGAACGGCGGAAGCCCTGGGCTTCGCAGCGGAACTGGTGTTCGCCTGCCTGCGCCGTTCCTACCGGCAGGATGGCCGCGTTACGGCCACCTCCATCGAGATGGCCCAGCATGCCGTCAGCACCTTCGTTGGGGCATCCCGCTAGCCAGGCAGAGGTGCGAGCCCGGAAGCCGTCGCAGGCAGGAATGAGGGTTAGCCAAGCACGGCTGGCTGAACGCCTGGCCGGACGCGTCGCCCGGGACTGTTAAGGTCGCTGGGTGGAGAAGAATCCGTCGACCGCGAGCGCTGCCGCTCGCGTCGGCGCCACCGGCCTAGTCGTCCTGGGCCTGGTCTGCCAGGAACTCGGTGCTGCGATCGCCGTGACCCTGTTCCCGCACGTCGGGGCAACCGGGATGGTGTTGCTGCGGCTGCTGTTCTCGGCGGGCATCCTGCTGGTGGTCTTTCGACCGTCGGTTCGCGGGCGCTCGCGCGCCGACTGGTTGACCGTCATCGGCTTCGGCCTGGTGCTGGCGACCATGAATGCCCTGTTCTATACCTCGTTGCTGACGCTCCCGCTCGGGTTCGCGGTCACGATCGAGCTGCTCGGCCCCCTGGTGCTCTCGGTCGTGATCAGTCGACGACCATCAGCCTGGCTGTGGGCGGCACTGGCCTTCATCGGAATCCTGGTGCTGGGCTGGAGCGGGTTCGGCCACCAGTTCAACCCGGTTGGCGCCGCCTGCGCGGCAGCGGCCGGCGGCATGTGGGTTTGCTACATCCTGTTGTCTGCGCGCACCGGCCAGCGGTTCTCGCGGCTCGATGGGCTTGCGATCGCGATGTCGATCGGCGCACTCGCCATCGCGCCCATCGGCATCCTGACCGCCGGCGCCGCCCTGCTCGCCCCCGTGGACATCGCCCTCGGGCTCGCGGTCGCCGTGTTATCGTCCGCTATTCCGTACGCCCTCGAACTGATCTCTCTCCGTCGGCTCCCGGCCGCGACGTTCTCCATCCTGCTCAGCCTGGCGCCGGCGATCGCCGCGCTCGCCGGACTGGTGGTGCTGCGACAGCACCTCACCCTGCTCGGGTCGGTCGGCATCGGATGTGTCGTCGTGGCGAGCATGGGTGCCGTGCTGGTGGCGGCCCGGAACGGGACGGCGCGAGGCACCGTTCCTTCCGAGCCGCCGCTCTAGCTAGTTGGCCAGCTGCTGCTCACGGTGCGGGAGTTTCCAGCCCGGGCGCACATAGTGGCAGGTGTACCCGTTCGGGTACTTCTCGAGGTAGTCCTGGTGCTCCTCCTCGGCCTCCCAGAACTCACCGGCCGGCTCAACCTCGGTGACGACCTTTCCAGGCCAGAGACCGGAAGCATCCACGTCGGCGATTGTCTCCAGTGCGACCTGCTTCTGCTCCTCGGAGAGGTAGAAGATCGCCGAACGGTAGCTGCGGCCCACATCATTGCCCTGGCGATTCTTGGTCGACGGGTCGTGGATCTGGAAGAAGAACTCCAGCAGGTCGCGGTATGAGATCACGGAGGGGTCGAACACAATCTCCACAGCCTCGGCGTGGTCACCGTGGTTGCGGTAGGTCGCGTTGGGGGTGTCACCACCGGAATAGCCGACGCGGCTGGAGATCACTCCAGGTCGACGACGCAGCAGTTCCTGCGCCCCCCAGAAGCACCCGCCGGCGAGAATGGCGGTTTCGGTTTGGGTGGATGTGGCCATGATTAGGCCTCCTTTGTCGTAAACAGGCTGCGGTAGTCACCGTAGCCCTCGGCCTCGAGCTGGTCTACCGGGATGAACCGGAGTGCAGCCGAGTTGATGCAGTAGCGCAGCCCGCCATCCTGGATCGGACCGTCGTCGAAGAGGTGCCCCAGGTGGCTGTCGCCGTTGGACGAGCGCACCTCGGTGCGGCGCATCCCGTAGCTGTTGTCAGCATGCTTGATCACGTTGTCGGGATCGATCGGCCGGGTGAAGCTCGGCCATCCAGACCCGCTGTCGAACTTGTCGGTGGACGAGAAGAGCGGCTCCCCGGAGACGATGTCGACATAGATGCCGTCCTGGTGGTTGTTCCAGAACTCGCCGGTGAACGCAGGCTCGGTCGCGCTCTCCTGGGTCACCGCGTACTGCTCAGGTGTGAGCTCGGCGATACGGTTGGGGTCCTTGCGGTAAGTAGTTGTAGTCATGGGATGTTGCTCCTCGTTTGTGGCGCTGGCTGCGGCACTCGATCCATATAACAGCGGTTTGCCTCGAAAAGTTCCCGGGCTCCAGCTAACTCGAAGCTAGTGCTCCCGCACCTTCGAAACCCGCTGCTGGAGGGCGGAACGCACCATGGGCCATTCGCTGGCGATGATGGAAAACACGACGGTGTCGCGAAGGCTGCCGTCGGCCATCCGGGTGTGCGCTCGCAGCACGCCATCCTGTTTTGCCCCCAGCCGCGCGATCGCCTCCCGGGACTGGAAGTTCATCCAGTGGGTCCGAAATTCGACTGCTGGGCAGCCGAGAGTGTCGAAGGCGTGCCCGAGCAGGAGCAACTTTGAGTCAGGATTGGTGCCGGTGCCGTGCACGGACGCCGCGTTCCAGGTCGACCCGATCTCTACCCGGGGAACGGCCGCGTCGATGTTCATGTAGGTGGTCATGCCGATGATTCGACCGGGCTCGCCGGTTCGTTCGTCGCGCAGCCGGGTGGTGAAGGGGAGCATCGAACCTTTCTCCTGGAGTGCGAGCCGGCGGTCGATCTCGTTTGACATTTTTTCGGGCGTCGGGATGCTCGTGTACCAGAGGTTCCACAGCTGACCGTCCTGTGCGGCGGCGACGAGGCCGTCGTGGTGCGCGTGCGCGAGCGGCTCGAGGATGACGTGGGTGCCCACCAGGGTCACGGGAATGATCGGGGTTGCCATACCCCGAGTGTGCCGCATATTTTCTGAACGCTTTTTTCCCACGACGCTCAGGACGGAATCACCCCGAACGTTTGCGCCAGATTTTCGATCTTGCGTGCGCGGCCCAGCCGCGGCAGGTCGCTGCCGTCCCGCACCACCCGGCCGCGCGCCTCGAAGTCGGCCAGGAAGTCGCGAGCCCACATCACATCGCTCGGTGTGGGGCTGATGACCTCGTTGATGACAGCAGCCTGCGCGGGGTCGAGGCAGAGCTTGCCGGTGAGACCGAGCGAGACCGTCATCTCGGATTGCTCCCGCAGCACCGGGTGGCTGCTCCCCACGGTGGGCCCATCGATCGGGCCGGGAAGTGAGCCAATCCTGCTCGCAAGAACCAGGCGTGTTCTCGGGTAGGCCATCGCCAGGTTGTCTGACGCGGTTCCGGTGTCGCGACGGTAGTCGCCGCTGCCGAATGCCAGCCTTGCCGCCCCTCGCGCCCGCGCGATTGCGACCGATTCCTCGATCCCGAGGGCAGATTCGATCAACGGGATGACCGGCAGCACGCCACGGAGACGGTCGAAGGTCTCCGTCACATGCAAAGCCGACTCCGTCTTCGCGAGCATGACGCCGAGCAGCCCATGAAGCCCGGCAAGCTGGTCGACGTCATCCGACCAGAAATCGGTCGAGCGATCGTTGATCCGAACCCAGGCCGTGCCACCGCCCTGAAGCCAGGCGATTACGTCGTCTCGCGCGCCAGGCTTGGCGGCAGGGTCCACCGCATCCTCGATGTCGAGCACGATCTGGTCGGCGCGGGACTGCACGGCCGCATCGAACTCGGAGGGCCGAGTAGCAGCGACCAGCAGCCACGAGCGCGCCAACGAGGGCGGGATCTGCGACCGGGACGTCACTCCGGTACCCGCGATCCGACAAGCATGCGAGCCGGATTGCGACGCGTGATCTGGTCGTGACCGTTCGCGTCGATCCCGAAGTCGGCGAGCATCGCCCTGAAACCCGTGAGCACATGGGAATAGCCCCAGCCTCCGTACTCGGTGAGGTAATGCTTGTGCCCGACATCCTGCGAGATGAGCAGCGACTCAAGGAAGCCCGCACTGGCCAGTTCGGCGATCGCCTTGCACCGCTCCCGGTCAGACGGCAGCCACCACGCGTTCGCACCGTCGGTGAAATAGCCGGAGTTGCCGCACAGGTCGTACTCGATGAACGCGCCGCGCTGCGCAAGCGACCGGTGATAGTCCACGGCTTCAGCGAACTCGATGTCCGAGTGGGCAAGCGCCGCATCAACATGACCCAGCACGACCCGGCGCAGGTCGACGCCCTCGTCCTCGAGAATGTCCAGAACACCATGACCGGATCGCGTCGGCGGATGCACGTGCACCGAGATCGTGAGGCCCGAATGCCGGTGGGCGATCGCCGCCGCACGCAGCACCTTCTCCTCGTTGGGGTGTAGCGGCCAGGTGGTGCCGATTTCGCCGATGATGCCCGGCCGGATTCCGGATGCGCCGAGGCCGTTCTCGATCTCGCCAAGAAAGCCTCCAGCGATCTGATCGACCGACATGCCGCGCACCTTGGCGCCCTGCGCAAAATTGACGTAGTGGCCCACCCCGGCGACCACGTTGACCCCGGTTTGCTCTGCCACATCGCGGAGACCGATCGGATTGCTCCCGATGTCGCTATTTGTCACATCCACGATCGTGCCGCCCCCAGCGGCCCGGAACAGTTCCACTTCTCGGCACGCCAGGTCAACGTCGTCGAGGATGCAGTTGAGGCGGTTGCCGTAAGGGTTGCCCCGGATGGCCTGCAGGTTGCGCAGCTCGACCGGGTCGTCGAGGATCTCGCTGGACTGGTACTTGCCGAGCTCGTCGACGTAGGCGAGTAGGTCGATGAACAGGTGCTCGTGGGGTAGCGTCACCCCCAGGTCCGCGGCTGAAATCGGTCCGAGCACGGTCATGACAGTTGCGGTCACGTTGCCTCTCTCCATTTTTTGGGCCTCGGGGCGAACCGAACACGTGCGCGGTCCGCCCCAAGGATTCGCTGGATGCCCTACTTGCCGTCTGCGGCCGCGCACAGTTCGACGTTGGCTGCGGTGATCGCAGGCGTCTTCATGTACGCGATATTGGGAACAGGCTTGCCTTCAAGCACGGCGAGGGTGGCCGACGCCACATTCTGGCCGTCTTTCGCGGGGTCCTGAAGGTTGGATGCGTACTGGCTGCCGTTTTTGATGTTGTTGTAGCCGTCGATTGTGCAGTCAGACCCGACAACTACGAGGTTCTTCCCGGGCTTGTAGCCAGCTCGGTCCGCAGCGGTGATGATGCCGGCGACCATATTGTCGGCCTCACCGTAGATCCCGATGACCTTGTCGCCGCCAAACTGCGAGAAGAGTGCGGCTGCGGCCGTCGTCGCGATGGTCTGGTCCCAGTTCCCTGGCTGGCTCCCCACGATTTTGAGTCCCGGCGCCTCCCTGGCGAGCTCCGCCTTGAAGCCGTCCGTGCGGCCAATGGTCGACGCCGCGCCCGCGGTGCCCGTGATCTCGAGGATGTCGCCACTGAGCCCCAGCCCCTTCTCTTTAAGGCCGGCGACCAGGGATCTCGCGGATGCCTCTCCCAGGGAGACATTGTTGGGGCCGGTGAACGCGGCCCACAGAGAGGTGTTACTGGTGCTCGGGATTGACGTACTGATCACGACCTTGATGCCGGCCTGCTTGATCTTCTCCAGGGAGGGGACGATGGCGCTCGCATCCGCGGGCCAGATGACAATGGCATCCGGACGGGTGCTGATGGCCTGGTTCACCTGTTGCGCCTGTTCCGCCGCGTCAAAGTTGGTTGTGACAGTCGTTACGTCGACGCCAGCGCTTTTCAGTTTCGCCTGGAATGCCGCGGCCTGCGCGGCACAGTAGGCACAGGTTTGGGTGACCGTGAGGAAGCTCACCTTCTTCCCGTGGACGGAGCCGCCCGCGGTTGCTGCGGGCGTCGACGTCGAGGTCGACGCCGCGCATCCGGCGAGTGAGCCGATTGCGATGGCACTGATCGCGAGGACGGTGACTAGTGTGGCGCGCTTATACATGGGACTCCTTGTGCTGTGATTGATCCGTCAGGGTTGACGATTGGAGATAGCGGAAACTGAGCCGGTTGAGCGGTTTGTCGAGAATGACGACCGTAAGGAGCACTGCGCCGTTGACCAGTTGGATGGCGGCCGAATTCATCCCGACCAGGCCGAGGCCGTTGGACACGATTGCGAGCAGCGTGGCTGCTCCGAACACGCCTACGAGGCTGCCCTTGCCTCCGGTGAGGGAAATGCCGCCGAGTATGGCGGCCGTTGCCGCCTGCAGCAAGAAAGCGTCGTCCTCCCCAGCGACACCGGACGCGAGGGTGACCCCCTGCAGTGCACCAGCCACTCCGACGAACAGCCCCGACAGCACGAAGGCCGACACCAGAGTCGTTCGCACGGGCAATCCCGATGCCCGGGCACGATCACCGTCGCTACCGACGGCATAGAGCCACCGGCCCCGCCACGATCTCCGCACCAGCGGAATCATGGCGAGGGCGAGCACGAGCTCGATGATCGACTGCAGCGAAAAGATGCCAGCGAGGTTTTGGGTTAGCGCAAACCCCGCGCTCAAATCTTTCATCTGCACCAACTGCCCGTTGGCGATGGCAAAGCTGATGCCCACTGCAAGAACGAGCGAACCCACCGTGACCGCCAATGACGGGATCCTGAAAGTTGCCGTAATCCAGCCGCTCACAAATCCGAACGCCATCGTGACTACGATCGCGACCAGGATTGCGGCAGGGGTGCCAAGCGAGTTACTCAACCGCACGGATATGAGCGCCGCCATGGGCAGGGTGCCAGCGATCGAGATGTCGAATTCGCCCGCGAGCATGACGATGCCGAGACCGAAGGCGACGATTGCGAGCGGTGCGAGCGATTGCAGGAGTGAATAGATATTGCCGGCGTTGAGAAAGTCGCTGTTTGCCACGGAAAATCCGATGAAGGCGACAAACGCGAGACCCCAGGCTATGAGCAGCCGGAAATTCCAGTAAAGAAAGGTTGGATTCACCGTGAACGCCCTCCGCGTACCCTCGACGCGACGCCCGTGAGCACCACGGCTGACAGGACAAGCGCGCCCTTGACCACCAGTTGGACTTCGTAGGTAAGACCTACGAGTACCAGCACGTTGCCAAGCAGACCGACGAACAGGGCCCCGACCGCCGCGCTGATCGGTGATCCGCGACCACCCTTCACCGCGATTCCTCCGACGACGACAGCAGTGACGGCATCGAATCCGAACGTGCCTCCCAGAATCAGATTGCCCTGACCGGACTGGGATGACAGCAGTCCTCCCGCGAGCCCGGTTGTGGCTCCCGCGACGGTGAAACTCAGTACGACCGATGGCCAGGCGCGCACTCCCGAAACCAAGGCGGCCTTCTCGTTCAGGCCTACCAGCGCCATCCGCCGACCGGGCACGCTGAACCGATGCCACACCGCGATTCCGATCGACACCGCGACGAAAGCAAAAACCTGGAAGGGGAAGATACCGAAAAGGTTTGCGGAGAATATGCCAGCATCTCCGCCTCGACTGATGGTGAGGCCGCCGGTCGCGAGCTCGCCGGCGCCGATCAGGATGGCGGAGAATGCAATCGTCGTGATGATGGGATCGGTCTGGAATCGCCCGACGATGATGCCCTGGATCCAGCCAACAAAAGTTCCGAACCCAACCGCAGCCGCGAGAGCGAGCCACGCGCCGTAGGGGAGACACTCCGCGAACACGATGGTGGACAGCGCAACCGTCGATGAGATCGACAACGAGAAGATGCGTCCCACCAAAGTGATGAGGCTGAGCCCGACAGCGGCAATTCCTGTCAGGGAAACGGACAACAGCAGGGCCTGGATGTTCGACGTTGTTGCGAACCGCGGCACTGTCACGGCCGCGATGAGTACAAACAACGCCGTGAGCAGCACCACCGCGGTCGAGCCCTCGGTGACGCGTACGCGACGAAGCAATCCGACCCGCATGACAGTCATGTGAGTGCTCCGCCAAGGATGTCAGCAAGTAGCTCGGCATCCGTGACCTTGGCGACCGGCTGGACCGATTGAGTACGACCGCGGTAAAGAGTGATCACCCGGTCCGCGAGTTCGCGTACCTCGACGACATCGCTCGTGTAGACAACGACGGCGACATTGTGTGAGGCGAGTTTTCGAACGCTGCGGTAAATCTCGGCTCGCGCGCCGATATCAACTCCCCGGGTCGGCTCATTCAGCACCAGGACTCGCGGCTTGGTCGCGAAGGCACGGCCGATGGCTACCTTCTGCTGGTTTCCGCCGCTGAACGATGACACGCGCTCCGCCACCCTGCGCGGATCGAAGGCCGTGACTTCCGCGATTTCTCGGGCGAGGTCGATCTCCAGCTGTCGCCGAATGAGGCGAAAGCGGGTTACGCGCCCGAGGGCACCGGAACTGATGTTCGTTGTAACCGGGGCGTCGAGGAACACGCCCTCGCCCACCCGGTCTGCTGAGACGTAAGCGATACCAAGCTTCTGCGCCGCGCTGCGGTCGAGCCGGCCGACTTCGGCGCCGTCGAGTGCGAACGAACCGGCCTCGAGTGGTGCCAGACCGGCTATCGCTCGCACGACCTCGTCGGCCCCCGAGCCAATCTGGCCGAAGAGCGCAAGCACTTCGCCGCCGCGAGCTGTCAACGTGATGTCGGAGAAACGACCACGGGACGAAGCATCACGCAACTGCACGTGGGTGCCCGACGCGAGGTCCACAGAGTCGGATTTTTGCGGCACCACGTGGTCGGGGCCGAGCATATTTTCGATGACCGTCTGCAATTCGAACGTGGTTGTGCGCCCGGCTGCGACCACCCGGCCGTTTCGCATCACGGTGATACGGTCGGCGAGGCCGAAAACCTCCCCAAGACGATGCGTGATATACACGATCGAACGGCCATCGGCGACCAGCTGCCGGACCACCGAGTGGATGCGCTGGATTTCGGGGTCGGACAAGGTCGCGGTCGGTTCATCCAGGATCAGGACTCGCGCGTTCGCCATCAGGCCCCGCGCTATTTCGAGTAACTGCTGCTGGGCGAGCGACAGCGCGCTGGCGGGCAGATCGTCATCGAGGGCGCCCAGGCCGGCGGATACGAGCGCCGACCGCGCCGCGAGCCTCACCTTGCGGTAGGGGACCAGCCCGCGGCGAGCACCGGAGGCCACGAGCACGAGATTGTCGAGCACCGACATTTCCGGCACTACTGAGAGTTCCTGGAACACCATTGCGACATCGCCGGCGAGGTAGGCGGGACCATGGATCTCACCGCTGTCCGCGCTCGTGACACCGGCGAGAATCTTGACCAGCGTGCTCTTGCCGGCGCCATTTTCGCCGAGCAGTGCGTGTACCTCACCCGGAAAGAAATCGATCGATACCGCGTCGAGAGCGACCGCGCCCCCGTAGGACTTGCTGAGCCTCCGCACACCAAGCAGCGCCTCGGCTTCGCTCACCTGCGACTCGCCCAACTGCTGCCTCCCGGATCTGCGCACCGTCGCGCGATCTGGTTATCCTGCCATAATTGGTTACCGATTACCAGTTACCGATTACTCAGGTTGGCTTCCAAAAATCGGATCTTGCAGGGGTGCTGAAACAGTAGGTAATATATTACCGGTCAGCGGTAACCGATAAAGAAAGGTTGCCAACCGGATCCACCCGAGACGTAAGGTGCACCATGTCGACTGAGCAACTTTCTGAGGACGACCGGCTTCTCGCCACCTTTGGCTACAAGCAGGAACTGACCCGCACGCTGGGCAGTTTTTCGACCTTCGCAACTGGCTTCGCGTTCATTTCGATCCTCACCGGAATGTTCCTTCTCTTTGGCTTCAGCTATGGCGTCGGCGGCCCGGCCTCCGTTTGGGCGTGGGTTATCGCCGTCATCGGCCAGCTGCTCTTCGCCCTGAGCTTCGCAGAACTCTCCGTGCGGTTCCCGCTTGCCGGTTCCGTCTACAACTGGACCAAGCGAATCGCCCACAAGGGCGTCTCCTGGATGGCCGGAGCATCGATGATGCTCGGCCTGATCGTCTCAACGGCTGCAGTCGCCCTGACCATGGGGGTTCTGCTCCCGCAGGTATCACCGTTCTTCCAGTTCTACGGTAAGGCGTCGAACCCGGTGGATGTATCGGTCAACGCCGTCATCATCGGATCCCTCACCCTGGTGTTGACGACCGTGGTCAGCGTGCTTGGCACGAAAGTGCGCTCGATCGTCAATAACATCGGGGTGATTGTGGAGCTCGGCGCATCGTTCATCCTCATTGTCGGCTTCCTCTTCCACGCGAAGCGCACCCCGCTCGTCGCGTTCGACACCAACGGAACCTCAACGGGACCATCCGGCTACGTAGGTTCGCTGCTTGTCTGCCTGCTCCTCGGCCTGGTCGTCCTGTGGGGGTTCGACACCGCCGGCTCGCTCGGGGAAGAAACGATCAACCCCCGCAAGACGAGTCCGCGCGCCATCATCCGCGCGGTGATCGCCTCGGGGGTCTTCGGCTTCCTGCTGATCCTCACCGCGGTAATGGCCGTGCCCGACCTCAAAGACCCGCGCATCGCAAGCCAGGGGCTGGCGTTCGTTGTGAAAAGCGCCTTCGGTGATGTGTACGGCACGCTGTTGCTCGTCGCAGCCGCGGTCGCCGTCTTCGTCTGCGCACTCGCCAACCAGACAGGCGCCGTCAACATGATGTTCGCGATGGCTCGCGACAACGCGCTACCAGGATCAGAGCGGCTCGCAAACGTTGCGGCTCGCGCTAAGACGCCCGTGGCTCCCCCCATCGTCGTCGCGATCGTCGGCATCCTGATCCTGCTCGTCAACATCTCACAGCCGCAGATCATCCTCGTCGTCACTTCAGACACCGTGATCTTCGCCCTCATCTCGTACATCCTGGTCGCCGGATCGTTCTCGCTGACGCGCATCCGGGGGCAATGGCCAGACCCCGGCAAGGGATACTTCAACCTCGGCCGCTGGGGACTTGTCGTGAGCGGGATCGCGACCGTGTGGGCCATTGCGATGGTCATCAACATCGCCTGGCCACGGAACATCGTCTACAACCCCGCACCACCGTACGCGTGGTACCTGCAGTGGGGTGGCGTGCTCATCCCCGCCGTCGTGCTCGTCGCGGCATTCGTGGTCTACCTGACACAGCGCAACAAAATCGGGATCCTTGCTGCCCACGCCGCGATCCCGGAAGACGGATCGGTAGCCGCGCCCGAAGCACTCGGGCACGGCGGCCTGTAGGCGCGGTGTCCGACCTCAGCGGCATACTCCCCGAACTGCGGGCTGCCGCTGCCGCCTGGCAGGTCGTCGACCTAACGGACATCGACCAGGCACGAAAGTCCGACGCGGCATCCGTCGCGACCGCCAGCGCAACCGATATATCCGGCCTGGTTGGCGGGCCGGTCGCAGTGGAAGAGGCCACATTCGCGACCGGCCCGGCCCGCAGCACCACCAGGACTCGGATCTATCGCTCCCCGCAGGGCGCCGGCACCCCCGGCGCCCTGCTCTTCCTCCACGGCGGGGCATTCTGTCTCGGTGACCTCGACACCGACCACCTGCGCTGCCTCGCCTACGCCCGGCGAGCAGGCATCACCGTCGTGTCCGTCGACTACCCACTGGCACCCGAACACCCCTACCCCTCCGGGCTCGACACCGGAATCGCGGCCGCCGAGTGGATGCGTGCGAGCGCAGCCGACCTCGGCATCGATCCCCACCGCATCGGAATCGGGGGCGAAAGCGCCGGCGCAACGCTCGCCGCTGGGGTAACCCTGGCGCTCCGCGACCGCAACCGGTTCCCTCCCCGCTGCCAGGTGCTGCTCTTCCCCGCGCTCGACTACCGCCAATCAACCGAATCGATGCGAACCAACGTCGACAGCCCCGCCTGGAATGCGATCCAGACCCAGAACATGTGGCGGCATTACCTCGGCACTGATCCGGCGTCATTCCACAGTGCCCCGGGCAGCGCCCGCCCCAACTATGCGTCACCGGGGATCGAGCACGACCTCGTCGGCCTACCGCCGGCACTCGTCGTAACCGCCGAAATAGACCCACTCCGCGACGAAGGAATCGACTACGCCACACGGCTGATGCGGGCCGGAGTCGCCGTCGAGCTCCACAACTACTCCGGCACCTTTCACGTGTTCGACTTTGCCGCACCGCGCGCTGCTGTCTCGGCACGCGCACTCGACGAACAAGTCCAGTTTCTCCGGAGACACCTGGGAAGCGGCGCGCAGAACTAGCGCCGACGTGCGGCACCCGAAGCGAGACCAGCAACACCCACTGCAACCAACACAAGGATCAGCGCAGTGAGGATGCCGACACCCTGGGCGATGAAACCGATCACCGGTGGCCCAATCAGAAAAGCAAAATAGCCCATCGTCGCCACCGCGGCGACACGCGCGCTGGCATTCTCCGGATCGTCCGCGGCAGCAGACATCCCCAGCGGAAACCCCAGCGCGGCACCTCCGCCCCACAGGATGACGCCGACCACTGTTGCCGGGAAAGCCGGGACGAAGATAAGCAACGCGAGCCCCAGCACACCCGAAGCCGCACCAAAACGCAGCGCGGCAACCCTACCCACCCGGTCGACCAGCGCGCCGCCGCCCAGCCGGGCGAGCGTCATCGCCGCCAGAAAAACGCCCAGCATCAGTGCACCGGTCGCGTGGCTCGTGTGCCGGCCCTGAACCACCGCGATAGTCAGCCAGTCATTCGCACTACCCTCCGCAAAGGTCATGCCCAGCACCACAGCACCGAGCAGCAACACCCGTGGGTCTCGCCAGACAGCGAGTCTCGAACGCCAGGTATCCGGTACCGCAGCGCCGCGCACAGCCGAGCGAACCGGTGCCGAGCCCGCCCCTGCCGAATCCCGGGTAACCCGCTCGGCCGCGCGCTCGTGAATCTCCCCCGACGTTGACTGAAGGGAGCGAGTCAACAGCAGCGTCGCCACCAGCGCGATCGTGCCCGCGAACGCGAACTGCTCCCACACGGTGATGCCCAAGAGGAGAGCCAGGGCGCCGACGCCAGCTCCCAGTGCAGCCCCAAGGCTGAACGAAGCGTGGTAGACCGGGAGCAGGGTGCGGAGCATCGCCCGGTCGGCTTCGGTCGCGGAGACGTTCATGGCCACATCCGTGACGCTGTATCCGGCACCGAAAACAGCCAGCAGCACGAACACCACGAATGGGCTCGGGAACACCGCCGCACTGACGCCGAGTGCGACCAGGGAAATACTCGAAAGACCGTAGGCGATCCGGATGGTGCGCGTCGTGCCCAACCGGGCGACGACATGGCTCGACAGAAGCAACCCCAGGATGGAGCCACCCGAAAGTCCCGCAAGCAGGATGCCCAGTTGAGCGTTGTCCGCGTGCAGCACCGCTCGAACGTCCGGGATGCGACTTGCCCAGGTGGCCAGACCGAACCCCGTCAGGCCGAAAACGCCGAACAGGGCATTGCGCCAGCGGCGCATCGAAGCCCCCAACGGCGGCGTTCCGGCCGGCCGGGCGGATGTCACCGGGCGATCAATTCAGATCCTTCGTGCCCGCTCCCCCACAGCCCTGACCGTCCCGCGCGTTCGTGCGCCTGCGGCACCTCCCATTCGTCGTCGTCCCGCAGGGCGGGCGGAAGAAACTCCTGGGGCGCGTTCTGGTAGGTCACCCCGCGCAGGAACCGGCCAATCGACGCCGTACCCACCGACGTCGAATCCACGGTCGTCGCCGGCCATGGCCCGCCGTGCTGCATTGCGGGTGTTACCGCAACCCCGGTCGGCCAGTTGTTGAACAGCACCCGGCCACTGGTTTCGGCGAGAGTGCGAACGAATCGCTTCAGCGCCGGCGACGACTCCCGCTCACCAAGGAACAGGGAACCGGTCAGGTTGCCGGGGAAGAGCTGACGATGAAGCAACTCAAGGTCTTCGTCACCGATGGTGACGATGACGGACAGGGGGCCGAAAGCTTCGTCGAGCAAGTGCTTCTCGTTCTGCAGCAGCTGGGCCAGCGACGCTCTCACAATCGTCGGGCGCACCCAGGCCTGGCCGTCGTCATCCCAGCGCAGGCTGCCCTCGATGAGGGTGTCGATACCTGGCACACCCAGAACGGCCTCGCGTCGCTCCGCATAACCGCGCGAAATAGAGCCGGTGAGCAGGCGGTGCTCCTCAGCGTCCACGGAGAGAGACTGGAGGGTCTCCGTGAAGGCGTCGTCGGCTGGGCCGAAGAGGAAGCCAGGTTTGGTGCACAGCTGCCCCGCCGAGCCGGAGACCGCCGACCAGTATCCGGCGGCAATTGCCTCACGATTCTCGGTGAGCGCCTGGCGGGTGACATAGACCGGATTGACGCTGCTCAGTTCACCGAAGAACGGAATCGGCACATCCCGCAGCGCCGCGAGCTTGCAGAGCAGGTTGCCCACGGCGAACGAACCGGTAAAGGAGCCGGCGCGAATTTTCGGGTGCTTGATGAGGGCGACGCCGGCCTGCTGGCCGAAGACAATCTGCAGCACGTCACGCGGTATGCCGGCCTCCACGAGCGCTGCTCCGGCAATCTTCTCGGTGGTTGTCGCCAGCTGCGGATGGCCGGAATGCCCTTTGACGATGACCGGGCATCCCGCGGCCAGCGCCGCGGCCGTGTCGCCGCCCGCGACAGAGAAGGCGAACGGGAAGTTGCTGGCGGCGAAGTTCAGCACAGGCCCCACCGGCTCGAGAACACGCCGAAGGTCGGGACGCGGTCCCAGGACGAAATCCGGGTCGCGCTCATCCAGCCGTGCATCCAGGAAGGTGCCGGAGCGCACCAGGTCGGCGAAGAGCCTGAGCTGCACACAGGTGCGGCGCAGTTCGCCGGTCAGGCGAGTCGTGGAAAGTCCGGTCTCGGCCGCCGCAATCCCGACCAGTTCGTCGGTCGCCTGCGACAGCCGCATCGCGATGGTTACCAGGCCATCCGCCCGCACCCGAAGGGGAAGGGCCGCGTATTCGGCAGCCACGTTTGCGGCACGCACGGCGATTGCGTCCCAGGCGGCATCGGCTGTTTCTGTCTCGTCGAGTTGCATTGCGAGTGGTGTTCCTTTTGGCATCTGGTGACGTCGCCCGGTCAATCGATCAGGCGCTGAAGACGGGAGTGAGAAGCGACGCATCCACCTCGATGCCCAGCCCGGGAGCTGTCGGCGCGCTGCCTCGGCCGGCCGAAGACCTGGGCTGCCCCTGCGCTACGTGCTCATTGGTCCAGTCGTTGAAAAACGAGGTGGTGAGCAGGCTCGAGGGCGAGGTGCTCGCGGCGAGGTGGCTGACGGCGGCAGTAGTGATGTCGCCGCCCCAGGTGTCTTCGATGGACACCGTCAACGCGAGATCCTGCGCTCGATCGCGCATACGCGCAGCGGCGGAAATGCCACCAACTCGACTGAGCTTGATGTTGACCGAGCCTGCATGCGCGACATGCTTCGCGTCGAAGAGGTCATCGAGAGTCAACACCGACTCGTCGAGCACCAGGGGAAGAGTGCTCGACGCCTGGACGATCGCGCAGTCTGCCGTGCTCCTGCAGGGTTGCTCGATATAAACAGGCAGCCCCGCGAGTGCGCGAACGGCCGACAGTGCTTGCGGAATGTTCCAGCCGCCGTTCGAGTCGGCGATGACCAGCACATCCGGATCGGCACGGGCCAGCACCGCCCTGGTGCGCTCCGCGTCCTCCTGCGGATCGTTGCCGACCTTCAGCTGGAATTGCCGCACACCTTCGCTGGAGCGATGCGCCACGAAGTCGGCCATCGCCTCGGGCGCCGCCAGCGGAACCGCTTCGTAGAGCGGGAAATCGGGGGCGAGCACTCCGCCGAGCAGGGTGGATACCGGCAGTCCCGCAACCTTGCCGAGGATGTCCCAGCAGGCAATGTCGACGGCGCTCTTCGCGGCCTCAGCGCCGAGCAGCGTCGTCCGCATGAGCTGGTGAACACGGGAGATGTTCGTCGGGTCTGCGCCGACCAGCGCGGCGGCAAGTTCTGCCAGCGCTGCCCTGACACCCGTGGGGAACGCGGGCAGGTAGGTACCGCCGAGCGGGGACACCTCTCCCCAGCCTTCGACCCCGTCGTCGGTCGTCAGGCGCAGCACCGTCGAGTCCTGCGTTGTGGATGCCCGACCTCCGGACATCACGTATTCACCGTGCTTGTAGGTCAGGCGATAGCGGAACACATCGAATCGAACAATTTTCACGAAGAGTGCCGATCTGGACGTCGGGTGGACTTGATCAGGCGGGGAGCAGCACGGTGAGGGCGAGCTCCACGTCTTCGATTACTCTGGCACGCTCCTCCGCAGTGAGGGCAAGTCGCGGTGCACGCGATGGCCCGCCGTACTGCCCGGCGACCTCCTGGGCCAGCTTGATGGCTTGCACGAAGGTGTGCCGGGTATCCCACATGAACGCCGGCTGCAGGAATCGGTAGAGCTCGCGTGCCTCGGCGACCTTGCCCTCGACCCCAAGCCGGTAGAGACGCGAGCAGAGCTCCGGAATCGCGTTCGAGAAGCCGCCGATCCATCCGACGGCGCCCATCAGGGTTGCCTCGAGGATGGTGTCGTCAGAGCCCGCGAGAACATCGAGCGCCGGCGCGACCCTTTTGACTGAGGTGATGCGACGGATGTCACCCGAGTATTCCTTGACCGCGACCACCTCGGGGATCTCGGACAGCTCGCGAAGAATCTCCGGGGTCAGGTCGACGCGCGTGTCGAACGGATTGTTGTAGGCGACGACCGGCAATCCGGCCTTGGCGATCTCACCGTAGTGGTGGATGATCTCGCGCTCACCGGCCCGGTAGGCATTCGGCGGCAGTGAGAGCAGCGCATGCGCGCCCGCCTCGCGAGCCTGCTCGGCCCATCGACGTGCCTCGTCGGCACCATACGCACCGGTTCCCGGCATGACGGTGAAACCGTCGGGGGCCGCTTCGACCGCGGCCGTGACTACTCGAGCGCGCTCTTCGTCGGTGAGCACGTGATATTCGCCGAGGGATCCGTTGGGGGCGATGCCGTCGGCTCCATGCTCCGCAAGCCAGCGCACC
>Ga0302279_10003638_pt1 | contig 18932 bp, 16 predicted proteins | sample III_Bog_N3_3_FD_194541 | JGI IMG/M metagenome (GOLD analysis project Ga0302279, IMG submission 194541) | Peat permafrost microbial communities from Stordalen Mire near Abisko, Sweden - III_Bog_N3_3 | ecosystem: Environmental > Terrestrial > Soil > Wetlands > Peat | place: Sweden: Abisko...
CGGTTTGTTCGACCCACGGCGTAGGCCCGAACGTCCGTTGTGGGAGGCCCGGCCTCCCAGGGGTAAGGCCGTTCGCCGACCCGTGGTTCACCGCCATGGCCGTCCCGCCATACGAAACCGTTCCACATGATGGGACGACTCCCGGTTCCCTGGGACTTTCTGTTATTTGACACCAACAGACCGCGTGCGTCCGGGCAATGATTGTGCAACAGTAGGCGTTCCGGGATCAAAACGCCCGGAGCACCACACGCGATCCTGCCATGATGGAGCTACGCGAGGGCCGAGACGAGATGCCAGTCGTATGCGGGTACAAGTTCCGCGGGATCCAGGAATACATCGCGCGCGGTGGACGCCTGATCGACATTGCCGGCGGATCGGAGCTAATAGATTCGCTTTGCCGCCGGCGGCTCGCTGATGTGTTGGGCGCACTGGGAGTCGGAGGCGTCGACGCGAACGGTGCGGCGGTGATGCACCAGGATCATGGTCGCGTCTTGCAGGCCGCCTCCGGACGTATCCTGCTTCTGTTCAAGGATCGCGATGCGGCGCATCGCTTTGTCCGGCTGTGGCCGCTCATTGCCGAACAATGGGCGCCGGATGCTCGGCACGGCATCGACCTGCGAGAAGCCTCGGACGCAGCCATTCCGGAAACCGTTGCGGCTGTGGTCGATCGGATCGAGTGCGGGCCGGAGTTGCCGCTGATGGCGCTGCCGTCGGCCGGTCCGCTCACCATGCGAGAACGCCGGACTGGCCTACCGGTCTCGCATATCTCGCGCGATGGCGAGCCGATCGAGGACCGCGACGCCTCGAGCAGACGTCGGTCGGTGATGCTCCGTGGGAACGGCAATAAGCAGAACGAGTCCGGCAGCGATCTCCTCAAGAAGCGATTCGGCTTTGGCGATCGCGTGCCCAGCTTTGAGGCTGATGACATCGCCGACGCCGGCGGCAGCGATATCCTCGCTGTGGTGCACGCCGACGGCACACGATTTGGCCAGCGCTTCGCCCTCCTGATGAGCCGGCACGGCCCCGAAGCGGTGGCAGCCTTCTCCAGCCTGTCGAGCGACCTGTTTCGCGGTGCCGCCACTTATGCGGTGCAGACCGTTATGGACCTTATCACAAAGGAAGGCCGGGTCGCCTGCCGACCAATTCTGCTCGGGGGGGATGACATGACGGTCCTGGTCCCGGGCAAGTTCGGCCTCGATGTCGCGCGGCGGTTCTTGGTTAGCCTCGAACAGGCATCCGCGGCTCCGCTCAAGCAGTTTGCCGCGACCTACCACCTGGACCGTGATCCCAGTTGGCAAGGCCTGCACGCCGGCGCGGGCGTCGCACTCGTGCACGCGCACTATCCGTTCGATCTTGCGTTGAGACTCGCCTCCACCTGTGCCGCCTGGGCCAAGGCAAGATTGCCGACCGACCCGACCTACCAAACATCCAGCCTGCAGTTTCATGTCGCCCTCGACTCTGCGACTGACGATTACGATGATATCTTCCGATACCAGCTCAGGAAACGCGATGCGTCCGAGCTAACCGCCGGTCCGTACATCACCAAGCCGATTCCCAACCAGCCGTTCGCCACGCTCGAACAGCTCGATAGGCTCACCGACGCGGTGGCTGCCCTGCCGCGTCGAGGTTGGCGAGCAATCGCCCGCCTGGTGCATGAGCCTGACGCTGAGTTGGCAAACCGACGCTTCCGGCGCCAACTCGAACTCCTGGACGAAGCGCAGAGAGACGTTCTCTGCGATGCTCTGGCGGGCTTTGGCAACCCGACGGGGCTCTGGTCGGTCGGGCCATCCGGCGTGCGCCGCACGCCGGTCCAGGACGTGGATGTGCGGGTCGGTCTGGAACGGCGCTTCGCCCAGGCTGAGCCGGACGAGAGGGACGATGCCGATGAATGACTCGGCTATTCTGCGGCTTGAAATCCTCGAATGGTGGCATTGCTCGGCCGGTCGCGGCGTGCGTTCGGGCGCCAACGCCCTGGCAATCCGTGATGACGCTCTCCCCTATGTGCCTGGACGTACGCTGAAGGGTTTGCTGCGCGACGCAATGATGCAGGTGGAGCAGCTGGCGCAATACCATGTCGCGGATGGCGCGATTGCAATCGTTCCGCCCGGGGCCACGGACACCCTGCTGGGCCGCCCAACAGGCATCGCTGCGCTCAACCGCGCCGCGCTGGCCGAGCAGCGCTTTGCGACTGAGCGCGGACTTCTTCATGTGGGCAGCGCGACGCTGCCAGAGGCGTGGCGCCGTTGGGCCGCCACGCCGCAGGGCGCCGATGCGCTTCGCGATCTGGCCGAGACGCTGCATCGAACCGAAATCGACTCTGAGGGCCAGGCGGTCCCGCACAGCTTGCGCTCGGTAGAGGTGATGCCGCCGATGACCCTCGATGCGGTGCTAAGCTTCCACGCCGTGCATGATCCTTGGGGGCCGCAGGACGGCTGGCGCGGTCTGCTGCGCGCCGCGCTGCCGCTGCTACGTGGCCTCGGAGCCGGACGTACGCGCGGGCTCGGGCGCGTATCCGCCGAACTCCGGGAGTTTGGGGCGAAGGAGGCACGTGCATGAGCCACCCGGCCCCGCTTACGATTTACCTCCGAATCGACCTGGAACAGGACGTGGTGCTGTCGAACAGCGCCGCGTCAAGTGGGCTGCACCAGACGCTCGATTACATTCCCGGCGGTGTGCTGCTAGGCGTCGCGGCGTCGGCTTATGCAACGATCGAAGCGCGCGACCCGAACCTCGCCTGGTCGGTATTCCACGCAGGCGGCGTGCGCTTTGGCAATGGCCTCCCGCTGAGACAAGGCGAAGCCTTTGTGCCCCTTCCCGCCAGCCTGCGGCAGAGCAAAGCGCACGAAAAGGGCGGGTTCAGATCCGTGTCTGGGTCGTACCTGCGGCCAGAGCTGCGCTATCGCCGGCGCACCGCGATCAATCCGGCAACCGGCCGGGCGCTGGACATGGCGCTGTTCGGTTATTCGTCGATTTGCGCCGGTCAGAGCTTCATCAGCCGGATCGATATCGCTGCCGGCTGCGCCGAAGTTGAGGAGGCGCTGCTCTCGGCGCTCACCGCTGCGCCGGTGTGGATCGGCCGTTCGCGCGGAGCCGAATATGGCCGGGTACGCATTACGCGGTCAGACGCCGCGCCTTCATACCCTACACATGGCGCGCCGACAGGGAAGCAGATCCGGTTTCTCTTGTTGTCCGACTGCGCTTGCGTCGGTCCGGAGTTGCCGGCCGCAACGATGCTCGGATTGCCGGGAAGCTGGGCGGCAGCGAGCGATACCCGTGTGGCTTGGCGCCGCTATGCACCATTCAACTTCCACAGACGTGCGTTCGATCCGGAGCGTGTGGTGCTGGAACAAGGCAGTGTGTTGGTCTTCGAGGGCCCGCCACTCAACGCTGCTGAGCAGAGTCTCCTGCTGGCGACACTGGACGCCGGCCTTGGCCGCTTCTGTGGCGAAGGTCTTGGCGTTGCGCTCGCAAATACCGCTTTGATCGAACTTTCGCCGCCGGCCGTGGTCGGCGCGGCACTTCAGGCACAGAATTCGCCGCCGCCGTCGGATGAAGACGATGTCGTGATACCCGAGGATCCGCTGTTCCAGTGGCTGTTGGAGCGGCACGCCGAGTGGCTGCTGGGCTCACTCGCCAGAGCGGAAGCGGCACGCTACGAACGGAGCTTCGCCGATCTGTATCGTGAGTTGTGGCGCGAAGGACGCCTCGCCGGCCGTTCGCCCAACGAAGCCGCGCCAAGCCGCGCGCAATGGGGAAGCGTGCGGGAGGAAGGGCTGCACGCGACGTCATTCGAGGCGCTGAGGCATCGGCTACTAAGCACAGAGGAGGGGGTGTGCAGCGCCGGTACCGGCGGAGCGTCGTGGCGGCAGGAAGCGCGGCTGCGCGGCATGCCGACCAGCGCAGCCTCGCTGCTGGACGAGGCAATCGACCTGCCCCGGCTTGAGCAGGCGCTAGACCGGGAGCAGCAACCACACGCTTTGGCCGCCGCACTCGCCCGGCTGATCATCGCCGATCTCGCCGTTCAGATCCCGCGGATGATGGAAGAACTCGAAAGGCAGCCGGCATGAGTTCCGCCGCGCAGCAACCCTCTCCGCGTCCGACCGCCTTCAGCGAATGGCCGCGTCGCTTCGTGGCCCGCGTGACACTGCAACTGCGCGCGCCGTTCGTGATCCGCGCCGGCGGCGAGTTTGGCTCGGGGCCCGCCGATTTTGTACGCGATGCCAACGGCCTGCCCGCGCTGCCAGGAACCAGCCTTTGCGGCATCTTGCGGCATGCCTGCCTGGAGCATCTGGGGCGCCAGGGCCACCGGCCGGACACGGCCGCGTTACGCACTGCAGCGCTATTTGGAGCATCCGCCGATACCGAGGGGGCAGCCTCGCGCCTCACGCTCAGCTGGGCGCGCATCCACGATTCGGCGGATCGGCCGGTGGATGGACTGCTTGCGCCGCAGGATCCGCGCCTCACCTGCCCGGTGCTGGCCGAGGCGCGGGTGGGCTGCCGGCGACAGCATGTGCGCATCAACTCCCACGGCACCGCGGATGGGCGCGGTAAGTTCGAGGAATCCGTGGTCTCCGCCGGTCACCGGTTCAGCTTCGACCTGGTGCTGCGCGGCGACGCGGAGGACACCGAGATATGGCAGACTATCCTCGACTTGTTGCACGATCCTGATTTACGCGTGGGAGCCGGGACCAGGCGGGGATTCGGCGCCTTCTCGGTCCACAGGCTGGATGCCGCCTGCTTTGATCTCCGCCGCCTCGAGGATTTCCGCGCCTTCTGTTCGCTGCCAAAGCGCCTCGACGTAGCATCTGGCTTGCCGCCCGCCAATGCGACCTCGATGGCTAATCCCCTGCAGGTCGCGGTCACTCTGCGAGGGCTGCGCCCAACAACACCATGGTTGTTCGGCGGCGGCGCCCCCGAAGGCGACGAGTCGATCGCGCCGATGACTCAAACTGTAATCCGCTGGCAGAACAACCGCGGCGCACCGTCGCCGCCGACGCACTACGTCCCTGCGAGCGCCGTCAAGGGGTCTTTGGCCCATCGCCTGGCGTGGCACTACAACCGGATCACCGGTCAGCGCGCTGGGAACCTTGCCGACACCCCGCCTGAAGAAACGGCGAGCGAGGCGGTCGTCTGCCTGTTTGGCATCGAGGCGTCATCGGCATCGGCCAATGTCGCGGCCGAAGCGCCGGCGTCCGCCGGCCGCCGTGGACTGCTGCTGCTCGATGAGATTGCGCTGAGCGCCCCGGCGGCAACGCAAGAGATTCACCACGTGTCGCTTGATCGTTTCAGCGGCGGTGCGCGCAGCGGATTGTTGTTCTCCGAGCGTGTGATCGCCCCGGACGTTCTTCGCTGCGACTATCGCATAGCGCTGTTAGTGCCGCCCGGCACCCCACCGATCGCCGCCCCAATCCGCCACGCGTTTGCGGCCGTTTTGGAGGACATTCGCAAGGCCCGGATCGCCTTCGGTGGCGGTTCTGGTCGCGGCAACGGCCGCTTCCGCTGCGATACGGTTGAATGGGACGACGCCGGCCGATGGATCGAGACCGGCGAGATCGGCGTCACTGACCAGGGAGCGCCGCTGAATGACTGAGGATGACCTGGACCTTCTGCGAGGTTTGCCACGTGCAGAGGGTGCACCAGCGGAGCATTGGAGCCGGGTGCAGGTCACGCTGCGCGCGCACGTCCTGGATGGCGAGGCAGCACTGGCGAACCTGTTGCAGGACACCGGAACGTTGCGGCTGGGTTGGATCGTTCGCACCGATGCTGTGTTATGCCGCGTCGGGACGACGTGGTGCACCCAAGACGGCCAACCCGTGACAACACCGCCGTGGCATCGCCTGTTGCATGCCGATCTGGCGTTTACCGACCGACGTGGCGTCCGGCTATCGCTTCTGCACGACCGGCTGTGGCACTGCCAGGAGGTCATCGAGGGGGCCGGCGAAGCCTGCCTGGCCGCATGTGTCGTCCATCAGGGAGATTGGCGCGAACGCGCCATGTCATGGGGCGTTCGGGAGCTTCGCTACCGCGTGTACTGGGCGCTGCGCCCCACCATGGCCGGCCCGGCGCAGCCGACGTGCTACCAGCCGGTCGCCAGCCGCTGGATCGCCGAGCAGGAGGACGAATGAGATGCTGACAGCGCCATATAATTTTGTGCCGCTGTCCAGCACCGTGGTGCTGCGCGACAGGGGCGAGCGGGTATCGATAGAACTCCCCTTTCCGCACGCTTTGTGCGGCAGCTTCGATTTGGTGATCGAGGCCGTAACGCCGCTGATGGTCGGCGGTACCGCTGAACCCCCACCCCAGGGGGTAAACGCTCCGACGCTAAAGCATACCTTTACGCTGTTCGGTCCGCCGGCGTTGCCCGGCACGACCCTCAAGGGTGCGCTTCGAGCGGTGATCGAGATCGCCACCTTCGGCAAAATCGGCCGCCGCATTGATGACCGGCGCTTCGCCGTCCGCGATTTGCAGAATCCCTACCTTTATACGGCCCGTTTCAACGACATGTTTCGGCCGCTGTCGCGGGCGGGCTGGCTGACTGTCGATTCCGCGACGGGCCAATGGCAACTCCGTCCGTGCGACTATTCGCTTGTGAAGCAGACCGACCTCGAGGCGTTGTACGCCGCAGCGCGAGCCGGTAGCACCTTGCGACTTGGCAAGGCCCGGCTCACCGCCGAGGACAAATACGGGAGCTGGGCCGGCGTGCCGCTGACCGTGCCCTTCAATCCAGATGCATGGCGCGCCCGCGATGATTGGGCGCCAGGCCGTATCGTTTCCCGCGCCGACGATGTCGGCCACGGACGCACCGTCGGCACCATCGTCTTTACCGGCCAGCCAAGCGATCGCGGTAGTCGCAACGGCAAAGCCGTTGAGTTTATCTTCCACTCGCCGCGCACGAATCCCGTTTCTGTGCCGCCCGCTGTGCGCGAGGATTTCGAGCATGTCCATCGCAATCCCAATACGCGTGCGCCACTTCCCGAGTGGGCGTTTCACCGGGCTCACCTGCTCGCCGGGGGATCCGTGCCGGCGTTTTGGCTCGCGGACGGAAAGAGTGGCGACCAGATCGCCGCCATGGGCCTCGCGATGATGTTCCGCCTCGCTTACAACCGCACGACGCGGCAACTTGCTGGCACCGCGTCTCCAGATCATTTGTCCGAAGATCCCGACTTCGCCGAGACGATGTTCGGCTACGTGCGCGAGGCGAGGAGCAATGACGCGAATCAGGCCCTGGCCGGACGCGTGCATATCGAGTGCGCGGCGATCGAGCATGCCGTCCCAAATGCAAAAACGCGGGAGGAGATTCTGCTCAGCCCGAAGCCAGCATTCTATCCGGCCTATGTCGGCCAGCGGCACATCGAGCAACGCAGCGATCCGCCGCAGGTCAAGGAGGGCAGCTATCTGGCTGGCGGCAAGCCTCGGCCTTTCAAAGCCTACACGACTTTCATGGAACGGGACGCGGTGCTGCGGGGCTGGAAGCGGTATCCAGTGAGCGACCAGTCACGCCCTCCGCCTGTTCCAACGCCTAACCAGCCGGTGGTGAAAAGCCGGGAGGTGTTCACCCGGTTTACCCCTTTGGGAGCCGGCACACGCTTCCGCGCGACCGTGCACGTCCACAATCTCCGCCGGGAGGAGCTGGGCGCACTGTTGTGGGCAATCAGCTTCGGCGATCCTGCTCAGGGCTACTGTCATTCACTCGGAATGGGGCGCGCGCTGGGCCTCGGATGCGTGCGCATCAAAGTCGATCCAGACAGCGTCGATCTCGACGACGTCGACGATGCTCAGCCCTGGCAGGGCCGGGACGCTGGGACCCGGCTCGATTCTTGTCGCCGGGCGTTCGAGGATTATATGAACGGGAAGGTTTCTGATTGGGCACGAACGCTGCAAATCTGCATGTTGCAGGCGATGGCTGATCCGACACTTGGCTCCCGTAAAGTCGCTACGCACGAGCTGGCACAGATGGGTGGACCGGCGCCGTTCCAAGAGGCCAAGCAGCACGGCCACATCCTGGCGCCTTACATCGCGGACCCACGCGCTTGGCCAGCTCAGACACAGCCGCCGTCGGTTGTCGCTTCAGCCGGGAGCGGTGGGCCCAGCAATCCTCGGCGGGAGGCCGACCACGCGCAACCGAGCGTCCGCTTCGGACGCCTTGCCGACGGCGAACGGGTTAAAGTGCTCACGCAGCTCGGGTCCGAATTCCGCGTTCAACTTTCGGACGGATCGATCGAGTTCCTCCCGCTCGGCGAAGTGACTCTTGAATGAGCCATCGTGATACCGCATGGTCCAAAGTTCGCCGATTGACGGTTCAGCGAGGCGCGGTTGCGGCCCGCCTTTGATCAACGCCTTTCAGCGTAGGCTCTTCAATCCCGCGGTTCTCGCCATTAACCAGTCAGGCCAATTCGAAGCGGCCGAACCCCTCGGTGGCGCCCTTGCCGACATGCGTCTCTGCGCCGATCGCCAGCAGGGGCCAGAGTTCCGGCGCGAACTCGCTGATCCACAGCCTACCCTGGACGGTCGGCGCCGTGAAATATGCCTGTCCGCGACCAGATCGCCTCGTCACCGGACGATGCTGCATCTGCCGTACGTCATAGCAGGCAGCGTTCCACGCGATTCCAAGCTGCTCCCAGTCTTCGTCAATCCCGACATCGTGCCAGCGCGCCAATCCTTCGATCCGAAGCGCCAATCGCGCGAGCACGGTGCCCGGCCGCTCCAGCGGATTGTCACCCTCGGCGTTCATCGGCGTCAGGAACTCAAGTTCCGCCTGCGGCCGTGGTTGGGCGTTGCGTACGCCTTGGACGCTTCGCACGGTGAGGTCCTGGACGATCCCGTCAGGAACGAAGGTCCCTGCCCTTTGCCCGGGCCAGTCGACTTTCGTCTGCAGGGCAACGGCCAAGGCGTGCGCCGCTGTCGCGGCCCAGTCGGCGGCGATGCCGAACAGCGTCATCGTGACGACAAGGTCCTGGCCCTTGCGGTCGGTGGCCAAGACATAGGGTTTCGGGATGCCCTGGCGTCCCACGCGGCCTTGCTCGCGAAACAGGACATCCAGTCCGCATGGCGGGTCCCAGGGACACGGCTTGCCGGCGATCGCCTGCGGCGACGCGCCTTCGAGCAGCACCGCGCCGACGGCGCCCCGTATCCGCCGCAGCAGAACGCAGTCGTGCGCCAGCGCCGCGCAGCCGGGAATCCGTGCCGCAATCCGTGCCGCGAACCATTCGTCCATCAGCGCATTCAAGCTCAGCCGTCGCGAAGGATGGGCCAGCCGATGTGGCAAATCAGACATTGCAATCACACAATCCAGTAGTCGCCATCGCCGGCGATCGGCGCGCCGCCGTCCGATCGGCAACGCGGCAGGGCAACGGCGCCGATCGCGTACATCCGCAGCTTGTCGCCATCATCCAGCAGTCGTGAAATCCGCCGGTACAGCCGATCGGCCGCTGCTTGCGTCAGGCGGATTTCGAACACGCTGTCTTGCACTCGGACCGCCTCCTGCTCCAGCATCCGGGCGACCCGCGCTCGCGTCCGGTCCCTGACGATATCGTAGCAATAGACCGTCAGCATCACCCGTTCGGTCATGCGCGTGCCTGCCTAATAGTCCAGCACGTAAGGCTCGTAGCTGCCGCGGCCTTCCAGATGGGCGGCCAGGGCCAGGGCCTGATCGACCATGATCCCGCGCCAGGTGCGCCGCTTGCCGTCGCGCCGGCTGACCACTTCGCGGGCCGCCGAGCGTTCATAGACACGCAGAAGCTTGGCATAGGCGCCGCTCTTCAGGTGCGGACGGCCATCGGGCAGCGTGTCGAAATCGGCCTCGGTCAGCGCGCGGCTGTTGAGGGCCTGCGCCACCACGCTTTCGGCCATCGGCGCCCGGAACTCCTCCATGAGGTCGTACACGGCTGCGTCCGACCGGTCCTCCGTCGCATGCAGCAGGCCGAACCCCGGGTGCAGGCCCGCCCGCTCGATCGACACCGTGATGTCCCGCGCCAGGAGGTTGGCGGTGCAGTTGAGCAGGATATTCACCCCGTCCGGAGGGTTCTCGCGTTGCCGCAGACGGAACCCGAACCCGCCTTCCAACAGCCGGCCGAAAGCGGGCCAGAACAGCGCGGCGGAGTGTCCCTCGTGGCCGAGCAGGGCGGCCAGCGTCTTCGGTGCGCCGATATTGCGCACCATCATGTTCAGCTCCGACAGCGCCTTCAGCACGCTGGGCTCCTGCCGGTCGCGGTTCAGCCGGCGCAGCAGCGCGCGGTGGTTGCGCACTCGTCCCTCGACGAATTTTCGCGCCACCGCCAGCCGCAGCTCGGGATCGAGCGCGGTGCGCGCCTGCGCGAGATGCCGGGAAGCCCGCGAGCCGAAGCGCGGCGCCAGCCAGCCAAGTGTCTCGCCATGGCCGTTCACGAAGGCGATCGGCGTGTCGGTCGCCAGCGCATGGCGCAGCGCCTCCATGTCGGCGTTGGCGGTGGGTCCGAGTTCAATCCGGTCAACCACCGCGGGCGGCAGTGCGATGATCTCCCTCCACTCGACCGTCTGACCGGGGCCGCCGGCCCCCGCCTGCACGCAGAACGCCTGGTTGCGGAGCGCGAGCCGCCGATCGGCCGAGGCGACATAGAGAATGCGCTGGCCCGGATCGAGGCCATGGCGGCGCTGCAGCGCCTCCGCCTCGACCGTCTCCTGTGCCTTTGACTCGGCACGCCGATCGTCTTCCGCGACCCGCCGCAGCCACCCGGCGGCCTCGTCCAGTTCGTCCTCGCCCTGTCCGGCCATGACCATCGATCGGACGAACAGGTGGCCGAGGAATTTGAACCCCTGGTCGAACGAGGTGACTCGCGTCTTTTCCCGGTTGAGCGAAAGCCCTTGCTCGGCGAGCAGCCGCTCGACTTTGGCGAGCGCCGCCTCGGCGCCGGCGCGGTCTTCGGTCAGAATAACGAAATCGTCGGCGAAGCGTACGATGCGAGCGCCGCGGGCGGCGAACGCTTCATCGAGCCGGTCGAGATAGAGATTGGCCAGCAGGGGAGATATCGGACTGCCCTGAGCCAGACCGCGGCCGTTGGCGCCGCCATGCTCCAGCCAAAGGCTGATCAGCCGGGTGGCCGGCCCTTCGGTCATCGTCTCCGCCAGCCGCGCGATCAGCCGGTCGTGCGGCACATTGTCGAAGAACCGTTCGATGTCGGCGTCAACCAGGAACAGGTTGCCAGCCGCGTGCAGCGAGCGAATGCGCTCCACGGCGTTCTTCACCGAGCGCCCGGCGCGATAGGCAAAACTCGCCTCCTCGAGTTCCTCGTCGATCAGTGGGGTGAGCACGAAGCCGAGGGCGGTCTGCGCGACCCGATCGGCGATGGACGGAATCGACAGGGTGCGGGTGCCGCCATCTTTCTTGGGGATATCAACGCGGCGGATCGGCCCTGGGGCGTATTCGCCGCTGGCGAGGGCCTGGCGCAGCCGGGCGAGCCGCATTGGCGCGTTGGCCATGAAGCGGACCAGGGTGACGCCGTCTCCTCCGGCTGCCCCACCATTGCCGAGGACCCGGCTCCAGGCGGCTTCCAGGTTGGCGATGGCGATCGCCTGGTCGAACACCGCCTTGTCGTCGATCAGGCTGCTGCGCCGGCCGTGGATTCGGCTGCTGTCGTCGGGCATGGATGCCTCCTGACCGGTGAAAAGGTCTTGGAAATTCCGCCACGACAATGATAAACAATCGAAAATTGGTCAATCGGAAAGCCAATGTTCCGGTTTTGTTCGAACGGCTCCTACCGGCGGTGCCAGACGGTTGGAAAACCGCCTCAGAATCGGCGCTTGCCCAAGGGGTTGCAGGGGGGTAGGTTGCGCAGCGTCACCGCCATGAGCGCGGATTGAGACTCGGTCGCTTCGAAATAGGCCTTCGCGGTCAATTGTTGCGCAGCGTCACCGCCATGAGCGCGGATTGAGACAAGCCAATCAGGTTTCCCATTTTCTCTGACGTGTTGCGCAGCGTCACCGCCATGAGCGCGGATTGAGACAATAATGAGCAGGCCCGTGCGTCTGCCAACCTGCGGTGTTGCGCAGCGTCACCGCCATGAGCGCGGATTGAGACGGCGTTCGGGGTTCGACAGGTAGACAGTGCTGCTGCCGGGAAGTTGCGCAGCGTCACCGCCAAAGCGCGGATTGAGACGCGCGATTGCAAGCAACCGCAACAAGTGTGCTTGTTGCGCAGCGTCACCGCCATGAGCGCGGATTGAGACATCACCGTACCGAGCCCCGATTCGCCGAGCAATGGTTGCGCAGCGTCACCGCCATGAGCGCGGATTGAGACGGGGTTGTCATCAGCAGCCAGCCGCCGCAGGCCGTTGCGCAGCGTCACCGCCATGAGCGCGGATTGAGACTTGGGGTTGACATTTCCACATACACCACGCGCAGCGTGGGGGTTGCGCAGCGTCACCGCCATGAGCGCGGATTGAGACACAACCATTACGCCGTCACCAGCGAGCGTCCACCGTTGCGCAGCGTCACCGCCATGAGCGCGGATTGAGACCTGTAGCGAGGCCGAACAGAAGCGCGTCAAGTTGCGCAGTGTCACCGCCATGAGCGCGGATTGAGACCAGTTGGGTCAAGATTTGTGACCGCCAACTCGGAGTTGCGCAGTGTCGCCGCCATGAGCGCGGATTGAGACTCACCCTGAACTGTTGCCGGAACCTGTCTAGCGTTGCGCAGTGTCACCGCCATGAGCGCGGATTGAGACGACGAGCTGGTTCCCCCGCAGCGAGACTTCATAGTTGCGCAGTGTCACCGCCATGAGCGCGGATTGAGACCGGACCCCGACATTTCCCGCACACCCGCTCGCGTTGCGCAGCGTCACCGCCATGAGCGCGGATTGAGACCGTGCGGCAGCCTTGTCTCCAAGCTCATCCATCTGTTGCCCAGCGTCACCGCCATGAGCGCGGATTGAGACACGTGCACACCAGTAGGAAGGCTTCCTTCAGTGCTGCGCAGCGTCACCGCCATGAGTGCGGATTGAGACGATGATCCAGGAAGGGTATTCCCAGGCGAGCATGCTGCGCAGCGACACCGCCACTAGACGCAAACACGCTCGCCGCACCTACGGCCTTCGATTCGGGATTATTCGTTCGTAAATCGGTTCGCTCGCAGCGCGCCAAGCCGCTGCGGCTTCTGACCAAGGAGATAGCCTACAGCCTCTTGGCCAAGATCGCGCCGCAGCGCCAGACGAAGGTTCCGGCCGGAGCGCTCCCGATCACCGCAGCATTGGTTGGCGGCAAACTTGACGCCGTTCTGCAACAGTCAGGACCCTGGTTTGCATCGTCATCGTGGGCCATCGCGTCCGCACCGCGGACAGCGCGACAGGGTGTCCAGGCCGCCGACCAGAACCGGTAGCTGATGCCCACATGATCGTAACCGTTGCGAGGCCAGCACAGACGCTTTTCACGCGCGAATGGGCATGATGGGCGCCATTCCTGCCTGATGGAGGGCGCAGCGGTGGATGGCATGGTGCGGGGAGAGGTTGGCGCAACCGAAAGCCGGAGTCTACGCGTTGGCAAGCGCAGCCGCCGTCGCTGGTCGGCGGCACAGAAGGCTGCGATTGTCGCAGAGAGCGTCGTCCCGGGCGCGAAGCTTTCGGACGTTGCGGCGCGGCACGCCCTGAGCACATGATCCGCTTGCGGGATAAGTCGACCCCACGCAGCGTCCAGATCGTACCCAGCTTGCCCGCAGCCAAGAGACCATGGCCGGGTCGTGCGGTCTGAACGCTCCGCGCCAAATTCCTCATCAGCAAGGGCACGCGACCACGTCGGTTCCTGCCGAGCGGTCCGATCTCAAACGAAAGGCTGCTTCTTCCATCCTCAAGCCGAGGAGCGGACCGACCGCTTTCGGCCCACGTCCGCCATTAGCAGACGTGCAGCGCACCAATTCATCCTGCAGGGCGGGTCTGCCTCAGCCCGGCTTGCCGCGCCCCGGCGTCCAGTCCGGTGCAGCAAGCGTGAAACCCTCGAAGCGGAACCCCGGCGCCACGACGCACGACACCAGCGTCCAGGGGCCGAGCGTCTGGGCCATCTGCCATGCCTCGGCGGGCACCACGGCCTGCGGCCGCTGGCCGCGGCGGATGTCCGCTCCCAAGCACACGTTCTCGGCAGTCGAGCCGTCGTGGCTGATCGTCAGGCTCAGTGGTGCACCCGCGTGCCACAGCCAGATCTCGGCAGCGTCAACCTTGTGCCAGGCGGAGCACTCGTCCGCCGCCAATAGGAAATAGATCGCTGTCGAGGTCGCCCGACCGTCCGCGCGCGTGCCGTCACGGAAGGTCTCGACGTAGTGGCCGCCCTCCGGATGCGGGATCAGTCCCAACAGGCGTTTGATTTCATCGGCTCCAAGGCCGTCCGCGACGTCGCTCATGCTCTGACCAATGCTCCTTGTAGCAGCTTGAGGGTGGGATGGACTGACGTCGACGCAAAGAAAAAACCGGCGTTCGGGAGAGCCCGCTGAGATATTGCGCCGAGGCGGTATGATCTCACCCGGAGGAGCCAGGCGTCGATCCTCGGCGTCTTTCGCGCTTCAGAAGAAGGCTGCGGCTGCCGCATGAGGAGCCTACAGCCGAGCGGGCAGACGCGGGCTTCTCCCGACCGGTCGGATGGACACCCGCCGTCCAGGCCCGCGACCTTGATGACTGTCAATCGGCGTCCAAAATTGACCCCCTATCGGCATCCAAAATTGACCCCCCAATCCTGCTCCGTTCTTTCGCTCGTGCCGGTAGTCCATAGGTCCAGTGCGCGCGACGCGAAGTGTCCCTCAAGGAGACTGACGCAGCGGCGCGCGTGCTGGGCCTGTGGACCCACCGGTGCGAGAGGCTGCGGTCAGTCGGACAATCAGGAGCGGTGTTTGAGCCGCCAGCTATCGTTTCCGGTCTCAAGGATTTCGCAGTGGTGGGTCAGTCGGTCCAGCAGCGCGGTCGCCATCTTGGCGTCGCCGAAAACCGTCGGCCATTCTGCAAAAGCGAGATTGGTGGTGATCACCACGGACGTGCGCTCGTAGAGGCGGCTGATCAGATGGAACAACAATTGGCCGCCGGATAGGGCGAACGGCAGATAGCCGAGCTCGTCCAGGACAACGAGATCGAGGCGGGTCAAGAGATCGGCGATTCTCCCCGCTCGCCCAGCCTTGGCCTCGGCTTCCAGCCGGTTGACCAGGTCGACCACGGTGTAAAACCGGCACCGCACACCGGTCCGGATGCAACTGCGCGCTATGGCGACGGCGAGATGGGTCTTGCCGGTACCGGTTCCGCCCACCAGGACGGCGTTGCGCTGCTGGCGCAAAAAGCCGCCGCCCTCCAGTTCGCGCACCAGCCCCTGATTGACCGGACTGCTGGAAAAATCAAAGTCGGCTATCTCCTTGGCCAGTGGAAGTCTGGCGGCCGTCACCTGATAGCGAATTGATCGGGCCTGCTTTTCCGCAATTTCCGCGGCCAACAGGTCGCCAATGATCTGCTGGGCCGAGTGTTGGCGTTTGACGCCGTTGGTTAGCACTTCGTCAAAGGCAGCGCGCATGCCGCTGAGCTTCAGCTCTTCAATCATCTTCAGGATTTCATGGCGTTCCATTTGTCAGACTCCGGAGATTGTCGTAACGGGCACAGTCGGCGACCGGCACGTGCTGCAAGACCAGCGCAGCCGGGACAGCAATGGTCGGGGGTTGCTTGGGCGGCCGCTGGCGCGACAGGGCGTTCAGCACCACATCACTGCTGCAGAGCCCGGCGCTGAGGGCCTCGGCGCAGGCCACTTCCACCGCCTCCAGGCCGTCTGTCAGCACGGCGGATAGGATTTTCACCATCTGCCGATCGCCGTCGGCGGCGCTGCGCAGCTTCTGACGCACCCGGCCAAGAGCACCGGGCAAGATCCAGCCCTTGAACGGCGCGCCATTGCGCATGGCGCCAGGCTTGCGTGTCAGCACCGGAACATAATGCCAGGGGTCATACAGGGTCTGCTCACGCCCAAAGCTGCGCTTGTGCTCGGCAACGACCAGCCCGTCCTGCCGAAACACAATGCGATCGGCGTACGCATGAACCTCGACCGGACGACCAACGGCCTGTGACATCACCGAGTATTTGTTGCGGTCGAATTGTACCAGGCAGGTCTTGCTAACCGATGCCGTCTTGGAATGGAAGCCGTCGAACGGCGCAACATAGCGCACCAGGTGCGGCCGCTCGGCCTCGAACATATCCCACACCATGCTGTCCGAGCATTCCGGATGCGGATGGCGCCGTGCGTAGGCAACGCACTGCTCCAATAGCCACGCATTCATCTCGGCGAGATTGGCAAAGCGTAGACGGGGTTTGAAGAATTGTTCGCGCGCCACTTTTACCTGGTTCTCGACCTGACCTTTTTCCCAGCCCGAGGCAGGGGTACAGGCAGTCGGTTCGACCAGATAATGGCTGCACATCTGTAGGAAGCGCCGGTTGAAGGCCCGCTCTTGGCCGACAAACACCGCGTCCACCGCCGTGCGCATGTTGTCGTAGATGCCGCGCTGGCAGGTGCCGCGGAAAAACGCGAACGCCTTCTCATGCGCGTCGAAGACCATCTCCTGGGTCTCGCGCGGGTATGCCCGAACAAACAGCATCCGGCTGTGGCACAGCCGTACGTGCGCCACCTTCACGGTCGTGGTCGCGCCGGCGAGCACCACCACCTCGTGGCTCCAGTCGAACTGGTAGGCTTCGCCGGGCGCGAAGCTCAACGGCACGTAAGCGTCGCTGGATCCAGTGCCGCGCTTGCGCTCGCGGGCACGAGCGTAGCGGCGAACCGCATCGTAGCCGCCCGCGAACCCCTCCTTCTGCAACCCGTCGAAAATGCGGATCAGGTTCAGCCGTTCGCGACGTGGCAGCTTCTCGTTGGCCGCGAGACGCTGCTCGAGCTTCTCCGCCCAGGCTTCCATCTGCGGTCGCGGTTGCGTCTCGCGCTGATATGCAACCGAGGTTGCCTCAGAGCGCAAAATCTTCCGAACCGTGTTCCGGGCCAGGCCCAGCTCCCTGGCAATCGCCTTGATCGATTTGCCGTCGACAAGATGTGCTCGTCGGATCCGCGCAATCGTCTCAACCACCAACATTCCCCCACCACCCATACGTGCTGGGTGGTCTGATCGCACACGTCAGAGGGGGGTCAATTTTGGATGCCGATTACCCCCTCAGGGGGGTCAATTTTCCATGCCGATCTACACTTGATGACCGCTTTGCACCCCATCGCGGCCGCTCGAACGATGGATGCCGCTTCTCCGTGTCCGCCACCGTGCCGCGCGTGGTCGCACAGATCGGCAATGACAATGTCGATACCAGCACAGCGCTGACCGGGGTGTTCAACACCAACAACCCTCGCAGGGCGGCGACGGTCGATGGCTCGTCGTTCTACGTATCGGGCCAGGGCGCCAGCAAAACCGACACCACCTCACAATCCCCGCATCGGCAAGCTTCGATTATGTGAGTCCGGAGAGCTATTTCTTCGCCAGTCCTACGGTGGTGTATGTGACCGATAGCGGCCAGCCGAAGAAGCCCGGTGCCGGGCCGGTCGCGCAATACGCTGACCGAGCGGAGGTGGCGACCAAGCCCGGCGTAGCGCGGCACTATGGCCGCAGTAGCTGCTCCGCGAGAATGCTCCTCGATTGACCCAAATCAAGCCGGTGCGGCCATTGCACCTTGTAAAAATCCTCCGGACGCGGAGGGCGGCCTCCGGTCCCGGCAACGAGGGAGTGCAGCGGTGCGTCTCAACACTTTGGCCGTGGCCAGCGTGCTGGTGCTCGGCGTGACGTCGGCCCACGCGGACGACCTGATGCAGCGGGCACAGGCCACCTTTAAAGTGATACCGTCGGCGGTCCCCGCGGTGAAGGAAAACCCCATCACCCGGGAGAAGATCGAACTCGGCAAGATGCTGTTCTTCGAGCCGCGCCTGTCGGCGAGCGAAATCATCAGTTGTAACACGTGCCACAATCTCGGCACCGGCGGCGTCGATGCCGGGCCGACATCCACCGGCCATGGCTGGCAGAAGGGACCGCGGCGCGCGCCGACGGTGCTCAATGCCGTATTCAACGTGGCCCAGTTCTGGGACGGCCGTGCGGCGGACCTGAAGGCACAGGCCAAGGGGCCGGTGCAGGCCGGCGTCGAGATGAACGCCACGCCGGACCATGTGGTCCAGACCCTTGGCTCGATGCCCGCCTACGTCGAGCGGTTCAAGAAGGCGTTCAACGGCCAACCGGACCCGGTCACGTTCGACAACATGGCCAAGGCGATGGAGGCGTTCGAGGCGACGCTGATTACCCCCGGCTCACGCTTCGACCAGTTCCTCGATGGCGACGCCCAGGCGATCAACGCTCAGGAAAAGGAAGGACTTGCGCTGTTCATGGGCAAAGGCTGCGCGGCCTGCCACAACGGCATCAATGTCGGCGGTGGCGGGTATTTCCCGTTCGGTGTGGTGGAGAAGCCGGGCGCCGAAATCCTGCCACTCAACGACAAGGGCCGGTTCATGGTGACGCAGACCGCAGGCGACGAGTACGTCTTCCGGGCCGCGCCGCTGCGCAACGTCGCGCTTCGGGCGCCGTATTTCCACACCGGGCAGGTCTGGAGCCTGAAGCAGGCGGTCGGCATCATGGGTGCCAGCCAACTCGGCCAGAAGCTGACCGATCATGACGAAGACGCCATCGTGGCGTTTCTCGGCACACTCACCGGCGAGCAGCCCAGGGTTGAGCTGCCGACACTGCCGGCGCGTACCGACGCCACACCGCTGCCGAAACTCTGATTGGTCCGGGCGTGCTTTCGTGACAGGGTGGCCAGTGGGATTTAGGGGCCGAGCCGCCGAATGCATCAAGGGAAGGGTAAGGTCAGGACCGCCAGCGCGGTCTTGCGGCCCATCCGGTCGCGCTGCCTGATCCTGCGCAGCCGGGCACATCGCTGCGGCGCTGCCATTTGGAGAATCTGGCTGCTGGCCTAGAGCGAC
>Ga0302279_10003641_pt1 | contig 18929 bp, 18 predicted proteins | sample III_Bog_N3_3_FD_194541 | JGI IMG/M metagenome (GOLD analysis project Ga0302279, IMG submission 194541) | Peat permafrost microbial communities from Stordalen Mire near Abisko, Sweden - III_Bog_N3_3 | ecosystem: Environmental > Terrestrial > Soil > Wetlands > Peat | place: Sweden: Abisko...
AAGCGCCGTAACCGGCGCGCGCCCTGGGAGGCCGCCCTGACCGTCGCCTTGATCACCCATCCGGCCTGTCTGGAACACGACACCGGCCCGTGGCACCCGGAATGCCCCGCACGGCTGCGCGCGGTGCTGCGCGTGCTGGAGGCGGAGGAATTCCTGCCGCTGCTGCGCGAGCCGGCACCGCTCGCCACCGTCGAGCAACTGTGCCGCGTGCATCCGGACAATTACGTGCAGGCGATCCTGGCGATCCAGCCGGACGAGGGCGACAGCGTCGCCATCGACGCCGACACGCTGATGAGCCACGGCAGCCGCGAGGCGGCGCTGCGCGCGGCCGGCGGCGCGGTGCATGGCGTCGATGCGGTGATGGAGGGCTGGGCGCGCCGCGCCTTCGCCGCCGTCCGCCCGCCCGGCCACCACGCCGAGCGCAACCGCGCGATGGGATTCTGTCTGTTTTCCAATGCGGCGGTGGCGGCGCGGCATGCCCAGGTGCGCTGGGGGCTGCGCCGCGTCGCGGTGGTGGATTTCGACGTGCATCACGGCAACGGCACGCAGGAAATCTTCTACGACGATCCCGGCCTGTTCTACGCCTCCTCGCACCAGTACCCGTGCTACCCCGGCACCGGCCGCACGGTGGAGACCGGGGTGGCCGACAACGTGGTCAACGCGCCGCTGCCGCCGGGCGCGACCGGGGCGGCGTTCCGCGCCGCGTGGTCGGACATCCTGCTGCCGGCGCTCGACCGCTTCGCGCCGGAACTGCTGATCGTCTCCGCCGGGTTCGACGCGCACAAGGCCGACCCGCTGGCGCAGTTGCGGCTGGAAACCGCCGATTTCGGTTGGATCACCGAACGGCTGATGGAGGTTGCCGCGCGGCACAGCCAGGGCAGGCTGGTCTCGGTGCTGGAAGGCGGCTACGACCTCGACGCGCTGGCAGCGTCGGTCGCGCTGCATGTGCGCACGCTGCTGCAATCCTGACCACGCCGCGCCCGGAGAGCCCCATGCCGCCAGCCGCCAAACCCGCCGCCGCCGCGCCCGACGACGACATCGCCGCCCTCTCGTTCGAGGACGCGCTGGCCGAACTGGAAAAAATTGTGCGCGGGCTGGAGGGCGGCCAGCAGAAGCTGGAGGACGCCATCGGCGCCTACGAACGCGGCTCCCGGCTGCGCCGGCATTGCGAGGCGAAGCTGGCGCAGGCGGAGCAGCGCGTGCAGGCCATTGTCGCGGCCGGCGACGGCACGCTCAGCCTGCGCGCGGCCGACTGAGGCGATGGCCGCGCGGCCGCGCGCCGACCAGCGGCTGGTCGATCTCGGCCTCGCCGACAGCCGCAGCCGCGCACAGGCGCTGATTCTGGCCGGAAAAGTGTTCTCCGGCACGCGGCGGGTGGAAAAGGCCGGGCAGCCGGTGGCCGAGGACGCGGCGCTGGAGGTGCGCGGCCAGGACCATCCCTGGGTGTCGCGCGGCGGGCTGAAGCTGGATCACGCGCTGTCGGAATTTTCGCTCTCGCCGGACGGAAAAATCTGTCTGGACATCGGCGCCAGCACCGGCGGCTTCACCGACGTTCTGCTGGCGCACGGTGCCGCGCGGGTGCATGCGGTGGATGTCGGGCACGGCCAGCTCGCCTGGAAGCTGCGCAGCGATGCTCGCGTGGTTGTGCATGAGCGGACCAATGCGCGCCACCTCAGTGCCGACATGATCGGCGACCCGATCGACGTGCTGGTGTGCGACGCCAGTTTTATCGGCCTGCAAACCCTGCTGCCGGCGCCGCTAGCGCTGTGCGTGCCCGGCGCCTGGGCGGTGGCACTGATCAAACCGCAATTCGAGGCGGGGCCGGCGCTGGTCGGCAAGGGCGGCGTGGTGCGCGACAAGGCGGTGCATGCGGCGGTATGCGAGCGCATCCGCGACTGGTGGAGCGCGCTGCCGGGCTGGCGCGTACTCGGCGTCACCGAAAGCCCGATCACCGGGCCGGAGGGCAACCGCGAATTTTTGCTCGCCGCCGTGCGCGACGGCGAGGCAGTCAGGCCGAGGGCGACTGCGACGGCCTGACCAGATCGTATTCGGCCACTTCGGCCAGCAGCGACCACACGCGGTCCGGCTGCATCGGCGCGTCGTAGTCGTTCAGCAGATGGTCCAGTTCCTCAAGAATCCTGGCATAGTCCGACTCGGTCATCGTTGCGGCCTCGCTAGTCGATCGGAAGCGGCAAGTCAGCCCGGCAAACATGGCAAGTCGATGGCAATCCGTGTCAGAGCGATGACAGCACCGCCGGCGCCAGTGCGACCGCCTTGGCGGACGGGTGCGAGGGGTTGCGGAAGCGCAGTTCACCCTCCGGCACGCCGTCCGGTGCCGCCGCGCCGAGCAGTTCCAGGCGCGAGGTGCAGGTGACGGCGACCACCGCGCGGGCTTCCGGGAAGGTCAGGAACTGCCGCGCCTCGCCCTCCAGTTCCAGCCGTTCGCGCAGATGTCGCCACTCGGCGCGGTCGGTGTCTTCGATGAACATGGCCAGGATGCCTGGGCGGGTGCCGGTCAGCCGCGCCGGCGCGACGGCGGCCATGCGGCGGCGGATCGCGGCGGCGACCTCATTCTCGCGCGCCGCCCGCGCGGCCATGACGAACACGCCGCCACCGGCCTCGGTGACTGCGAGATGCGCCTCGTGGCCGAACTCGCGACGCAACGAGTTGAGCAGGCCGAGTTCGCCCGCCTGCGCGCCTGCCAGCATCAGCGGATCGAGCCGCAGCACCGCCGCCTCGTCGTGGTCGGCGCGGCGCTGGCCGGACAGCATGGTGCGGATGCGGTCGTGCAGGGCAGCCAAAAAATCCTGGTGCGCGCCGCCGGTGCGCAGCCCCTGCGGCAGCGTCAGCTTCAGCAGATAGCGGCCGGGATGGTTGGCCAGCCAGGTTTGCAGGTCGGGATCGACGCGGTCCATCAGCCGCACCCAGGCGCCGCGATGCAGGTCGCGGCCGTCCTCGGCGGAGACGACGTCGCAGGCGACCTCGGCGGCGACACCGTCGCGCTGCAACAGCAGGTCGAACGGCGCGTCGTCGGCGAAGCCGGAAAAGGTCACGGTAAAACCACGGGCGCGTTGCAGCGCTGCGGTGCGTATCAGATGCAACAGCGCGATGAGCGTGCCGTCGCCGGCGAGGCCGGCGCGCAGCATCGCGCGCAGCCGTTCCCGCCCGGCCGCGCCCAGCGCCGCGTCGGCGGCGACGGTCTTGCGCGCCAGATCGAGCACGAGGCGCTCGCCGCCGCTGGGCACGCGGCCGTCGGCGCGGGCAATGCGGTCGAGCGACAGTTCCAGCCCGTGCCGCTGCACCACGGCGCGCCGCACATGCGGCCCGGCGGCGGCGATATCGGCGAACTCGGCCAGCCGCCGCGCCCAGGCGCGGGCGCCCGCGAGCCGGATGAACGCCTTGGCCGTCGCCGTGTCGCGTGGGTCGATTGCCATTGCCTGCGTCCAAAATCCAAGCGCCAGCGTAGCCCGCACGATCCGGCGAGGTGTGACGTAGGTCACATTTTCGCGAAACAGACGGGACTGCCGCGGTCCGGATTAGACCACTCGGTCAGTTGCGCGGCAAGCGCGCGCGGGCGGGCGCGTCGGGGTTTTGCGCGCGGTGGCGCAGCAGGTGGTCGGCCAGGACGCAGGCCATCATCGCCTCGCCCACCGGCACGGCGCGGATGCCGACGCAGGGGTCGTGGCGGCCCTTGGTGGAGACCTCCACGTCGTGGCCCTGCCGGTCCACCGAGGCGCGCGGCGCCAGGATGGAACTGGTCGGCTTGACGGCGAAGCGCGCCACCACCGGCTGGCCGGTGGAAATGCCGCCCAGAATGCCGCCGGCGTGGTTGCTGCCGAAGGCGACCGTGCCGTCCTCCATGCGCATCTCGTCGGCGTTGGCCTCGCCCGACAGCGCGGCGGCGTTAAATCCCTCGCCGATTTCCACGCCCTTGACGGCGTTGATGCCCATCAGGGCTGCCGCCAGATCGGCGTCCAGCTTGGCGTAGATCGGCGCGCCGAGGCCGGGCGGCACGCCCTCGGCCACCACTTCTATCACGGCACCGCAGGAGGAGCCGCGCTTGCGCACGTCGGACAGATACGTTTCCCACGCCGCGACCACGCCGGGATCGGGGCAGAAGAACGGATTATTCTCGGTTTCCGACCAATCCCAGCGGGCGCGGTCGATGCCGAGCGGGCCGAGTTGCACCAGCGCGCCACGAATAGTCACCGCGCTGCCGAGGATCTTGCGGGCGACCGCGCCGGCGGCGACACGGGCGGCGGTTTCGCGCGCCGAACTGCGGCCGCCGCCGCGATAGTCGCGGATGCCGTATTTCAGCTCGTAGGTCAGGTCGGCATGGCCGGGGCGGAATTTTTCCGCGATCTCGCCGTAGTCCTTCGAGCGCTGGTCGACGTTGTCGATATGCAGCGCGATCGGCGTGCCGGTGGTCAGCCCCTCGAACACGCCCGAGAGGATGCGCACCGCGTCCGGTTCCTGCCGTTGGGTGGTGAATTTCGACTGGCCGGGGCGGCGGCGGTCCAGCCAGGGCTGGATGTCGGCCTCGCTCAGCGATAGCAACGGCGGGCAGCCATCGACCACGCAGCCGAGCGCCGGCCCATGGCTTTCGCCCCAGGTGGTGACGCGGAACAGATGGCCGAAGGTGTTGTGGGACATTTTTGGGCGGAGCTTCGCTGCAATTCCGAAACACTCCCTCTCCCCCTGTGGGAGAGGGCCGGGGTGAGGGGTCGAGCCGCACGAGGGTCGGAGCGCGCGCCACCCCTCCCCCTGCCCCCTCCCACAAGGGGAGGGGGTTCTCTAGTTCAATCCGTGACAGAAATATCCGGCGCGTCCGGGTTCTTCATGCCGACGACGTGGTAGCCGCAATCGACGTGATGCACTTCGCCGGTCACGCCGCCGGCGAGGTCGGAGAGCAGGTAGACGCCGGCGCCGCCGACATCCTCGATGGTGACGTTGCGGCCGAGCGGGGCGTTGTACTGGTTCCAGCGCAGGATGTAGCGGAAGTCGCCGATGCCGCCGGCCGCCGCCAGCGTGCGGATCGGGCCGGCGCTGATGGCGTTGACGCGGATCTGCGCCTTGCCGAGATCGGCCGCCAGATAGCGCACCGACGCCTCCAGCGCGGCCTTGGCCACGCCCATGACGTTGTAGTGCGGCACCACCTTCTCGGCGCCGAGATAGGTCAGCGTAAGGACGGACCCGCCCGGCGCCATCATCGCGGCGGCGCGGCGGGTGACGGCGGCAAAACTGTAGCAGGAGATGTCCATGGCCTGCAGGAAGGCGGCGCGCGGCGTGTCGACGTAGCGGCCGCGCAGATACTGCTTGTCGGCATAGCCGATGGCGTGGACGAGGAAGTCGATACGCTCCCAGCGCGCGGCGACGGCGGCGAAGGCCGCGTCGATGCTGGCGTCGTCGGCCACGTCGCACGGCGCGAGCAGGTCGGAGCCGACGCTGGCGGCGAGCGGGCGGACGCGCTTTTCCAGCGCGTCGCCCTGGTAGGTGAAAGCGAGTTCGGCGCCCTGCGCGGCACAGGCGGCGGCGATGCCCCAGGCCAGCGAGCGCTCGTTGGCGACCCCCATGATCAGGCCGCGCTTGCCGGCGAGCAGAGTCCCCTTGACGGGGAGGGTTGCGGGGTCGCCATCGGGCATCTGGGTGGAATCCTGAAATCGCTGGGCCGTTACCCCATGGGTGACATAGGCCACCGCCCGACGGCAAGAGCGGGCGGCTCAGCAACGCTGCGGCGGCGTTGGGGAGCGTACGCTATCCGCGCCATCTTGGCGCGCGGCGCGCGCGGGGGCACAAAGCCGGCAGCGCAGGAGCCATGCCATGCCGGAACCCGATGCCGCCGACCCGTTCGCCCAGTTCGACGCCTGGTTCGCCGAGGCGGCGGGGAGCGAGGTGAACGACCCGAACGCGATGACGCTCGCAACCTGCACGGCCGACGGCGTGCCGTCGGCGCGGATCGTGCTGCTGAAGGGGCACGACCCGCGCGGCTTCGTGTTCTACACCAACACATCGAGCCGCAAGGGCGACGAGCTGGCGGCAAACCCGCGGGCGGCGCTGCTGTTCCACTGGAAGGCGCTGGGCCGGCAGGTGCGCGTCGAGGGCGCGGTGGAGGGCGTGACGGCGGCGGAGGCGGATGCCTATTACGCGACGCGGCCGCGCATCTCCCGTCTCGGCGCGTGGGCGTCGCTGCAATCGCAGGCGCTGCCCGAGCGCGCCGTGCTGGAGCAGCGGCTGGCCGAAGCAGAGCAAAAATATCCGGGCGAGGACATCCCGCGCCCGCCGCACTGGTCCGGCTACCGGGTGCTGCCGGCGCGCATCGAGTTCTGGCAGAACATGCCGTTCCGGCTGCACGACCGCACGATCTACACGCGCGACGGCGCCGGCTGGGCGGCGAGCAAGCTGTTTCCGTAGCGTGACGTGATCCCGCCCGGGCAGGCCGAGACCGTCGCCCTGCTGCGCCGGCTGGCCGGCGGGGTTGCGCCGGTGGAGACGCATATCTCGCTGGTGTTTCTGGGCGAGCACACGGTCTGGAAGCTGCGCAAGGCGGTGCGGCTGCCGTTCCTGGATTTTTCCACGCTGGCGGAGCGGCAGCGCACCGCGCTGCGCGAGTTCGACCTGAATGCGCCGCACGCGCCGGGGCTGTATCGCGACGTCGCACCGGTGGTGCGGACGGCGCACGGCGGGCTCGCGGTCGGCGGCGATGGCGAGGTGGTGGACTGGGTGGTCCGCATGGCGCGCGTGCCGGCGGACGATTTCCTCGACGTGATGGCGGCGCGGGGCCCGCTCGATCCGGCGCTGTTGGACGCGCTTGGCGATGCGGTGGCGGCGTATCTGGCGGCGGCACCGGTGGCGGGGCTGGACGGGCTGGCGGCGCAGCGCTGGCTGACCGACGGCGACGTGCGCTCGGCGCGGGCGGCCGGGTTGCCGGAGGCCGACATCGTCGTCTGGGAAGCGGCGATGCGGCGGCAACTGGCGCGGCGAGCGGCGTGGCTGCGCGCACGGGGAGAAGCGGGATTTGTCCGCCGCTGCCACGGCGACCTGCATCTGGGCAATATCTGCCTGTGGCGCGGCGCGCCAGTGCCGTTCGACGCGGTCGAGTTCGACGAGGCGATCGCGACCGGCGACGTCGCCTACGACCTCGCGTTCCTGCTGATGGACCTGGAGCACAAGGCCGGGCGGGCGGCGGCGAACCGGGTGCTGAACCGCTACGTGGCACGCACCGGCGACCACGCGCTGGTGGCCGGCTTGCCGCTGTTCATGGCGCAGAAGGCGATGATCCGCGCCCATGTCGAGGCGGCGCGCGGCCGAGGGGATGAGGCGCGCGCCTATCTGGCGATGAGTCTTGGCTATTTGCACCCACCGCCGCCGCTGGTGGTGGCGATCGGCGGCTTGCAGGGCACCGGCAAATCCACGCTGGCGCGACTGCTGGGGCCCGCCCTGGGCGCGGCCCCGGGGGCGCTGGTGCTGCGCAGCGACGAGTTCCGCAAGCGCCGCCACGGCGTGGCGCCGGAGACACCGCTGCCGGAGCAGGCGTACGGCAACGCGGCAAATCGCGCGGTGGCGGCCGACCTGTTCGCGGCCGTCGCCGAGGTGGCCGGCAGCGGCCACGCGGCGATTGCCGATGCGATGTTCCTGCACCCGCAGCATCGCGCCGGGGTCGAGCGCGCCGCCGGCGCGGCCCGGTTTGTCGGCATCTGGCTGGAGGCACCACTGGCGGTGCTGGAGGCGCGCATCGCCGGGCGCAGGCACGACGCCTCGGACGCGACCGTCGCGGTGTTACACCGCAGCCTGCGCGCCAAGCCCGGCGCGGTCGGCTGGCACCGCGTCGATGCCACCGATCTGGACCGCGCACACGCGGAAATGCTCGCGATCGTCCGCGCTGCGGACACCGGCGGAGCGTGCTAGGCTACACCGCGACACCCGGCCGAGGGCACGAAAATGGGCATCCGAAAACTGCTGCTGCCGATCACGGGCTCCGCCGCCGGCGAGGCGGCGTTGGCGACGGCACTGGATCTGGCCCGGCTGTGGAGCGCGCATGTGCTGGCGCTGCACGTCCGCGTCGATAGCCGCGACGTGGCGCCGCTGGCCGGCGAGGGCCTGTCCGGCGCGATGATCGAGGACATGATGAGCGCCACCGACGCCGAGGGGCTGGCGCGGGCGACCAAGGTGCGGGCGCTGTTCGAGGCCGCGGTCGCCGCGCGCGGCATCCCGTTCGGCGAACCGCGCCCCGGCGAGCACGGCCCGACGGCGAGTTTCGCGGCGGTCACCGGGCGCGAGGACGACCTGATCGCGCAGCAGGCGCGGCTGTCGGACCTGACGGTGGTGCCGCATGCCGAGTCGCCCGACGAATCCTCGTCCTCCGACGCGCTGCACGCCGCCCTGTTCGAATCGCGCCGCCCGGTGCTGGTGGCACCGCCGCACGCGCCGGCGCAAATCGGCCAGCGCATCTGCGTGGCCTGGAACGGCACGGCGGAAGCCACCTCGGCGGTCGGCGCGGCGCTGCCCTGGCTCGCGCGGGCGGAGGCGGTGCGTATCCTGGCGGCGGACGAGTATCACCGGCGCGGCCCGGCGGCGGCGGATCTGGCCGAGTATCTGGCGCTGCACGACATCTTGGCGGAGGTCGTCACGTTCCGTCCGGTCGAGCGCGACGTCGGTGCCGGGCTGTTGCAGGCGGCGGCGGAATTCGGCGCCGATCTGCTGGTGATGGGCGCCTATTCGCAAAGCCGGCTGCGCCAGATGCTGCTGGGCGGGGTGACACGGCACGTGCTGGCCAATGCGGCGCTGCCCGTGCTGATGAGCCGGTGACCATGCGCGGCGTGACCGACGCGGCCGACCAGGATGCGGTGCGCGCCTATGTCAAGTTGATGCGCGCCCACCGCGCCGTGGTTGGGCGGATGGAGCGGCTGATCGGCCTGGAGGGGCTGACGCTGACCCAGCTTGGCGTGCTGGAGGGCATCCTGCACAAGGGGCCGATGACGCATCGCGACCTCGGCCGCAAGGTGCTGACCAGCGCCGGCAACATGACCGACGTGGTCGACAAGCTGGAAGCGCGCGGGCTGGTGCGGCGGGTGCGCGGTGCCGCCGACCGGCGGCAGGTGCGGGTGGAACTGACCGATCCGGGCCGCCGCCTGATCGAGGACCTGTTCCCGCGCCATGCCGCCGACATCGCGCGCACCATGGCCGGCCTCGCCGACGACGAATTGCGCCAGTTGGGCGTGCTGTTGCGCAAGCTGGGCATCGCAGCCGCGCAGGCGGAGGCGGCGTCGCATCTTGTCGCGGCGGACCACGAACCCTAACTCTGCGCCAACCGTTCGATATCGAACGATCAACGGAGGGCTAGATGATACAGGTTCAGGCTTTCGACCGTCTCGGCGGTTTCCGCAACGAGTGGCTGAACGCGAAGCACCACTTCAGCTTCGGCCACTATCACGACCCGGCGCGCATGGGCGTCGGCGGGCTGCGCGTGTGGAATGACGACGAAATCGCGCCCGGCACCGGCTTCGACCCGCATCCGCACCGGGAGATGGAGATCATCACCTATGTGCGGCAGGGCGCCATCACCCACCAGGACAGCCTGGGCAACAAGGGCCGCACCGAGGCCGGCGATGTGCAGGTGATGCACGCCGGCACCGGCATCGTGCATGCCGAATACAATCTGGAGAGCGAACCGACGCGCATCTTCCAGATCTGGATCGAGCCCGGCCAGCGCGGCGTGAAACCGGGCTGGGGCACGCGCAGCTTCCCCAAGACCGGCGCCGCCGCGCTGACGGCGCTGGCGGACGGGCGCCTGGGCGCCGACGGCGCGGCGCTGCCGCTGTATGCCGACGCGGCGGTGTTCGCCGGCTCACTGCGCAAGGGCCAGACCGTGACGCAGGCGCTGCTGCCGGGCCGCGTCGCCTACCTCGTGCCGGCGACCGGTGCGGTGACGGTGAACGGCGTGGTGGTGAACACCCGCGACGGCGCCACCGTCAGCGGCGAGACCGAGTTGCGGATCGTCGCCACCGAGGACGCCGAACTGGTCGTGGTGGACGTGATCGGCTGAGTCTGCACGGCCGCGCGCCGGGGTTCAGCGTGCGGCCAGCAGGCGTTCGGACAGCCCGGCATGGATGTCGCCGAGCATCGCGCCGATGTCGTAGCGCGGCGCCCAGTGCGGATAGGCGGTGCGGAATTTCTCCACGTTGCTGATCCACCAGCGGTGATCGCCGATGCGCGCCTCCGGCGTGTAGCTGAGCGCCATCGGCCGGCCGGTAATTGCCTCGACAGCGGCGACGGCTTCGTTGACCGAGCAGTTGGCGGCGCGGCCGCCGCCCATGTTGAACACCGCGCCCGCCGACGGATGCTCGATGAAACACCAGAACGCGGCGGCGAGGTCGGCGGCATGGATGTTGTCGCGCACCTGCTTGCCGTCGTAGCCGATCACCGCGTACGGCCGCCGCTCCACCGCGCAGCGCACCAGATAGGCCAGGAACCCGTGCAGCGCAGCACCGCTGTGCCCAGGGCCGGTGATGCAGCCGCAGCGGAAACATGCCGTGCGCAGGCCAAAATAGCGGCCGTATTCCTGCACCAGCACATCCGCCGACAGCTTCGAGGCGCCGAACAGGCTGTGCAGCGTGGCATCGACCGACATCTCCTCCGGCACGCCCTGCGCCGCCCACGGATGCGCGGGATCGAGTTCGTAGCGTGTCTGCCTTTCGACGAACGGCAGGTGGTTCGGCCGGTCGCCGTACACCTTGTTGGTGCTGGCATAGACCAGCGCGGCTTGCGGCGCGTGCTGCCGCACCGCTTGCAGCAGGATCAGCGTGCCCGTCGCGTTGACGGCGAAATCCACCATCGGGTCGCGCGCGGCCCAGTCGTGCGAGGGCTGTGCCGCGCAATGCACGACGGCGACCACCGCGCGGCCGTAGCGCAGGAACTCCTGCGTGATCGCCGCGGTGTCGCGAATGTCGATGTCGCGATGCGTGTAGTTGCGATGCCGCGCGATCAGCTCGTGGGCCTGCCACGCGGTGCTGGCCTCGGCGCCGAAGAAGCTGCGGCGCATGTCATTGTCGATGCCGACCACGTCGATGCCTTTCGCGGCCAGCAGTTGGACCGTGGCGGCACCGACCAGCCCGCACGATCCGGTGACAATCGCGACCGCCACGGCAACATCTCCTGCGCATACCGATGCAGGATGGCGCGCGCCGGTTAACAAGAGCTTGCGGTGGCGCGCTTCACCCGGCGTTCACCATTGCGCGTCAGGCTCGGCGCAATGAGGATTCTGGTCACCGGCGGCGCCGGCTTCATCGGGTCGCATCTGGCGCTCGCGCTGCGCGCGCGCGTGCCGGGGGCAATCGTGACGGCGCTCGACAATCTGAAGCGGCGCGGCAGCGAGTTCGCGGTGGCGCGGCTGCGGCAGGGCGGCGTCGCGTTCCTGCACGGCGACGTGCGTGTGGCCGAGGATATCGCCGCGGCGGGGCCGGCCGATCTGCTGGTCGAGTGTTCGGCGGAACCGAGCGTCAATGCGGGCTACGGCGGCGCGCCGGGCTATGTGGTGCAGACCAATCTGATCGGGCTGATCAACTGCCTGGAGCATCTGCGCAGCGGCGGCGGCGCGCTGATCTTCCTGTCGAGCAGCCGGGTGTATCCGATTGCCGCATTGCGCGCGCTGCCGCTGGCGCGCGTCGCCGACCGGCTTGCGCTGGCGCCTGGTACGCAGGGACCGGGGTGGTCGGAACATGGCATCGCAGAACATTTTCCGCTGGCCGGCAGCCGCTCGCTGTACGGCGCGACCAAGCTGGCCGCGGAAATGCTGATCGAGGAATACGCGGCGCTGTATGGACTGCGCGCGGTGGTCGACCGCTGCGGCGTGGTCGCCGGCCCGTGGCAGATGGGCAAGGTCGATCAGGGTTTTGTCGCGCTGTGGCTGGCGCGGCATGTCTATGGCGGCGCACTGGCGTATTGTGGCTTCGGCGGCGAGGGGTTGCAGGTGCGCGACCTGCTGCATGTCGCGGATCTGGCCGATCTGGTGGTGGAGCAGGCGGCCGCGATGGCCACCTTCGCGGGCACCGTGCAGAACGTCGGCGGCGGCGCTGCCTGCACGACATCGCCGCGCGAACTTTCTGCGCTTTGCGCCGACATCTGCGGACGGCGGATCGAGATTGCGCGCGATCCGACGACGCGCGCGGCCGATATTCCATACTACGTCAGCGACTGCCGTGCGCTCACCGCACGCAGCGCGTGGCAGCCGCGCCGCAGCGTGCCGGACATTGTCGGCGACGTGCATCGCTGGCTGATCAACGAACGAAAATGGCTGCAACCGGTGTTGCAGGGCTGAGGCCGCACAAGGAATCCTCGATGCGCGTGTGCTACGTCGATACCGGCATGGTCAGCGAAATCGGCCATCACGCCACCTCGTGCCGGCTGATCACTGGAGCATTGCGGGCACGCGGCCACGACGTGACGGTGGCGTCCTGGGTCGGCCTGTCGCCCGAGTTGCGCGCCGAGTTTCAGGCGCGGCCGGTGTTTCAGCACAACACCTATGCCGCCGCCGACACCGACGCGCTGTGCGGCTGGCTCGCCGGCTACTTCGTCAGCTCGCAGGTGACGTCGCAGAATATCGCCTCGCTCGGCCCGTTCGCGGCGGCGGATCTGCTGTACGTCAACTCGGTGTTTCCGGCGCAGCTGCACGCGGTCTACAATTTCCTCGCCGGCCTGCCGGACGGCGCGCGGCCGCAAACCGTGGTCTAACTCGGCACCGATCCGGGGGTCGAGTATGTGGCGGCCGACGGCGGCATCGCGCTGGCGCCGCGCGACCCGCGCGTCGACGCGCGCGCCACCTTGTACCGCTTCACCGGCCGGCAAATGGCGGGAAAACATCTGCCGGAATTGCATCTGGTGACGTTCGACCACACCTCGTCGGAGGTGTATTCGCTGCTGCTCGGCACACCGGTCGGCACGCTGCCGCTGCCGCATCGCGGACCGGCGACGGTGCGCCGACGCGGCGGCGCCGGCCCGCGCACCGTCGCGTTCCTCGGCCATCAGCGCGGCGAGAAGGGCTTTCATTTTGTCCCGGCGATTGCCCGGCAGTTGCTGGCGGAACGCTCGGATGTGCGATTGCTGATTCACAACGCGCTCCCCGCCGGCATGCCGGAGCCGCAACTGGCGCTGCGCGCGATGGCTGCCGACGATGCGCGCATTGTGCTGGACGAGCGCCCGGCCGGACCTGCGATCTGGCAGGACCTGCTCGACCGCGCCGACCTGATCGTCTGCCCGTATCTGGTCGACCGCTTCCGCGCCGGCTATTCCGCGTTGGCCTCCGAAGCCATCGCCGCCGGCATTCCATTGGTGGTGCCGGAGCACACCACGCTGTCGCGCCTGCTGCAGGATTTTGCCGGCGGCGGCGCGCGTTTTGCCGAACAGCGGGCCGAGAGCGTGGTCGCTGCCATCAGTCGCGTGCTCGACGATTTCAACACGCACGCCGACCTCGCCGCCGTCGCCGCGACACACTGGGCCGGGACGATGGGGCCCGACCGCATGGTGGCGGCGATGCTCATGCGCATCGGCGCCAGCACCATGGCGCAACGCGCGTCCGTCCGCCTCGCCGCCTGAGCGCCTTTTTGCAGGAATCCAAAGCGATGCACGTCTTGTTCAGCAATCCGCCGTGGTGGGACGGAACACAACGGGTGGCCGGAGCCGACGGCCAAAACATCGACCTGCATGTCGCCGGCGTGCGCGCGGGGTCGCGCTGGCCGTTCACCATGACGCTGCGCGAACCGCCCGACCAGTTCGGCTACGGCGCCTACCTGCCTTACCCGTTCTTCATGGGCTACGCCGCCACCTACGCCGCACAGCATGCCGACGCGCGGGTGACATTCCGCGACAGCATCGCCTTGCGCGAATCCTACGACAGCTATCTCGCTTTCGTGCTCGCCGCCCAGTTCGACGCGATCGTTATCGAATCCGCGTCGCCGAGCTGGCCGCACGACGAAGCGCTGATCCGCGTGCTCGACCGCATCGCGCCGCGCACGCGCATCGTCGTGACCGGCCCGATCGCCTCGAAAGGCGAAGACCTGCTGCGCCGCCTGCCGATCCACGCCTGCGTTCGCGGCGAATACGAGAAGGGTGTGGTGCGCGCGCTGCGCGGCGAGTCCGGCATGATCGACTTCGACCTGCTGACGCCGGAGGAGATGAACGCCGCACCGTTCCCGTATTTCGACGCGCTGCACGCGCATCGCTATCTCGACAGCAACCCGCGCGGCGTGCAGGTGCCGCAGGCACAGGTCTGGAGCAGCCGCGGCTGTCCGTACAAATGCATCTTCTGCGTCTGGCCGGCGACGATGACCGGCAACGACCCGGACGGCACCGGCAAGCGCACGGTGCGGCACTACAGCGCCGAATATATGGAGGCATTCCTCAGCGAGATCGTCGGCCGCTACGGCTTCCGCTCGGTCTATTTCGACGACGACACCTTCAACCTCGGCAGCCGGCATGTCGAGCGCATGTGCGCGGTGATGCGCAAGATCGGGCTACCGTGGGCGGCGATGTGCCGTGCCGACACGAGTGCCATGGAACTGTGGCGCGAAATGAAGGACAGCGGCTGCTACGGTGTGAAGATCGGCTTCGAAAGCGGCAGCCAGACGGTGATCGACACGATCGTCAACAAGCGGCTCGATCTGATGCAGGCGCGCGAGGCGGTGGCGGAAATCAAGCGCGTCGGCATGACCGTGCATGGCACCTTCACCTATGGCCTCCCCGGCGAAACCCATGAGCAGATGCTGGAAACGCGGCGCTACGCCGAATCGCTCGGCCTCGACACGCGCCAGGAATCCGGCTGCGCGGAAATCGAAGGCACGCCCTTGCACACGCTCGCGCAGGGCGGTCCGCTGCCGCGCTACAGCGGTGCGCGCACCGATGCCGCTGGCTACGTCCGTGGCGTCGATGGTCGGATAAAATACGAGCAATTGGCGTCGTCACTCGGCTAACGGCGCCAGCACCGCGTGCAGGCGGGCGATCTGGTGCTGCCACTGCCAGCCCGCCATCGCGACGGCGCCGGCGGCACCGCGCCGCCGCGCCTCCGCGCGATCGCTGTAGACCTGCTCCAGCGTTTCGACGATCTCCTCGACGTCGCATTCGCCCCAGCCATCGGTGCCGACGTCGGCCAGCCGCACGGCGCGTTGCCGCGTCAGCGCATACGGCGCGCCGGTCGCCACCAGATCGCACTGGCCGGTGTTGTCGGCAACGATGCTCGGCACGCCGCAGGCCATGCACTCCATCGCCACCAAATTCGTCCCGCCCTCGCAGCGATTGGGAAACACCGCGACGTCCATCTCGCGCAGCACGCGCGCCATCAGATGATTCGGCACGACGCCGAGATCGATGAATTTGTCGGGGGCAATGCCATTGCCGGCCGCCCAGGCGGCGGCATCGACGCGGCCGTCGGCGGCCAGCCGCACCGGCGCGATCGCGGCGTTGTCGTTCACCGTCAGCGCCGTCACCGGCCAGGGCGAATGCCAGGATGCCACCAATACCGCGTCGTCGTGGCGGGCGGCGAAGGCACGGAAGGCGAGCAGGACAAGGTCCTGTGCCTTGCGCCGTTCCAGCTTGCCGCCGCTGAACACCGCGAATCGCCCGCAAAGCGATCCCGCCCGCGGTGCCGGATGGAACAGCGACGGGTCGATGCCCTGAAACACCGTCGCGACGCGGCCCACGCCGCAGCCGCGCAGCACCTGCGCGCCCCAGCTCGAGCCGGCGACGAGCAGATCGTAGTCGCGGGCGATCGCGACGGCGTCGGGCAACTCGGTGTCCTCGAAGAAGATCACGCCCGCCGTGCGGTGCCCGCGTGGACCACCCAGGCTCGGCCGGGTGGAGCCGCTGAAGCGGTTGCCGAGCGCGTGCAGCACGATGCCGTCCAGCGGCGGCGGCGCGTGCGCGGCGGCCAGCCGTTGCAGCCGCAGCTCATCGGAATCCACCAGTTTTTGCGCGATCGCGCGCAGCCCGAGTGGGTCCATCCCCGCCAGACTGCCCAGATGCACCTGCGCCAGCGAATATGCCGGCGTGCCGGCAATCGCCGACCAGTGGCGCAGCAGATTGAGCCCGTAGACACCCCAGCCGAACACGGTGGAAACGGCCCAGTCGAAATACAGCTTGTCGCGCATGCGAGCCTTCCACGCAGCTATCGGCAGAGGGGGGTACTCATGCGGGCGTACCCGTAAATGCGCTGTTAACCGGCCCCCTGCTTGGCTGGCACGGACACCGCCTACCGCCTCGCGCACGCAAAAAAGGGCCCGCCATGTCCGTCTATGCCGATGCCGCGATCGACCATCTGGTCAAGATCGACGACAATCACGCGAGCTTCGTGCGCGCGCTGGTGATGTGCCACAAGCCGCGCCACGTGCTGGAATTCGGCTTCGGCGCAGGCGAGGCGACGCGCGCCATTCTGTCCGGCCTGCAGTACAACGCGCAGAGTTTCCAGTACACGCTGGTCGATAACTGGCTCGACTTCGGCGGCGTGCTGCCCGACGCCGCGCGCGCGCTGGCCCGCGAAGGCATCGACGTGATCACCAGCAACGAGCGCGACTTCGTCGAAAGCAGCCGCTCCGGCTACGATTTCATCTTCTCCGACGCCGACCACCATCATACGCAGGAGTGGTTCGAGCCGGTCTATTCCGGTATGCTCGCGCGCGGTGGCGTGCTGATCTATCACGACGTCACCAACAGCGCCGGGTTTCCCAATCTGCTGCGCATCTACAGCGATGTGTTGGCGAGCGGCTACCACCACGTGCTGCTCAACCGCAACTCGATCCTCGGCGAACGCTGCGACCGCGGGCTGCTGGCGATCTTCAAGAACTGAGCGATGGCCGAGTGATAAGCAAATCGAAAGGCTGACGGCTTAGTCTCGGCCCTGCCGTCGGCAGCCTGCAAGGCATCGGCGGCGTCGGCGCAGCTTGCGGACGAAACGCGTCCGGCCCGCTGTGCCCGGCCATCGGACCAGAACGGTTCACTGCATGCTTGCCGCAACGGACCGAAAGCGATTCCGGGCCTTGAACCACGTTGCCTCCTTGCATCTGACGCCGCATTTGACGGCGCTGCGCTCACTGTTTCTGGTGGCCATGCATCACGGCGTGCATGTGCCGGCGGACCTGCTGTCGCGCGCTGACCCGACCGAGCCGGTGCTGGCGATGCTTGGCGTGATGCGCGAGGTCGGGTTGACCGGCAGAGTGCTGCACGGCCGGTCGTGGCGCGACGTCAGCCGCCTCGGCAGTGCCTATCCCGCGCTGGTGGAGCGCAGCGACGGCAGTTGGTTGATTGTGGCGAGCGCGTTGCCGCGCAGCGACGGCGTCGAGGCGCTCGCGGTGCTCGACCCGGCGGCCGAGCAATCCGGCATTATCGCGCTGCCGCGGGCAGAATTCGAAGCAACGTGGACCGGCCGGCTGCTGCTATGCAAGCGCAAGCATCGCCTGTCCGACGAGCATCAGCCGTTCGGTCTGCGCTGGTTCATCCCGGAGATCCTGCGCAACGGCCGCTATCTGCGCGACGTCGCGGTCGCCGCGACGATGACCAACCTGATCAGTTTCGCCACGCCGCTGTTCTTCAACGTGATGATCGACAAGGTGGTGCCGCACCAAAGTTATCAGACGCTGCTGGCGGTGGTGCTGGTGTTGTCGGTCACCACGCTGTTCGACAGTGTGTTCGCCTATGTGCGGCAGTCGCTGACGCTGCTGGCCAGCAACAAGATCGACGCCCGTCTCGCGGCGCGCACCTTCGCGCATCTGCTCAGCCTGCCGCTGCAATTCTTCGAAAGCCACGCCGCCGGCGTGCTGCTGCGCGACATGCAGCAGACCGAATCGGTACGCCATTTCCTGACCGGGCGGCTGTTCCAGACGCTGCTCGACGCCTCGGCACTGCCACTGCTGCTGCTCGGCCTGTCGGTGTACAGCGGTAAGCTGACGTTGGTGGTGTTCGCCTTCGCGCTGACCATCACCGGCGTGATCGCGCTGATCGTGCCGGTGTTCCGCCGCGAACTGGAACGGCTGTATCAGGCGGAAGGCGAACGGCAGGCCGATCTGGTGGAGACGCTGCACGGCATGCGCGCGGTGAAATCGCTGGCGCTGGAGCCAGTGCGCAAGGCGTCGTGGGACCGCAAGGTCGCGCGCTCGGTGCATCGCCGCGAATCGGTCGGCCGCATCGGCGCGATGGCCAATGTGCTGACCGGCTGGCTGGAAAAGATGATGCAGATCAGCATCCTCGGCCTCGGCGCGCTCGAAGTGTTCGACGGCCATCTCAGCATCGGCGCGCTGGTCGCGTTCAACATGCTGTCGGGGCGTGTCACCGGGCCGCTGGTGCAGGTCGTCGCCCTGATCAACGAATATCAGCAGACGGCGCTATCGGTGAAAATGCTTGGCAAGGTGATGAACCATGCGCCGGAGCGTGATCCGGGCCAGCGCGGCACGCGCCCGCCGATTGCCGGGCGGCTGGAATTCCAGGGCGTGCGGTTCCGCTACGACGGCAGCGTGACGCCCGCATTGAACGACGTAACGTTCACCATTCGCGAAGGCCAGATGGTGGGCATCGTCGGCCGCTCCGGCTCCGGCAAGACCACGCTGACGCGGCTGATTCAAGGCATCCACACCGCGCAGGAAGGTCTGATCCGGCTCGACGGCACCGATCTGCGGCACATCGACCTCGCGCATCTGCGCCGCGGCATCGGCGTGGTGTTGCAGGACAACATCCTGTTCCGCGGCAGCATCTTCGACAACATCGCCGCCGCGCGCAGCGACGCCACGCTCGACGAGGTGATGGAGGCGGCACGGCTGGCCGGCGCCGAAGAATTCATCGAGCGGCTGCCGCGCTCGTACGAGACCCCGGTCGAGGAGAATGCCGCGAATTTCTCCGGCGGACAGCGGCAGCGTATCGCCATTGCACGCGCATTGCTGACCAAGCCGCGGCTGCTG
>Ga0302279_10003647_pt1 | contig 18915 bp, 17 predicted proteins | sample III_Bog_N3_3_FD_194541 | JGI IMG/M metagenome (GOLD analysis project Ga0302279, IMG submission 194541) | Peat permafrost microbial communities from Stordalen Mire near Abisko, Sweden - III_Bog_N3_3 | ecosystem: Environmental > Terrestrial > Soil > Wetlands > Peat | place: Sweden: Abisko...
GGGCGCCCCACGAGCGCTTCCAGTTCTTCCCGCTCCTCGATGCTCAACCTGATCCTGATGACTCGACCCATGCCCCGCGAAACCGACCGGCACAAGCGTTAATTCCGGATGGACGACGGTGCACTAGGAGGTCGACTACATCGTGTATCGAGGTGAAGTGGGCCAAGCGCCCACGATACGAGATTGGCACCGGTACGTGCGGTGCCACCTGGCTCCCGAGGTCATCGAGCGACCAAGTGTCGTCTTCCTCCGACCTCGTGCGGGCATAATAGCCGTTCCGAAACATCGCCTCGACCTGAGCGTCAAAGGTGGCTCGCGCGATGCGCCCAACCTCGCTGTCGTCGGGCACGTGCGCCTGAACGACGACGCACTCATGCTGCGGCAGCCCATGAAGAGCTTGCTCGAAGCCGAGGTGACGGACGACGCGTTCAAGGCCGGCAAGGCTCTGGACGTTGCTGGTTGCGACGAGCACGTGTAGGTGGGCGATTCCCGAGAGCAAGAGGCCCGCAGCCGGAGACAAACCAGCTCGTCCATCCAGGAGAATCACGTCGGGCCGGAGTTGCTCGTGGACGGCACGAAGCATTGTTGCCAGTGGGTGGGCGGAGATGCTGGTCCTGAGTTCCAACTCGACGCGACTCAGCTTCGACAGGTAGGTATCGTCAAGCCGACCTGCTGGAAAGACCTCGATTCGACCGGCACCTGTGAGCCTCTGATCGGCACAAACGTGAAAGTAGTCGTCGAGCGGCAAGTCGTGGATGGACTCGAGCAGATAGTCGACGGTTCCCCAACGGGCGATCGTCCCTGCCTCATCCGCAGCAAGGAGGAGACCAATGCCGGGTGCGTCGAGATCCATGTCCACGACGGCAACGCGCTGGCCGCGACGCGCGCACGCGAGCGCATATCCCGCGAGGAGCGTGGTGCGACCTGCACCTCCCTTGAAGCCATGGAACGCGATGATCTGTCCTCGACCAGGACCTGGCGGCCAGAGTCGTTCCTCCGCCGCTGGAATGAACCACGCGCTGTGGTGGCGATGGCGGTCGTTCACCCGAAGATGGGGGAGTCCGTCGATCACGATACCCTCGTTCCACGCGGTCCGCCGAAACAGGTCGTCTTCCGCGGAAGGATCGTTCACGTTCGAAACGTCCACGGTCCCCGTCCAGAACTGCGCGCAATTTTCCTGCAACGCCGCAGCTACTTGTTGCGCGAGCCGCCGACGGTCGCCTTCCAGCGCCCAGACATACGCGGAGATTCTGCCAAACAGATCATCGACGAGCACCGCGCTTAACGACCCGCAGTCATGAAGAACGGGCCGCATCGCGCTGATCGCATCCGCACGTGCTTCGTCCAGGTGCTTATTCGCCATCAGAGGACTCCATCGAGGCGCATCTTTGTCAGCGAGTCCGCCGCCACCACGGCGGACGCGAGAAACGCTTCAGCGCGCGCCTCGTCCACCTTTCCCGGCGCGTGATAGCGCCAGGTCTCGCGCCACTCGAGCACGACCGGGGCCTTGGGCGAAAGCTGCGGCAGTACGGGGCCCCCGCCGGTCCAAGCGAATGCGAGAGCAGGGCTGCTAAATTGTGGCCAAATGGTTGAAATCTCAGCGCCTTAGCCCATTGCGCGAGGTCCTTCGCATTCGTCTTTCCGGTCGAGGAATCGAACGACTTGTCGTGAAGCAAGACCGCCTTCAGCGAGCACTCGACGACATACCCGGCATGGTACGCGACACCATCCAGACGGCCGCCGGCAAGCAGGACAACCGCATCGTCGAGATGCTTCCAGGCGGCCTCAGGATGGTCGTCGTCGCCATCGGCTAGTACCTCGAGTCCATTGAACCGAGGGGTTTCGCTGTCCATCCGGGCAGATCCGTGCTCCATGCTGAGGAATGAAGAAGCGGTACATCGTCAACCTCACTCCGGAGGAGCGAGCCTCGTTGGAGGACATCGCGAAGCGGCAGCGCGTGTCTGCTCTGAAGCGTCAGCGCGCCCTGATTCTACTCAGGGCCGACGACGACCTCACCGACGTGGAAATTGCGGAGGAATTGGAGGTCGGGCGGGCCACGGTGGAACGTGTTCGTCAGCGGTGCGTCGAGCGTGGCATCGCTGCCGCGCTCGATCGCAAGGCTCAGGAGAATCCGTCGCGCCCGCGGAAGTTCGACGGGGTGTCGGAGGCGAAGCTCGTACAGATCGCCTGCTGCGCACCGCCTGAGGGGCGTACTCGGTGGACGCTCTCGTTGCTGGGAGAGCGACTGATCGAGCTGAAGGTCTTCGAGACGGTGAGCAAGAGCTCGGTCCAGCGCACGCTAAAAAAAACGAGCTCAAGCCCTGGCGAGTCGAGCGCTTCTGTATCCCGCCGGAGAAAAATGCACCGTTCGTGAGTGCGATGGAGGACGTCCTGGACGTCTACCAGCTGCCGTACGACGAGATGCGCCCCGTCGTGTGCTTCGACGAGACGAGCAAACAACTCGTCGCCCATGCGCGCACGCCTATCCCACCCCGACCCGGGAGCGCCGCGCGTGTCGACGACGAGTACACCCGCGAGGGCACGGCGAACATCTTCGCGGCCATCGAACCCATCACGGGCAAGGCCCTGGTTCAGGTGACGGAGCGCCGAACGTCGATCGACACGGCCAGGTTCTTCAAGCGCTTGTCCGACGAGGTCTACGCCGCCGCCACGACGATCCTGCTTGTCATGGATAACCTCAGCACTCACTCGATCGCGTGCCTCTACGAAGCGTTCCCGCCCGCCGAGGCCCGTCGCATCGCGCGACGCTTCGAGATCCATCACACCCCAAGGCACGGCAGCTGGCTCGACGTCGCCGAGATCTTCCTCTCCACCATGTCCATCGAATGCCTCGATCAGCGCGTACCTGATGCTCCGACCCTCCGAGCGCTCGTCGACGCGTGGCTGCGGTCGAGGAAGAGCGGCAAGGTCAGGTGGAGGTTTCGCGCCGACGACGCTCGGATCAAGCTCCACCGCCTCTACCCATCGCTTCCGTAGATTCGAGGTACTAGTCGAGACATCGTGCTGGCACCCTAACATCGTCGAGCACGTTGCGGTGTCGCGGACAGAACCCGCGACAAAGGAGATCCCCGGATCGCCGATTTTCCTCGTTCGGACCGCACCGCATGCAGGTAAACCGCTCGTCGGTCGATCGTTTCGCGACGCTATTGAAGTCCAGGGTTGACGTGCTTCGGAACGCCCCGAGCACGAGGAACGCGACGCGTAACCCTTCAATTACCTTAGTCGCGATCATCTGGGCCACGCCCACACGGCGCGCTCCGTTGACACGACGGCCTGCGGCGGCGCTAACCTGATGCCGTGAAGTGCGTGCAGTGCGCGGCGAGCCTGGATGCGGGTGTGCGCATCTGCCCGCGCTGCCGCGCGCTGCAGCCGCTCCCCGCGAATGCCGGCGCGATCGGACCCGGGGCGACCCTCGACCTCGGCTACGGGCGCGTCGTCATCCAGGCGCGCATCGGCGAAGGGGGGATGGGCGTCGTCTGGCGCGGCTGGCTCTTCTTCGCGCCCGACGGGCCGCGCGGTGCCGAGGCGCCGACGCCGCTGGCGCTCAAGGTCCTGCAGGCACGCGGGGGGGACCAGTCCACGCTGCGCGCGCTCTTCGCCAACGAGGCCGAGGCGCTCCGCAGCCTGCACCACGCGAACATCGTCCGCTTCCACGACTTCTTCGAGTGGGGCGGCGCGCTCGTCCTCGCGATGGAGCTCGTCGAAGGGAGCACGTTCGAGGATCTCGTCTCGCGCCACCGCGCCCGCGCCCGCATCCGAGGCACCACCGGCCACGACGGCGTCTCGGTCGCGCGCTCCTGGTACTACTTCCAGCAACTCCTCGGCGCCCTCGCCGCGACCCACGCGATCGGCGTGGTCCATCGCGACGTGAAGCCGTCCAACGTGCTGATTCGCAAGGACGGCATCGTGAAGCTGAGCGACTACGGCATCGCTCGCCTCATGAGGAGCCCGTCGGCCTCTGCGGAGACCCTCGCTCCGCCGTTCTCGACGAGGTCGATGGCGGTGGGGACGGGCGCATACATGGCGCCCGAGCAGGTCCTGTCGCGACCGGTCGACGCCCGCAGCGATCTCTACTCGGCGGCGATCGTCTTCTACGAGCTCCTCGCGGGTCGTCCGCCGTTCTCGCCCGACGAGCACAACGAGTTCTCCCTGCGCCAGGCCCAGGTCGAGGGGACTCCGCCTCCGCTGAGCACCTTCGCCCGCGATCTGCCCGCGGCCATCGAGCCGCTCCTCGCCCGTGCCCTCGCGAAGGACCCGAAGTACAGGTTCACGTCGGCCATCGAGATGGGGGACGCGCTGCGCATCGCGCTCGGCGAGCGTGACACGCCGGAATGGCGCGCGCAGGGCGAGATCGCGAGCCGAGCGCCGATGCCCGACGACGAACCTGCGCAGACCGCACGCGATGCCAAGCTCCGGACGCTCAGGGAGCTCGTCGTCGTCGGATACCAGGCGTCGAACCCGACGAGGTAGGCCACGGAACCGCGTCTTGTTTCGGTCCCGCCCGCAAGGGATCCCGACGAATGTGGCGACCCGCGCCTCTCCGGAGCGGTCGAGCCGAGCAAACCGCACGACCTTCGCTTCCCCGACGACCGGGAGGCGAACATCATCGAGGTTGTTCGAGCGCACCGGCAGGGACGCGAGAGCAAACCGCACGACCTTCGCTTCCCCGATGACCGGGATGCGAACGTCGTCGACGTTGTTCGACCGTAGCCGCAGGTCCGCGAGAGCAAACCGAACGACCTTCGCTTCCCCAATGGCCGGGACGCGAACATCGTCGAGGTTGTTCTAACGTACGGGCACCTCCGCGAGAGCAAACCGCACGTCCTTCGCTTCCCCAAAGGCCGGGATGCGAACATCGTCGAGGTTGTTCGAACGTACGGGCACCTCCGCGAGAGCAAACCGCACGTCCTTCGCTTCCCCAAAGGCCGGGACGCGAACATCGTCGAGGTCGGTCGAACGTACGGGCACCTCCGCGAGAGCAAACCGCACGTCGTTCGCTTCCCCAAAGGCCGGGACGCGAACATCGTCGAGGTCGTTCGAACGTACCGGCACCTCCGCGAGAGCAAACCGCACGTCCTTCGCTCCCCCAAAGGCCCGGACGCGAACGTCGTCGAGGTTGTTCGAACGGACCCGCGGGGACGCGAGAGCAAACCGAACGTCGTTCGCTCGCCCGCGCACCGGGAGCCGAACGTCGTCGAGGTGGTTCGAAGGTCAGCGCGTCAGCGTTTGGGTGACACGTCGGACCGCGCGCCCGTCGTACGTTTCCGCGGTGAGCGAGCCCATCACGTATCGCATCGAGCTGACGCCAGGGCACATGGGCGCCACGGTCCGTCACTTGTCTCGTGTGTATGTGGACCAGTACGCACGAATGCTCGAACCGTCCGCGAAGCGAGACGAGCTTCGACGGCGGGCGCGGACGCCGGTTCTGGTCCTCCTGATCGCGTGCCAGCCGATCTGCCTGTTCGCCTATGTCTTCAATCCCGAGCTCGCGTCGCTCTTCGCCGGGCTCAGCGTGTACGCCCTCGCGCTGACGCTCTTCGTATGGAGCAGCCCTCGCTGGGTTCCCCGCCTCGTTGCGTGGACGCGACGGTTCGGGGAGCGGGGCATTCCGGCGAGGGTCGAGCAGGTGCTGCGCACGTTCCTGACGGGCCCGCCGCGGATCCTCCACTACCGGCTCACGAGCGAGGCGTTCGTCGCGGCCGGACGCGCCAGGTTCCCTCGCGCCGTCCTGGCGCCTGGCGTGCTCTTTCTCTACGCGACGCGAAAGTCCTTCGACCCGTCCACGGTCTTCCTCTTGCCGATCGACGATGAGGTTGCGGGCAGAGTGCGCGACTGGTTGCTCGCGGCGGGGTCGGACGTCGAGACGCTCGTCGCGGACGAGCGCCCAGGGGATTGTTCGTCGCTGCGCGACTCGGAATGAAATCTACGGCGCCTGCATGATCGTCACTGCGGGCCCGAGGCCGAGAGGCGCGACGTCGAGCTCGCTGCTGTTGCCGACGAAGAGCACGTGGAGAGCCTCGGCGCGAAGGTAGGTGTTGGCGACGCGGATGACGTCGCTGCGACGGATCCTCGCGAGGCGCGCGGGGAAATTGCGGACGCGCTCGAGATCCTGCGCTCCTCCCTGCGAGTAGAGCGACGCGGCGCCTTCGACCGTCGCCATGTGCGCGCGGAAGCTCCCGAGCAGCGCCTCGCGCGCGGTCGTGATGTCGCTGTCGGTGACGGCGCCCGTCCTCACGGCCCGGATCGCGCGGAGCACCTGTTCGACCCCGTCGACGGCCTTGCGGGGGGCGTAGTACGCACCGAGCTCGAGCCAGGTCGCGGTGCGCTCGACCTCCACGCCGGCGCTGAGGGAGAGGGCATCGCCGTCCTGGCGGAGACGCTCGTAGAGGGTCGACGAGACCGCGCCTCCGATGAGCTCGACGGCCAGGCGAAACGCGTCGAGGTCGGCGCTCGTCGGTGCGGGGCCGCGCGCGATGACCGCTCCGTAGCGCTGGTCGGCCGCGGAGTTGCTCACCACGGAGAGCCGAGCGAGGAGAGGGCTCGCGGCCGGCTGCGGAGCGCTCGGCGAAGGGGACGCGCGTCTGCCGTTCATGACGTGCCGAGCAGCAGGGACCGCCGGCGCGGCGACGAGAACGGGCGTCGCCGGAACCTCGGGCGGGGCGACTCTCACCTTCGCGACCGGCTTCCACCCTACCCACGCGCCGAACTGCCGCGTCACGCTCGCGTCGAGCGCCGCCGCATCGACGTCGCCGACCACGACGAGCGTCGCGTGCGCCGGCTGGAACAGCTGGTCGTGGACCTTCTGCGCGGCCTGCTGGCTGATCGGTGTCGCGCCTTCGCCGCCGTACCCGTAGGGGTGCCTGGTCCCGAAGAGGATCAATCGCTCGGCGTGCTCGGCCGTGATGGCCGCGGACCCTGCGACGTGGGTCCACTCGCGACTGCGCATCTCGTGCTCGGCGGGGGCGAGAAAGGCGTGGACGAAGCCACGCGAGAGGGCCGCGACGGCCGCGTCGAGGCCCGCGCTCGGGATCTTCACCGCGACCCAGACGCCGTCGTGCGAGTGACCGCTCTCCCAGCACCCGCCGACGGCCGAGAGCTTCGTCGAGACCTCTTCGTAGACGGCGTCGTCGCCGAGGCGTCGAAAGAAGTCCTCGGTCTCGTTCACCGCGAGGCCGCCGAGATCGCCGAGATCGAGCGCGCCGCGATCGATGACGAGGCGAACCTCGGCGAGCGGGACGGCGTGTCGTGGGAAGAGGACGACGCGAAGACCGTTCGCGAGCGTGGTCACACGCGGAGGCGGGTCGAGGACCTCCACGATCGGTGTGAGCGCGGGGGCGTGAGCGCGGAACGGCTCGTCGGGGACCGGCTCGCGAGGCTGCAGCGGGGGCTGGCGAACGGGCTCGGGCTTCGCCGCGGCGCGCGGTGGAGGCGGCGGGGGCACGGCGACAGGTGGCGCGACGACGGCGACGGCGGCGACGGGAGGAGCGACGACGGCGGGCGCACACGCGACGAGCGCGAGCGGCACGCACGTCCAGAACGAGCCTCGGCCTCTTGCGGTCACTGGGACCCCTCTCGCCGCTCGAGGCGGCCGCGCTTCGGGGCGTTGCGGTCGACGGTCACGGTGGCGACCGCGCGGTGATCCGGATTGAGCCAGCGGTACGCGACGGCGCGGACGTCGACCTCCGTGAGCGCGTCGTAGCGGCCCACGCCCCACGAGGCCTGCGGCCCGACGGGCTCGCCGATCTTTCCCATCTCGATGAGCCTCGCCGCGCGCCCCCAGGTGGACTCGAGCGTCGTCAGCGTGAGGCTCCGGAGCAGCCCGCGCGCGTGGGCGGCCTCGGCGACCGTCGCGTCCTTGGCGAACTCGTCGATGGTCTGCTGGATGGTGCGAACGACGAGCGCGTGGTCGACGCCGGGAGCGCAGTTCGCCGTGACGTTGAACACCGATCCGTCGCGCCGCGAGACCTGCCGAGCAGACACGGTCGTCGCGAGCCGCTGACCGAGGAGCGCGCGGGCGAGGCGCGTCTCGCCTTGCGAGCGTCCGAGGGCGCTCGCGGCGAGGTCGAGCGCCGCGTCCTCCGCGGTGCCGTAGGCAGGTGTCCGCCACTCGACGACCACCTGGTCGAAGAAGACGTTCGCCTTCACGAGGACCGACCTCGCGGGCGTCTCCCACGACGGGAGCGGGGAGCGCGCGGGGGGCTCACGGGTCGGGAGCGACTCGAAGTAACGCTTCACGAGCGCGAGGGCCGCGTCCCTGTCGAAGCGCCCGGCGATCGCGACGGTGGCGTTTCCGGTCGTGTACCAGTTCGCCAGAAAGAGGCGGACGTCGTCCGCGCCGACGCGCGAATAGTCGACCTCGGTGTCCTCGACCGCGGCGTAGGGGTGCCACGCCGGGTAGAGCTCGTGGCGCAGGAACGACGGCACCGCGCCGTAGAGTGTGTCCTTGTGCTGGTTGTCCTCCGCGTTCTCTGCGAGCCGCCGCGCGGCGTCGACGTTCGCTTCGGTGGCCGCGTCGACGGAGTACCCCATCCGGTCGCTCTCGACCCAGAGCGCGGTCTCGAGTCGCTCGGGCGCCACCGTCTCGAAGAAGGCGGTCGTGTCGGGGTTGATGTTGGAGTCGACGGAAGTGCCGCCGACCGCGGCGAGCGTGCGGAGGGCCGAGGGGACGTGGAGCGTGTGATCGAGCGCGAGGAACATCGAGACCATCGCGACTCCGGGCCGATCCATCGGATCGTCCGCCTTGCCCGCGCCGTACGCGACGCGGACGGACACGAGCGTCGCGCGCGGGTCGGGAGCGAGGAAGACGCGCAGGCCGTTCGCGAGGACGACGGTCTCGGCGGGGAGCGCGGGGAGGTCGGGCCCTTGCCGCACGAGCGCGTCGGCGTTCGCGCGTTGCACGGCGCCGGGCAGAGATGCGGCGACGGAGAGTGCGACGGCGACGGAGGCAACGCGCGCAGCAAGCCGACCAGGACGCATGCGCGCGAATTACAGCACTCTTTACTGCCTGCCAACCCTTCCGGGTTGTCGGTCGATGGACCTACGGCAAGGACGCCGTGCGCATGTCCGCAGTGAGATCGCCATGGTTGAACGCGGCGGGGACCTCGAAGACCGAGTCCGCCACCGCTCTGGCGTCGGCCTTCGTCGCCTCGGCTCGATACTCCTCCTTGCCGGCCTTGTCGTGGGCCACGATCCGCAGCGGGAAGGCCTTCTCACGCGTCATCGCAGCGGCCCACGTCGGCTCCGCGTCGCCCGACCTGGGAGCCTTCGCGAGATCGAAGAACGCGATCCCCTTCGCCGCGCACACGTCGACCTTCTCGGTGCCGTCGTCGATCGACCAGTCGTCGCAGGGAAGCCCGGCGACCTTCTCGGACCGGCCCGTCTTGGTGACCTTCGCCTCCGGAGCGGCCGGCGCCTTCGTCGGGGGCGAGTTCGTGTCGAAGTTCGCGAACACTCTGCGAGAGTCGTTCACCGCGTACGCGAACTGACCGGCGACGTTCGCGATGGTGTGGACGTTCGAGGTCGCGCCGCCGTACCTGACCTTGTCCCCCTTCACGTCGAAGGTGATCGACGAAGGTGCGTGCGTCGCGCTCTCGTCCTTCACGGTCACGACGATCTCGCCCTCGAAGGGCTTGGCAGGCGCAGCGGGAGCCGCGACGGGAGGCGGAGGCGACGAGGCCGCCGCGGACGCCACGCCTCCGGACGCAGATCTGCTGTCATGGTTGCAGGCGGTCAACGCCACTGCGTACGCGACGATCATTCCGAACCGTGTCATGAAGCCTCCTTCGGGAGTTTGGGTTACGGGTCGTCAAGCACCGCGCGTGCCGCCGCGGATGTGGGGGCTCTTCGCGACGCGCGCGCCGATTTCTGCGAGCTCGCGACGACTCGCCACGAAGACGGCGCGAGTCGGGACGACACAGCTGTGTCGCTTCGAAACGGCGGTCAGGACGTGGAGCCGCGTGGCCCGCTAATCCCGTGGATCGCTTCGGAGCGCGGTCAGCTGGCCTCCGACGGACGTCAGCTCTTCGGCGAGCCGAGCCTTCGAGGACCCCGCGGCTTCGAGGATCGTCTTCGTACGCGCGAGGGACTCTTCGGACACTACGAGCGCGGCCAACTCTTGCGCCCGTAGCGCCGCATTGCCTCGCGACGACGCCACCTGGATGTTGTGTCGATGGGCCGCGATGTTGTTCGTATGGATGACGATGTTCGCCATCGCGGTGTCGATGTGGCTCTGACGATCCCTCAGCGCCTCCACGGCGAGCGTGTAGAGGGATGACAGCCCTGCCCGGGCGCTCCTCCGCGCGTTCGGGTAGGAGTCGCGCAGGAGGCCGCTGGCGTAACCGAGGCCCTGCGGTCTGTCCGCGAGGATCCGCGCGGCAAGAGCGATCGGAGGAGCGCCGAGCTCTCCTGACTGCGGATCGAAGAGATTGACGATCGGCGACGTGAGCGACTCGGACCGATGCAACCGGAGCCGCGCGCTCATGCCGGTCACGTACGCCTCCACCTCCCCGCCGCGTGCCAGAACCGTCGCCGTGCGGAATGCTCCCTCGTCCGTCACCGTCCGGGCGAGCGCAATCTGGGAACGCGGGTCCGCACGCAGCGCGTGCACGAGCTCGTGGACGATCGCCTCGTACGCCTGGAGGACGGAGACGCGGTCGCTGATGCAGATGTCGGGCAGCATCGTGCGCTCGACGCGGATGAAGTCCGGCAGCGTGACGACTCGAACGTCGAGGAAGGAGCCCGCTTGCACCGCCGCGAGCTGGCGCTCGGTGCTCTCGGGGCGCGGACCGAACGCGATCTCCTCCACCGTGCGAACGACCGAGACGTCGTTGAACTCCGTGCGCGTGAGCCCGCCTTCGGCGACTTCCGGATCCGCGCAGAGCGACACTCTCGCCGCGAGCCCCTCGAAGGTGCCGCCGCCAAGGCGCTCGGTCGCTTCGCGAAGGAGGCCCTGCACGACCGGGTCCGACTTTCCCAGCGCGAGGACGGCCGCGATCCGCTCGGCGGTGAGCGTCGACGTGCCGCCGAGCCAGTTCGCGCTCAGCGGATCCTGGTCCGCGAATGCGCTGCCGGCGACGTTGCGGCGCAGCGATGCACAACCGGCGAGGAGCAGCACGAAGCCGAGGGTGGCGAGCCACTTGCGCATGCGTCGTCCCAGTAACTGACGGCGTCGCTTCTGTCGTGCGGGAATCATGACGGGCGCCTGTCACACTACGAGCTCTACCTCCGCGCTCTCCTCGCCGCCGTGCTCGTCGCCGCGCTCGGCCTGCTTGAGGAGCCGCCAGATGTGGCGCCCGAGCACGTCGATCTCGGTCGACGCGAACTGCTCGCCCCCGAAGGCGCGGATGGTCTCGGTCTGCTTCGCGAGAATGAACGCGTCCTGCTGGAACACGCGCAGGGCGAGCGGCTTCACGAACGGGCGCACGAGGAAGTGCGGGACGCGCGTGCGGAAGCTGACGACCGCGTAGATGCGCGTGACGAAGTCGCTCACGGGGGTCATCACCGAGTCGACGAGGATGTGGTTCTCGGCGCCGATGCTGTATTCGACCTGCGCGATCGACGGGAGGATGAAGCGGTCGAAGTGGGTGACGGTGCCGCCGGAGGGCGACAGGATGCGACCGATGAGCCCCGGGGGGCGCGGCTCGCCGACGTACTCGGCCTCGACGCGGTCGCTCGTACGGCGGACCTTCGCCGTGATCGTCAGGCCCCGGCTCTCGGCGCGGAAGAGGCCTCGATGGAGGAACGCCGTGTGCGGGACGTCGAGCGCGTTCTCGATGGTGGAGTACATCGTGCCGGGGGCGACGACGCTCTGGACGACCGTGGTGTAGTCGCGATGGCCCATCGTCGCGAACCGGTGCGGCACGCTGGACGGCATGGTCGACGGGTCCTGCTCGTCCTGCGACGGCGCGGAGTAGACCCAGATGAACCCCTGCTGCTCGAGCGTGGGGAGCGCGTGCGCGCGGCGGGCCTTCACGTCGCCCGCGCGCTCGCTCGGCAGCGAGGGAATGTGGGTGCAGGCCCCGCCCGTGTCGAACTGCCAGCCGTGATACGGGCAACGAAGGGTGCCGTCGCTCACCTGGCCGAGCGACAGCGGCACGTTGCGGTGCGGGCAGCGATCGAGGAGGGCGCCGGCTTTTCCGTCCTTGCCGCGGAAGAGGACGATCGGGGTGCCGAAGAGCGTGGTCGCGACGGGGGCATGCCGGAGCTCGCGTGACCTCGCCGCGATGAACCAGTGCGCTCTCAGGTGGACGACGGACGCGCCCGCGCGCTTGGCCGGTACGAGCGCGCCGGCTGCAACGAGCGCGCCCGCGGCTGGTTCCATGCGCGAGAATGTACCAGGATAAGGTGCCCCATGGTCCCTGCCCGCCGCGCGCCGCTCCTCTTCGAGGCGCTGCCCGAGCTCGAGCGGCATGTCCCGTGGATCCCGTTCGCGCACGTGCCGACCGCCGTGGAGCCGTGCGATGCCATCGCCGACTGGCTCGGCCGCGGCGGCGTGTTCATGAAGAGGGACGATCTCGTGTCGCCTCTGTACGGCGGCAACAAGGTGCGCCGGTACGAGTTCATCCTCGCGGACGCGAAGGCGAAGGCCGCGAGGCGCATCGTGACGGCTGGCGGGATCGCGTCCACGCAGGTGATGGCGACGGCGCTCTTCGGCCGCGAGCTCGGCTTCGCGGTCCGCGCAGTGCTGTTCGATCAGCCAGTCACCGAGTTCGCGCGACAAGCGGTCCTCGGGTTCGCCGACGCGGGCGTGGAGTTGATCTTCGGAGGGGGCTACGCGATGACAGCGTGGCGAGCGTGGCGCGCGCTCCGTCGAGACGCGGGCAATTACTTGATCCTGCCTGGCGCCGCGAACCCGCTCGCGAACCTGGGATACATCGACGCGATGTTCGAGCTCGCGGGGCAGGTCGAGCGAGGCCTCGCGCCGCGCCCCGATGTCATCGTGCTGCCGACGGGCTCTTCCGGGACGCTCGCGGCGCTCGCGCTCGGGTGCGCGCACCTCGGCTGGGAGACCGAGGTCATCGGGGTCCGCATCACGACGTCGCTCGCGTGCAACCGCGCGACGGTAGGCCTCGTCATCGGCGCGACCGATCGGTTCCTCGCTGCGCGCGCGCCTCGATGGAAGCCGATGCGTGGGGCCGTGCGCTACTCGCTCCACGGCGGCGCGCTCGGTCGCGGCTACGGCTACCCGACGTCCGAAGCCGTGGAGGGGGCGGCGATGGTCGAGCGGCTCACCGGTGCGCGGGGCGAGGTCACGTACAGCGGAAAGGCGCTCGCAGCGCTGCGGGTCATCGCGCGCTCTCCGCGGTACGCCGGGAAGACAATCCTGCTCTGGAACACGCTCTCGACACCGCGTCCCAGGCCGTCGGCTGGGGCGGCGGACAGAGTGCCGCCGTCGCTCCGCTGGGTGCTCGAGCGACCTCTGCTGGCTTGAGCCTCGCTAGTTGCAGAAGCCCGCCGTGCAGACACCGGAGGTGCACTGATCGCCGAACGTGCACGCCACGCCGTGCGACTCCTTCGGCCGACACACGCCCGGGCCGACGCCGTCGCAATAGTCGCCCGGGACGCAGCTGGCGTCGCCGGTAATCTGCGCACCGCACGCCGTCAGGCACGTGGTCGCTCCGCAGACGTAGGGGCTGCAGCTCACCGTGTCGTTGCAGCTGCCGTTGCCGCTGCAGCTCCCCGGCATGGTCGCTACCCCGCCGGTGCACGAGGGCCCGGTCGGGCCGCAAGCGGTCGCCGGCGAGTAGTCCTGACACGCGCCGTTCGCCGCACACAGGCCATTGGTGCCGCAGGTCGAAGGGGTCGCAACGGCGCACGTGTGGCTCGGATCAGGGACGCCCGCGACCACGGTCGTGCAGACGCCGTTCGCGTTGCCCGTGAGCGCATTCGAGCACGCCTGACATTGCGAGGTGCATGCGCTGTTGCAGCAGAAACCGTCGACGCAGTTGTTCGAGAGGCACTGACTGGCCTCCACCGCAGCGTTGCACGCGGATCCATTCGTCAGTCGCGCCGTGCACACGTGGGCGTTGCAGTAGTCCGTCACGGCCGAGGCGCAGTCGGTGTCCACGTTGCACGTCTTGGTGCACGTGCCGGCCACGCATTCGTACGGAGCGCAGTTGATGCTCGCCGGGACCGGCGCGGTGCACGCGCCCGCGACACACGTGTCCGCCGCGATGGCCGTGGGGCCGGCGCAGCTCGCTGCCTGGCAAACGGTACCGCTCGCCCACACGGCGCACCCGCCCGCGCCGTTGCACTGACCCCCCTCGTCACCGCACGTGGACGCTGGCTGCGAGGTGCACTGCCCCTTCGGATCCGGTCGTCCGGCGAGCACGGCTCCGCACACGCCGTCCGCGCCTTGCCCCTTCTTCGCTGCGGTGCACGCCTCGCACGAGCTCCCGCATGCCGTGTTGCAGCACACCCCGTCGGCGCACGTCAGACCGTTCGCGCAGTCCGAGGACGCGTTGCACTGCTTGCCCTGCGCGCAAAGGTTCGTGCACGACGACGTCATCGTCGTACCGCCGCCGCAGTCGACGTCCGTCTCGCTGCCGTCCTTCACGCCGTCGTTGCACGGCAGCTGCCCTCCGCAACCATCGGAGACGGTGCCGCAGGTAGCCGGGGGCGTCTCTCTCGCGCACGTCAGCGGCGTGCAGCCGCACACGAGCGTCGTACCACCACCGGAGCAGGTCTGGGGCAGCACACAGTCCGCGTTGCTCTGGCAGCCGCAGGCCCCCTTCGCGTCGCACAGCTCCGGGTTGGCCGCCGTACCCGCGCACATCAGCCCGACGTTGATCGTCTTCGACGGCGTGCCGTTCGTGCAGACCCCCGTCAGGCATACCGTCCCCGTGAAGGGGACGTCCGCTTCGTCGGGCACCGTCTTGGTGCCGCCCATCCCGTCGCACTCGATCGTCTGGCAGTCTGCCGCGATCTGCGGCGGGTCCGTCATCGTCGCTGTCCCCGCAGCGACGTTCGTCGTCGTGCACGCGCCGGTCGAGCAGCTCGGGTGCTGGCAGTCGGTCGTCGCTCCGACGCATTCTCCGTCCGTGCGACACTGGTCGCACGCGCCCATCCCGTCGCAGAAGCCCGCGTGGTTGCCCATGTACGTACTGCAGGGCGAGCCCGCGACGTGCTGCGCGTACGACTGGCTCGGCACGCCGCCGGCGCACGACGGGTCGCCGCAGTCGTTCACTGCGGCCGGCAGGTCGATCGGGTCGGGCTGCGCGCTATCTGCGCCGTTCTCGCACTCGTGAATGACGCAGTCGCCGGTCACCTGCGTGAACATCGGCGTGGGTGTGCCATCGGGCACGTTCGTGTCGACGCACATCCCACTCGCGACGTCGCAGGTCACGGTGACGCAAGGGCCCTTGCTCGCGCAGTCGCTCGCGGTGGTGCACCGGCCAGTCCCCGAGTCGCTCACCCCCACATCCGTGCCGGTGTCGCGCACGCCTCCGTCGAGGCTCATGCTGTGCGCATCGTGCGCGGCGTCGGGCGCGGGAGGCGGCTGGTTCGTGTCTGCGCCGACATCTCGCGCGCTGCGATCCATCCCGGCGTCGCGGACCTCGGCCTCATGGTCGGCCCGCGCATCGCCCGCGCGACCGTCCATCGCGTCCATGACGACGACTCGCGCGTCGCCGGCGCCGCCGTCGGTGCTGACCGCGCCCGCCCCTGTTCCGCACGCAGACGAGAGGGACAGCGCGACGATGCTGCTGGCGATCGACGCGAGCGTGCGTGCGTGAGTCATCCCGTCACCGAAGACGAAAACGCCGCCATTGTCCATGGCTTCCACGACGCCATCCGCCACTTCCGGCGGCGTCACCGCACCTCGATGCCGGCCTGCCAGACGCCGCTCGCGTTCGGCGGCGTCGCGATGTGGAACTGCTCTCCCTCGTTCGTCTGCGGCGCGAGGTTCGACGAGCACCCTTGCATGAGGGCCATGTCGAACGTCGGCACGGTCGCGCTGAGCGAGACGGTCTCGTTCATCTCGAAGAGCGCGACGGGGATGGTCGGGCCGAGCGCGTCACGACTGCAGTCCGCCGGCGGTCCGACGCTGTAGGCGTAGCTCCCGCCTGCCGCGAGACACTGCGCCTGCGCGCTGAAGACGTAGCCGACCGGTGTGAGCCCGGCGTCGACGAAGTACCATCCCTCGTAGGACAGCTGCATCGCGGTCGGCAGGCCGTCGACCACGAAGTCCATGCTGTTGGCTGACCCGCTGTTCGAATACGCGAAGTCGACGAACTGGACGGTCGTGACGGGGATGGGTGGGACGAACTGCATGTACGTCAGCGAGAACGCCGTCGCGCTCGACGACTGATACTGCCGGTAGTCGCCGCCGTCGTCCTGCACGTCGATGGTGACGCAGGAGGTGCCCGGGTGGGTGATCGACCAGTAGCTCGGGTTGTCGAACAGCAAGGGGAGCACCGTCCACCCGCCGCCGGACGTCGTCATGTCGCAATACACGTCGAAGGGAGCCAGCCCGCCGGGCCCATCCGGGTCGATCGCGTAGACGCCGCTCGCCGCCATCGTGTTCGACGCTTGGAGCGTGAGACAGCTGGTCGGGTCGACGCACGCCCCCCGGCTGCAGACGGTCGAGGCACAGTCGACGTTCGCGCCGCACGGACTGCCGGCGATGCAGGCAGGAGCGCAAGCCGGCGTTGCGCACGTGCCGTTCGTGCAAACGGCGGAGCCACAGTCGGCGCCCGCGCCGCAGAGGTTCCCGTCGACGCAGCTCGGAGAGCACGCGGGAGGGGCGCACGAGTTCGCGGTGCAGACGCCCGAAGCGCAGTCGGTCGCGACCGCGCACCGAGCTCCGTCGACGCAGCTCGGAGAGCACGCCGGCGGCGCGCAGCTGCCGAGGGTGCACACGCCCGAGGCGCAGTCGTCGCCGGCCGCGCATGCGGCGCCGTCGAGACAGGCGGGTGTGCACGCGGAGAGCGCGTCCGCGCGGGCTCCGTCTCGCGGCTGGAGCGAGTCGTCGGCCGCATCGAGCGCGGCGGCAGAGACATCGATGCCAGTCTCGACACGAGCGTCGCGGGGCGGGACATGCCCCGCGTCACGACTGGTTGCGTCGGCGACAGGTCTTCCGCTGTCCACCGCCAAGCCCGACTCCCGCGCGCCGCTGTCGGTCGAAGCGGCGGTCGTCCCGCTCGCTCCGCAGCCCGCAGCGGTCGCCAAGGCGAGAAGGCCGAGCGAGACACCTGTCGCGCGCCAGGGCATGTCAGCGGAGACCATGCTTCTTCAGCAACGTCAGCAGGTACGGCCTGTCCATTCCAGCGCGCCGCGCGGCTTCGGACGCGTTCCCGCTCCATCGCAGCATGAGCGCGCGAACGTACGACTCCTCGAAGCGCGCCACGGCGTTCGCGCGCGCATCGCGGTATCGTGGTGTCGGTTCGTCTTCGAGGGCTCCTCCCGCCGGCGAAGCCTCGGGCTCTGCGGTCGCGAGCCCTTCGAACAGCGCGCGCTCGACCGCGTTCCGCAGCTCACGCACGTTGCCTGGCCATGACTGCCGGGAGAACGCGCGAAGAATGTCCGCAAGGCCATCGGGCTCATCCCCTCCCCCCGTGATTTCCGAGGCGAAGTGGCGCACGAGCACCGGGATATCCTCGGGGCGTTCGCGGAGCGGGGGGACGACCACGCGCGCGCCGGCGATGCGGTAGTAGAGATCCTCCCGGAACGAGCCGTCGTTGACGCGCGCGCGGAGATCCCGGTGCGTCGCCGAGATGACGCGCACGTCGATCGCGATGTCCCTGTCCCCTCCGAGCCGCCGGATCTTCTTTCGTTGGAGGACGCCGAGCAGCGCGGGTTGCACGGCGATCGGCAGCTCGCCGATCTCGTCGAGGAAGATCGTACCCCCGTCTGCGCGCTCGAAGGCGCCCAGCATGCGCCGATCGGCGCCGGTGAACGCGCCCCGTTCGTGACCGAACAGCTCCGACGCCACGAGGGTGCTCGGCAGGGCACCGCAATCGAGGATCACGAGGGGGCGTCCTTTCCTCGCGCTCGCCTCGTGAATCCCGTTTGCGACGAGCTCTTTTCCCGTGCCCGTCTCCCCCTGCACGAGGACGGCGCCCGGAAAGGACGAGAGTCGCTCGATCGACCGCGCCAGCTCTCGCATTCGCGGGCTCGCGTAGACGAGCCCCGCGATCACCGGACCCTCCTCGTGCGGCCGCGCCGCCTGCACGGCGTCCACGACGAGCATCGTGTCGCCGACCATGATCTGCGCCCCCTTCGCGACGATCGCGTCGCGTACCCGGGTCTTGCCGACGAAGGTGCCGTTGAGGCTCCCGAGATCGCGGACGGAGATGCCCTCCTCGGCGGGCGCAAGCTCGAAGTGGTACCGGCTGACCTTTGGGTCGACGAGCACGAGGTCGCAGTCCGCCGACGTCCCCACCTGGGCGCTCGCGCCAGCCTCGACGTCGACCGTCTTGCCCGCGTCCGAGCCTCGGGCGACGACGATCGAGAGCTGGTGGACGGTCTCGGTCTGCTTGAGTGCTCGCTGCGTGCGCTCGTCGGTCATCCCGCGACCAGGGTAGTCGCTACTGCGCTTCAGGACGAGTTCGCCGGGAGAGGGAAGTGCACTACGCTCGCGCGTGATGACCCCGCGCGTGCTCGGTGAGCGCTACCGCCTCGACGCGGTGATCGGCGAGGGCGGAATGGGGGTGGTCTACGCCGCGTTCGACCTGACGATCCAGCGGACGGTGGCCGTGAAGCTGTTGCGACGCGACGCGGCGGCGTCCGCCGATGACGCCCGTCGACTCCTGCTGGAGGTGCGGTCGACCGGTCGGGTGAAGAGCGCGCACACGGTGACTCTGTTCGACGTCGGCCAGACCGACGAGGGCGATCCGTTCCTCGTCATGGAGCTCGTGGCAGGGGAGTCTCTTGCAGAGACGCTCAAGCGAGAGAGAG
>Ga0302279_10003649_pt1 | contig 18910 bp, 13 predicted proteins | sample III_Bog_N3_3_FD_194541 | JGI IMG/M metagenome (GOLD analysis project Ga0302279, IMG submission 194541) | Peat permafrost microbial communities from Stordalen Mire near Abisko, Sweden - III_Bog_N3_3 | ecosystem: Environmental > Terrestrial > Soil > Wetlands > Peat | place: Sweden: Abisko...
CGCCATGGCCGCCGCTGGCGCGGTGAAATACGGGATCGAACGTTTCCAAGACCAGGCTGCGGTAGCCGGCGAGAAACAGCAGGACCGTCACCCCGGTAATGACGGCGGCCACCTTCAAGTCGGCGGCCCCGACGCCGAGGATGCTGCCAAAGAGAAAATGCTCGAGATTGAGCCGGGTCGGGAGGCGGCTGAGGAGCGCGACTCCGCCGGCGAAGAAGACGAGGAAGAGCGAACCGAAGGCGGCATCCTCCTTCACCCGAGTCAGCCGGCTCAAGAGCGCGCTGGCCAAGGCGGTGAGCAGGCCGGCGATCAAGGCGCCGACAAACAGGGCCAGGGCGTTGGGTCCGAACCAGAGCCAGGCGAGCACGATGCCGGGCAACAGGGAATGGGACAGAGCATCGCCCATCAGCGCCATCCGGCGGAGGACGAGAATGCTGCCCAACAGACCGCCGCTCACGCTCAAGAGCAGCGCCGAGAGGACGCTCCGCTGCATGAACTCATAATGGAACGGCTGGAGAAAAAATTCAGACATGGGACGCGGCGGCGGGGTGGTACGTCCGCTCGATGTTGGCGGCGGTCAACACCTCCGCCAACGGACCGGCCGCCACGAGGCGGGTGGCGAGGAGGATCCCGTCGGTGAAGAGCCGCCGGGCGAGATCGAGATCATGGATCGCGGCCAGGACGGTGCGCCCCTGGTCTGACCAGGTCCGCAGAATCCGGGCCAGGTCTTCGGTGGCGGCGAGGTCGAGGCCGGCGAAGGGCTCGTCTAGGAGAAAAATGTCCGCACCTTGAGCGATGGCGCGAGCGAGAAACGCCCGCCGCTGCTGGCCGCCCGACAGGTCGCTGATCGGCCGATCGGCCAGGGCCTCCAATTCGAGTTCGGCCAGCGCCTGGTCGACCGCGGCCCGGTCCGCCGGTCGGAGACGCTGCCAAAAGCGCAGCGCGGGGTAGCGGCCCTGTTCCACCACCGCGCGCACGGTGATGGGAAAGTCCCAGTCGATCGCATGGCGTTGCGGCAGGTAAGCCAGCCGGGGCAGGGCATGATGGGGATGGGCATCGCCGATCCGAATCTGCCCCTTGACCAGGGGCAGCCAGCCGAGACAGGCGCGCAGCAGGGTGCTTTTGCCTGCGCCGTTGGGTCCGAGCACGGCGGTCAAGCGGCCGCAGGCCACGTCGAAAGTCACATCCTCCAAGGCCAGGTGGCGGCCGTACGCGATCGTGACGTCGCGAAAGCGCAGGATGCTGGCGGGATCCATGAAGGCGGGCCTAATGCCCCGAGCCCGGCACGGTGAACTGAATGGTGGGGCTGTCGGCGGCGGGCCGAGTCGGAGAGGCCAGGCCGCTGCCCGGTCCGGCGGAGGTCGTCGCGGGGGCGGCGATCGACGGCTGAACGAAGGGGCGCATGGAGAAACTGCTTTCGATCAATTGAATCACGGCCAGGTCGCGGTCGCGGGAATCGGGGCAGTCCATCATGACGACGATGATGCGCCGGCCCTGGCGTTTGGCGGTCGTTGCCAGGCAGAAGCCGGCGCTGTTGGTGAACCCGGTCTTTAATCCGTCGACCCCTTCAATTTTGCCCAGGAGGTGGTTGTGGTTCGTCATCGGAGTGGACGGAAACCGGTAATTCACCCCGAATTGCCGGTTTTTGACCGAGGTGTACTTGAGGATCGGGGTGTGGAGGATGAGATAGCGGCAGAGAAGCGCAAAATCCCGCGGGGTGGTCAGGTCCCCGTCGGCGACACGGTGGCTTGGCGGCGGGAGCCCATTCGGGCTGCGGAAGGTGGTGCGGTTCATGCCCAGTTCGCGCGCTTTTGCGTTCATCAGGGAGACAAAGGCTGGAACCGAGCCGGCCACATCGCGCGCCACGGCGAGGGCGGCGTCGTTGGCCGAAGGAATCATCATGGCGTAGATCAATTCCTCGAGCGGAAAGACCTCGTTCACCTTCAAGCCGATGATCGACGGGGCCGCCCGGGTGTCGGCGGCTACCACCCGGACGCGGGATTGGAGGCTCAGGGCCCCGCTGGCGATGCGGTCCTGGAGGACGGCAAAGGTCATGAGCTTGGTCATGCTGGCGGGCGGACTCACTTCGTCGGCATGGTTGGCGAAGAGCACCGCACCGGTGGCCGCATCCACCACAATGGCCCCTTTGTAGACCGGCTCGCCCCGGGCGGGACGGGCGGAGGCCGGGTGGGACCCGACGAGAACGAGGAGGAAAGTAAGAGCGAGGCGCCGCATGGTTGCGCTTAAGGATTAGCGTTTTACGACAGTCGGCAACTCGGTCAGGCGCCAGGCCGGATTTTTCTCCTCGAAATACCGCCGGGTCCAATCGTTCGGGAACAGGACGACATTGTGGCCAAACCGGTCCACGCCCAGGCTGACGCCGGAGGCGAGGAGGGGAGGCTCGGCCGGCAGCGGATCGTTCTCCACCCAACGCACCAGGGTCCAGGGCGCCGGCTCAAGGCGGGATTCGGCGCTGTATTCGCTCTGCAGTCGCCATTGCACGACTTCGAACTGCAGCGGACCGACCGCCGCCAGCAGGGTGGCCCCGGGCGGGGCATAGCGGGCATTGATCGACTGCACGACGCCCTCCTGCAGGAGCTGCTCCAGCCCGGCGCGGTATTTCTTGGCCTGGCCGGAGTTGGGATTGGAGATGAACGTGAAGACTTCGGGCGGAAAGCGGGGGATCTCGTCGAAAATGATCCCGCGGTCCTCGGTCAGGGTGTCGCCGATCCCGAAGGCGTCGTGGCCGACCAGGCCGATGACGTCGCCCGGCCACGCCTCGTCGACCGTTTCACGGTCCTGGCCGAACAGTTTATGCGAGGAGGACAGCCGCACGGTTTTGCCGCTCGCCTGGTGGATCACGTTCATGTCCCGGTCGAACTTGCCCGAGCAGATGCGGAGGAAGGCGATCCGGTCGCGGTGGCGGGGATCCATGTTGGCCTGGATCTTGAAGATGAAGCCGGAAAACTTGGGGAAAGCGACGGGGACAAAGGGCGCCGGCTGGTCCGGGGTGGCGGCGGCGGCGTTGCGCCGCGGCTGGGGCGGCACGGAGTGGCTCAAGAACCCGTCGAGCAGCAGCTGGATGCCGAAATTGTTCACCGCACTCCCGAAATACACCGGGGTCTGCTGGCCCGCCTGGACCAGCCCCAAGTCGAAGGGATGGCCCGCGCCGTCGAGCATGGCCAGCTGCTCAGTCGCCTCGCGATGGACTTCCTCACCCAGTTTCTCCCGGACCGCGGGGTCGTCGAGGGAGGTGACTTGAACCGGAGCGCGGTAGGAGCCGCCCGGCACCCGCTCGAAGAGGTGGACCTGGCGGGTGGAGCGGTCGAACACGCCGCGGAAGTCCGCGCCCTGGCCCAGGGGCCAGATGACCGGGGAGGACTGCAGTCCCAGGACGTTCTCCAGTTCGTCGAGCAGCGCGATCGGATTCATCGTCGGCCGGTCGCACTTGTTCATGAAGGTGAAGATCGGAACCCCCCGGCGGCGGCAGACCTCGAAGAGCTTGCGCGTCTGGGTCTCCACGCCTTTGGCGGCGTCGATCACCATGAGGGCCGCGTCCACCGCGGTCAGGACCCGGTAGGTGTCCTCGGAGAAATCCTTGTGTCCGGGGGTGTCGAGCAGGTTGACGGCAAAGCCGGCGTAGTCGAACTGCAGGACGGTTGAACTGATGGAAATGCCGCGCTGCTTTTCCAATTCCATCCAGTCCGACGCCGTGGCCCGCTGGTTTTTGCGGTCGCGCACCGCCCCGGCGAGATGGAGGGCATTGCCGTAGAGCAGGAACTTCTCCGTCAGAGTCGTCTTGCCCGCATCCGGATGGGAAATGATGGCGAAGGTGCGGCGACGGGCGATCTCGGTGGCGGCGGACATGAGGAAGGCTCAGTGAGACAGAGGGCGGGGATCGGGGAAAGGAGAAAGGCGGCTTGCGGTTTGGCCCTTCCGCCCTTGGCCTTTCCTCCCATGCCTGCGCCGACGATTCAATTGAAGCCCAACGCCAATTCCCGGGTCCTGGACGGGCACCCCTGGGTGTTTGGCAATGAGGTGGTGGAACTGCTCCCGGCGGAATTCGACGGCGAGGTGGTGGAGTGCCGCGACCGCAAGGCGCGGCTCCTCGGCACCGGCATCTACAACCAGCGCTCGCAGATCGTCTGGCGGCGGCTCAGCCGGGAGCGGGTGAGTTTGGACGCGGCCTATCTGCGCCGCTGCCTGGAGCGGGCCCTGGCCCGCCGGGCGGAACTGCCGCCGGCGCCGGCCCAGCGGCTGGTCTGGTCGGAGTCGGACGACCTGCCCGGGGTCGTGGTCGACCGCTTCGGCGACACCCTGGTCGTGCAGATCCAAACTATGGCGATGGACAAGCGCTCGGCCCTCCTGGGCGACCTTCTGACCGAGTTGCTCGCGCCGGCCGAGATCATCTTCCGCAACGACGCCCCGATTCGAGCGCGCGAGGGCCTGCCCTTGGAATGCCATACCCGCTCCGGCCAGCCCTGGGCCCCGCGCTGGCTCGCGATCGACGGGATCGACTACTGGCTGGATCTGGAGCGGGGGCAAAAGACCGGCTTTTACCTCGACCAGCGGCCCCAGCATGTGGCGGTCGCCGCCCATGTCCGCCGGCTGGCGGCGGCCGGACCGGCGCCGCGCTTCCTCGATGCCTTTTGCAACCAGGGATCCTTTGCCCTCCACGCGGCCAAGGCGGGTGCCGGCCATGTCCTCGGTCTCGACAGCGCCGAAGACGCGGTGAGCCTGGCCCGGCGCAATGCCGAGCGGAACCAGATCCGGGCCGACTTTGAAATCGCGAATGTCTTCGATTGGCTCAATGACGCCTCGCGGCCGAGCGAGCCGGCCTGGAACGTGATCGTGCTCGATCCGCCCCCCTTCGCCAAATCCAAGGCCTCGCTCCCGGGGGCCCTGCGCGGCTACAAGGAAATCAATCTGCGCGCGATGCAGCGGCTGGCCCCAGGCGGGATTCTCGCGACCTACGCTTGCTCGCACCATCTGCAGGACCCGGACTTCCGCTCGGCGATCGCCGGCGCGGCCGCCGACGCCAAGCGGCGGGTGCACATCCTGGAATGGTCCCATCAGCCGCCGGACCATCCCGTTCTGGTGACGATGCCGGAAAGCGAGTACCTCCGGGGCTATATCCTGCGGGTCGAATAAGGCCGGGGCCGGCCCCGGCCGGAGTCAGCGTGCCAGCCGGGTCCCGCCGTAAATGGCGCTCTTGCCCAATTCCTCCTCGATGCGGAGGAGCTGATTGTACTTAGCCACCCGGTCGGTGCGGCAGAGCGAGCCGGTCTTGATCTGGCCGGCGTTGGTCGCGACCGCGATGTCGGCGATCGTGACATCTTCGGTCTCGCCCGAACGGTGGGAGATGATGGCGGTGTAATTGGCGCGCTGGGCCATTTCCACGGCGTCGAGCGTCTCGGTCAGGGAGCCGATTTGGTTGACCTTGACCAAGATGGAATTGGCCGTGCCGGTGGCGACGCCGCGGCTTAAGAAGGCGGTGTTGGTGACAAAAAGATCGTCGCCCACGAGTTGGATCTTCTTGCCCAGGGCGTCGGTCAGCTTCTTCCAGGTCTCCCAGTCGTTCTCGGCGCAGCCGTCCTCGATCGAGATGATCGGGTACTTGGCGGTGAGGGCGCGGTAGAATTCGACCATCTCGTCCCCGGAGAGGGAGCGGCCGTCGGATTTCTTGAAGACGTAGCGTTTCTTCGCCGCGACGTAGAATTCGGAGGCCGCGCTGTCGAGGGCGAGGGCGATGTCCTTGCCGAGCTTATAACCGGCTTGTTTGACCGCCGCGGCGATGGTGTCCAAGGCCGCCTCGGCCGAGGCCAGCTTGGGGGCGAAGCCGCCCTCATCGCCCACTGCGGTGGAAAGCCCCTTGGCTTTCAGCACGGCCTTGAGCGCGTGGAAGATCTCGCAGCCCTGGCGCAGCCCCTCGGCAAAGGACTTGGCGCCGATCGGCATGATCATGAATTCCTGGAAATCGATCGGAGCGTCGGAATGGGCGCCGCCGTTCATGATGTTCATCATCGGAACGGGCAGCACCTTGGCGTTGGGGCCGCCGAGATACTTGTAGAGTGGCTGGCCCAAGGCGGCGGCGGCCGCCTTGGCGGCGGCGAGCGAGACGCCGAGGATGGCGTTGGCGCCGAGATTCTTTTTCGTCGGGGTCCCGTCCAAGGCGAGCAGGGCCCGATCGACGCCGATTTGGTCGCAGGCGTCGAAGCCGATCAGGGCCGGCGCGATCTTGCCTTTGACGTTGGCTACCGCGTGCTGCACGCCCTTGCCGCCGAATCGGCTTTTGTCCCCGTCGCGCAGCTCCAGCGCTTCATGCTCACCGGTGCTGGCCCCGGAAGGGACGGCGGCGCGGCCGAGGGCGCCGCCGGTGAGGCGGACGTCGACTTCGATCGTGGGATTGCCGCGCGAATCAATGATCTCGCGGGCGGTGATGGCGTTAATCGTCGTGCTCATTCAGAATGGAGCCTGCATGCCGCTCAGCTTCTGAAAGAAGCGCCGGAGCATGTTCGGTGGCTTGGGCCGGGACTTCTCCGGAATCTGGGGGAGGAAGCCGCGATCGATCGCCGTCTGGAGGACGCTCATGGCCTCATAGTTGCGGGTTTGCAGGCGTTCGGTGGTGATCAGCTCGGCCGGAATCTGGTCGAGGTGCCCGGTAAAGGCGGCGGCGTGCAGCGGGGTGTCCCCGTTGTCGTTGCGGGTGAGGAGGAGTTCGGCCGTGAGCTGCTGGGCCGGGATCCGATCGAGCTGGCCGGTTTCGGCCGCCGCATGGATCACGGTGAAGCCGCTTTTGCTCGCCGTGGTCAAGTTCTCCACGGTGAGGAATTCTGGGGGGATCTGGCCCAAATGGCCGGAGATGGCGGCGGCGTGGAACACGGTGTCGCCGGCGCTGGTGGTCTCGCGCAAGGCGGCGTTGGTCAGAAGGGCCGGAGGGATCTGGTCCAAGTGGCCGTTGAAAGCGGCGGTGTGCAAAACGGTCTCTCCGCCCAGGTTCTTGTGCGCCAGATTCTCGGCGGTGACAAACTCGGCCGGAATGCGGTCGAGGGTCCCGTTTTCCGCCGCCTCGTGCAGCAGGGTGTTGCCGACATCGGTCCGAAGCTGGAAGACGCTTTCGCCCAGGAGCGGAGGGGGGAGGCTTTGCAGGTTCCCTTGCGCCGCCGCCAGGTGGTAGACCGAATAGCCGGCATTGCTGCGTTGGAGCAGGCCCTCCCGGGTCACCAGGGCGGGGGGCACTTGGTCGAGATGGTCTCCCAGGACGGCGTGGTGCAAGGGGGTATAACCGGCGGAATTCTTGAGGGCCAGCAGTTCGGCGGTGAGCAGCCCCGGGGGGAGGGAAGGCAGGCCGCCGTACTTGGCGGCGAGGTGGAGAGGGGTATTGCCGGCGGCATTGCGCACCGTAAGGTTAGCCGCGGTCAGGAGATTAGGCGGCAGGCGCCCCAGGGTCCCGGAACTGGCGGCGGCATGCAGATCGGTGAGGGACATGGGGGAACCAAAGACTTCAAGCCTTACCCCGCCGGGCGTGCAAATCAAAAGCGCCGTCCCGGGGGGTGAACCCCCTAAGTAGAAGTGCTTCTCCCAATTCGGTTTGCCATGGCGGGCAGGGGCCCCCAGACGTGTGTTGCCCATGAGCACTGTTCCTCCGGCCCCGACTCCCGCCACCAAGGATGCCGTCCTCCTCGTGGACGACGAGCAGTCGCTCCTGGACGTGTTTGCGGCCGCGCTCTCGCCCTATTTCGAAATCACCATGGCCAATTCGACCCGCGAGGCCGAATTCATCCTCCACAAGAAAGCGTTCAAAGTCGTGGTGGCCGACCATTTGATGCCCGGCGGCAACGGCATGAGCTTTTTGGTGCGGGCGAGGGAGGAATACCCGTATATGCAGCGGATTCTCGTCACGGGCTACATGAAGCCGGAGATGCTGCTGCGCAGCGTCAATGAGGCCGCCCTTTTCCGCTATTTGCTCAAGCCGGTGGCGATCACCGAACTGATCAAGGTGGTGCAGGAGGCGGCCGCCCTCAGCGGGGCCGCCGCCACCCCGGCCTGACCCTCACTTTTTCCCCGGCCGTTGGAGCTTGGGGCGCAGATAGGGCGCCGTGGGACTTCGCTTGACCTTGAGCAGGCCGGCCAGGGGGCCCTGATAGAGCAGCTCCCCACCGTTCGGGCCGCCTTCCGGCCCGAGTTCGACGATATAATCGGCCTCGGCCAGCAAATCGAGGTTGTGCTCGATCACGACCACGGTGTGGCCCTGGTCGACCAGGGAATGGAGGACCCGGATGAGCTTCTCGCAGTCGCTCAAGTGCAGGCCGATCGTCGGCTCCTCCAAGAGGTAGAGGTTGCGGCGGGTCAGGCCCAGCTTGCGGTCGGTCCAGGTCGCCAGGCCCCGCGCCAATTCGCTCACCAGCTTGAGCCGCTGGGCCTCCCCCCCGGACAGGGTGGGCGAACTCTGGCCGAGCGTGAGGTAGCCGAGGCCGCAGTCGGCCATCAGGCGGCAGACCGGACCCAGCTGGGAATGGAAATCGAAGAAGCCGGCGGCTTCCTCGAAGGTCAGGGCCAGGACCTCGCCGATGGCCCGGCCCTTCCAGCGGATGTCCGCCAGCTCCGGGCCGTAGCGGCTGCCGCCGCAGTCCTCGCAGGGCAGATAGGTGTCGGGCAGGAAGGCCATGCCGAACTTCAGCCGGCCTGCCCCTTCGCAGGTCGGGCAGCGGCCCCCGCCGGTATTGAAAGAGAAGCGCGAGGCGGTGTAGCCGCGCAATTTCGCCTCCGGGAGCGAGGCGAAGAACTGCCGGATGGCGTCGAAGATCCCGAGATAGGTGGCCGGGGTCGAGCGCGGCGTCTTCCCGATCGGCGCCTGGTCGACTGCGATGACGGAGCGGAAGACCCCGCCCAGGCGCAGTTCGGCAAAGGGGGGCGGGGGCTTGGCCCCCGGCCCGCCGCCCTCGTCGCCGGCAAACCCCGTGCGAGCGACGAATTCCTTGCCGGTCAGCCGGCTCTGCGCTCCCTTGATGGCGCAGGCCGCGGCCGGTTCGAGCAGGTCGCGGAATAGGGTGGACTTGCCCGCTCCGCTCGGGCCGGCCACGAGGGTGAGCCGGCCGTGCGGCACCCGCAGGTCGAAGCCCCGCAGGTTGCGGAAGGCGGCCCCCCGCAGTTCGAGCCAGTCCGCCCCGGCCGGCGGCAGGGTCCGGTAGGCCCCGCGGAGGGGATGGACGATCCCCTGCTGGAGAAACCGGCCGGTGACAGAATGTGCGCTGCGTTTGATTTCGGCCGGCGTGCCGGCGGCCAGGAGTTGGCCGCCATGAATTCCGGCGCCCGGGCCGAGATCGATGATGTGGTCGCAGCGGTCCATGATTTCGTCGTCGTGCTCGACCACGAGGAGGGTGTTTCCCTTTTCGCGCAGAATCTCCAAGGTGTCGATCAGCCGGCGGTTGTCCGCGGCGTGAAGCCCGATGCTGGGCTCGTCCAGCACATAGAGGACCCCGGACAGGTCGGAACCGAGCTGGGCGGAGAGACGGATCCGCTGCGCTTCGCCGCCGGAGAGCGTCTCGGTCGGCCGGTCGAGCGCGAGATAGCCCAGGCCGACCTGGCCGAGGAACTTCAGCCGCTGTTCGATCTGGGGCTTGATGTCCTGCAGGACCAGCTTGGCCCGGGCGTCGAGTTCGAGGCCGCGCAGGGTCTTGATCAGCTCGGCCGGCGTCCGCCGGGTCAGAGCCGGCAGCGACAGGGGCGGCCCGTGGCGGAAATGCAATTTAACCGCGCGGGCGATCCGGTTGAGCCGCTCGCCGCCGCACTCCGGGCAGGGCTTGCCTTCCTCGGCCAGCTCCTCGGCGGGATCGACGCCGAATTCCCGCAGCCGGGCGGCGGGGTCGTCCTCGTCGTCCTCCGGCTCGAGCATCCAGGGGAAGATTCGGCCGTGCCCGCGGCAGGCCGGGCACCAGCCCCGGGGAGAATTGAAGGAAAAATGCTTGGGATCGAGTTCCGGAAAGGACTCGCCGGTGGCGCGATCGGTCCGGGTGGTTGAGAACCAGGAGAGAACCTCGCCCTTGGGCGTGAGCAGGAAGCAGGCGCCTTTGCCGACGGCCAGAGCGTGCGCGAGGGCCTCGCCGGCGGGCTGGGCCTTGAGGTCGGCCACGACGACTTCAATGTCGTGCTCCTTGTAACGGTCGAGTTTCTGGAATTCCTCCACCGCCACCAGTTTTCGGTCGACGCGGAGGAGACGGTAGCCCTGGCGCCGGGCCCAGGTGGCGATCGGCTGGTGGTGGCCCTTGCGGCCGCGGATCAGCGGGGCGCACAGGTAAAGATGGCGGGCCCGCCGCGCCGCCGGGGTCCGCTGGGCGCGGGCCAGCAGCTTTTTCAAGGTGCCGGGCGAGAGGGCGGTGACGGGCTGGTCGGTGTCGGGGTGATGCTGGACCCCGACCCGGGCGTAGAGCAGGCGGAGGTAGGGCGCCACCTCGGTCACGGTCGCCACCGTGGACTTGCGGGAGCCGCGGGTCACCCGCTGCTCGATCGCCACGGTGGGCGGGATGCCGCTCAGCTGGTCGACCGCCGGCCGCGGCAGCTGTTCGACGAATTGCCGCGCGTAGGGCGACATCGACTCCATGAAGCGGCGCTGGCCTTCGGCAAAGATGATGTCGAAGGCGAGGGTGGACTTGCCCGAGCCGGACACGCCGGTCACGACTGTCAATTCGTGATGCGGGATCGTGAGGGAAAGGTTCTTGAGGTTGTTCTCGCGGGCCCCCGACACGGTCAGGACGGCCGGGGCCGGAGCGGCGGGCGGGGCCGCGGCCCGTTTTTCCTGCCGGGCTTCCGCCACTTCGAAGCGCTCGGCACTCAGGGCTTCGCGCAGGAAGGGCGAGGTCGCGGTGGCGGCCGCGGCGATCGCCTCCGGGGTGCCCTCGGCCACGATCCGGCCTCCGGCCGCCCCCGCCTCCGGCCCGATTTCGAGGATCCAGTCGGCGTTCTTCAAGACGTCGAGATTGTGCTCGATCACGACCAGGCTGTGGCCGCGCTCGACCAGGGCGTGGAGCACCCCGAGGAGGGTCTTGACGTCGTGGCGGTGCAGGCCCGTGGTGGGCTCGTCGAGGAGCAGGAGAGCCCGGGTCGGGACGGAGGCGTCTTCCCCGGCAAAGGCGGAGAGATAGCGCACGAGCTTGAGGCGCTGGGACTCGCCGCCGGAGAGGGTCGTGAGCGGCTGGCCGAGGGTCAGATAGCCCAGGCCGACCGAGGCCAGGGCGGCCAGGCGCCCGTGGATCGCCGGGTACTCGGCGAAAAGAGGGAGGGCCTGGGCCGCGGTGCCGGCCAGGAGGTCGGCCACCGAACGGCCGTTCCAGGTCACGGCCAGGAGCTCCGGCTTGAAGCGCTGGCCGTCGCAGACCGGGCAGGGCACGTAGACGTCGGAGAGGAACTGCATTTCCACCCGCTCATGGCCCAGGCCCTGGCAGTGGTCGCAGCGGCCGTCGCCGGCGTTGAAGGAGAAACTGGAGGCGCTGTAGCCGGCCGCCTGGGCGGCCGGGGTGGCGGCAAAGAGCTCCCGGATCAGCTCCCAGGCCCCGGTGTAGAGGGCGGGATTGGAGCGCGAGGTGCGGCTCAAAGGCGCCTGGTCGACCAGGACCACCTCGGAAAAATTCTCCGCTCCGGCGATTGCCGCAATCTGTGCCGGGTCATCCGCCCGGGCTCCGCGGTGGGCGAGGAGGCCCTGGTAGATCACGCTGTCCAGGAGCGTGGACTTGCCCGAGCCCGAGACCCCGCTCAGGCAGACCAGCCGGCCCAGCGGAATTCGGACGTCGATCCCCGCGAGATTGTGCTTAGCGGCCTGGGTGAAGCGCAGCCAGGGCTGCTTCGGCCCGGTCACCGGACGGGGCGCCGGGGTGGCGATGGCCTCGCGCCCGGAGAGATAGGCCCCGGTGATGCTCTGGGCCGACCGGGTCATTTCTGCCACCGTGCCCTGGAAGACGACGTGGCCGCCGCCGGCACCCGGCGCCGGCCCGATCTCAATCACTTGATCCGCCGCCCGGATGACCGCCTCGTCGTGTTCGACGATCACGACCGTGTTGCCGCCCGCTGCCAGCGCCCGGGTGATGCCGATCAGCCGGTGGATGTCGCGGGGATGGAGCCCGACGCTCGGCTCGTCCAGGACGAAAAGGGTGTCGACGAGTGAGGTGCCGAGGCAGGAAGTGAGATTGACCCGCTCGACTTCGCCGCCGGAGAGGGTTTTGGAGGAACGGTCCAGGGTCAGATAGCCCAGCCCGACCTCCTGCAGATAGCGCAGTCGGGTCAGGATGGAGGCGCGGGCGAGATCGGCCGAGCGCGCTTCCGGGCCGCCGCCTGGGTTCGGGGCCGCCTCGGTGCCGATCAAGGCCAGCAGCTCGCTTACCGGCATCTGATAAAGTTCCGGCAGGGTTCGGCCCTGCCAGCGCCAGCAGAGCGCCTCGGGCTGGAGCCGGGTTCCCCCGCAGGCGGGGCAGAGCCGGGCGGTCCGGTAGCGGGACAGGAACACCCGCACGTGCATCTTGTAGGTGTTCTTTTCCAGCCAGCGGAAAAATCCCTTCACCCCGTACCAGTACTTCGGCCAGGTCTTGCCGTTCTCCTCGCCGTAGCCGGGCTCGCCCTCAACGATGAAGGTGCGCTGCTCGGCCGTGAGCTGGGCGAAGGGCACGTCGGTGGGAATCTTGCGCCGGCGGGCGAAGGTGAGCAGGTCGGCCTTCGACTCGCCGTAGACTGCGCTTTCCCAGCACTTGATCACCCCGTCGTCGATCGAAAGCGCGGGGTCGGGCATGGCCAGGCGGTATTCGATTTCCAGCATGCGTCCGAAGCCGCGGCAGGTGGGGCAGGCCCCCACCGGCGAATTGAAGGAAAAAAGCCCCGGAATGGGCGGATGGAAGGTCCGGCCGGTCGAGGGCGAATGCAGCCCGCGGGAGTAATGGCCGGCCGGCGCATAGGGCGACTCCGCTCCCCCGGCTTGGTCCTGGGCGAAGAGGTAGATCTGTCCCTGGCCGAAGTGGAGGGCGGATTCGGCGGCCTCGAGAAAACGGCTGCGATTGTCGGGCAGGGCGGCCAGGCGGTCCTGCACCACATAGATCGCCCCCGTCAGCGGGACCGAGCCCGGCCCGAGCAGGTCTTCCAGGCGGATCGCGGTCAGGGCGGCGCCGGCAGCACGCGCGGCCAGGCAGCGGGTGTAGCCCTGGTTCTTCAGATTCTGGACGATTTCCGGCCAGGTCAGGCTGGCCGGCTTCTCCACCTTGAAGGTGAGGGCGAGCGGCCGGGCCTCGGCGGCCGCCACCTTGGCCCAAATGGTCGCGGGATTGTCGTCCTCCACTTTCTCCCCGGTGGCCGGATCGAAGCATTCCGCCACATGGCTGAACCAGACTTTGCCGTAGTCGGTCAATTCCGTCATCGTCCCGACGGTGGAGCGCGAGGTCTTGACCGTGTTGGTCTGGGCGATTGCGATGGAGGGGCGGATGTTCTCGATCGCGTCGACCTTCGGCTTGGCCAGGAGGTCGAGAAACTGGCGGGTGTAGGCGCTGAAAGTCTCGACGTAGCGCCGCTGCCCCTCGGCATGGAGGGTGTCGAAGACGAGCGAACTCTTACCCGCCCCGCTCAGGCCGGTAACGACGATGACCTGGCCGAGCGGCAGATCGAGGTCGAAGCCCTTGAGGTTGTTCTGCCGGGCGCCGCGGATTCGGATGTGGTCGCCGGAGACTTTACGGCAGACGGGCGCTTTGCGGGTAACTGAAGGAGAGGAGGCCAAAGGAAAAAACCCAATGAGCCACGGGTTCTCCCCTGACGTCAAATTTTCCGCTCGAAAGAGGGGGCGCGCAGCCGGGAAAAGAGCTTGAGATAGGCGGCGACCTGCCGGGCGGGGTCGAAGGCGGCGGCGGCGAAGGCCCGCGCTTCCTCGCCCCGGCGGCCCCGGGCGGCCGGGCCCTCGGCGATCAGGCGGACCAAGGCCGAGCGGAAGGCCGGGCGGTCGCCGGGGGCGATGACCCAGCCCGTGCGCTCCGGCACCAGGCATTCGCTCATCCCCTGGGCCCGCGCGGCCACGGCGGGCAGGCCGTGGGCCTGGGCCTCGATGATGAAGTTCGAGAGCGACTCGGTGGTCGAGGCGTGGACGGCGATGTCCGCTTCGCCATAAAGGGCGGTGGCGTCGGCGTGGTAGCCGAGGAATTTGACCCGGTCGGTCAGGCCGCGGGCCTGGACGAGGGCGGCGCCGGCGGCCCGGGAGGGCCCATCGCCCGCGAGCCAAAGCTGCCAGTCGAGCCCGGCGGGAAGGCCGGCGACGATTTCGACCAGTTCGCGCTGATTTTTCTCCGGCCGAAACATGGCGACACAGAGCAAAACGGTCGTGGCCGGGCCCGCGCCATACTGCCCCCGCAGAATCCGGTGGTGCGGATCCGTGGATCGGGCCGGAAAGACCAGGGCGTTGCGGATCACGCTGATCCGCTCGGCCGGGAGTCCGAGGCGGGCCTGCTGCAAAGCGCTGGCCTCTGCGCTGTTGGCCACGATGTGCCGGACCCGGCGGAGCGAGCGGCGAAAGAGCCAGGGCAGGTGCTTGCCCGTGCGGAGGGTCGCCACCACCGCCGCTCCCGGCACCCGAGCCTGGAGGCGGCCGGCGTAGCAATTGGCCATGCGCCCCATGCACAAAATGATATCGGGGTTCGCCGCCGCCGCGGTCCTGGTCAGGCCGGGTGCAAACCAGTCGAGTTGCAGGTCGCAGGGCTGGAGGGCGAGGCGGGGGCAGGGCAGGGCGGAGGCGACCCGGCCGCCGGGGCGAAAGGTCAGGAGCGTGACGGCGTGGCCGGCGGCGGCAAAGCCGCGGGCGAGCAGGAGGGTTTGGCGCTCCGTCCCGCCGCTTCGCAGGTAGTCCTGGACGAGGAGGATTTTCATTGCGCGCTCGGTTGGCCGGGTGAAAGTGACGGCAGAGATGTCATCCTCTTTTCCTCAATTGCTGGCGCGCTGGCTGGTGCTGGCGCTGGGCGTGACGCTGGCGACCAAGCTGATCCCCGGGATCCGCTGCGACGACGTGGGCACTCTGATCGCCGTGGCGGTCCTGTTGAGCCTGTTCAATACCTTCCTCAAGCCTCTCCTGGTGCTGTTCACGTTGCCCTTCATCCTCGTGACCATGGGGCTGGGTATGATTGTGATCAACGCCTTGTTGTTCCTCTTTGTCGGCCGGTTGGTCGACGGCTTTCATGTCGCCGGCTTTTGGTCGGCGGTCGGCGGGGCCCTGGTGGTCAGCGCGACGAACTTCTTTATTAGCCGCTTTCTGCGTTCGCGCCCGCCTCCTCCCCCCCGGACCGGCCCGCCTGCCAGTGGGGGAGAAACGATCGACATATGAGCGAAGCGACACCTTACGACCTGATTGTCATTGGCGGCGGGCCCGCCGGCTATGCCGGGGCCATCCGCGCCGGCCAGATGGGCAAGCGCGTCCTTTGCATCGAATTGGAGCGGGCGGGGGGCACCTGCCTGAACTGGGGCTGCATCCCGACCAAGGCACTGCTCAAGAGCGCCGAACTCTACCAGAAGTTCAGCCATCCGGAGATCTTCGGATTCACGGTCAAGGACGTCAGCTTCGACTTCGCCAAGGTGATGGAGCGCTCCCGCACCGTGGCGGGCCAGATGGCGAAGGGGGTGGAGTTTCTCTTCCGCAAGAACAAGGTCGATTACATCATCGGACGGGCCCAGGTCACCACCGCCGGGGTCGTGGAAGTGATCGAAGGCGAGAAGAAGGGCCAGGTGCTCGCAGCCAAGGCGATCCTGATCGCGACCGGCTGCAAGATGCGCCGGCTGCCCGGTCTCGAGGTCGACGGCGTCCGGGTCATGACCTCGCGCGAGGCGCTGGCCAGCAAGGTCCTGCCGAAGTCCCTCGCCATCATCGGCGCCGGGGCGATCGGGGTCGAGTTCGCTTACTTTTACCGCGCCTTCGGGGTCGCCGTCACCCTGATCGAGATGCTGCCCGAGATCGTGCCGGTGGAGGACGACGAGATCGCCCGCACCCTCCACCGCGCCTTCGACAAGCAGGGGATCGCCGTCCATGTCGGCACCACCTGCGAAAATATCCGGGTGGGGAAAGACTCGGTCAAACTCACCCTGGTCAAAGAGGGTGTCCGCACGGAATTGGAGGCGGAAAGCCTGCTCTCGGCGGTCGGCGTCGTGGCCAACACCGAGGGCCTGTTCGGCCCCCGGACCAAATTGGAGATGGACCGCAACTACATCAAAGTCGGCGCCGACTACCAGACGAGCGTCAAGGGGATCTACGCGGCCGGCGACATCATCGGGCCGCCCTGGCTCGCCCACGTCGCCACCTTCGAGGCGGTCAATGCGGTCAACGGCATCTTCGGCCACGGCGCGCCGCGCCGGGTGAAGAACTACCCCGGCTGCACCTACTGCCAGCCCCAAATCGCCAGCGTCGGCCTGACGGAAAAGGCGGCGCGGGCCCAGGGCCTGGCGGTGAAGATCGGCAAGTTTCCCTTCCTGGCTTCCGGCAAAGCGGTGGCCGCGGCCGAAAGCGAGGGCTTCGTCAAGCTCGTGACCGACGCCCAGACGGGCGAGATCTACGGCGGCCACGTCATCGGGGCCGAAGCGACCGAATTGATCGCCGAGATCGTGCTCGCGATGGACCTGGAGGCGACGGCGGAGGAGCTCCATCTTTCGATCCACGCCCATCCCACCCTGGGCGAGGCCGTGATGGAGGCCGCCGCGGCCACTTTCGGCGAGGCCATCCATATTTGAGGGCCAAGCCTCTAGCCTTGCCCTTCCTTCGGGGGGCCGCGTAATTTTCGGCATGAAGATCTACCTCGACGGCAAGTTCGTCGACGAATCCGAAGCGAAAGTCTCCGTCTTTGACCATGGCCTCCTCTACGGCGACGGGGTGTTCGAGGGCATCCGTCTTTACGAGGGCAATATCTTCCGCTTGGAGGAGCATCTGGAGCGCCTGGAGTATTCGGCCAAGGCGTTGCTCCTGGCCCTGCCGCTGAACCGGCAGGAGCTGATCGAAGCGGTTTCCGAGACCTGCCGGATCAATCAACTCTCCGACGCCTACATCCGCCTGGTCGTGACCCGGGGGGTGGGCGACCTGGGGCTCGCCCCCTGGCTCTGCCCCAAGCCGACCCTTTTCATCATCGCGAGCCGGATCTCACTTTATCCGCAGGAGTTTTACGACAAGGGCCTGGCCATCGTCACGGTTCCGACCCGCCGGATCGGGCCGGCGGCCCTCCCGCCCACGATCAAGTCCCTCAACTACCTCAACAACATCCTGGGCAAGATCGAGGCCAAGCAGTTTGGGGCCCTCGAGGCCATCATGCTGAACGATCAGGGCTACGTTGCCGAATGCACGGCCGACAACGTCTTCATCGTGCACAAGGGCGCGATCCTCACGCCCTCGGCCTCGCAAGGCGCCCTCATGGGCATCACCCGGGGTGTGGTCCTGGACATCGGCAACGAACTCGGCCTCCCCACCCGCGAGGTCAATCTCACCCGCTACGACATCTGGTGCGCCGACGAATGCTTCCTCACCGGTACCGGGGCGGAGGTGATCCCGGTGGTCAAGCTCGACGGCCGGGAAATTGGCCCAGGGCGCCCCGGCCCCATTACCCATCGGGTCCTGACCTCCTTCCGCCGACGGGTGAAGGTCGAGGGCACCCGGATCTGACGCCCTTGGCTCTCGGGCGCCGCAGGAAACGTCCGCCCCGATTCGGGGTCCAACTACGTAGTCCCCCGTGCTTGCCAGTTGAGACCAGCGGTGGCACATTACTTGCAGCAAACCTTTCCTGATCGCACCCGGCAAAAATGACCAATCCCCTTAAATGCAATCTGTGCGCAAAACCCGCCACGGTGCATCTGACGCAGATCGTCAACAACAAGGTGCACAAGGTTGATTTGTGCGAGGAATGCGCTCAAACCAAGGGCGTGACCGATCCGAGCGGTTTCTCCCTGGCCGACCTGCTCCTGAAGGCTTCGCTCAATCCCGAGCCGACGGCCGGCGCCGTGCGCTGCGAGCAATGCGGGTTCACCCAATCGGACTTCAAGAAGCAGGGGCGCTTCGGCTGCCCGGCCTGCTACGACACGTTCCGCGACATGCTGGCCCCGATGCTGGAGGGCATGCACAAGGGCATAACCCACGCCGGCAAGATCCCCCAGGCCGCCCTGCAGCGGAAATCCCTTTACGATCGGCTGACCAAGCTGGAAGTCGAATTGACCGACGCGATCAGGTCGGAGCGTTATGAAGAGGCGGCGCGTTACCGGGATGAAATCAACCAAGTCAAACAATCCTTTGCCCAAAAGCCCCAGCGGTGAGGCTATGACCATCAGCTCGCTGATCGGCACCTCTTCGGAGCTGACGGACAGCACGAGCGCGAAGACCGCCATCGTGCTGATGACGCGGATCCGCTTGGCGCGCAATCTGGCGGCCAAGCCCTTTCCTGGCTGGGCCCGTCCGGCCCAGCGGGCAGAAGTGCGCCAAGTCTGCCGGGAGGCGGTCGCGGCCAGTTCTCCGATGAAGCGCGCCCTCAGTGTCGCGGTCGAGGACTTGGGCGAATTGGAGAAGCAAATCTTGGTCGAGCGCCATCTCATCAGCCGCGAGCTGAGCGGGGCGACCCAGGGCAGCGGGGTCGTGATCAGCAAGGACCAGAGCTTCTCGGTCATGGTCAACGAGGAGGACCATCTGCGCATCCAAATCCTTCGCTCCGGCTTCCAGCTCAAGAAAGCCTGGAACGCGATCAACGAACTCGACTCCTCCCTCGAGGCGGACTTGGACTTCGCCTTTTCCCCCACCTTGGGCTACCTTACCGCCTGCCCGACCAACCTCGGCACGGGCATGCGCGGCTCGGCCATGATGCACCTGCCGGCCTTGGTGATCGGCGGCCAGATGGAGAAGATTGTCCGGGCGGTGAACCAACTCGGAATGGTCGTGCGC
>Ga0302279_10003650_pt1 | contig 18904 bp, 18 predicted proteins | sample III_Bog_N3_3_FD_194541 | JGI IMG/M metagenome (GOLD analysis project Ga0302279, IMG submission 194541) | Peat permafrost microbial communities from Stordalen Mire near Abisko, Sweden - III_Bog_N3_3 | ecosystem: Environmental > Terrestrial > Soil > Wetlands > Peat | place: Sweden: Abisko...
GGGCCGGGCAGGCCGTTTTCGACCGGAGCGACAATGACCGCACGCGACCACGGCCGCCCCCGAAGGGGCGGCCGTGCCGGTACTACGGGAAGCCAGATCAGGTCAGGCCTGGTAGGTCGCCTCGATCTCGAGGTCGATGTCGACCTTCTTGCCCACGACAACTCCGCCGGCCTCCATGACGCCATTGAAGGACACGCCGAAATCCTCACGCTCGATGGTGGTCTTGGCGCTGAAGCCGACCCGGTGGAAGCCGTAGGGATCCTTGACGACGCCCTCGAGGGTGGCGTCCAGGGTGACCTGCCTGGTGACCCCGCGGATGGTCAGGTCGCCGTCCACGTTCCACTCGGTGGAAGTGACGGGGCGGATGGCGGTGCTGGTGAACGTCCACGTCGGATGGTTCTCGGCGTCGAAGAAGTCGTTCGTCCGCAGATGGTTGTCCCGGTTCTCGTCGTGAGTGTCCACGCTGCCGGCCTGGATTGTCACCGAGATCTTGGAGTCGACCGGGTTCTCGGCCAGCTCCAGGGTGCCCGCGAACTCCTTGAAGTCGCCGCGCACCTTCGAGACGGCCATGTGGCGCACGGCGAAGCCGAGCCGGGTGTGCGAGGTGTCGATGGCGTAGGTCCCGACGGCCGGGTACTCGACCCCGTCGACGGTCCTGCTGGTTACGGTGGTGTCAGTCATTTCTGCTCCTGGGTGGTGTGGATTCTGGGATGGCGCCGCCGGGCCGTTGGTGGGCTCGACTTGCTTGCACAAGCAACTATAGCACAGTTGTTTGTCCTCGCAACTACCTTGGCCAACCGGTATGCTGGGCTCATGGCAACACCCACCCCCACCACCGCCGATGACGAGCGACTGACCACCGTGGGCCTGCTCTTCGAGTCGGCGGCGGGTCTGCGCCGGCTGTTCAACCGACGCCTCGAGGAGGCCGGTGCGAACACCCAGCAGTCCTTCGACATCCTCATCCGCCTGGCCCGCAGCGAGGACACCGAGCTCCGGATGAGCGAGCTGGCCATGCAGGCCTCGCTCACCCCGAGTGGTCTGACCCGTGCCGTGGACCGCCTCCAGGACCAGGGCCTCGTGGCACGGCGCACGTGTCCTGACGACCGTCGGGGCTCGTTCGCGCAGCTGACGCCCGCGGGTCGGGCGCTCATGGCCGATGTGATCCCGGTCCACGTCGCCCAGATCGACCAGGTGCTGGAAGAGGTCTTCACCCCGGCCGAGGAGGCCGAATTCGGGTCGATGCTGCGGAGACTGCGGGACTACACCCGCGAGCAGAACGCCGGGGGTGGCTGCCCGGGTGAAGACATCGCTCCTCCCTGCCCCGGGGTCTGAGCGGGCCAGGGACACGATCCGCGCCCGGCGCCAGCCGACCCCGGGCTGTCGTTCACTGGGTCGTCTGGCGGTCCATCCTCCGGCGGTCCGTACATAGGGTGGGCCGGCAAGGAGCTCAGTCGAGCGCGAGTGCTGCAGCCCGGACTCGGGTGTCGTCGAGATTCCCCTCGGGGGACTCCCCCGCCGTCGGGCCGGCCATCGGGTCCACCCAGAGCCATCGGGTGAGGGCGGCGACACGGCCGGGCGCCGGGGGCCAGGGAGAGCCGTCCTCGCTCGATGCCACCATCGTCCCGAGCGCCGAGCCGATCCCGGACGGGTACCGGACGATCAGCGACGCCCGTCGGTCGGCGGAGAACTCACGGCCGCGGCCCACCAGCCCGTGGACTGCCTCGACACCGACCGGGATGCCCCGGACCAACGACCACGGAACGGCGATCACGACCGCCACCGCCGACAGCACGGTGTCGTTGCGCTTGATGTGAACCAGCTCGTGGGCGAGCACTCCTTCCAGCTGTACCAGCGTGAGTGCCTGGTCGAGCCCCGTGGTGACGACAAGGGTCGCCGACCGGGGGTCCCGTCCCACGGCCAGGGCGTTCGGCACGTCGCTGTCCACGACGGCGATGGTCGGCGGCTCCAGGCCCATGGTGGCGCACAGGCCGTCGACCAGGTTGTGCAGTCGCGGCCGGTCGGCGACGTCGCTGGGGGACGTGCCCAGTGACTTGAGCACCGTTCCCGGGGCGGTCCGCCACAGCCACCCTGCACCGGCCACCGTCACGACGACGAGGGAGATGAGCCCGACCACGGGCAGGCCGAGGGCGACCAGCACGATGCCGATCAGCAGTCCGATCACCGCTCCGGGGATCAGGCACAGGAGAAGCGCCCGGCGGCGGTTGGCCGTCGCCGCGGCCTCCTCGGCCAGCTCCGCGGTGCGGTCCGCCCGGATGGCCGGTGTCGGTGCCGCGACCACCTCGCGTTCGGGCTCGCGCCGTTGCTGACCGCCGCTGCGGTTCCGGCTCCCCTGGCCCTGCCGGTTGCCGCCCTGGCCGGAGGGGCGTCGGTTGCCGGAGGACGAGCGACCCTGCCCGCCGCGGTTGCCCCCGCCCTGGTTTCCACCGCTCCGGCTTCCGCCGCCGCCACCGCTCCGCGTCTGTCCGGACCGGTTGCCGCCCGATCCCGATCCCGATCCCGATGCCGATCCCGATCCCGAGCGGCTGCCGGAGGCCGTCGGCGCCCCATCCGACCCACCACTCCCTGTGGCACCACCACCTGCAGCACCGCCGCCACTGCCTCCGCCGCTCCCGCTGCGGTTGCCGCCGCCACTGCGCCGCCGTCGGCTGCGCGAGCCTCCCGACCGGTTCGACCCCGTTCCGGAACCACCCGAGGGCGATCCCCCCGCCGGGGAAGCGGACGATCCGGAGGAAGCTGGTCGGTCGGAGGCGTCGGTCATCGTCCGAGCAGTGTACGGCCGCTCACGGGAGGTCCCGGACCACGACGCCCTGGTAGAGCTCCTCGTACCGCCCGGCCAGGGATGCCATCGACCAGCGTGCGGCCCGTTCGGCGGCGGCATCCAGCCAGTCGTGCCGCCGCCCGGTGCCCGTCGGCGGGGCGAGATCACCCGCGAGCACACCACGGAGCGCCGCCGCGAGGGCGACAGGGTCGCCCGGGGCCACGAGCACGGCACGGCCCCCGGCCGCGTCCCGGTACCCGTGGATGTCGCTGGCCACCACGACGGCGTGGGCCGCCATCCCCTCCAGGAGCACCAGTCCGAACGATTCGCCCCCGAGCGCCGGGGCGGCGAGCACATCGGACCCCACCAGTCGCCGGACCTTCTCGTCCTCGTCCACCACGCCGAGCCACCGGACCGATGCCGACTGGGGGAACCGCTGACGCAGCCGTGCCGTCTCGGGCCCGTCTCCGGCGACCCACAGCACCGGGTCGCCGGCAGGGGGCGACGGCCACTGGCCCGCCAGCAGGCGCCACGCCTCGAGCAGCACCAAGAGGCCCTTGCGCTCCTCGTGCCGACCGAGGAAGAGCACCGCCGGCCCCGTCTTCGGCCACGGCGGCACCCCGTCGTACCGGTCGACCTCGATCCCGTTGAAGAGCACCTCGTACCGGCCCCCGAGCGCACGGCGGGCTGTCGAGGCGGCCGCCTCGGACACGGCCACACGGACGGCCAGCCGGTCTGCCAGTCGACGCGTGGCCGGGCGGAGCAACGAGTACAGGACGCTGTCGCCGCTGCGGTGGAAGGTGGCGACGATCGGCGGCAGCACTCGGCCGACCAGCAGTGCGTAGGGCAGGCCGGGGGCGAACGGTTCGTGTACGTGCACGACGTCCGGGGCGCGGGCCCGCAACTCGGTCACGGCCCGACGGGCCGCGGCCGGGGAGATCGACACGGGAGCCACCGACCCATTGGCCCGCAACGAGGTCGAGTGGCCCGTCGCCACCAGCTCCACCCCCACGGGGACGGTGACGGGGTCGTCGACCGGGGCGAAGACCGTGACGCCGTGGCCCCGCGCCGTCAGACTCCTGGCCAGGCCCAGCACCTGACCCTGGACGCCGCCCGGCCTCGACAGGCTGTAGGGGCACACCAGTGCCACGCGCAGCGGCCCGGCGCCGTCTCCACCTGCCGACACGTCGGGGTCAGTCCGTCATCGAGCGGCGCCGACGGCGCCTGCTCCACTTGACGCCGTACATGGCGTCATCGGCCAGACTGAGCAGCCGGGACGGGTCCGTGTCGGGGTCGTCGACGAAGACGCCGCCGACGGAGGCCTCCGCCACCAGTGTGCGACCGTCGATCCGGTACGGTCGGGCCAGCGCCGCGGCGATCCGCCGGCTGATGCGCAGCATCTCCTCCTCGCCGCTCTCGATCCCGCACACCACGACGAACTCGTCGCCCCCGAGACGGGCCACGGTGTCCGACGGCCGGACGATGGCTGCCAACCGCCGCGCCACGGCCACCAGGAGATCGTCGCCCACGTCGTGGCCGAACTCGTCGTTGACGTTCTTGAAGTCGTCGAGGTCGAGCAGGTAGACGGCGATCCCGGGGTGCTCGGGTTGGGCCCGTGACCCGTCGGGTGCGACCGGCCCGTCGGCGGCGTCGGCGGCGGTCAATTCGGCGAGCCCGTCGACCGCCTCGCGCATGCGGATTGCCAGGAGGATGCGGTTGGCCAGACCGGTCAGCGGATCGTGGTGGGCCAGGTCGGCCAGGCGCTCCTCATTGCGCTTCTGTTCGGTCACGTCGTGCATGGCGACGACGGCTCCCAGCTTCCACCCGTCCTCGTCGACCAGGGCCTGACCGTTGACGCTCACCTTGCGGGCCTCGCCGTCGTGCGGGACGAGGACGATCTCGACGTTGTGCAGGCGCTCACCGGCCATGGCCAGGAGCAGGGGGTTCTCCTCCGGGTCGAGCGGTGTCCCGTCGGACTGCCGCAGCATCCGGCTGGACGGTACCCGTCCGATCGGCTCCGCCGAGTCGTCGAGGCCGTGGAGCCGGCGTGCCGCCGGGTTGAAGATGGTCATCCGGCCCTGGGAGTCACAGGCCACAATCCCCTCGTCGAGGGTGTCGAGCAGCACCCGCAGGAACTCCTCCTCCTGGTGCAGGGCGTAGGCCGCCCGTCGGGACTCGGTGATGTCTCCGTACGAGCCGATGGCCCCCACCACGGTGCCGTCCGGTGCGAGTACCGGCTGGGCGTTGACCCGTACCCAGGTGGCAGGTGCGGTGCCTTGGCGGTGCCCGATGACGGCGCCGACCACCCGGCGGCCCCGTCGGAGTGCGGTCAGCACCGGGTCGTCGGCCGCACCGAGCACCTCACCCGCCTCGTCGAAGACCTCCACCCCACGACGGGACGACGCATCGATGAGGTCGACGAGCTCCACCCCGAGGATCCTGATCCGTGGAGCCTGGAACATGACCTCGAATGCCTCATTGACCCGCGCCACCCGGCCTTCGGCGTCCACCATCAGGACGCCGTCGGCCAGCGACTCGATCAATGCGTTCTGACTCCGGTCCACCTCGTGGGCCCCCGGATCCAGCACCCTGCGGCCGGTGACGTCACGCAATGTCACCACGATGCCGCCCATCGGGTCGTCGAGATGGTTGGCCGCCGTCAGCTCGAGGTCGAGTTCCCGACCGTCGGCCCGGACGGCGCTCAGCTCCAGAGCCACCGCCAGCCGGCGCCGGGTGACGAGGTCGTCGAAGAGGTCTTGGACGCCGGTGCGGCAGTCCGCGTCGAACAGTGCGAAGGCGTCGGTGCCGACGGCGTCACGGACGTCGTACCCGAACAGGAGGTAGGCCGACGCGCTGACGAACACGAACCGGCCGTCCGCCGCGATCACCGCCACGACGTCCGCCTCGTGGACGGCCGATGTCCGGAACCGGGGTCCCCCGACGAAGGGCCGGCGCGGGTCCCCGGCACCGGCGGCGCCACCGCGTTCGTCCCGGTGATGGACACCGTTGCCATTTCCATTGCCGTTGCTGTTGCCGTTGCCGGCGGGAACGTGCGGATCGTACTCGTCCCGCGAGAGCTCGGGCACCGGCACCGATCGGGTCGGGACAGGAACGGCCGGAGACGGTGGCGGGCCCAGGTCGGGCTCCTGACGCCGGGACCGCCGGGGGCGCGACATCCAGCTCATGCCACTGCCTCGTCCTCGGACCCGGCACCGGGCACGAGCGCCAACTCCAACGATCCGGGAGCCTCCTGCCCGTCCCGGTCGGCCAGCCACAGCGGCTGGAAGACGTGCCACTGCTCGGGTGCGCGCCGGATCAACCCCTCCAGCCGGATGGCGACCTCCTGGGTCAACCGGGCCACGTCGGCCCGCAGCGACCCACTGCGGGTGGTGTCGAGCGGCGGCTGGACCACCGCTCGGTGCATGCGGCCCGGACCGCTGTAGACGGCACCGGTGCACAGGGCGGCGCCGGTGCGAAGGGCGAGGGTCGCCGGGCCGCCGGGCATGGTCGTGCGCTCGCCGAAGAATTCGACCTCGATGCCGTTCTCCTCGATGTCCCGGTCGCACAGCAGCCCGACGAGCGTGCCGGCCCGGAGTGCGGCGAGCAGGGTGCCGCCCGACTTCCGATCGAGGGGAACGATGGTCAGGCCCATCGCCGCCCGTTGCTCGACGAAGTAGTCGAAGAGCTCCGGTGGCTCGATTCGCTCGGCCACGGCGGTCATGGGCAGGCCCTGGGTCGCCAGGAACGCGCCGCCGTACTCCCAGCTGCCGATGTGCGGGAGCGCCAGGATGCAGCCCTTGCCGACTGCCGCCGCACCGCGCAGGTGCTCGATGCCGTCGATCTGGACGTGCCGTTCGACCTCGGCGGGATTGATCCCGGGGAGCCGGGCGCCCTCCACCCAGTAGCGGGCGTACTCGCGGAACGACCGGCGGGCCCAGCGGTCGAGCACGGCGGTGTCGTCCTCGTCGGCTCCCAGCACGCGGACCAGGTTGGCCGTGACCTGGGCTCGGTGCTCGTGCCGGACGCGATAGAGGACCTCGCCCACCGCGGCGCCCAATCCCATGGCGACAGGTTCGGGGAGCGCGGCGATGCACCGCGCCAGCGTCGTGTACGTCCGGAAGACGGCCTGCCCCTTGTCCACCGGGAGTCAGCCCCTGCCGGTGGCGGTGCGCCGCGACTCAGCCATGGCGCCGGCCGGTCCGCTGGCGGGTTCCGGCGCGGGCCTGACGGGCCCTCCAGGTCCTGCCGGACCGACTCGAGAGCTCACCCTGTCGGCGGGCACGCCACCGGGAGGCCGAGGTGGCACCGCTGCGGCCCGTCGCCCGTGCCGCGCTGCGGCTGGATGCGCGCACGCCCGTGCGGGTCCGGCGCTCGCGCCGCGCCGTGGTCGACGCCGGCGCCTCGGCGAGGCGCCAGACCTTGACGAAGCGCCCGACCGCGGTGGCCGAGGTCAACACGAGCATCACCCAGAGCACCGGGACGAGGAACGATGCCGACAGGAAGCCGATACCCAGGAGGATCATCCGCTCGGCCCGTTCCATGAGCCCGCCCTTGGCCGAGATCCCGAGCGACTCGGCCTTGGCCCGCTGGTACGACACCAGCGAGGTCACGCCCAGGATGGCGAACGGCAGGAGCACCAGGTGCCCGGGGTGGGTGGATACGAGATACCACGCGATGCCACCGAGGATCAGGGCATCGGACACCCGGTCGGTCACCGAGTCGAAGAAGGCGCCGCGCACCGAGGAGGTGCCGGACGCCTTGGCCACCGGCCCGTCGAGCAGGTCGTGCAGTCCGGTCAGGATCAGCAGCACGATGGCCAGGTGGAGGTGACCGGTGGCCACGGCCACCGCCGTGGCTGCCGCCGAGACGAGACCGGTGGCGGTCAGCACGTCAGCGGAGATGCCGACCTGCTGCAGTTTGCGCCCGACCGGCCCGGTCCCCCGGTCAACCGTGTCGCGCCATCGACCGTCGAACATTCACGCTCCTCGAAGAGATCTCTCCCAGACTACCACCTGCTAACTCCAGGCAGCGGTTGGGCGGTGGACGACGAACTCCCTGTTCAGAAGGGTCGTACCGGAACCGTCAGAGGGTGAGGGGGCGAATCGGGGCCATGATCAGGTCCGGGTCCGACCGCCAGTCGACGCCGGGGACGTCGATGTAGAGCTCCAACTCGTTGCCATCCGGGTCCAGGATGTACAGGCTGTGGGTGACCGTGTGGTCGCTGGCGCCCACGACGGTGACACCGGCCTCCTGCAGCCGGGCGAGCATGGCCCGCAGGTCGTCGTCGGAGTCCCCCACCTTCAGTCCGAAGTGGTAGAGGCCGAGCCGGCGGCCGGCGGGCACTGCCGCGGCGTCGTCCCCGACCTCGATGAGCAGGAGCTCGTGGTGGGTCCTTCCGGCGCTGAACGCCGCCGCCGGGATCCCCAGGGTGACCGGGAACGCCACGTCCCACCCGAGGACGTCCCCGTAGAAGGCGGCGGAGCGCCCCAGGTCCCGCACGTAGAGCACCAGGTGCCCGAGTTCCTTCACCGGCATGTCGTCGTCCTCATCATGGTGCTCGTCCTCATCATGTGGCTCGTGCTCATCATGGTGCTCGTGTCCCTCCCGCCGCTCGCATCAGCCGAGGCCGCCGGCCGCCGACCGCGGCACGGGTGTCGGAGTTCCGACTCAGCCGGCCCCGCCCGCCGGCCACGCCGCCGTCAGTCGTTCCCAGCTGGAGGCCAGCGTCTCCGGCAGCACCCTCGTGTCGGCCACCGCCGTCATGAAATTGGTGTCGCCCCGCCAGCGTGGCACGGCGTGCAGGTGCAGGTGGCGCGGGATCCCGGCGCCGGCCGCCTCCCCCAGGTTCGCCCCGAGGTTGATCCCCTCGGGGCGGTAGGCCCCCTCGAGTGCGGCGATACCGGTCCGGGCCGCGGCCCACAGCTCCACCGCCTCGTCCTCGGTCAGGTCACCGAGCGTGGCCACGTGGCGGCGCGGGACGGCCATGAGGTGCCCGCTGGCGTAGGGGTAGGCGTTGAGCACCACCAGCGCCGTCTCCCCGGCCCACAGCACGCCGTTGTCCGGCGACGGTGGGCCGCTGGCGGCGATCCGGCAGAAGACACAGTTCGCGGTACCGTCGTCCGGCGGCCCGTCCGGGGCCTCACCGGCAACGTGGGGATCCCCGGTGGCGCCGGCGACGTAGTTCGAACGCCAGCCGGCCCACATCCGCTCCAGGGTCACCGGACCGCCCTCACTCGCCGGGCTCCTGCTCGGGCACGACCCGGGACTCGACCTCGCGCACCAGGGCCTCGGTGAACCGGTCGACCGGCACGCCGCGCTCGGGTCGCTCGCTCCCCCGCCGGTTGACCCCGACGGTGCCCGCGGCCACGTCGTCGTCGCCCACCACCAGGATGTACGGGAGCTTCTCGAGCTTGGCCCGTCGGATGCGGGCCCCGAGCGGCTCGGTGGCCGGGTCGACCGCGACCCGGATGCCCCGGGCCCGCAGGCCGGCGGCCACCTCGTCGGCATAGGCCTGGTGGTCGTCACGCACGCCCAGGACGCGGACCTGTTCGGGCGAGAGCCACGTCGGGAGGGCACCCGCGTAGTGCTCGATCAGGATGGCGAAGAACCGCTCGATGGACCCGAACAGTGCCCGGTGGAGCATGATCGGGCGGTGGCGGGCGTTGTCGGCGCCGACGTACTCCAGGTCGAAGCGCTCCGGATGGTTGAAGTCGCACTGGATGGTGCTGAGCTGCCACGTCCGGCCGATGGCGTCGCGCACGTCGATGTCGATCTTCGGACCGTAGAAGGCGGCGTCGCCCTCCTTTATCTCATAGGGCAGCCCGCTGTTGTCGAGTGCCAGCCGCAGCGCCTCGGTCGCCTTCTCCCAGATCTCGTCGCTGCCCACGTACTTGTCGGGGTCCTTGGTCGACAGGTTGGCCGTGAACTCGGTGAACCCGAACGCGGTCAGGACGCTCATCACGAACTCGAGGAGCGACCCGATCTCCTCCTGGAGCTGCTCCTCGGTGCAGTAGATGTGGCTGTCGTCTTGGGTGAACCCCCGGATCCGCATCAGGCCGTGCAGGGTGCCCGCACGCTCGTAGCGGTAGACCGTGCCCAGCTCGAAGAGCCGGAGCGGGAGTTCGCGGTAGCTCCGCTGCCGGCTGGCGTAGATGAGACAGTGCATCGGGCAGTTCATGGGCTTCGGGTAGTACGTCCCGTTGTCCATCTCCATGGGCGGGTACATCCCGTCCTTGTAGAAGCCCAGATGGCCGGAGGTCTCGAACAGGTGGGCGTTGGCCAGGTGGGGGGTGACGACGAACTCGTACCCGCCTGCGGCATGCCGCTCCCGGCTGTAGTCCTCCATGAGCTTGCGGACGATGCCGCCCTTCGGGTGCCACACGGCCAGGCCACCGCCCAGCTCGTGGGGGAAGCTGAACAGGTCGAGCTCGACGCCGAGCTTGCGGTGGTCGCGCTTCTCGGCCTCGGCCAGGCGGTGCAGGTGCTCGGCTACCGCCTCGTCCGACTCCCAGGCCGTGCCGTAGATCCTCTGGAGCTGCTGGCGCTTCTCGTCACCCCGCCAGTACGCCCCGGCCACCCGCATGAGGGCGAAGTGCCCGAGCTTGCCGGTCGAGGGCACGTGCGGACCGCGGCACAGATCGGTGAACGCCGGCGAGTTCCAGTAGGTCGACACGCCGTGCTCGCCCGCGCCCTCCGACGCGGCGTCGACCTCGTCCTGGCCGGCGCCCACCGCCTCGATGATCTCGCGCTTGAAGGGCTGGTCGCCGAAGAGTTCAAGGCCCTCGGCGATCGTGTGCTCGTGGCGGACGAAGGGCTGGTCCTCGGCCATGATGGCCCGCATCTCGAGGGCGATCCGCTCGAGGTCGTCGTCGGTGAAGTGGGCCCCGCCCGGCAGCTCGAAGTCGTAGTAGAAGCCGTCCTCGATGACCGGTCCGATGGCGAAGTGTGCGCCGGGCCACAGCCGCAGCACGGCCTGGGCGAGCACGTGGGCCGTCGAGTGGCGCAGGACCTCCCGGCCGAGGGGGGTCATGGCGGTGACCACCGTCACCTCTGCGCCGTCGGGAAGCGTGCGCGACAGGTCGACGGGCGCCCCGTCGAAGGTGGCGGCCACGGCCGCTTTGGCCAGGCGCGGCCCGATGGACGCCGCGAACTCGAGGGCCGTGGTGCCCGGCTCGAACTCCTTGGTACTGCCATCGGGGAGTCGGACGGTGACGCCTGCCATGAGTGGTGCCTTTCGTGGACGCGGTGCTCGGAGGGACGGTTCGATGCTCGGGCCCACCGGAGCGGGCACGGGCGAGGGGACGGCACCGGCACCGGAAGCCGAGCCCTGACGGGCGGGTCCGGACGGTGCGTCCTGGCTACAGGGTAACGCCCAGCAGCGCGGCTCCCTGGACCACGGAGCGGCCCAACGAGGCCTCGTCGTCGAGTGCGGCCAGGGCACCCGGCGTGTCGAGGTCGTCGTCGAGGAACCCCCGGACCCGCCACAGGCCGTCCTCGTCCGAGCCCAGGGTGTCGACCGGGGTATCGGGGTCGCCCGCCGCCCGCCAGGCGGCCAGGCGGGCGGCGGCCTCGGTCAGGTCGCGGTCGGACCACTCCCAGTCCCGCCGGTAGTGATGCGACAGCAGGGCCAGACGGACGACGGCCGGTTCCCACTCCTGCAGCAGGTCGCCGACGAAGACCAGGTTGCCCAGGGACTTCGACATCTTGGTGCCGTCCAGTCCCACCAGGCCCACGTGGAGCCAGTGGCGCACGAACGGCGCGCCGGTGGCCGCCTCGGACTGCGCCGTTTCGCACTCGTGATGGGGGAAGACGAGGTCGCGCCCGCCGCCGTGCACGTCGATGGTCTCCCCGAGCTCGCGCAGCACCAGGGCCGAGCACTCGATGTGCCATCCGGGCCGACCCGGGCCCCAGCGGGACTCCCACGACGGCTCGTCGGGCAGCGAGGGCTGCCACAGTACGAAGTCGAGCGGGTGGCGCTTGTTGGGGTCGTCCGGATTGCCACCGTGCTCGGCGGCCATGGCCAGCATGGTCTCGTGGTCGAAGTGGCTGACCTCGCCGAACCGGGGGAACGTGGTGACGTCGAAGTAGACGGCGCCCCCCGACTCGTAGGCGTTACCCGAGTCGAGCACCGCCCCGACCAGGGTCAGGATCTCGGCGATGGCCGAGGTGGCACGGGGCTCGGACCATGCCGGAATGAGCCCCAGGGCGTCCATGTCCCGGTCGAAGCGGGCGATCTCCTCGGCGGCCAGGTCGAGGTAGTGGACGCCGAGCTCCCGTGCCTTGCGCAGGATGTCGTCGTCCACGTCGGTCACGTTGCGGACGCACCGGGTGTCGTGGCCGAGGTCGCGCAGTCGTCGTTGCAGGATGTCGAAGGTGAGGTACACCTGCGCGTGCCCGAGGTGGGCGGAGTCGTACGGGGTGATGCCGCACGAATAGAGGGTCACGGTCTCCCGGGGCTCGAGCGGGACGACCTCCCGGCGGGCGGTGTCGTAGAGGTGGATCATGTGCCGAGGGTCCGGGCGCTCACGCCTCGGGGAAGCCGGCCAGCTGCACCGCGGCGTGGACCTTGTGGCGGATGTTCACCGTGATCAGCACCGCGGTGAACGCCTCGATGGCCGCCGCCTGGGACAGGCTCCCGGCGTCGATGCCCCGGAGCCCCTCGATCCGGTCGACCAGGGCCACCGTGGCCTCGCTCGCCTCCGGATGGTCCGAGCACACGAGGACGTCGGCCGCCATGGCCACGTCCAGCTTCTCCATCTCCGAGGCGGGCAGGTGGTGGAACGAGGCCGACACCAGCGATTTCGGGAGCACGGCCTGCAGGGTGGCGGCCACCGAGCCGCGGGGCGGGATGAGGGCGAGGAACTCCCGGCCCTCCTTGACGAGTGCGTTGGCCATGGAGACCACGACCTTTCCGGCGAGCGCCCCGGCCAGTGGCTTGACCGTCGCCACGGCCCCGTCCCACGGAGTGGCCACCACGACGAGGTCGGCCGCCGCGCAGTCCTCGTTGGACACCCCGGTGACGGCCAGTGTCCGGCCGGGCCACGCGTCGACCAGGCCGGCGGCCACGCCGGCGGCGCGTTCGGCGTCACGCGACCCGATGACGACGTCGTCGCCGGCGGCGGCGAGGCGCACAGCCAGTCCCCGCCCGGCAGGGCCCGTACCACCAAGGATTCCGATTCGCATGGCCGCTACCCTACGCGCACCGTCCCCCGGTCCAGGCACATCCACCGCGCGACGCCATGAACCGGACCGGCGCCGGTCGACACCCTGGACCGGCTCCGGCAGTACCCTTTCGGCGCATGGGACTCCTCGACGGCAAGCGCATCCTCGTGACCGGCGTGCTGACCGACGCCTCCTTGGCCTTCGCCGTGGCCCGGACCGCGCAACAGGAGGGCGCCGAGGTCGTGCTGAGCGGCGCTGGTCGAGGCCTGTCGCTCACCCGACGGACGTCCCGCAAACTCCCCATGGAAGCCGAGGTCCTCGAGATCGACGTCACCGACCCGGGTCAGGTGACGTCGGCCGCGGCTTCATTGGGCGAGCGGTGGGACCGCCTCGACGGCCTCGTCCACGCCATCGGCTACGCCCCGCCCGAGTGCCTCGGGGGCGACATCTTCCGGGCCGACTGGGAGCAGGTCCAGGTCGCCCTGCACGTGTCGGCGTACTCGCTCAAGGCCCTGGTCGAGGCCTTCCGGCCGATGCTGGTGGCCGCCGGCACCGACGGGCGGGCCGGTGCCTCGGTGGTCGGCCTCGACTTCGACGCCACCGTGGCGTGGCCGGTGTACGACTGGATGGGGGTGTCCAAGGCCGCACTCGAGGCCCTCGCCCGCTACCTGGCCCGGGATCTGGGGGCCGAGCGGGTGCGGGTGAACCTGGTGGCGGCCGGGCCGGTGAAGACGATGGCCGCCAAGTCGATCCCCGGGTTCACCGCCTTCGAGGACACCTGGGCGGAACGGGCCCCGCTCGGCTGGGACGTACTGGACACCGACGTGGTCGCCCGGGCGTGCCTGGCCCTGCTGTCCGACCTCCTGCCCATGACCACCGGCGAAATCCTCCATGTCGACGGCGGTGTCCACGCCATGGGCGCCTGAGCTGCATCACGGCCACCCGTCCCGGACCACGAGAACCGCCCCACCCCCGCGACCCCGACCGACGCACCACCATCAGGAGACACCGTGCCCACGCCCGACGAACTGCGCCACGCCGTCGACACCTACGTCGCCACCATCAACGCCCGCGACCCCGAGGCCATCGCCGCGCTGTTCACCGAGGAAGCGGTCCAGGCCGACCCCGCCTCCGCTCCGCCCAACGTCGGGCGCCGAGCGATCACCGACTTCTTCGCCAACGGGATCGCCGCCAGCGAGTCCTGGGAGTTCGCCGCGGCCGCCGTGCACACGTGTGCCTCGACGGTGGCCATCGACTTCTCCATCGCCGTGCACCTCGGATCGGGCACGATGCGGATCTCCGGGATCGAGGTCTTCGAATCCGCCGAGGACGGCCGGTTCCTCTCGGCCCACGCCTACTGGGACGACGCCGACGTGTCCTTCGCCTGAGGCGCCGCGACCCACCACGACCGAGGAGCGACCCATGACCGACGCCGCCATCCAGATCCAGAACCTCGTCCACCGCTATGCGGAGTTGATCGACCTCGGCGACTTCGACGGCCTCGGCCACCTGCTGGACGGGGCCGAGGTCGGGTCGGCCGACAGCCCCGGCTCACTGACCGGCCACGACGCCGTCGAGGCGATGTTCACCTCGACCACCCGCCGCTACCCCGACGGCACGCCACGGACCAAACACGTGACCACCAACCTCATCGTCGAGATCGACGAGGCGGCGGGGACCGCCACGTGCCGGTCATACTTCACCGTGCTCCAGCAGGTGCCCGCCCTCCCCCTCCAGCCGGTCATCGCCGGCCGCTACCACGACCGGTTCGTCCGCCAGGACGGCACCTGGCGGTTCGCCGAGCGGCGGTTCCTGATCGATCTCGTGGGTGACCTCAGCCAACACCTGCTGTCCGGGCTGCCCGACGACGCCTGAACCGGTTCGGCCCGGTTCTCTTGACCGCCTCGACCGGGCACCCGTAGGTTCGGGCGACCGGGGCCGGGCGATCTCGCCGGGCCCAGACCACAAGGGGGAGTACCGATGGGACGACTGGACGGCACCGTCGCCGTGGTGACCGGGGGCGCATCGGGTATCGGTGCGGCTACGGCCGTGCGGCTGGCCGATGAGGGTGCCACGGTGGCCACGATCGACGTGACCGAGGGCGTGGACTACGTCCTCGACGTACGGGACGAGCCGGCGGTGCGCGATGCGTTCGCCGACGTCGTCGACCGCCTCGGCCGGCTCGACTCGGTGGTCCACTGCGCCGGTGTGGCCGGCGGGGGTCCGGTCCACCTGGTCGACGAGTCCGAGTGGGACCGGGTGGTCGACATCAACTTGAAGGGCACCTTCCTGGTCGACAAGCACGCGGCGATCCACATGCTCGAGGCCAACCGGGGCTCCATCGTCAACATCGCCTCCATCGAGGGGATCGAGGGGACCGAGGGGGGCAGCGCCTACAACGCGTCCAAGGGCGGCGTCATCATGCTCACCAAGTGCATGGCCATCGACTACGGCCACCGGGGCATCCGGGTCAACGCCATCTGCCCCGGCGGCGTCGACACCCCACTCCTCATGGACATCATCGGCGCCCCGGGCGTCGAGATCTACCGGGACAAGATGCACGACCGGCATCTCCTGAACCGGTTCGGCCACCCGTCCGAGATCGCCGCCGCCGCCGCCTTCCTGGTGTCCGACGACGCCTCGTTCATGACCGGCCAGGCCATGGTCGTCGACGGTGGCTTCACCGCCGGCTTCCGGGCGGGTCTCCTCGAGCAGATGGGGGTCGTATGACCACGACCTCGTCCCCGACCGGCGCCGCCCGCAGCCTCCGGGGCGTGTCCGCCGAAGAAGCGGGGGTGTCCGAGGCCGAGCGCACCCTGACGGCCCGCACCGTCGCCGCACTGTGGGACAGCGGACTGATGCAGCAGTTCAACCCGGCCGAGGCCGGTGGCTCCGAGCCCACGTTCGCCGAGATGATCGACACCTGGATCGAATTGGCGTGGCAGGACGGCTCACTGGGCTGGATCGGCATCGCCAACCTGCCGTCCGCCGCGGCGTGCGCCGCCTACCTGCCCGACGACGGGTTCGCCGAGGTCTTCAGCGCCCACGGCAACCGGGTCACCGTGGGCGGCCAGTTCTTCCCCAACGGGTTGGGCGAGACCGTCGACGACGGGTACCGGATCACCGGGGCGTGGAACTTCGGCTCGGGCACCGGGCACGCCGAGTACGTGGCCGCCGGGTTCATGCCCACCGTCGACGGGGAGCTGGTCGTCGGCGACGACGGGATCCCCCCGCTACTGGTGGCGGTGATCCCCCGCGAGGAGATCGTGTTCACCGACGGCTGGCATGTCCAGGGGCTGAAGGGCACGGGCAGCTACGACTACAACGTCACCGAGGTGTTCGTGCCCGAGTCGCGGACCTTCGAACTGTTCACCCGGTCACCGGAGCGGGGCAGCTCGGCCGTCTTCCGCATGGGGCTCATGCCCATGACCGCAGCCGGCCACGCGTCGTGGGCACTGGGCGTGGCCAAGAGCATGCTCGACGACGTCAGCGAGCTGGCCCGGACCAAGGTCCGCATGGGCGACGACGGTGCACTGGCCAACCGGGCCTCGTTCCAGCGGGGGCTGTCCCACCACACCGCCATGTGGCAGGCGGCCCGTCTGCTCGTCCTCGACACCTTCGCCGAGGCCGAGCGCTTCGTGACCGACGGCGGCGACCTGACCCCGAGCATGCGTGCCGATCTCCGGGTGGCCGCCACCTACGCCACCGAGGCCAGTCGCGAGGTCGTCCAGTGGGCCCACCTGGCCGCCGGCACGTCCGCCATCCGCGAGGGTTCTCGGCTCGAGCGGGCGTTCCGGGATCTCTACACGGGCACCCAGCACGTCTTCATCGGCGAGAAGACCTACATCGACGCGGCCAGGATCCACCTCGGCCTGGTCGACGACCAGCTCGGGCTCTGACGGCCGCCGTCGCAGCCGGGGCGGCGCGAACGGCGGTGCAACCCGCCTTCAGCTGCAGGGTCTAGAGCTGCAGGGACTTGACCTCGAGGAACTCCTCGAGCCCGAAGGACCCGAACTCGCGGCCGTTGCCCGACTGCTTGTAGCCACCGAAGGGCGCCATGGGGTTGAACGAGCCACCGTTCACCTCGACCTGCCCGGTGCGGAGCCTGCGGGCCACGGCCTTGGCGCGCTCGGGATCGCCGGACCACACACCACCGGCCAGGCCGTAGTCGGTGTCGTTGGCGATGTCGACGGCCTCGTCCTCCGAGTCGTAGGGAATGATCACCAGCACGGGACCGAAGATCTCCTCGCGGGCGATCGTCATGTCGCGGGTGACGTCGGAGAACACGGTCGGAGCCACGAAGAAGCCCGACTCCAGGCCCTCGGGCGTCTCGACGCCACCGGTCACCAGCCGGGCGCCCTCGCCCAGGCCCTTGTCGATGTACATGCGCACCCGGTCGCGCTGGGCGGCCGACACCAGCGGGCCGATCCGGGTGGCCGGGTCGAAGGGATCACCCGGGGTGAAGGTCTCGGCGGCGGTGCGGGCCAGCTCCTCGACCTCGGCCAACTTGTCCCGGGGAACCAGCATCCGGGTCAGCGCGCTGCAGGTCTGGCCGGAGTTCAGGTAGCACTTGTTGACGCCGTCGGGCACGGCCGTGGCCAGATCGGCATCGGCCAGGATCACGTTGGCCGACTTGCCCCCGAGCTCGAGCGCCACCCGCTTGACGGTTCCCGCCGCCACTTCGGTCACCCGCTTGCCGGCCCGGGTCGAGCCGGTAAAGGAGACCATGTCGACGTCCCTGTGGGCGGCGATGGCCTCGCCGACAACCGGTCCGAAGCCGGTGACCAGGTTGAAGACGCCGGCCGGCAGCCCCACCTCGTCCATGATCTCGGCGAGCACGAAGGCGTTCAGCGGGGCGACCTCGCTCGGCTTGACCACGACGGTGCATCCGGCAGCCAGCGCCGGAGCCACCTTGGCGGCGATCTGGTGGAGCGGGTAGTTCCAGGGCGTGATGCAGCCGACCACGCCGATGGGCTCGCGCACGATGAGCGAGTTGCCCACCTCGTGCTCCCAGGTGAAGTCGGCGGCGACCTGGGCGGCGGTGGCGAATGAGTTGAGGGGCAGTCCGACCTGGACGAGCTGCGAGAGGATGTGGGGCATCCCGACCTCGTGGGTGATCAGGTCCGCCAGCGAGTCCGTGCGGGCGACGAGCGCCTCGGCCACCTTGCCCAGGTAGGCCGTGCGCGCCTCGACCGGCAGCGCGGACCAGGCCGGAAACGCGGCCTTGGCTGCCGCCACGGCGCGGTCGACGTCCTCGGCCGAACCCTCGGGGATGGTTCCGAAGACGGCCTCGGTGGTCGAGTCGATGACCTCGATGGTGCCCGTACCTGTGGACGGCACCCATGCGCCGTCGATGTAGAGCGAGTCGCGGGTGTTGGCGTGCGTGGACATGGTGCTCCCTTGCAGGTCGGGTGATGGGGCGACCCGACCACTGTAGGGGCCGCGTCCCGAGAATGCCCGACCCAGGGCACCGGTCGGGCGGCCCGCGACGGGACGGAGTCGGATCGGGTGGATCGGTGCTCGGCGGCGCAGAGGGCAACGCCGGGCATCACGCTCGTCGCCGCCGCCCGAACACGATCACGGGCGAATCCGCCGACAGTTGCATAACGCTCCCGATATATGTAGGTTCACCCCCGAACGTCGACCGGAGTGGGAGCGGATGTCGAGGACGCAGGGCGAGCGCAAGGCGGAGACCCGGTCACGTCTGTTGGCCGCGGCCGCCGAGCTCTTCGCCGAGCAGGGTGTGGACGCCGTGTCCGTCGATGCCGTGGCCGAAGCGGCCGGGCGGACCTCCGGCGCCGTCTACGCCCACTTCGGCTCCAAGCAGGGCCTGCTGCTGGCCCTCCTCGACGCCTGGAAGGACTCGGTGCTCACCGTGCTCCTGGCCGAGGTGGCGGTGTCCGACTCCCCCGCCGGCCAGCTGGGCGCCGTGTGGGCCACCGTGGCCGACACCTCCGACCGGGA
>Ga0302279_10003654_pt1 | contig 18899 bp, 13 predicted proteins | sample III_Bog_N3_3_FD_194541 | JGI IMG/M metagenome (GOLD analysis project Ga0302279, IMG submission 194541) | Peat permafrost microbial communities from Stordalen Mire near Abisko, Sweden - III_Bog_N3_3 | ecosystem: Environmental > Terrestrial > Soil > Wetlands > Peat | place: Sweden: Abisko...
CAATGAGGATGGCGCGGACGGCGGGGCGAACCATGAAGGATGCCGAAAGAAGCCGCGGCTATTTCTGCACCGGCTCGGAGCGCTTGAGCTCCTGATCGACGATCTGGGACAGAAAGGAGCCGGCGCCCGTGCGCGCCGAGAATGCGGCCAGCTGCGAGCGCACGGCGGCGAAACGGGGGTCGGCCTCGTTGTAGCGGGGCGCCTGCTTGTCGACGACGTAGACCAGAAAGCCCTTGTCGGCGGTGACGGCCATGTCGGAAAGTTCGCCCTTGTCCAGGTGCGAGAGCGCGCCGGTCACGGTCTCACTGAGGTCCTTCGGATGGTTTTCCAGGGTGAAGGCCGGCGGGGTCGCGACGTCGAGCTTGACGCCGGCGGCGGTCGCCGCGGCCGCGGCGGCCTTGGCGAAGGGGGCGCCTCCCTTGATGCGATCGAGGATCCCCTGGTGCAGGGTCCGGCCCAGCTCGACAAACTCCTCGCGCCGCTCGTTCTCGACATAGTCGGCCTCAACCTTGGCGCGCACGTCGGTCAGGAGCGGGGCATGGGCCGGGCGGCTCTCACGCCAGATCAGCACGGCGGCCCCGGAGGGGGTGGGCAGCGCCTCGGAAAAATAGCGGTCGGCGTTCAGCTTGAAGGCGGCGTCGGCGATGTCCTGCGACCCGCCGAGCTCGACCGGGCCGGCATCGTGGGAAAAGGGGGCGAGCGGCTTGAGCGTCAACTTGCGGGCCGCGATATAGGAGGCCAGGCCGGCGTCGGCCGGGACCTTGTCGTCATACAGCGCGTAAGCGAAGTCGGACGCCGCCCGCAGCGCGACGTTCTTGGCGCGGTCGAGCTTGAGCGCCACCACCACGGCCGGCCGCGCGGCGGCGAAATCGGCGTCGGGGTCGGGCTGGGCCGGCGCCGGGAACCGCTCGCGGTGGGCGTCGTAGTAGGCCCGCACTTCGGCGTCGGTTACGGTCACGCCGCTGAAATATGCGGCCGACGGAAAATCGACATAGCTGGCGACGACGGTGGGCGGCACGTTGTACCGGAAGAGGTTTTGCTGAAAGAATTTATTGATGTCGTCCTCCGTTGGCTTGATCGCGGGCTTGAAGTCCGCGTAGGCCACGGTCGCGGTGCCGATGGTCCAGCTCGTGTCCGTGCGGGTGATTTCGTCCCGCACATCCCGGGGGAGCACATAGCCGGGGCCGTCGAGGAGGGTCTGCACCTTGGCCATCCGCGCGTCCTCGTCGATCACGCGGACAATCTGGGCCTCGGGCACGGTGGGGTTGTCCTTCAGGTTCTGGCGGAAGAGCGAGTAGCGCTGGGGATCGAATTGGCCGTTCGTGCCGCTGAAGAGGCGGAGGGTCTTGATGAAGTCGGTTTCCTCGGCCGGGGTCGTGGCGGGCAGGTGCAGCTGGTCGGCGAGATGGAGCGCGGCGATCCGCTGGAGGGCGTATTTGGCGATGTCGTCCGCGTTGAGGCCGCCGACGCCGCCGAGCTGGAGCTCAATGCTGATGCGCGCGTCGTTGAAGTCCGCGGGAGCGGGTCCGGCGCCGTCGAGCTTGTGGTCGAAGAACTCCCGCACGACGACCCGGTCGCCGCGGCCGATGCCGGAGCCGGGGCCGAAGGAGATGACGAAGGAGACAATGGTGCCGACCAGCACGAGCGCGAAGACGATGCGGAAGTGCTGCTGAAAGTTTCTTTGGATCCAGGAAATCATGGGGAAAAGGGGACGAGGGTTGAGGGGGGCGGGGCGGGTGGCAAGAATGAAGACAAGGGCGTTAGAAGCTCCCTTTGAGCGGAAGGCTTCTTTTCGCGGCCGGTGATGGCCAAGCCCGATCTCGCCGCCAAGGCAGGTCGCCAAAGGCAGTCCCGCATAGCGGGACCAGATTTGGCGGCTCAGGAGGCGGCGATGAGGCCATCAAGGGCCGCGAAAAGAAGCCTTCCGCTCAAAGGGAGCCGCCATGGAGAGACTTGGCGCGATCGCGACGGGTTTCCTGTCGGGAGATCAACCCGCTGAGGGGGTTACATGCGGGTGAGGGTGCGGAGGCCGAGGAGGTGGAGTCCGGTCTCGAGGGTCAGGAGGGTGCGGGCGCAGAGGAGGAGGCGGCGGGCGCGGATGGCGGGGTCCTCCACCAGGACCTTGTCGGCGGCGTAGAAGGTGCCGAACTCGCCGGTCAGCTCGTAGAGATAGAGGCAGAGGAAGTGGGGGCGGAGCGACTCGGTCGCGAGGCGCACGGCGTCGGGAAACTTCACCAGCTTCCGGGCCAGCCCAATTTCCGCCGGCGTCTCGGGTGGGCCGGCGCCCTGCTCGGTGCCGTCGGCCCCCGGGGTGAGCCCGTTTTTCCGGAAAATCGATTGAACCCGCGCCACGGCATAAAGCAGGTACGCGGCGGTATTGCCCTCCAGGGAGATCATCTTGTCCCAGGCGAAGACGTAGTCGCTGGACCGGTTCTGGGCCAGGTCGGCGTATTGGACCGAGCCGATCCCGACCACCGCGGCGATGGCGCGGCGTTCGGACTCGGGGAACTCGGGGCTCTTGGCGCTGACCAGGGTGTAGGCGCGTTCGGTCGCCTCCACCAACAGGTCCTTGAGCCGGACGTTCTCCCCGCTGCGGGTCTTGAGCGCCCGGCCGTTCTCGCCGAGCACCGAGCCGAAATCGACATGGGTCAACTGCGGCGGCCGGAGGCCGGCCTGCCGAAACCACTTCTGCGCGGTGAGAAAGAGCTGCTCGAAATGGTCGCTCTGGCGCTTGTCCACGACGTAGAAGATGCCGGTCGCATGAAAATGGTCCGCCCGGTAGCGGATCGTCGCCAGGTCGGTCGTTGCGTAGTTGGCCGCGCCGTCGGATTTGCGGATGATGAATGGCTGGGCCTTGAAACGCGGGTGCTCGGGATGGAACACGACGAGCGCCCCCTCGCTTTCCACGGCCAGGCCGGTTTCGGCCAGATCGCGGTAGATCGCGGCGACCTGGTCGTTGTAGAAGCTCTCGCCGAGGTTGTGGTCGAAGCGGATGCCGAGCTGGTCGTAGATCTGCTGGAAGGCCCGCAGGCTGATCTCGGTGAATTTCTGCCAGATTGCCACGTTCTCGGGGTCGCCCTGCTGCAGCTTGACGAGTTCCCTCCTCGCCTCTTCCAGCTCGGGCGAGCCCTCGGGGGTGGCAGTGTTGCCCAGCTTGTACAGGCGCTCCAGCTCCTCGATCGCGTCGGTCGCGAGGGCGGCCGGGTCGACCCATCGCCGGTAGGCATAAATCAGCTTGCCGAACTGCGTCCCCCAATCGCCCAGATGGTTGTCGCGGATGACGGTGGCGCCGTTGAACTCCAGCAGGCGGCAGATGGCTTCGCCGATCACCGCAGAACGCAAGTGACCGACATGCATCTGCTTAGCGGTGTTCGGTGAGCTGTAGTCGACCACGTAAACCTGGCCGATCCGGGCGCCGGCGGCGCCGGTGGCGAGCGCCTGTCGCGAGGAGTACACCTGCAGCCAATCGAAGAGGGCGCCGGGCCGGAGGGTGAAGTTGATGAAGCCCGGGCCTGCCACGCTGACCTCGCACCGCGTGAGCACCTCGGGCGGGAGCGCCGCGACCAACTGGTCGGCCAGGGCGCGGGGCGAGATTTTGGCCTGTCGGGCGTAGGCCAGCACGCCATTGGCCTGAAAGTCGCCGTGCGCCGGGTCCGCGGTGCGCACCTCCGGGGTGAATTTGGCCGGATCCAGTCCGGCGGCGCCGGCGGCGGCTTTCAGTGCCGCCTCGAGGTCGGCGGCTGGGTTGAAGGAGACAGGCATGGGGGCGGGAGGAAGGGTAAGTTCAAGGTTCGACGGTCAACGTTCAACGCTCAAGTTCGTTGGGCGTGGACTGGCTTGCCAGGCGGAGCCGCTGATTTGAGGACGCGCCCGACTCCACCGCGCTGCACGCGGGGTTCCGCCGGGCCGTCTACTGGCCGCTGACGTGGCGGCGCAGACTGGGCTTTTGGCTCGACAACTCAAGGGAATGCGCGTTTGCTCATAAACTTTTCCGGTTCGGACTGTCTCCCCAAGACTTCAATTTATCCACATGACCAGCAAACGCAGCATTCCGGCTCGCCGCTTCATCAAGCCCTCATTCAACTTTCTGATCGAAAAAAAGCGGGATGGCGGGGAATTCAGCCAAGAGGAGATCCGCTACATCATCGATAGCACGCTGGATGGGGAAATGCCTCAGCACCAACTGGCAGCGCTGGCGATGGCAATCTACTTCTCGGGCATGTCCGCGCAGGAGACCGCCGATCTCACCGAGGAGATGATGCTTTCCGGGGAGGTCATCGACCTTTCCCACATTGCCAAGCCGAAGATCGACAAGTACTCCACCGGTGGGGTGGGCGACAAAACGGCGCTGGTCCTGGTGCCCTTCGCGATGGCCTCCGGGGTCGTCGTCCCGATGATGTGCGGGGTCGAGCACGACTACGTGATCAACACTTTGGAGAAGCTGGCGGCCATCCCCGGCTTCAAGAGCCACCAGACCAACGAACAGTTTGCCTCCCAGCTCAGCCGGATCGGCGGCGCGATCATCGCGCAAAACGAGGATCTGGCGCCGGCCGATGCCAAGATCTACGAGCTGCGCAAGGAGACCGGGACCATTCCCAGCCTTCCGCTCATCACCGGCAGCGTGCTGTCCCGCAAGCTCGCGGCCGGCGCCGAGGGGCTGGTCATCGACGTGAAGTGGGGCAACGGTTCCTTCATCAAGGACTTGGAGCAGGCCAAACAGCTCGCGCGGTCCATGACCCGGGTCGGGCGGTCGATGAAGCGCCGTTGCGTCGCCCTCGTGACCGACATGAATCAGCCGCTGGGCGACACCGTCGGCACCTCCCTCGAGGTCAAGGAAGCCATCCAGCTCCTCAAAGGAGAGGGACCGGAGGACATGAAGGAACTCGTGCTCAAGCTCGGCATGGAGATCGTTCGCCTGGCCGGGGTGGCCGGATCGACCCTTTCCGCCAAGCAGACCGTGCAGCGGCACCTCAGCGACGGCTCGGCCCTCGCGAAGTTCAAGGAATTGGTCAAGGCGCAGGGCGGGGACACCTCATACATCGACCACCCCGAGAAGTTTCCCCAGGCCCGCCACATCCGCAAGCTGCCCGCGCCCAAGCGCGGCTACGTCCACACGATCAACGCGGCCATGATCGCCCGCGGCGTCCACCTGCTCGGCGCGGGCCGGGAAAATCCCCACGACAAGATCGACTACTCGGTCGGCGTCTCGGAAGTCCGCAAGGTCGGGACCCAGGTCAAGCAGGGCGAGCCCCTGATGATGATTCACTACAACGACGAGTCGAAGCTCGAGCAGGCCCTGGAGTACTTCAAGAACGCCTACCGGCTCGCCCCGAAACGTCCCACCCCCCCGCCGCTCATCGTCGAGCGGGTGGCCTGAGCCCGGCCAAATCCTCAACTCTTTCCGGTCATGATTGCTGCCAACGACATTCGCAAAGGACAAGTCATCAAGTATAACGGTGAGCCCCATCTCGTGATGGAGACCCAGCACCGCACGCCGGGCAACCTGCGGGCGTTCGTGCAGGTCAAGATGCGCAACCTGCGTTACGGCAAGTCCCTCGACCAGCGCTTCGGGTCGACCGATTCGATCGAGGTGCTGCCGACCGACCGGCGCACGCTGGAATACAGCTACAGCGACCGCGACAGCTTTGCCTTCATCGATCCCAGCAGCTTCGACCAGATCGAGCTGAGCGCGGAGACCCTGGGCGACGTGAAGAACTACCTCACCCCGGGCGGGAAGGTGGACGTGCTATTCGTGGACGAGAAGGCCCTGACCGTCGAGCTGCCTTCGGCGGTGACGCTCAAGGTCGTCGAGTCCGCGGACGGCATCCGGGGCGACACGACCAGCAACGTGCAAAAACCCGCCAAGCTCGAGACCGGCCTCACGATCCAGGTTCCGCTCTTCGTCAAGGAAGGCGAGCTGGTCCGCGTCAGCACCGCCGACGGCACCTACCTGGGCCGGGCCTGAACGGGCTGGTTGCCTGGCAAAGCGGGCTGGAGATTCCATGAAACAACGCACCCTGGCGCGGGAGGTCTCAATCAAAGGCAATGCGCTGCACACCGGTGACATCGTCACCCTGACCCTGAAGCCCGCGCCGGCCGGCCACGGCATCGTTTTCAAGCGCACGGACCTGCACGGGGAGCCGGAACTCCGGCCCCGGGTGGACCAGGTGACGGACCTGGTGCGCGCCACCACCATCCAGGTCGGCCACGCCAAGATCCACACCGTCGAGCATGTGCTGAGCGCCCTGCACGGCTGCGGCATCGACAACGTCATCGTCGCGATGGACGCCTCCGAGCCCCCGATCATGGACGGCTCGGCCCGGCCCTACGTGAACCTGATCCTCGAGGGCGGCCCGGTCGAGCAGGACCTGGAGCGCGAGTATTTCGAGCTCGATGCGCCGGTCTCGGTCACCCGCGGCAACTCCTCGATCATCGCGCTGCCGAGCGACTCGCTCAAGATCTCCTGCACTTCGGCCGACGACCGCGGGATCCATACCCAGCACCTCTCTGTGACGATCGACCCGGAGAACTACACGGCGCAGATCGCGCCGGCGCGCACCTTCACCATCTATGAGGACATCGAGGAGCTGCTGAAGCTCGGCAAGATCCGGGGCGGCTCGCTCGACTGCGCGGTCGTGATCAAGGGCGACAAGATCATCTCCAAGGAGCCCCTCCGCTTCAAGGACGAGTTCGTGCGCCACAAGATCCTCGACATCGTCGGCGACGTGATGCTCCTCGGCCTGCCGCTCAAGGCGCACATCGTGGCCACCCGGCCGGGCCACGCGATCAACGCCCAGCTGACCAAGGCGCTGTTCGAGAAGCTCCAGGAGCAGAAAAAGAACGGGAAGAGGAAGCCGCCCGCCGGCAGCCCGGTCATCGTCAGCACGGAGACCTCGCTCGACATCCGCCGCATCCTGGAGACGATCCCGCACCGCTATCCCTTCGTGATGATCGACCGGGTCCTCGAATTCAAGGGCGAGGAGGGGCTGGTGGCGCTGAAGAACGTCACGATCAACGAGCCCTACTTCAACGGCCATTTTCCCGGCAACCCGGTCATGCCGGGGGTGCTGCAGCTTGAGGCCATGGCCCAGGCCTCCGGGATCCTCCTGCTCCGCATGGTGGAGAAGGGGAGCAAGTCGGCATTTTTCATCAGCGCGGAGAAGGTGAAATTCCGCAAGCCGGTGCGGCCCGGGGACCAGCTGATCATCACGGCCAAGCTGCTCAAGTCGCGCGCGGGCAAGCTCGGGGTGGCCGAGGCGCGCTGCACGGTCGACGGGCAGATTGTCTCCTCGGCCGAGCTGATGTTTGCGCTGGTGGACGACGTGGAACCGTGACCCGGGTCCCCGCGGCCGGTCACTTCTGGTAGACTGACTTGGGGTCGAACACCGGCTCGGCGACGAAGTCGAGCTTGAGCGAGGCGGGGTCGCCGGGCTTGGCGCCGTCGGCCAGTTTGCGGTAAAAGCAGGATTTATAGCCGTTGTGGCACGCGGCGCCCCCGGTGTTGGCCACCTTGAGCAGGATCACATCCTGATCGCAGTCCAGGCGCAGTTCCTTCACGACCTGAAAGTGCCCGGAGACCTCGCCCTTGATCCAGAGCTTGGCCCGCGAGCGGCTCCAATAGGTCGCCTTCTTCGTCCGGATGGTGTGGGCGAGCGACTCGGCGTTCATGTAGGCGAACATCAGGACCTCGTTGGTGAGGTGGTCCGTGGTGATGCACGGGATGAGTCCGTCCGAGTCGAACTTGGGCTGGAATTGGGCGCCGAGCTCGATATCGGCGGTGGCGGTGCGGGGAGGGAAGAGGGGCATGCGGAAAGTAGGAAGGAGGAAGGAGGAAGTGGGAAGGCGGAGGTCAGGGTACGGAAGCGAGCTTTCTGAGATAGTCGAACGTGTAAAGGCCGGTGCGGTGGCCGTCGCTGAAGTTGAAGCAGATCGCGTAGTTGCCGATCTTCTCCCAGCCGAGGACCCGGACCCCGGCGAAGCTGCGCGGGCCCTGGCCGCCGTACTTCAGCCCGAAGATGTCGCGCTCGCCCTGCGTCTCGGCGCTGGGCGAGGCGGCGCGGAGCCGCTCGCCGGTGAAATACGTCTCGGCGCCGTCGCTCCAGGCGATGGCGACCTCGTCGCCGATGAGCTGGATGTTGGCGGGGGCGATCATGGGCGGACGGGTTCAGTCATCGTCATCATCATCGTCGCCGCCCCCCTTGGGCGCAAGCGAGCGCACGAAGGCGGCGTGGACCGGGGCGGGCACCCGGGCGGTTTCCCCGCGCACGGCCGCCCAGATGACCTGGTTGAAGGCCTGGTCGTCATTGGCGTCCTCGCGCGAGAAGTCGAAGGATGCGGACACCTTGGCGGCGGCGGTCTGGGCGACATTCTTCGCGTTGAGATCGACCCGGGCGGGCAGCGCCGCGTAGGGCGTCAGGTCGGACCGCGCCGAGAAGCTCGCCCACATCGGCCGGGCGGCGGCATCAAACTGGGACATCGGCGGCAGGCCGAGGATGAGCTCGATCGAGCGGAGCATCGAGCAGGTGGTGTACGGGGTGGAGTCCACCACGCCCCGGCGGGTGTAGGCGCTGACCACGAGGGCCTCGGTGCGGTGGGCGTCGACATGATCCGGCCCGCTCTGGGCGTCGTCCTCGACGACGAAGACCGCCGTCTGCGGCCAGAAGCGCGAATGGGTGACGGCTTCCACCAGCCGGCCGAGCGCGGCGTCGTTTTCAGCCACCATGGCGGTCGGCGTCCAGGCGCCGACCTTGGCGCCGGCGGTATGGTCCTGGGGCAGGCGCACAATCTGCAGGCGCGGCATGTCCCCCAGACCCTCGAAGCGATGCAATTCCGCGATGAAGCGGCCGGCGCGGCGGGCGTCGGGGTAGCTCAGGTCCCAGCCCCGGTAATGGGGGTCGATGTGGTTGCGCAGCGCCGGGACGTTGCTGGTGACAGGTTCCGGCGGATTTTGCTCGAGCACGGCAAACTCGCCATAGCTGCGGTAGGAGACGCCGGCCGCGGCCGCCCGGTCCCAGATGTAGCCGAGGGCCGGCTTGGCCCCTTCGTGCGTGCCTTCGGCGGGATAGGGCAGGTTCGATGTCTTGTGTCCATATTGCGGGGGCCATGTTTTCTCCAGGTACTCCGAGGAGTAACCGGCGGTACTCCATTCGTGCCCGCTGGCGCTGATCTCCGCGTTGGCGTAGAAATTGTCGAGCAGGACAAACTGGCGGGAGATGGCGTGGACGTTGGGCGTCACCTGCTCCGGAAAGAGGCAGAGCTCAGGGTCGCCGTTGCCCTGCGGCAGGTCGCCCAGCACCTGATCGTAGGTGCGGTTTTCCTTAATGATATAAATGACGTAGCGAATCGGCGTGGCTCCGCCCACGTGATCCGGAATTGGATTACCCTGCTCAGCCGGCCCCGCGATTGCCGAGGCCGGCCGACAGCTCTCGGCCAGGCGGGTCCAGGCGGCGAGCGCGGGCGCGAAACCGGCGCCCGACGGGAGGGCAATGATGCCGAGCGAGCCCGGGTAGAGGGTGGAAATGCGGGCATAGCGGGTGGCCGACCCCAGGCTGTCCGATTTCGGCCGGAGCCCGCGGCCGCTGATGACCAAAAGCGTACGGCCATCGGGCGTCAGCCGCACGCAGGTGGGGAACCAGCCCGTGGGGATGAAACCGAGGGGTTCGCCCGATCCGGCCACGCTGACGTCAAAGACCGCGACATTGTTATTGTACGCATTAGCCACGAACAGTGTCCGGCCGTCCGGCGACAGCGCCAGGCTGTTCGGCGTCGAACCGGGGGGATCGGAGGGAGCCATGGCAGTGGACAGCGTCTCGAGCATGCGGCCGTCGGCCGTCGAGAGGACGGTCACGGTGTTCAGCCCGCCATTGGAGACAAAGAGCCGTCCGTCGCCGGACAGGAGCAACTCGTTGGGATGGAGGCCGCAGGCCCAGTGCGCAAGCACCCGGCCATCCTGCGCATCGAGCACCGCCAGGGCGGACTTGCCCCACAGGCTGGCATAGATCCGCCCGTGCCGCGGATCGGCGACGACGTCGAGGGGCTCGTCGCCGTGGATGTAGCGAGGGTGATACGCGGCCGCCGGAGCTGCTCCGGGTGTTCCCTGGTCGAAGCGCAGCCCGGGGGGGTCGGGACCCTCGTCCAGGGTGGTCGTCCAGCCGGCCGCGCCAGGGTTCAGGCCAACGCGCAGGATCTGATTATCGAAGAGGCGCGCGACAATGGCCGCTTCGGCGCGCGGAGTGAGCGCGATTCCGGCCACCACTCCCAGCTGGTCTTTTGCCGCGACCCGCACGTCCGGCAACGCGGCGAGGTGGCCGTCGGCCAGGGAGAAAACATGCAGCACGGCATCGCTGGCGCCGCTGCAATAGAGCCGGTGGCCGTCGGGCGAGAAGGCGAGTCCGGCAAAGGTTTCGTGGATCGGCAGGGCCGCGGTCGTGCGCTCGGTTCGCAGGTCGACGATATGGATCGCGTGCGGTCCGTAGCCCGCGTGCAGCACGGCCGCGTACCGGCCGGAGGGATCGATGGCGAGGTTGATCGGAAAGTCGCCCAGCGGGACCTGGTCGCCGACCGGATGGATCGGCCACTGGTTATGGAGCAGCGTATTGCCGTCGGGCTGGAGCCCGGGGAGGACCCGCGCCGGGGGCTCGGCCCGCGCGATCCCGGTGGCCAGCATGGCGATCCCGAGTGAGAGGGCGATCGGGTGGAACAAAGTCATGGCGAAAAGAACCCACTCGGTCCGGGTTTTGCCAGTCAATATTCATCAAGGCGCGCGGGCGGGGCGCTCGCGCTACTTCCATCTCCGTACAATGGCAATTGCCTCGGTCCCGGGAGTCGGTTTTAGTCAGTCCAAATTCCATGAAATATATCCCCACGTTTGTCGTTGCGCTTGGTTTCGCCGTGTTGGCGACCGGGACATCCCCCCGGCTCCAGGCGGACGATTTCCCCCAAACCGAGAGCGACCTCCGGCCCGATCCGGATGTGCACTACGGCCAGCTGGCCAATGGCGTCAGTTATGTGATCCTCGCCAACCACGCGCCCGAGGACCAGGCCAGCCTCCGGCTCGTGGTCGGGGCCGGCTCATTCAACGAGACGGACGCCCAGCAGGGGCTGGCGCACTTTCTCGCCCACCTGGCTTTCCGCGGGAGCGCCCATTATCCCCCCGGCACGCTGGTCCCGGTCCTGAAGCGGTGGGGCATGAGTACCGACCCCGAGGACGAGTCCGAAACCGATTTTAATCATACTTCGTTCATGCTCGACCTGCCCGATACCCGGGCCGCCACCCTCAAGGAAGGCTTCCGGATCTTCGCCGATTACGCCGGCGGCCTCCTCCTGCGGGACGACCAGATCAATGCCGAGCGGGCGGCGATTCTTTCGGAGAAACTCGAGCGCGCTTCCCTGGCCTACCGCGACCAGATCGCGGAGATGAAATTCACCCTGCCCGACACGCTGATCCCCGTCCGCCTCCCCATCGGGGTCGGCGAGGTGATCGAGAACGCCCACCGCGATCGCTTCCTCGATTTTTACAACACGTGGTACCGCCCCGAGAGGCTGACCGTCGTGGCCGTGGGCGACTTCGACCCGGCCGACATCGAGAACATGATCAAGGACGCCTTCGGTGACCTCGCGGACCGTGCCCCCGCCCGGCCCGAACCCAAGCTCGGGGACATCCCGCTGGCCACCGGGCTGCAGGTCAAGTTTCTCCCCGAGCCGGGCTCGGAAGCGCCGGCCCGGGTCAGCATCGAGACCATCACCCCCTATTTTCACGAGGCGGACACGGCCCAGAAGCGCCTGGCGAACCTCCAGCGCAGCCTCGCCTTCGCCATGCTCAACCAGCGGCTGGCGAACCGGGCGCGGAGGGAAGACCTCACCCGGGCCAGCAGTGCGATCGATGCCCCCTTCATCAGCGCCTCGGCGGACGTCGGCGAGCAGTTTGACCTCTTTCACAACGCCTCGCTCCAGCTGATCTGCAAGCCCTACCGCTGGGAGGCGGCCCTGGCCGCCGGCGAACAGGAACTGCGCCGCGCCCTGCAGTACGGCTTTCAGCCCGCGGAGCTGGACCAGATCGTCTCGAGCATGCGCAAGGGCCTGGAGCAGGCCGTCAGCCGGTCCGCCGGCCGCAATTCGAAATACCTCGCGGACGCGCTGGCCCGCAGCCTGGAGCGCAAGCAGGTCTTCACCTCCCCGGCCGAGAATCTCGCGATCTACGGGCCCGCCCTCGACCACGTCACGGTGCAGGACTGCGCGAACGCGCTGCGGGAGGCCTGGGCCGCCAAGGGCAACTACGTGATCGTCGCCGGCGACATCGACATGCCGAATCCGGAGCATGACATCGCCGCCGCTTACCATGACAGCCAGGCCGTCGCGGTGGAGCCGCTGCCGGCGATCGTCGAGGAAAAGTTCCCCTACACGGACTTTGGCGCCGCCGGCCAGGTGGCGTCACGCCATGAAATCCCGGACTTGGGGATCACCGAGCTGGTCTTTGCCAACGGGGTGCGCCTGAACCTCAAGACGACCAAATTCGAGCCGGGCAAGGTCGACGTCAGCGTGCGGGTGGGCGGCGGCGTTCTCACCGAGCCGGCCAACACCGAGCCGGGCCTGGCCCGGTTCACCGAGGGGGTCTTTTTCTCCGCCGGACTGGGCAAGCTCAGCGTCCAGGACGTCCGCCGCGAGCTCGCCGGCAAGATCGTGGGCTTCGGCTTCAGCGTCCAGGACGACGCCTTCAGCTTCACCGGGGCGACCGACAACGACGACCTGCCCACGGAGTTGCAGCTGATCTCCGCGTACCTCACCGACCCGGGCTACCGGGCGACCGCCCTGCAAAGGGCTCACGACGCGATCCCGGACATGTACCGCAGCCTCGATGAAACCCCCGAGGGGGCGATCGAGACCAAGATCGCGCGGGTGATGGCCAACGGCGACCCGCGGTTCGGCGTGCCGCCGGAGAGCGACCTGATGGCGCGCAATCTCGACGAGATGCGGGCGTGGCTCACGCCCCAGTTTGCGCACGGGGCGATCGAGGTCGCGATGGTGGGGGACTTCGATCCCTCCGCCGCGATCGATGCGGTCGCCCGCACGCTCGGCGCGCTGCCGACCCGCGACCCGAAACCGGACTTTGTCGCGGAGCGCTCGGTCTCCTTCCCCTCCCGGGCGCTCTCCCAGGTTTACCAGTCGGGGGCCGGCGGGACGCGGAGCGCCATTGTCATCGTCTGGCCGACGACCGACGGGCACGATTACCGGATCGCGGACCGGCTCGACCTGCTGGCGCGGGTCTTCACCGGCCGCCTGCGGCGGGTGCTCCCGGACAAGGGCACTGGCGACCCGCTGCCGATCGCGCGCAGCGACGCGAGCACGACCTTTCCCGGCTACGGCACGATGACCGTGGACGTGAGCACCGACGCCGCATCGGCGATCGACACCGGCAAGAACGTGCTCGCCACCGCCGACGTCATGCAGCGGCGGGGCGTGCTCGATGATGAGACCGCGCGCGCCCGGCAGGCCGCGCTCACCGCCGCGGACGTGGCGGCGCGCACCAATGATTACTGGATTGTTTCCGTGCTGGCGGCGGCTCAGGAACACCCCGAGCGGCTCGAGGCGGCCCGCAAGTTGCACGATGACCTGAGCAGTGTCACCGCGGCCGATCTCGGGGAGCTCGCGGCCCACTTTCTCGATCCGGCGCGGGCCTCCACCTTTCTCATCTCGCCGGAGTCGGCGGGTCCGTGAAGGAATCGCCCTGGCAGGTCTACCAGTTTGGCGGCGCGGCGCTGGACGCGCCGGGCCGCCGGTTGGAGGTGCTGCGCCTGGTCGAGGCGGCGCGGTCCGGCGGGCGGCGCCTCGCCGTGGTGGTGTCCGCACCGGATGAGGCGGCGGAAACGGCGAGCGCCCTGGCGGCGGCGCTGCGGGAACGGGGGACGGCGGCGCGGGCCATTGACGCCCGCGATTTCCTGGTCACCGATGCCCCGGCCGGCGGCGTCACCGTCGACGGGCCGGAGACGATCCGGCGCTTCGCCGTGCTGGCGGCAGCCTGGGGTGAAGAAGTGCCGGTGGTCACCGGCTCGGATTACACCGCGACGCTGCTGGGCGCCCTGCTCCGGGCGGATGCGGTCACCGTCTGGACCGAGCGGCTGGGCGTGATGACGGCGGACCCGGCGATCGTGCCCGAGGCCCTGGCGGTGGAACGGCTCTCCTACGACGAGGCGCTGGATCTGGCGTATTTCGGCACGCGGACCTTTCACCCGCGCACCATCACCCCCCTGCGCGAGTCCGGGGCCGCCCTCGTCATCCGCAGCCTGTCGGACCCGGCGGCACCGGGGACGCGGATCGATGGCACGGGAAATCCGGATCCGAACCGCCCGACCTGCGTCACGAGCCTCGAGCATCTCTCGCTGCTCGGGGTGGATTCCCGCCGGGCCGACATCGGCCGGCCGGTGGGGGGCCGGGTTGTCTCGGTGCTGGGCGACGCCGGCGTGCGGGTTTGGCTCACTGCCGAGTCGACGCTCGGCCAGACCTTCTCGGTCGTCGTGCCGCGGGCTGACGAGGCGCGCGCGCGGCGGCTGATCGAGGACCTGCTGGGCCCGGAGCTGCGGGGCGGCGATCTCATCCTGGCGGAGCCCCGCGCGCCAGTGACGATGGTGACCTTGGTGGCGGAGGCGATGGGCCGGAAACCCAACGTGGCCGGCCGCTTTCTCGGGGCGATCGGGCGGGCCGGCATCGGGGTGCGCGCCATCGCCCAGGGCTCGGCCCAGCGCAGCATCTCCTGCGTGGTGGATGCGGCCGACACCGCGGCGGCGGTGCGCACGGTCCACGCGGCCTTCAATCTCTCCCATGCCGAGATCAGCGTTTTTCTGCTCGGCAAGGGCCTGGTCGGCCGGAGCCTGCTCGCGCAGTTCCACCGCCAGGCGGCCGCCCTGCGGGTGAATCACGACGTGAATGTGCGCCTGGTCGGCCTGGCCGACAGCACGGGGGCCACCTTTGAGCCGCAGGGGCTGGAGCCGGCGGTCGCGGTGGAGCGCCTGGGTGCGGCGACCGCGCGGCACGAGCAAGGCGACGTCCGGGGCCTGCTGCCGGCGCTGGCCCGGCTGCCGAACCCGGTCGTGGTCGATTGCACCGCGGCGGATGGCATGGCCGGGCTCTATGCCGCGGCGTTCGCCGCCAGCATCAATGTCGTCTCGGCGAACAAGAAGCCCCTGGCGCTGCCGCAGGCGGAGCACGACTCGCTCAAGGCGGCCGCCCGCCGCCACTATCGGGTCTACCAGTACGAGACCACGGTGGGGGCCGCCCTGCCCATTATCGAGACGCTCAAGGACCTGGTGCGCACGGGCGACAATGTCGTGCGCATCGAGGGCGCATTTTCGGGCACACTGGGATTCCTGTGCGAGCGGCTGGCGGCAGGCGAACCCATGTCGGCCGCGGTCCGGCGCGCGCGCGCGCTGGGCTATACCGAGCCGAATCCGCGCGACGACCTGTCGGGCCTGGACGTCGCGCGCAAGGCGCTGATCCTCGCCCGTGAGCTGGGGCTGAGGCTTGACCTGCGCGACGTGGCCCTGGAGCCGCTGGTGCCCGCCGCTTACCTGCGGGAGGACGACCCCGAGAAATTTCTCGCGTCGCTGGCGGAACTCGACGCGGCGATGGCGGCGCGGGTGCAGGCGGCCGGGCGGCGCGGCCGCCTGCTGCGCTACCTGGCGCGGATCGAGCCCGGCAGCGCCGGACCCCGGGTGACGGTCGCCCCGGTGGAGGTCGACTCCGACCATCCCGCGGCCGGGCTGCGCGGGGCGGAGGCGCTGGTGGCATTCTACACCGAGCGCTATCGGGAATACCCCCTGGTCGTGCGCGGGGCCGGCGCGGGGGGCGACGTCACGGCCGCCGGGGTGCTCGCCGACATCCTGCGGCTGTCGCGGGCGCTGAAGCCCGAGGCCTGAGGCGGGAAGCCCAACCGATTGAAAGGAGCGCAGGCGTCCCGCCTGCAATTTCAACGACGGCAGGCGGGACGCCTGCGCTACCAACGTGGCACGGGCTTCCAGCCCGTGTCGGCGATGACATGGGCTGGAAGCCCATGCCACGTCAAATTCGGCTTTCAGCCGGCCGGAAAACCCCCCAGCGTCCCGCCATGCATCTTGATTTTGAGGGGATGGCGCCGCGGGAAGCCTATGGGTGGATGGTCGGGACGATCTTCCCCCGGCCCATCGCCTGGGTTTCGACCATTTCGGCCGCCGGCCACACCAACCTGGCGCCGTTCAGTTATTTCCAGGCGATTGCCGCCCATCCGCCCGTCCTGATGTTCGTGCCGGCGAACAACCGGGGCGGGGCCAAGAAGGACACGCTGCGCAACATCGAGGAGGTGCCGGAGTTCGTGGTGAACCTGGTCCCCTACGCGCTCGCCGGCGCGATGAACGAGACGGCGGCCCCGCTGCCCCGCGGCGAGAGCGAGTTCGAGAGATTCGGGATTGCTTCCCGGCCGAGCCAACGGGTGCGCCCGCCGCGGGTCGCGGCTTCGCCTGTGTCCTTCGAGTGTGCATTGCATTCCATCGTGCCGATCGGGGAGGGGCCCGGTGGCACCCACGTGGTCTTTGGCCGCATCCTGCTCGCCCACCTGGCCGACGAGGTCCTGGCCGCCGACGGCACGCCCGATCCCGCCAAGCTCGACCTCATCGGCCGCTTGGGCGGAGACTGGTACACCCGCACGACGGACCGGTTTGCCGTCGAGCGCCCCTAGGCGCCGCGCCCAGCCGCTGACCGCGGACGTGGGGCGGGAGGAGCGGAGAAAACTCGGCTGGCGGCGCCCGCCGCGGGGGTCAGTCGTGGATCAGCTTTACGCGGGACACCAGGATGCCGTCATCGTCGCTGTAGGCCCACTGGCCGGGAGCGAAAGTGACGCCGCCCAGCGAAATCTCCGGGTCAACCAAACCGACGCCGGCTTTGGCGCTTTTCCTGGGATTCGAACCCAGGGCTTTGACGCCGAAGTCAAGCCTCCCGAGCGCGAGGGCATCGCGGATCGCCCCGAAAATGATCACGCCGCTCCATCCGTTGCGGCGGCCGAGCTCGGCGACGACATCGCCCAGCAGGGCGGACGCCAGCGAGCCGCCGCCGTCCACGACCAACACCCCGCCGCTGGAGCCGGTTTCCAGCATCCGGCGCAGCAGGACGTTGTCGTCGCGGCATTGCACCGTCCGGACCGGTCCGGAAAAAACCCGCCGGCCGCCGTATTGCCGGAACTGCGTCTGGCAGGATTGGCAGGATTCCCCGTGGGCGTCGTACAGGTCAGCGGTTGAAAAGGGGGGATTCACGGCCACGCAAATGGGTTAGGGCGGAATAGTTCGGGGGACTGAACTTCCAGCCCGGGGCTCATCATATGGGAACGCCTAACGTTTTCGGAGCCAAAACTCCATGGCGCCTTCGCCTTCCTGCAGATTATTCCGGCCTTCCTGCTCGATCACGAAATCCGAGAAATAATCGTCCAGCTCCGTCCGGCTGTAGAAGGCATAGTAACGACTGCCGGCCAGCTTCTCCCGGGCGGCGATGCCTCCGGGGTATCCTTCACGCGGTACCTCGATGAAGCCAGCTCCCGCCCCGAGCTTGAGATTGACGAACAACAGGCCCCCGGGGTTGAGCAGGCGGGCGAAGTCGGCCACGCAGGAGCGAAATTCCGGCTTGGTCAGGTGGTAAAGACAGGCGCACGCCCAGATCCCGTCGAAGTTTTGGTTGATTGAGCTGACCTCCCGAAAGTCGCATTGCAGGTAGGAGCCTTCAGGGTCGGCTGCCCGGGCGACGGCGAGCATTCCCTCCGAGAGGTCAATCGACACCACCCGCGCTCCCCGGTCGCGAAGAAAACGGGAATCACGCCCATCCCCGCAACCGGCCACGAGCACGGAGCGTCCGGGCAATCGCGGGAAGAATTCGCGCATGGCATTTTCCAGCCATCCTCGCATCTCGGGGGTGGCCGTCAGATGATAGGCGGGAGCAATCTGGTCATAGGTCCCGATCGTCTGTGCCACGTGGTCCATTGTTTGACGCGAGATGGGGAGCTCCCGACTTCGTGGGTCGCCGGGTCAGGCGTTGGCGACGGTGATGCGGGCGAGGGCGCCGGCGAGGTCCACGGCGCGGACCGGCTTGGGAATGTAGTCGTTCATGCCGGCGTTGAAGCAGGCGTCGCGGTCGCCGAGCATGGCGTTGGCGGTCATGGCGATGACGTGCAGCGGAGCGAACTGCTCGCCGCGCGCGCGCCGCTCGGCCTCCCACGAGCGGATGCGGCGGGTGGCCTCGTAGCCGTCGAGCCCGGGCATCTGGCAGTCCATCAGGATGATGTCGTAGGTATGAACCTTGACCGCGGCGATCACCTGCTCCCCGTCTCCGACGATGTCGGGCCGATAGCCGAATTTCTCCAGCTGGAGCGAGGCCACCTGCTGGTTCACCAGGTTATCCTCGGCCACGAGGATGCGCAGCTTCACGTCGGCCGGGGCCGAACGCTCCACCCGCTCGGTCCGCGGCGGCGGCGCACCGGTCTCGCCGGTGCTGGCGAGCACGTTCACGAGGGTGTCGTGGAGTTGGGACTGGCGGGCCGGCTTGGTCAGGCAGGCGCCGATGCCGACCTCGTCGAGTTCCCGCCGGCCGATCGGGTGGCCCAGCGAAGTGAGCAGCAGCATCCTGGTCCGGGCGATCGCCGGGTCGGCGTGGATGGACTGAGCGAGTTCCTGGCCGGACATGGCCGGCATCTGCATGTCCAGCACGGCGAACTGGAAGGGCGCCCCGGCCAGGGCCGCGGCGCGCAGCGCCGCCAGGGCGCCGGCGGCGCTGTCCACCGCCTGGGCCTCCATCCGCCAGGCGGCAAACTGGCGCACCAGGATCTCGCGGTTCGTGGCGTTGTCGTCGACCACCAGGGCGCGCACCCCGGCGAGTTCCGCCTTGTGGGGCAC
>Ga0302279_10003663_pt1 | contig 18862 bp, 10 predicted proteins | sample III_Bog_N3_3_FD_194541 | JGI IMG/M metagenome (GOLD analysis project Ga0302279, IMG submission 194541) | Peat permafrost microbial communities from Stordalen Mire near Abisko, Sweden - III_Bog_N3_3 | ecosystem: Environmental > Terrestrial > Soil > Wetlands > Peat | place: Sweden: Abisko...
GCCGTGCCGGCCCGCGCTCCAGCACGGTCGACGCCACCTGGCCTCCCGTGACCCACTCCCCGCCCGGCGCGCGCCACCGCCAGTCGACCGCTCCGACGTACGCATCGTTGAAACACCTTGCGAGGGGCGGTACCTGAAGCGGGTTCGTGACCACCTGCGTGAGGGCCTGCGGCTGGGGGCAGAGAGCACTGCTGGCCGCCGGGAACCCGTAGCCCTGCCCCGGGAGCACCAGCGGGTAGTTCGACGTCTGCTCGGCGTGCGTCGTGGCCGTAAGCATGATGGCCACGTACGCATGGTCGCCGAGGTCCCGCTTCAGGCGGAGCACGTTGAAGGTGCTCGTCGGGTCGACCGACCGCGTGACGCGCGTGCCGTTGCCGAGCTGCACCTGCACGTCGTTCTCGGCGGTCACTGCCTGTACCGTCCCGATGGACCACTTGTCCGCCAGTTTGCCCGTCAACTTGCTCGCGCCGTAGATCGTCGCCGGGGTCGGCACGGCGACGAGCTGTTCGTTGTTCACCGGGTCGGTCCGGAGCGACGGCAGATCCGGCACGCGGCCGATGCGCCGCGTGTAGAGGAGCTGGAAGGGCGTCGAGAAGGCGTCGATTCCTTCCAGGAAAAAGGGCCGCTTCTCCGGGTAATAGGTCTCGTAGGTGGTTAGGTTGAGCACGACCTGGTCGGCTTCGACCTGCGCGAAGTCGGGGTTGAACGTGGCGTCCAGCGTGAGCGACTGGGTGGGGTGCCACTTGAGATCGAGCCCCGCCGATGGCTTGAAGGTAGCGCCGCTCGCCAGCTGGGACGACGACGCGTCCAGGCGCCGAAGCTCCCCGACGAGGAACGGCCGGATCTCGAGCGGCGCACGCGCAGTCAGCCCCTCGAGGTCATCGAGCCAGCCGTAATGAGAAACGACCCCCGCCGTGCTCCGCGGCACGTACGCCCAGTCGTCGTTCTCCTGTTTGGCCGAAATATACCGGCTCGCCTGGAAGTCCCACGCCTGCACCGCGCGGGAAGGAAACCGGAGGATGCGCAGTGGGATGCGAAACTCGGCCGTCCACCCCTTGGGCCCGATGTGGGTCTTGGCCTCCCAGTTCTCGTCCCAATCCGCCGAGTAGTCCGTGTCGTTGAAGCGGATCGCATCCGCCAGGGTACCGGAGACGTTGACGTAGAACTCGAAGGAGCTCGCGCGGTCCGCGCGGGTGCCGAGATCGAACTGCACGGCGTCGACCTCCACCATGCGGTCGCGCCGGGTGAGGTGCCGCGTGATGGGCGAGTGAGGCTGCGGACAGTCGAATGCGACGTAGACGGCGTCGTCGTCGTAGATCACCCGAACGGTCGTCGGGTCGCTTGGCGGCGCGCCGTCGTTCGGTACGCGCTGCGTGAAGTTCCCCGACGGGGTGGCGAGCTTCCAGACGTCGTCGTCGATGGATCCGTCGAGGACGGGTGGGCGAGGCGTCCGGGCCGCGTGCAGGTGTGGCGATGCCGCGAGGACTGGCGTGGCGGGCGGGGGGCCTGCGTACGCGAGCGGCGTGGCCAGGAGCAACGCGACGGTCGCACAGTTTCGGACGAGAGGCGTCAAGCGTGGCTCGGCAAATGAAACGGCGAGGTGGGCGCGTGCGGAGGCTCCCCTCCCGGCCGCATGGTACGCCTTCGCCGCGCGCGGCGCTCGCCAGCGTAGAGCGGAGCGTCGCATTCGACGGATGGAACCGGAACGAACGCGAGACCTTGGCTGCCGCGGGCTCTCGGCGTTGGCAAGTCTCGATAGGACAGCTCTTGCCGTTCGCAGATTGAGGACACAATCGGGCGATTCGTTCGGCCCTTCGTCCTGGTGGTCATGGGCTTCCGCCCGGCTGCCGGGAATTGCGGCTTGTCTCTCTGGCAAGGCGGCTGTGTCGTCATGAACTTCGTCTCGTTCATCACCTCCTTCCTCTTCGTCGTCGTGACGACGTCCTTTGTCGTAAGGACGAGGAGCTTTTCGGTCCCGCTCTTCTCGTGTGTGGAGACGGATTGCCGCGCGATCGCGGCGCCCGGCGTCTCGTCGGCCTGTGATTTCGTCCGTACGAGGCCGCGCGGACGAAGTCAGTCGCCTCCCAGAGGCGGGTTGGGCACGAAAAGAGGACGCGCTCCTTGTCCGAGCGTCTCGTCGTGACCAACAAGCCTCTTTGCAGGCGATCCCAGCCGCATTCCCAGATGAACAAGACGAAGTGCAGCCTGTCCGGGCGGCTTTTTCATCCTGCAACGCGGCGGGGCCCGACCTCCGCGCGTCTTGTCCTGCGACTTAAGAGCCCGTTGAGGAGAACGGCTGCGCGGGGGATCGACATCGGGCCACGGGATGAATGAGCTTGGCGGCCATGTCGAGGGATCGCCGTCCTGAGAGCGAGCACGCTTCCCGTGGGCTCGGTCTCCTCGAGCTACGGACCTCGAGCGACCTTGAGCTGTGTGAGGACGCTACCGGGCGTCCCCGCGTGGACGCCCACCGAGAGCCGGGCGCTCGCCGGAAATCCAGGCATGCACGCGCCAAGTTCGACGCCATTGAAGGTAACGGTCACGCTCGCGCCGTGCCGCTGCACGGCCATCTTGCCTTCCTGGAATGGGGGGAAGGCGCAGGTGCTGACGTTGCTGACGGTACACGGCTGACTCGACGGGACCGCTCCGCCGATCTCGTACTCACACCCCAGGGCGTCGCGAAAGACGACGTCCGCCCACGCGGCTCCCATTGTCGCCGAGACACTCACGTCGTCGAACGTCGCATCGGTCACGAACACCTTGGCCCCGCCGCCGACGGTGAGTCCAGCCGTCCCGCCGAGCTGCCACCCGGTGACCGCCTTCGGGGGAAGGGTCACGCGATCGGGAGCCGTGTTCTCGGGGCCGATCGGATCTCCTACTTGACTGTCGTTCGCGTACGGTCCACGCGTGTCGTAGCGGTAGCCGAAGAAGGCCCCGTCTCCGGCAACCCAGGCAGCCAGGCCCGGATCGACCGCCAGCGTGGCAAGGCCGGCCGGACCCGGCGTGCTCGTGCCTGCGAGCGGCGGTGCCATCATGGGCGCGAAGCTCGCGGACCACGGGTTCCAGCGTAGCCATGAAGTCCCGGTCCACAGGACGGGTGCGCTGCGGGCAGCGGGAAAAAGGGTAGCGTTCGTGCTGAGGGGCTGCGACTTCGGGTCGAGAGCCACGCCGGGCTCGGGGACGGGGGAGCACGGCGTCTGGATTGTGTCACAGGCTGGTAGAACGACGACGTTGTTCGAATCACCTCCCGCGATCACGGCCAGCACGCCTCCACCCTCGACGGGAGCGAAGAGGTATTGCGTCGGCTCGGACGCCATCCCACCGTCCACTCCGCCCTTCAGCGGCCTCAGGTCGACCGTTCCGAGAAGCGTCGTAGGCTCGTCGTCGTACCACTCGCCGGTCGCGACCGGATTGCCGCTGGCGTCGAACCCGCCGCCGACGAAGATCTGCCCGTTCGTGAGGTGCAGCACCACTGGGTTGGTCCGGGGGGTCTGCCCCGCGATCACGAGCTCCGTCAGCTCCTGCGCAGTGCTGACGATCTCCATCGAAGTGTTGAGGGTGTTGGGTAACGCGAGCAGCCCCCCGACGAGCAGCGTTCCGCCGCTCGGCAGCGCGAGCGCGCCAGCTTTGGCGCGAGGCTGCAGTGCAGGTAAGGAGAGGGTCGCGAACGACCCGGAGGAGCCATCGGCGGCCAGCGTGAACAGCTCGGCTTCCTGGCTGATCTGGCCGTCGTCCGACCGGACGCCCCCGGCGATGAGCGCGCCGCCGGCAAACGGAGTGATGGTCGCTTGCGTGCGCGCGATCTGGAGCTGCTGAGGAAGCGACAGGTTCACCCCCGTGGTCAGGTTGAGTAAAAATGGCAGGCTGCTACCGGCCACGAGGAGCGCGTGCCCCGGGTCGATCAGCCCCAGCGTCTCGCCCGGAACGGGGGCGGCGGGCTGGGTCACCTCGCAAGGCCCAAGCTTGCTCCACACGAGGACGTCGACGTCGCCTGCGGGCGGAACGTCCGCGATGCCCCACCAGCCAGCGTCGGGGCCGACGTCGACGAGCACCTCTTGCATGTTTGGCTGGAGGGGAAGGGGCGCCGCCGACGACGACAGAGCGGTCGCGGGACCACCAGCGCTCGGCGCGAAATCACCCAGGGCGTCGAACGCCGCCAGGTCGGAGCTCTGAGGAGCGCAGGCCTTCAACGCGTTCACGCGGATTGCCCGCACGTCGGAGTGTGACGAGCACCCGGCGAACAGCGGCAGCGCAACCCACAAGGCGCGGCCGTACGGGCGAAGGACGGCGGGCCGCGGCACACGAGGAATGTAACCGCAAAACCATGCGGAGAGCGCGCGCACCTACCAATAGCGAGCGGCGGCCTTCGACGGGTGGTGCGGCGCGGGCTTCCTCAGGGGGCGCCGCAACCGCCCCACTCCGTGAAGAGGGAGCCCGAGAACCTCTCGTCGAGGGTGCGGCCGTCGACGAAGTGGAGCTGCAGGCGTGCGCCGAGGGGCGCTCCATCCTGGGTCGGCATGGCCACGATCGTGACGGTGGCCGAGTCGAACGCCCCGGTGTCGATCTCGCTCGGGTCGGAGCCCTGGGTGTATGAGAACGTGACGCCGCCGCCTTGTGCGCTCTGGGCAGGGTACCAGGTCGTGCTGCCGTTCGGCTGGCCGATGCCCGACCCCATCGCCAGGAACGGCTGAACGGCGAGCGGGATGGGTTGACCAACGACGGCGGGGCTGGTGAAAGTGATCGAGAGGGCGTCGTACGGTGCCGCTGTCATCGAGCCGATCACGTCGAGGGAGAACAGATCGCCTGCCTTGAACGGCGGGTTCATCACCCCGCAGGTCACCGGAAAGCGCCCAGCGTCGACGGCGGTAGGCGTGAAAGCGATGGTTGAGCCGGGGTTGGGCACGCTCGGCGGGGCGACGGACGGCGCAGCGTCGGTGGCGACAGGAGAGCCGGCATCACCCGACGCGGGAGGGGTCGGGTGGTCGGGGGTCGGGCTCGGGTCCGGGCCCGGTCCCGAAGGCGTCGCCGGGTCGACGCTGCCTCCGCAGGCTGCGACGGTGACCGCGAAGACGAGAAGGGCGGAGATCTTCATGGTTTGCCTGCTCAGCAAGCGGCGTGCTCGACACGAAAAGACAGGGAAAACCGAGGAAATGTCGTGACCGCCCGCGACTTCGCGGACCTACGGACACAGCCTGGCACAGCCCGCTCCGATCCGTCGGCCGGCTCAGGCGTCACGCGACGCTTTGCGCGCTGCGACTGGGCATTGGCGAGACGAGAAGTGACCGAGGCCCGGTTCGAACGGCCACGTCCCGCGCAGCCGAAAATCGCAGAGGCGCGGGATCCGAGCCTCTCTCTCATGGACGGTCCAGCACTTGCTCTGGCCGCCCTGATGACGCGCAACCGCTTGGAGTCGATTCCCTGGGTAACCCTTGGCGTCGCGCTCCTGATGTTCGCGCCCGGTATTGCTTACGCCTACACGGTATCGAACACCCTTCTCCAAGGTTGCCACGAGGGCATCTCGGCGCAGGCGCTGCGTAACGTGCGGGAGGTGCTCGCCACAGCGGCGCCCTTGCCAGCCGACGAGAACGACCAGGCGCTGATCGACGACGTGGAGTTCACTCCCGATCCGGACATGCGCGATCTCGGGGGCACGACGTTCCTGCTCGGCGTGCGCGACAACGACTTGCAGGGACAGGGGGGCGATGATCTCAGCGTGCTCGAGGTGGTGGCGAGTGACCCCACGACGCAGGATGAGCACTGCCTGCGCGCCGCGGACCAGGACGAGCCAGGCGGCACCCAGGCGGCGATCGCATCGTGCCGCGCCTTCATCCTCTCGTCCGTGACCGAGGCGCTCGCCGGGCTGGATCCGAACGGCATGCCGGACCCGACCGTGCGCACGGATTTGACCGTGACGCTCGCCCTCCGGGGCCAGGTGACGGCGCCGCTGCCGACGTACTACGTGCGCATGGGGCAGGCCATTCATGCGGTCGAGGACAGCTTCACGCACACGTACCGCACCGCCGACGAGATGCAGATCACGGTGGCCCTCAACTGGATCGACCAGGTCAATGGGACCCTGGTCGAGTCGCGCGACGGACCGGCGCACTCGCGGGCGCTCGACAACTGTCAGGATCTCGACCCGATCCGGACCAAGCGTCACGAGCTCGCGGTCGCGGCAGCGACCGCCATCCTGCGCGCGACCCTGGACCCCGCTCAGAGCCGGGAACAGAAGCTCGCCTCGGTAAGCGTCGTTCTCGATACCTACCTGGGCTACTCGCCCGGCTGCACGTACGCCAATGGGTGGTGCGACGCGCCAGAAGCCGCCTACAAGGATCCCTCGGGGTGCGCTTGCAGCCTGGGCGCGAGCGGTGGCGAAGGCGGTCTCGCTGCGCTCTCGTGTGGGCTGGGCCTCGTCCTGCTCGCCCTCGCGCGTCGTGGAGCGCTGCGCCAGGGTGTGCGCGCGGCCGCAACGGTGACCAGCGCACTTCTTGTTCTTGCCGGTCCTGCGCGCGCCGATCCCGGGCAGCCTTCGACGGCCGCGGTGCCGGCCCCGGCCGCCGTGACTCCGAGGACGCAGGGAGCGACGACGACTACGACCGTCGTGCCGGCGGCGACGCCTGGGGTGTCCCCAACCGTCGAGCAGACGGTGACAACCCCGCGGACCACAACGACGACCGTTACCTCGCCCACGACGCCGGACCCTCACGGGCCCCCTCCGCCGACGTTGGTACCGGTCGAGGAGCCGGGGCCGCGCGATACGACATCCATGGCGTTCGGCGGGTACCTCGGCGGATCGGCTTCCATCGAAAAGGCGTCGCTGGCCGGGGCGGTCGGCGCGCGCCTGCGCGTGAGCAAGCACTGGGCGTTCGGCCTCGACGGGGAATGGAACCCCTGGGTCTCCTACACGGGGGCCGCGGTTCGGAGCGGCGTCTTCGATCTCTACGGAACCGTGATGCTCCGTTTTCCGCTCGCATACGAGAACTTCAACCTGCGGATATGCGCGAGCGCAGGGACCTCGTACCTCCTCATGAACCTGTATGGGGCACCTTCCGGGAGCGTCGGCGTCTATCTCGGTGGCAGCCCCCTCGGCATCGAATGGAAGCTCTCCCGCCGCTTTTATCTCATCATCAACCCGCTCAACATCGCCGTCCCGGTCCCGCAGTTACGCGGCATTCCGCTCATCTACCAGGAGTACCGCGCGAACATCGGGCTCGAGATCTACGCCGGGTAGGTCGATGAACCAGCCGGATTGGCCGACTTCGAGCTTCCGGTCCGGGGCTGGTGAGATAGCCGCCTTGAGCGATCGTGTGAGAGTGCGACGGTCAAGAGCCGTCGGCATTGCCGTCATGCTCCTCACCTCCCGCGCGGTCGCTGGCCCTCCGTATACGACCGACGACCCAGAGACTGTCGATTACCGTCACTGGGAAGTGTACCTGGCGTCACAGTCCTTCCACGACCGAGACGGATGGACGGGGACTGCCCCTCACGTGGAGGTGAACTACGGGGTCGTCCCCAACGTGCAGCTTCACGTCATCGCCCCGCTCGCCTACTCGGTTCCCTCCACGGGACGAAGCGCGTACGGCTACGGCGATACGGAGCTCGGGATCAAGTTTCGTTTCGTCCAGGAGCATTCCTGGATTCCGATGATAGGCACGTTCCCGTTGCTCGAGGTTCCCACCGGCGCGCGAAGCGTCGGCCTCGGAAACGGTAGCGCGCAGCTCTTCGTGCCGATGTGGTTGCAGAAGTCCTTCGGACCTTGGCAAACGTACGGCGGCACAGGGGTCTGGCTCGATCTCGGCGATCGCGATCGGCACTGGTGGTACTTCGGGTGGCAAGTGCAACGCACCATCGTCAAGCGCCTGTCGGTCGGCGCGGAGGTCTTCCATCAGACACCCATGGGAGCCGGGGGCTTTCCCGACAGTCGCTTCAACCTCGGGATGGTCTTCGACCTCACGGAGGTGCACCACCTGCTGGTCTCCGCGGGCCGCGGCTTCGAGGGATCGAACCTCTTTCAGGGATATGCCGCGTACCAGGTGACATTCGGTCCGAAGGACTAGCCTCCCTCCAGGGCCACGCGCCCTGTAAGCGGCAGCCGGCATGCGCGAAACGGGTAACTCCCGGACCATCCGCCTGGATCGTCGCAGCGATCCAAAATTGCCAAGGAGCCTCCGCGTTCGCTGCTCTGCGCGGGTGCGGCGATCCCTCGGCTCGGTGGTCCGTTGGACCACCGTTTTCGCCAGGTCTGCACTACTGCGCGCTCGCCTGGAACGTCCCGGTCGAGTCGATGAGGCCGTCGGTCGACTTCGCGCTCCAGGTACCGGACGCCGTGGTGCCGGTGATTTGCCCGGTCACGGAGGCTGTCACGGTCTCCCCCAGCTCGGTCACGGTGTCCGTCGCGGCGAGGCTCCCGCAAGTGTTCGTCCCCATGAACATCTGGGCGGGGAGAGTGAGCCCGGTCACCTCGATGGCGAGATTCCCGGTGACGTTCGCGCCGCTGATGTTGAAGCTTATCGTGCCGCTCACGGGAACCGTGGCGATCCCCATGACCATGCCCGTGATCGTCCCCGTCCACATCGCAGACGGCGCAGGGCAGGATTCGTTTCCTCCGTCCACTTCGGTCGGCGGGATCGTCGCCGTGTCGGCGGCTGCGCTGCCCGAATCGGAGACCACGCTGCCTGCGTCCGGGACCGTCGGGGTCGGCGACGGATCTGCGGGCTCCCCCGCGTCCTCGTCGCCCGTGGTCGTGGGCGTCGTCTTCGAAGGCGTGGATGAAGCGCCGGAGGACGAGCTCGCGGGAGGGCTCCCGCTGCATGCGCCGAGCAGAAGCGCCGATAGAAGGAAAACTCCACGTCGGTTGGAAATCATGGTGCGAGCTCCTGTTGCACGAGTCGGTGTATGCATCGGCCTACAGCAACGGGTGCGCCAGGCGCGGAAGGCGCCTCCGGACCGTCTCACGTCTTCGGCATGGACTCTGCTCTGGAGCGAGCCATGGTCCTCTTTTCGTACAGGGCTGGAGTCACGCTCCTCCTTGGCGCCGCAGTGCCTCTGCTCGGCTGCTCGGAATCCGCCGGCCGTGACGTGGCTCCTCCGGCGAGCGACGCGTCGGCCGACGTCGGGATTGCTGACCGCGATGCGAGGATCGGCGACGCGACCGACGCCGGCGAAGTCACCGACGCCGACTCGCCGGAGACGAACCCACTGACGGACACCCACTGGCCACCGGGAGCACCGTCGAACCCTCTCCCTTCCCGAACCCGATGCGACGACGGCTCGCTCGCGCCCGGCGACTACGACGCGACCGAAGCCATCGACGGTGGCACGCGTACCTGGCACGTCCACGTCCCCAAGGGATACGCGGCCACGAGCCCCGAGCCGCTCCTCCTCGCGTTTCACGGAGGCGGGCAGAACGCGGCGGGTTTCGAGGCGATGTCGACCCTCCGCGCGAAAGCCGACGCCGCAGGCTTCACCCTCGTGGAGCCCGAGGGGGCTCCCGCGCTGAACGGGCAGAGCGCTTCCTTCCCGTTCGAATCGTGGAACGCAGGCAACTGCTGCGCGGCGGCGGTGACCGATGAGGTCGATGACGTCGCGTTCGTCAAAGACATCCTGAGCACCCTCGCCAAGGACGTATGCTTCGACGCTTCGCGCGTGTACGCGACCGGCTTCTCCAACGGAGCCATGTTCACCTACCGCCTCGCGTGCGCGCTCTCCGACCAGATCGCGGCGATCGCGCCCGTCTCCGGAGGGAGCGGGCAGTACGATCAGATGTCGGGAGCGGAGCTATACGCGTGCGAGCCCACGCGTCCGGTGCCAATCCTCCACATCCACGGGACCGGCGATACCTGCTACCCGTACGATGGAGGCCTCGGCGCGCTCTCGGGCGTGGACTTCGAGCCCGTGCCGAAGACCATTGCGACGTGGCGAGCTCGCAATGGCTGCGATGCGGACGCCTCGGTCGGTCAGGCCAGCACCCAGGGACAGGCGCGGTGCGAAGCCTACGACTGCCCGTCGGCGGGGCCGATCACGCTCTGCACGATCCCGGGTGGCGGCCACTACTGGCCGGGAGGCAATCCGTGGCTGGGGAGCACGACGCTGTGCCCGAACAACGGTGCGCTAGCCTCGACCCCCGTGGCCAATGATGCCATCTGGGCCTTCCTGTCGAGTCACTCGCTGCCCTGAGGCGGTGCGTGCTCCGGCGTGAGGGCGCCGGTCGCGAGGTCGAACGGGATCGTGCGCGTCACCTTCGGTTGTGCGCAAACGAGCTCCGGGCGCGTGCCTGCCACGCCGTGGCTCACGATGTCGACCAGGCGGTTGCCGATCTCGACCGACTTCACCTTCGCCGCGAGCAGGCGCTTGCCGTCAATCTCGATCTCGACGAACTCCGTCCCGAGCAGCTCCACGTGACCGCGGAGCGCCGCACGGGTCTGTGGGAAGTCGTAGCGTGCCGGCGCGCTCTTGCTCACGCGCGCGAGGATCGCGACCGGGTCGGTGCACGCGGCCGTCGCGGGCGGCGGCCACCCCGAGAAGCTCGGTCCCGCGGCGACCTCGCAGCGCGTGGGAGCGTGGGTCGCGCCGAGCCGTAGGAGCGCGTTGCGCGTCTCGGCCCTCGGCCACTCGGGCCGCTTCTCCTCGTAGGCGGCGCGGACCCACACGTCCCCGTGGGCCGAGACCGACAGGGCTTGGAGCTCGAGCTTTGCCGACGTGGAGAACGCCGGGCCCGGCACGACGGTCCTCGTCCACTGTCCGTCGTCCCCGCGGCGCGCGAGCGTCTGCCCTGCGAGGGCCCACACAGGGCGTCCGTCAGCCCACGCGACGCTCGAGACGTCATCGAGCGGCTCCCGGCTCCATGCCCCTTCGGGTGCTCGCCGGAACAGACCGTCGCGCGCGAAGACCCAGATGGCACCGTCCTTGTCGCGCTCGTGCCGCCTGACGTTGCCCTTGTAGGGCGTCTCGACGGCCGACCAGCTCTCGCCGTCATGCAGCGCGAGGTAGGGGCGCCCCAGGACCGTCCCGAAGAGGTAGAGCGCAGACGGCGAGGCCTCGAGGAAGTCGTCCAGCACGAGATCCTTGTGGGGCGTGACCGCGGGGATGGCCTCGAGCCTCGCAGGACCGCCGGGAGCCCACCGTGCGACGCCGGCCTCGCCCCGTGCGTAGATGCCCTGGCCCTCGAGGCCATCCGTGTGCGTCGGGAAGATCCCGCAGAAGCGACCAGCGAGAAAGAGCTCTCCACTCGGCCGCGTGAGGATGGCGGCCTGCTGGAAGTCGCAGTCGTCGACGGCGCGCTTGACGTGGAGCGCGGCGAAGCTCGGCGTGGGCGCGGCGCCTGCTGGGACGACCTGGAAGCTCGGGTAGGCAATGCCGTCGGAGGCGGGCACGAGCTTCGAGCCCGCGAGCCATGGGATCGATGGGGGCTCCGGGGCGCTCTGTGGCACGACCTGCCACTGGCCAGCCTTCCACGCGAGCGTCTCCGAGATGGAGCCCACCCGCTCGCCGCCTTCGAAGTACAAGGACAGCGTCGCGTGGTCGGGCCAGGTGCCCTGCACCCCCACGAGATCGAGCGGCAGAAAGCCGTTACCCGCCGACGGCTTCTGCATCAGACCCTTGGCAAGGTTCGGATCCTCGTCGATGGCGCCGTCGTCCTTCACCCACGCGAGCACGAGTCGCCCCGGCTCGCCGGTTGCCGGTACGTGGCCGTAGTGGATGACCGTCGCGTTGTCGAAGAAGCCCACATCGAGCTCGGGGCAGTGGCCCTCGACGACCACAGAGACCTTGGCCTCGGCCGTCGTTGCATGCGGAGGCGCGATTGTCAGCGTGCTCGGCGTGGTGTCGGTGTCGGCGGATGCAGAAAGGGGAGGGCTCGCCGGCGACGCTGGGTGGTCCTCGGTGATCTTCTGCGGCCTCTGGCAGGCGGCGAGCGCGAGGGCGGCGACTGTGAGCTCTCTCTTCATGGGTGGCGTGTCTCCTCGCATGCGCGTCGTGGGAGCTTAGAGCGGGAGAGGAGATTTCACACGAGGGTGACCAGGGCACCGCCAGAGTGAGGCGACCCTCCCACATCGTCGCCTCCATCTCGCTCCCCGATGTGTCAGCGATCGCGTGGGCGGTCAGTGAACGGCCGCTCTCGCGCCGAAAGGGGCGGGAAGATGAAACGAACGGGACGGCAGCGTGGACGTCTCAGTCGCTGCGTGAGACATTCGTCTGCGTGAAGCCTCGGCCTTCGCGGCGGTCTGTCCTCGTCGCGTCGGTGGATACGAGGCATCGGCCACGATGAGCCCGAAGGTTCTGCTGCTCGAAGAGGATGCGACGTTCGCCGTCGAGCTCCAAGCCGGGCTTCGCCAGCACGGCTTCGACGTGACGCTCGTGCGCGAAGGGGGGCTCGGGCTGGCCCGGGCCGTCACCGAGGAGTTCGACCTCATACTCCTCTCCGCCGAGCTACCCGGGATGAATGGTTTCCGGCTCTGCAACCGCATCAAGAAGGACCCCGCGGTCAAGTTCGTCCCCGTCTTCATGATGAGCGTGACGCGCGAGGGCTTCGTCGCGCACGAGCAGCTGCCCACGCGGGCCGACAGTTACTTCCAGAAGCCCATCTTGATGCCGGAGCTCGTCGCGCGCGCCCGTATGCACGTGCCAAGGCGCAACACGTCGTGGATTGCGACTGCCCTGGTGGACCCGGTCACCTCCGTCGACATCGAGAGTTTGCTCGAGGAAGAGGTCGGGGAGCCGTCGGAGGAGATCACCGAGCTGCAGGAGGGGCTCACGACTCCCCCGCCGCCGCTCGACACTAGCGAGCGCGTCAGCGATCTGGAGCGCGAGCTGGCCGAAGCGCGCAAGGAGGTCGACGCGGTCGCGGATCTCCGGGCCAAGGTCGCCGCCCACGAGGAAGCCACGACGAAGCTGACCCGCGAGCTTGCCGAAGCGCGCGCCGCCGCCTACCGCCCGCGCCCCAGCCAGACCTTGGCGCTGGGCGAGACGGAGCTGCGGGCCCAGGTCCAGGCGAAGGAGAAGGCGCTCCTCCAGGTCAAGAGCCAGCTAGCGGCTGAGCAGCAGGCGCTCGCGTCCTCCAAGCAGGCGCTGGAACAGCTCGCGCGCGACCGCGACGCGCAGAGCGCGCGCGCCGAGAAGCTCCAGACTGCAGCCGGCGCCGACAAGGAGCTATGGGCGAAGCGCCTCGAGGAGGTCTCGCGACGCGCAGATCGCAGCCGCGCCGATCTCGAGCGCGCGCAGCAGCAGGCAGCGGAGGCCACCGCAAAGCTCGAGACGGAGGCCGCCGAGCACGCGCGAGCGCTCGCCGACGAGAGGGCGCTGCGTGAGCGCACGCGCCGGGAGGCCGACCTCGCTGCCTCGCGCCGGCACGTGGAGGAGCGGGCTGCGGCGCACATGCGGGCGGAGCACGAAGAGCTCCGCGAGAAGCTTTTGACCGCGCTCGCCGCTGCGGAGGAGGAACGGCAGGCCGCCGCCCGCGCCCGCGCCGAGGTGCAAGAGACGGCCGCGCGCGGCGTGGTGGAGCTCGACGAGGCTCGAAGCCAGGGTGTGCGGCGCGCACGAGAGCTCGAGGCCGACTGCGCGCGCGTGCTCGACCTGCGCGCCCTCGATGCATCGAAGGCTGCCGGGCTGCTCGACGCCGCCCACGAGGCTCTCGCGACCGAGCAAGCGGCGCGGGCCGCGCTGGAGCTCGCGCACGCAAGCGACCTGGCGCAGCTCGCAACGGCGCGCGCGGAGCGGGAAGCGGCCGCGGAGGCAGTGGCCGAGATTCGCGCCACGCACGCCACCGAGCTCGACCGCCTCGACGAGGCTCACGTCGAAAACACCGAGCGGCTGCGGCGGATGCTCGAGGAGAGTCGCACCGCGGCCCAGGACGCGACGGCGGCGGCCACACGCGCCGCCGAACAGGCCATCGCGACGGCCGTGGCCGAGGCGCAGCGCGCCGCCCAGAAGAGCCTCGAGCTCGCGCTCGCCGAGGCACGCCGCCAGCACGCCGAGGAGCGCGCTCTCCTCGAACGCGAAGGCAAGCAGCGTGCGGCCAACGCGGAGCAGGAGCGCGAAGCCGCGCTCACGGGCGAGAGGGAGCGCGCGCGAGCACACCTGGCCACCGCCGAGAGCGAATGGCAGGAGCGGGAGGCGGCCGCCATCAGCCGCGCCGCGGCCGCCGAGACGAATCACGCCCGCGAGGTCGCTTCCTGGGCCCGGGCGCTCGAGGACTCGGAGCGCGCGCTGGTGGGAGAACGGTCCCGGGCTGCCGCTCTCGCCGTCGAGCACGAGGCGGCGCTAGCGACCGCGCGGACGGCGGAAGCAGGGGCCATCGCCGAGTTGGCTCGCAGGTCCGAGGGCGAGCTCGCCGAGCTACGCGCCGACCTCGCGGCGGCGCAGCAGGGGCACGCGGCGCACGAGGCAACGCTCGCGGCGATGCGCGCGGAGCACGATCGCGCTCGCGCGGCTGATGGCGAGGCGTGGGCGGCGGAACGCGAGGCGCTGCTCGCGGACCGCGAGCGCGCGCTCGGCCACGAGCGCGAGCGTGCGGCCGAGGCGCTAGCGAAGGCGGAGGGCGAGACGCGGGCGCGTGTCCGGGAGCTTCTAGGAGCGTCCGAGTCCGCCGTGAAACGTCACGCGGAGGAGCTCGCCTTCATCCACGAGCGGCACGAGACAGCCATCGCGTCGCTGGCGTCCGAGAGGGCGAGCCGCGCCGCCGAGGCCGCCGCCCATGCGAAGGCTCTCGAGGAGGCCCTTCGCGCGCGAGACGGGCAGGTTGCACCGGAGGCCCAGATCGAGGCCGAGAAGCGGCACGCGGAGGAGCTCGCGGCGCGGGACGCGTGGCACGCCGAGACGATGGCCGACCTCGAGGGCCGGCATCGTTCGAGTGAAGCCGAATTGCGCCGCCAGCTCGAAGCGCTCCGCGACGAGCACGCGGCGTCGATGGCGTCGTCGAAGCGCGAGCTCGAGGACGCGCGGCGGCAGGCGGACGACGCCCTGGCCGAGGGGCGCTCCAGAGGGGACGCTGTCGCAGCGGCCCTCGAGGAGACGGCCGCGAGCGAACGGAGCAAGCTCGTCCGCGAGCGTGACGCCGCGGTCGCATCCGCGCGCGCGTTCGAGGAAGAAGTGCGGACGCTCAAGGCCGTGCGTATCGGCCTCGCGCGCGAGCGCGAGCGCGCGTCCGCGAACGCCGCGACCTTCGAGCTGGCCCTGGGCGAGGAAAAGGCGGCGCGCAGCCGCGAGGCCGCCGCCCATGCGAGCGAGAAGGCCGCCCTCGCGGCGGAGCAGGTGAGGACGCAGAGTGATGTGGAGGCGCGCCTCGTGGCCCGCCAGGCGGAGCACGCAAAGGCGATGGAGGAGCTCAGCCGGGCACATGGCCGCGAGGTGGCCAGGCTTCGCTCCGCCCACGAGGGCGTCATCGCGGCGCACGCCCGCGAGCTCGCGGCCAGCCGCGCGGTGAGCGACCACAAGGTGGCGGTCATCAACGACCTCGAGAAACGGCTCGAGTCGGCGGCGAAGTGGCAGGACGAGAGGACGACGGACGCCGGAACGCGGCTCGTTCTCGAGCGCGCGGTGCTCACCGAGGCGCACGAGGCCTTGATGTCGACCGCGCAGGCGGAGGTCGAGCGTCTCAAGGCCTCGCTCGACGATCGCGAGGCGCGCGTGCGAGCGCTCGACGCCGCCCTGGAGCAGCACCACGCGCGCGTCCGTGAGACCGAGAAGCGGGCCGAGGATCTCAGCCGAAAGATGAGCGCAGCGGAGATCGCGCTGGCGTCCGAGCGGGAGGTTCGTGCCGACGAGTCGGCCGCGCACGCGAGGGCGATGGCGGAGCTCACCGCGGCCCGCGATCGCGATCAGGCGGAGGCCGCGGCTCGCCTCGCGCAGCGCGCCGAGGACGCCGCACGGAAGCTCGAAGATCGTGAGGCCGCCCACCAGCAGAGCGTCGAGCTGCTGAGGAAGGCTGCGGAAGCCGATCTAGGAGAGCTGCGTCGCGCCATCGAGGATACCTCCGCCAGGCGCGAGGAGGCGCGCAGGGAGGCGCGCGCGGAGCACGAGCGTCGCCAGGCGCTCGAGGAAAAGCTGTCCGCGGATCACGCGGAGGCGGTGCGGGCGTTGCGAGCGGACCTCGACGCAAAGATCGCCGCCGCCCACGATCGCTCCGTCGCCCTCGAGAGGCAGCTCGAGGAGAGCCAGTCGAAGAGCGAGCTCCGGATAGGAGAGCTCGAACGTAGCGTTGAGGTCGCGCGCGAAGAGGACGCGCGCATGCGTGCCGCCGAGAGGGCCGAAGCCGAGCGGCAGCGTGCTTTGGCACTCGAGCAGCTCGCCGCGTCGCTAGGGTCGCAGGCTGAAGAACGGCTGGATGCGGAGGTCCGTGCCGTCCGGGCGGCCCTCGAGGAGGCCGCGCTCGAGCAACGCGCCAAGGACGACGCACGTGTCCGCGAGCTCGCGGAGGCGCTCGCCCTGGCCGAACGCGCGCGCGATGGCGAGCGGGCGGAGCGGGAGGCGGCGACCTCCCAGCTGGCAGCATCGAACGCCGCGCTGGAGGCCCTCGCCGCGTCCCGGGGCGAGCAGATCGAGCGCACCGTCGTCGAGCTCGAGCTCGCGCGGACGGAGGTGCCAGCTCTCGAGGCGGAGATCGTCGTCCTCCGCACCGAGTTGATGAGCGTCCGGCGGCAGCTCGATCAACGGATCCTGGCGGCGCGCGCGACCGAGGCGCAGCTCACGCGTGACCGGGCCCTGCTGAGCCGCGCCGCGGAGACCCTGAACGAGCTCAAGGCGCGCTTCGAGGCGCCCGAGGGTGCCGAGCCGGACGACAAGTCGTAGCCCTGTGGGGCGGCGTCAGTCGGGGGGACAGCGCTTGAGAAACCTGCCGCACGGAGCCGCCTTGCCGTCGCTCGCCGCCGGCGCGGGGGACGCTACGGGGGTCAGCGTGAACGCAACGGACAACGGTTCGCCCGCCAGCACGGTGACCTGCTTCCACTGCCCGCCGTAGTGTGCCCGACCCACGCCGATCCCATGAGCCCCAGGACGGAGATGGTAGGGTTGCTTGGCGGGCGAAACGAGGTGGCTGTCGATCGCTACCAGCTCGCACGCAGGCTCGCAGAGGACAGTAACCTCCGCATCCTCCGGCCCGGCTGCCGATGGCACGACCGTCGTCGCGCTGCTCGCTGCCGAGGCTGGCCCCGCTGCGCTCGCTGCAACGGCTGGCGCCGCAGCGCCCGTTGCCGGCCCCGGGGTGCTCGGTGCCGTGGCAGCGGACGGCTGGTCCGCGGCTGGCGCGGGCGCCGTCGCCGAGCTGGCACCGTGCTCGCCGGCAGGTTGCGTTGCGGGGGGAGCGGCGCCGGTCGCAGCGGAGATCGACGAAGCCGTGGGGGCGCTGGTCGCTGCGCGGGCGGGGTCTTGCGCCCTGCCTGCAAGCGCGAAAGGCCGCCCTCGGCTGTATGCGCCGATCCCGACCGCTGCGCCGATCACCACCAGGCCCGCGACCATCGCCACCCAGAGGGCGCCCGACCGCTTGCGCCGCTCGGGGGCGACGAATCCAGGGTCGACCGCCGTTGCCGCACTGTCGGGCGGGCCGCTACTGTCCTGCGGCGACGGGATTTGGCCATCGCCGCGCGCCGAGCCGACGACCGGCAGCGGGTCGATCGAGGCGGGCGGTACGTCGGACACCGCGACGGGGCCCAGGCCCATCGTCGTCGGCACCGTGAGCGAAGCCGCCGCGGCGGGCGGCGGGACGGATGAGAGGTCAGCCGGCGGGCGCAGTGTTCCCAGCTCAACGTACGAGAGGGTCGGAATTGACTCGAGTGGCCTCGTGGCACGCCCCTCCAGCCCCGCAGCGAGCGACTCGGCGAACTCGCCCACGGTCTTGAAACGCTCGTCCGGACGCGAAAGCGCGCGAGCGATCGCCCCATCGAGCGCCGGATTCAAGGTCAAACCGAGCTCTGATGCGCGCTCGGAGGCGGGCCGCGGCCGGTGCCGGATCTCGTCACGCCAGGCCGCGACGTTGGCCTGGTTACCGCTGCACGCTTGCCACATGGAGCGGCCTGTGAGCGCGAAGAACGTGATGAGGGCGGCTGCGAAGATGTCCGCGCCGGGACCAGCCGTCCGGTCCCCGGCGAGCTGCTCGGGCGCGAGCCACGGTGCCGTGAAAGACATGACGTCGTCCCCGGCGAGCGTCCGGATCAGGTTCGACCCGTAGTCGCCAACCTGAACGGCGTATCCGGGGCCCGGGCCGACGAAGACGTTCGACGGCTTGAGCGCAAGGTGGGGGAAGCCTGCGGCGTGTGCGGCGTCCAGGGCCTTGCCCAGGTTGCGCGCGAAGGCGACCGCTTCCGCGGGCGTGAGCGGACAGAGCTCGACGAGCTGGGCGAGCGATGGCGTCGCGGCGTGCGGCGCCACGAGGTACGGCGCGCCGGTGCTCGCGTCGATTCCCTGGTCGAGCACGCGGAGCGCGAGGTGACTCGGCACGGCCTCCGTCAATGCCCCGGCGCGACGGGCCTGTTCGAGCAGCCCAGGCCGCGCGGCCAGCTCCACGGCGAGCACCTTGAGGACGACCTCTCGGTTGGGGCTCGTTATCGCCCGGTGGGTTATCGCCCACGGAGCCCGGTGCAGAAGCCCCTGGAGGGTGTACTTGCCGCCGATGATATGGCCGGGCGGGAGCTCGGGCACCGTCATTGCGCCCTAGCCTCCATCTTCCGTCGCGTCGGGCGGGCGACCCGCCTTCGGCGCGATGGGCTCGAGCATCGCGGCCACCCGCTCCGAAAACCGACCTTTCTGGGTCGAGCGCCCGTCCTTCAGTCTACGCAGGTGGGGCCTGGCTAGGAAGAGCGCGTAGGAGCCAAGGCGATGGAGTAACCCTGCCACCTTCTCTTCGACGTCGGCATCGGAGGTCGCCCCCGAA
>Ga0302279_10003664_pt1 | contig 18859 bp, 20 predicted proteins | sample III_Bog_N3_3_FD_194541 | JGI IMG/M metagenome (GOLD analysis project Ga0302279, IMG submission 194541) | Peat permafrost microbial communities from Stordalen Mire near Abisko, Sweden - III_Bog_N3_3 | ecosystem: Environmental > Terrestrial > Soil > Wetlands > Peat | place: Sweden: Abisko...
GCGGACTCTACCGAGGGCCCGAAAGGTAACCGTGTCTGTGCTGACGCTCATGTCGACGACCGTACCGATTTCGAAGCCAGTCAGACTGGGCACCATCAGCAGGCAGCCCTGGGCGCTGAGGTCGATAACTCGGCCGGGCATGGTGATATCGGTTTCAAGTGGCCGCGCGGTCGCTTCGCCGCGGAGCCGGTAACGCCTCGCTTGCCGCTGGTCCGCCGATCCTCCATTGCCGCGCATCTGGATTTCTTTGCCCACGTTCACCCCGGCTTGCTAGCGGCAGTATATGCCGCCGATTACTGGATTTCCCACAAGAATCGGTCGATCGGGAGCTGTTCCAGCACGTGAGCCGCTGAGCTAACCGCGGGCCCAGCCAGCTACAATCAGGTCGCGGATTCTCCCGGAGGGAATGCACCATGAAGACTTTGCTGCGGACATTGGTTTTCGGTGGCGTCGGCTTTTGCACGGTAGCGGGCGGAGCGCAGACTGCACCGGCGCCTCCGGCCGCCACACCGGCACAATCGGCGGCGGCAGCGCGTCCCACGCCGACCGTGGAGCAGCAGCTGGCGACGCTGCAGAAGCGCATGCTGGACTGGGCGCAGCTGGGTTACTACCGCGAGCGGAATGAGGCGCTGGCAGCTCCTGCGGCGGGCGAGCAGCGGGTCGTGTTCTTCGGCGACTCGATTACGGAGATTTGGGGGCGGAGTTGGAAGGAGTCGTTTGGCGACAAGCCGTATGTGGACCGCGGCATCAGCGGGCAGACATCGCCGCAGATGGTGGTGCGATTTCACCAGGATGTGGTGGACCTGCATCCGGCGGTAGTGGTGATCCTGGCTGGCACGAACGATATCGCGGAGAAGACCGGCCCGATGACGCAGGAGGCGACTCTGGATGACTTTCGCGCGATGGTGGAGATGGCGCGGGCGAATGAGATCAAGGTAGTGGTGGGATCGATTCCGCCGGCGGACGATTTCTATTGGAACAAGGGGCTGGAGCCTGCGCCGAAGATCAAGGCGATGAATGCGAAACTGGAGGCTTGGTGCAAGAGCGAGGGCGTGGTTTGGGTGGATTACTACTCCGCGCTGACGGATGAAAAGGGTGCGATGAAGCCGGGGTTGAGCCTGGATGGAGTGCATCCGACTCCGGCGGGGTTCGCGATCATGACGCCACTGGCGGAGGCTGGGATTGCGAGGGCGCTGGGGAAGTAGCGCACTGTAATGGGATTACGATATCGAGTCGGTTGGAAGATCTGTCGGAAGTTGTGAGTGGCTCGAGATCTCCACTTCGGCGGCTGCAATTCTTTTCCGTGCCTGTTGAATTGAACGAACGAAGACTCCGATGAAAAAGATAGCAATTGCGGCACCTGCGAGCCGTCGGAGCAAGGGCGCGTCGCGGGTTGCCCATGCGGCATAGACGAACGAACATACGAAATATACGACATATATTCTCATGGCCTTGACGCTGCGGCGAAGGCGCTGAATCGCAGCGGCATCAAGTTTTTGGGGCTCAGGAAATCGCTTTTTTGCCCTACGGAACAGGATGAATAGTGTGACAAAGCCAACAACGTAAATGGCGCCGCCAACGATACCGAATTGGAAGGAGGTGATTCTCTTCGTTATAAGGAGCCACGTAAGCGCCAGCAAAATCACCGCATAGCAAGGGACGAAGATGAGGATAACTTTCTTGATGTAGGGTTGCATTTCAGTATCCCGCTGCCTTCCCGAACTTATGCCGCTGGTCGTCGGCGCCTAGCAACGTGCCGGTCTTTGGGTCGATGTAGATCATCTCGCTGACGCCCCATACTCCGGGGTTCTTTTCGTCCGCCTCGTTGTTGCGAGTGACGGTGTACCCGTCAGCCTTCAGCTTGTCGAGGACATCCAGCGGGAACGCCTTCTCCACCTGAATTGCGTCGGGCAGGAACTGGTGGTGGAAGCGCGGAGCGTCGGCGGCCTGCTGCACGTTGAGGCCGTTATCTAGGATCGAAATGATGTCGTTGGCGACGGTGGTGATGATGGTCGATCCACCGGGCGAGCCGAGGACTAGCAGCGGCTTGCCATCCTTCAATACGATGGTGGGCGTCATGGCGGAGAGCGGGCGCTTGCCGGGGGCGATGGCGTTGGCCGGGCCTTGGATGAGTTTGAACTGGTTGGGCACGCCGACCTTCGAGGTGAAGTCGTCCATCTCGTTGTTGAGCACGAAGCCGAGTGAGCCGGCGGTGACTCCCGAGCCGAAGTAGCTGTTGAGCGTGTAGGTGCTGGCGACGGCGTTGCCCTCGGCGTCGACGACGGAGAAGTGGGTGGTCTGGGTGGGCTCGGGGGACGATTCGACTTTGGGCGGCGGCGGCATGAAGCCCGCGGGACGGACGAGCGTGGCGGAGGGCGAGGGCTTGACGGGATCGATGCTGCTGCGCCAGGCGGCGGCGTAGGCGGGGTCGGCCATCTGCTTCAGCGGCATCGAAACGAAGTCGGGATCGCCGAGGTAGTCGTTGCGATCCATGTAGGCTCGGCGAAAGGCTTCGACGATGAGGTGAACCTGTTGCGGCGTGCGGTCGCCCATCTTTGCGAGGTCGTAGCCAGAGAGGATGTTGAGGATCTCCAGCAGCACGATGCCACCCGAAGATGGCGGCGGCGCGGTGACAATGTCGTATCCGCGATAGCTGCCGTAGAGCGGCGCGCGGTCTTTGACCTCGTAGCCGGCGAGGTCGGCTGAGGTGATGAGGCCGCCGCCCTTCTGGACAGATGCGGCGATCTCGGCGGCCATGGAGCCTTTGTAGAAAGTAGTGGGATCGGCGGCGATGCGCTTCAAAGTGGCAGCGAGCTCGGGCTGGAGCATTAGATCACCGGGCTTGTAGAAGTTTCCGTCGCGCTGGTAGAGATGGCGAGACTCGGGAAATTGAGCTAGATTGCGGGCGGTGCGGATGTTGTTAGCTACTTCCTCGGGAAGGATGCAGCCTTCGCTTGCGAGCTTGATTGCGGGGGCCATGACTTTGGCGAGGGTGAGCTTGCCGTAGGTCTTCTCGGCGTAAACCAGGCCAGCGACGGTGCCGGGAACCCCGATGGCTTTATAGCCCAATGTGGATAGGCCGGGGACGACATTCTTCTGTGCGTCTAGATACATGTCGGCGGTGGCTGCGGCTGGCGCCTTCTCGCGATAGTCGAGGAAGTGGGCGTTGCCGGACTTCATGCGGATGAGCATGAAGCCTCCGCCGCCGAGGTTGCCGGCTTGGGGGAAGACGACGGCGAGCGCAAAGCCGACGGCGACGGCAGCGTCGACTGCGTTGCCACCCTGCTTCAGCATAGCGAGGCCAGCATCGGAGGCGTCGTGGTGGATGCTGACCACCATTGCGTGTTTGGCAGGTGTGGGCGGTGGGCTGACGATGGCGTAGGGATTGGGCACGTTGGTTTGGGGTGTTGCCTGCACGCCACTTTGGGCCGCTATCGACGAGCATGACACAGCTAAGGCAACAAAACCTGCGGTGACTCGTGCGCGTAGACGCATGCGGACCCTCCGGAAGGTGAGGATGAATGGTTGAGAGGCTGTTGCCAGAATATCTCGTCTGTTTAGATAGTGTCCTGCCGGACGGGCGCCCTGCGCGGGGAGCGGTCACTTCGTGACTTTTATTGGGCTTCGCGTGTTACTCCCTACGGTCGCAAGCCGAATTCTGTGCCGACCGACGGGAGGACTAACGCGAAGCAGTAAAAAGGCGTGTGAACGCCCCAAAGAAATGTGAACGATTCGCTGCGCGGGCCAGTCTTAGGTAGTGAAGCAGGAACTGAGGTCGAATGAGATGGGTCTTCCGGTTCGGGCGTTGACGCGAGATGCTGGAGGCGCGGTGGCTGAGTTTCCCCTTGACCCCGGTTTTGAGGAGGACGAATCGGCGCGCGTTGCCGCAACGTCTTCCCTCGACGACGCCCAGCGCGACCGGCGTTTTGCGGAGATGGCGGAGCGGCATGCGCGCTTCATGTTTCGCGTGGCGCATGGACTGCTGCGGAGCGTCCAGGACGCCGAAGACGCGGTGCAGGAGTCGCTGCTGAAGCTTTATCGCACCGACGGCTGGCTGCGCATGGAGGACGATAAGGCGTTTCTGGCGCGGACGGTGTGGCGCGTTGGGCTGGATATTGTGGCGCGGCGCCCTCGATTGACAGAGGGTTTGGAGGACGAGGCGGGGCGCGAGCTTACTGCCAACGGCGAGTCGGCTGAGCAAAGTTTAGTGGGGCACGGAGAGCGCGAGTTACTGCGGCGGCTGATCGAGGCGCTGCCGGACGATCTGAGGCAGCCGCTGGTGCTGTCGGCGATCGAGGAGATGTCGTCGCGCGAGGTCGCGACGGCAATGGGGATTCCCGAGGGAACGGTGCGGACACGCGTGATGCGGGCTCGGGCGGAGTTGAGGCGGAGATTCGAGGCAATGCAGAAGAGCGAGAGACAAGGACGACCACGGATTGACACGGATTAGCACGGATTGAGAACTGAGAACAAGGATGGGAGATAAGGCGATGACGACGGAGATGCGGGGTACGCAAGGGGTGCTTGGACCCGATGAGTTCGATGTGCTGTTGAATGACGTGCTGCGGACAGTGGCGAATCCGGAGATCCCGGAGCGGGTGCGCGTGCATGTGCAGACGCGGGTGTGGGTGCGGGAGAGGAAGCAGCGACGGCCCAGCGCCGTGGTGTTCGCTCCGGAAGTTTTCCTGGCGCAGATGTCGCCAAAGCGCGACACGCGGTCGACGGGAGCGGCGGCGCTGCTGCATGTCGCTGCCATTGCACTGCTCTTCTGGGCGGTGAAGGCGCATGTGCCGTTCGCGAGTTTCCAGAAGGCGATGCAGGTGACCGCGCTGACGACTCCACCGCCGATGGCTCCGGCAAGAGACACGATGGGTGGGGGCGGAGGACAGCGTGGAGCGACTCCGGTGACTCAGGGCCGCTTGCCGAAGTTCGCCGACACGCAGATCACGCCGCCGAAGGCTCCTCCGCTGGAGCAGCCGAAGATTCGTATGCCGGAGGCGACCATCGAGGTTCAGAAGGACCTGAAGATGGCGACCAACAACATGCCGAACATTGGCTTGCCGAACTCGCCGCTGATTGGGACATCGATGGGGAACGGATTGGGGGCAGGTCTTGGCTCTGGCAGCGGTTCGGGGCTGGGGCCGGGCTCCGGAGGAAATTTTGGCGGCGGGCTGGCAAAGGTTGGCGGCGGGGTTTCGTCACCGGAACTGATCTTCAAGGTTGATCCTGAGTTCTCCGAGGAAGCGCGGCGAGCGAAGTTCATGGGCGTTGTGCTGGTGAACCTGATCGTGGACCAGCAAGGCCGGCCGGTGAATGTTCATGTGCTGCGAGGCGTAGGCATGGGGCTGGACGACAAGGCGGTCGCGGCAGTGAAGCAGTACCGGTTCAAGCCGGCGAGGGAGGCGGGCAAGCCCGTCGCGGTGGAGTTGAACGTCGAGGTGAACTTCCAGATCTTCTGAGGCTGCGGGCGCGAGTGGTGGGTAGAATCAATGCGATGGCTACGCGTGTTCGTTCGTACTCGAAGATTAATCTGGGGCTGGCGATTGGGCCGGTGCGGGCGGACGGTTTCCACTCCCTAACCACGCTGTATCAGACGCTGGCGCTGCACGACGTGGTGACGGTGGAGGCAAGGCTGGCGCCAGGTTCGAGGTTCGAGGTTCGAGGATCGAGGGAAGGCGGGGAGCTTGTCCCCGGGGCTAAAGCCCGCATCGATTCCGCCCCTGGGATGCCGGGATTGAAGTCCCGGCCTATCTCAGAAACGATCACGTTGACGACCAATCATCCTGGTGTTCCGACCGATGCGCGAAACACGGCCTGGAAGATGGTGGAGCTGGCGCTGGCGCGGATGGGCGTGGCAGCCGAGGTCAGCATTCACATTCAAAAGGAGTTGCCGGTGCAGGGCGGGTTGGGGGCAGGTTCGGCAAACGCGGCGGCGGCGCTGATTGGGCTGGAGCGCGAGTTGGGGTTGGCGTTGCGGGAAGCGGAGCGGCTGGCGATCGCTGCCGAGGTTGGTTCCGATGTGCCGCTGTTTCTTGTCGGTGGCGCGGTGTTGGGGACGGGCCGCGGAGATTTGGTGGCCCCCATGCCGGACCTGCCGTCGACGTGGTGTGTTGTCGCCGTGCCCGACGAGGGGGTTTCGACGCCGAGGGCGTTTCAGGAATGGGACGGACTGTGTGCAGAGAAAGCCTCCGGGTTGACTTCCCCTCCACAACCCGATAGGCTAGAGGAGTTGAGTCACGTGTATGCGTCTGTTTTTGGAGTTCGCCCTTATTTTGGGGTTGGGTTCCATCCAGAGCTAGCGTCTGACACATCCGGTATCGTTCGTAGCCGCCAAGATTCTTTCAGCTCTGGGACAAAACAGGGTGGTTTAGAGGGGCAAAGTAAAACCTCTGAACAGGGCAGCGCACTGAACGGTCTGGCCGGGAACATTCTTCTCGCGCTTGTCCGCACCGGGATCGGAAACGACTTTGAACAGGTCGTCTTTCCTCAGTATCCCCTCCTGCGTGAAATCAAGCACGAATTGATGGGACCACCGGCTGACGGGCTTCGTGAAGGCCGTCCGGATGACTTGAGCGGCAAGGCTTTGTACGCTGCGCTCTCGGGTTCAGGCTCCGCTCTGTTCGGACTTTACCGGTCCGAGACAGATGCGAAAGCAGCTCAACAGCGCGTTCAGGCCTCCGGCTGCAAGGCAATCCTCACGGAAACCTTGCCAAGAGCGGAATACTGGGCGACGATGTTCGCAGAGTGATGTTCATCGGGTGGGAACACCGATGACGTACTGGGCGATCGACTAACGGTAGGTCATCTGCCTTTGACGCAGACAGTCCAGGTTCGAATCCTGGTCGCCCAGCCAAAAAGTCGACGCTCAGGAAACAACGCGAACAAGCACTTAGGGTTCTTTTCGTCGGCAGCAACATGCCGCGGAAGTTGGACGGATTTTGGATTTTGCAGAGTATGCCGCAATGGGCATGAATGTAGAGGTTCAGAAGCAAGAAGTTTGAAGGGCATGTCTCGGGTATTGGAGTTTCCAGCCTGATATTTCGCAGGGCGAAGTAGCAGCGCCGCAACAAGGCGCTGTAAGACGTAAAGCAGCAGGAGCTATCAAGGTCAACCAGCCTGGAGGGTTTCGACGTGAACAACCAAGACACGACTGCGGTCCTTTCCCCTATTTCAGGTCAGGCTGAGGAGCCAGAAAAAAATCCTCAGCCTGCACCAAAGTCTTCGGCAGATGGAATCACGCCAAAGGCTGCTCCCGAGGGAGCAAAGCCAGCTACGGAGCGGAAGCGCTCTCCCAAGCTGAGTGAAGACAAGCGCTTCAAGATTTTCAGCGGATCGTCCAATCGCGCATTGAGCGAAGAGGTCTGCAAATTTGTTGGTGTGCCGCTGGGCGAGTCGAAACTACAGCGGTTTGCCGACGGCGAAGTTTACTTTCAGTTGCTCGAAAACGTACGCGGAGTGGATGTATTTGTCGTTCAGCCCACCTGCCGCCCCGTAGACGAGCACCTGATGGAACTGCTGATCATGATCGACGCGCTGAAGCGTGCATCAGCTGGCAGAATTACGGTTGTAATGCCGTACTACGGCTACGCAAGGCAGGATCGCAAAGATCGGCCCCGCGTGGCAATTACGGCAAAGCTGGTGGCGGATCTGCTGAGCACGGCTGGTGCAAACCGGGCCCTGCTGGTCGATCTGCATGCAGCGCAGATTCAGGGGTTTTTCAATATCCCGGTGGACCACCTGTTCGCCAGCCCGGTGCTGGTAGGGTATGTCCGGGATCTTGGATTGCCCGATCTGACGGTCGTTTCGCCGGATGCGGGAGGCGTGGAGCGCGCGCGCTTCTTCGCCAAGAAGTTGGAAGTTCCGTTGGCCATCGTCGACAAGCGGCGGACCGACATGAACGTAACTGAGGTGATGAACGTGATCGGCGATGTCGAAGGCCGCACGTGTTTGATCCTCGATGACATCATCGACACCGCCGGAACGCTGGTGGGAACGGTGGAAGCGCTGCTGGATCAGGGCGCGAAGAAAGTTTACGCATGCGCTACGCATCCGGTGCTTTCGGGCCCGGCGATTGAGCGTATTGCCAACTCACGATTGGAGCAATTGATCGTGACCAACACCATCCCGTTGCGCGACGAGGCGCTCCGGGTGCCGAAGATCAAGGTACTCTCCATCGCCGGTCTTTTAGGCAGGGCAATTGAGAGCATCCACATGGAGACCAGCGTCAGCACGCTGTTCAACTAGAAGCAAGTGGCTAGTGATCAGCGGTAAGTGGTCAGTTAGAAGCGAAAGCGCAGTTGAGATTTAGCGGCAAAGCCGCAAAGGGAGCGAAGTAAGACGGCGATTGGGGTCTTTTCTTACCACTTATCACTGACCACTTATCACTGTCTTTCCCGTGCCCGAAAGGATGATTCATCATGGCAGCAACCTCCAGCATTCCAGCCGTCGTCGCCACCCCGCGCGAGGGTAAGTTCAACAAGAACGCCGCGCGTCGCGTGCGCGTTAGCGGCAAGATTCCCGCCGTCGTCTATGGCGCCGGACAGGACTCGGTCGCCGTCACCGTCGATCCGAGAATCATCACCAAGATCCTCCACTCCGACTCCGGACACAACACCATCTTCGACCTCGACGTAACCGGGGCCGCCATCGCCAAGGCGATGATCGTCGACTGGCAGCGTGAGCCCATCAAAGGCGCATTGCTGCACATCGATCTCAAACGCATTGCGATGGACAAGGCGATGCGGGTCTACGTGCCGATTCAGTTGGTTGGCGTTCCGGTCGGCGTCAAAGCGCAGGGCGGCATCCTGGAGCACGTGCTGCGTGAGGTCGAAATCGAGTGCCTCCCCAGCGACATTCCAAGCCATCTCGACGTGGATGTTTCGGCGCTTGAGATCAATGGCTCGATTCACGTTTCCGATCTTCCGCACTCTGGCTCGATCAAGTTCCTGGCCGACGAAGGCGCGACAGTTGCGCATGTCAGCCTGATCAAGGAAGAGGTTGTCGCGGTTGAAGAAGTTGTTGCCGCGCCGACCGAACCCGAAGTTGCCAAGAAGGGCAAGGGCGAGACCGACGCCGCTCCGGCCGCCGATGCGAAGGCAGACGCCAAGCCAGAGAAGAAGAAGTAAGGAGAACAGTTCTCAGTTGTTTGTTCTCAGTTGTCAGTTGCAGGTTGTTGGGAGCAGCAGCGGGATGTATCCCGCGGAAAATGACCAAGAGCCACTATGGGGCTTTAGCTCCGGAGTTGTTCGCACAGAGGACTACGCGGCGTGAAACTGATCATCGGTCTCGGCAACCCCGGTATCGAGTATCAGTTCACGCCGCACAACGCCGGCTTTCTCGCCGTGGACCGCATCGCTGAATATTGCAATGCGACCATCACGAACCGCCGGTGCAGGGCGCTTACGGGCAAGGCAAAGCTGGCGGGACATGAAGTCCTGCTGGCCAAGCCGGAGACGTACATGAACCTGAGCGGGCTTTCGGTGGCCGCGCTGGTGAATGAGTTCGAAATCATGGTCCCGTCCACCTCAGCAATACCGGACTTGATCGTGATCTACGACGAGCTGGACCTGCCGCTGGGCACGATTCGCATCCGCGAGCGCGGCTCGGCGAACGGGCACAACGGAGTGAAGTCCATCTCCGGCGCGCTGGGTACGGAAGAATGGCTGCGCATTCGCATCGGGGTAGGCAAGCCTCCCCTTGAGGATGGCAGAGAGGTGAAGGCAGGCGGCACGGATTACCTGCTTTCGCCGATGCGCAAGCAGGAGCTTGCAGTGCTGGATGAAGTGCTCGACCGGGTACGAAGCGCAGTCGAGGCAATACTCACCAAGGGCCCCGGGCCCGCGATGAGCGAGTTCAATAGAAGCGAGTTGTAGGTTGTCAGTTCGCAGTTGTCAGTTGTCAGTTGAAGACAAAACGCAGTTCGGCTCAAGGTTCTCGACTGAGCACTGAGAACTAACAACCGAGAACTTCGTAGTTAAACATTCCAGACCGGGCCGGCAGAATACACGCCGGCACGGTGCGAAGCAGAACTTCGCAGAAAGAAGTAACCGAATGAATCGCACTTACGAAATCATGTTTATCGTTCGCCCCGATGTTGAGGAAGCCGATCTCGACAAGCTGATCGAAGGCTTCTCGGCGAACATCGCTACAGGCGGAGGCGAAGTGAAGGCCATCGAAAAGATGGGACGCCGCCGGCTCGCCTACACCGTACGCAAATTCAACGATGGTTTATACGTGCTGCTCACCGTGGCCGCGCCTGGCAGCCTGATGATCGAGATCGAGCGCCGTCTGCGCGTCTCGGAGCCCGTCATCAAGTTCATCACCGTACGCATGGACGAGGAAGAGAAGCGCCTGGCCAAGGTCAAGGCCCTGCGCGATACCAAGGTGAAGCGCAGCGCACAGCCGATTCCGCCGCAGGCTGCACCCGCACCTGCACCCGTCGCCGCAGTTGAGCCGGAAGCGCCCGCCGCCGCAGTTGAGCCCGAGGCGCCTGCTGCTGAGGTGGTTGCGCCCGCTGCCGAGCCTGTCGCCGAAGTGGTCTAAAACCGCTGCGGCACGACACCAGATCGCCCTTCGGCAAATGCCGCATGGCACCGAACCAAGACATGAGAGGAATTCCCAATGGCTGACGAAACAAGCACTCCGCAATCTGAACCGGCTGCAGCACCATCAGCACCAGCAGCAAGGCCCTACACTCCCCGTCCCGCCTATGCAGGTCCCGGCGGCGGTGGCGGATCGCGTCCCCCACGTCCCGCGGGTGGTCCCGGCGGCCCCGGTGGCCCAGGCGGTGGCCCTGGCGGACGGAAGTTCTTCCGCCGCAAGAAGGTCTGCAAGTTCTGCACCGAGAAGATCGACGCCATCAGCTACCGCGATGTTCGCCTGCTGCAGGGCTTTGTCGCCGAGCGCGGCAAGATCGTTCCACGCCGCCTGACTGGCGTCTGCACCCGCCACCAGCGCAAGGTTTCGCAGGCCATCAAGCAGTCGCGCAACATCGCCCTGCTCGCCTTTGCCGCGCGCTTCTAACTTAGGCGCCGTGCGGCGAACGCCGTCCGGCCACAGAAATCCGGAGAACTGCAATGGAAGTGATACTTAAAGAAGACGTCAATAAGCTCGGCAATCGCGGCGATGTGGTCAAGGTCGCGGACGGCTATGGGCGCAACTACCTCCTGCCCGGCAAACTCGCCATCGAGGCGACGGTCGCCAACAAATCGGTCATCGAGCAGATGAAGGGCTCGGCCATCCGCAAGCTCGCCAAGGAGAAGATCGAGTCCGAGGAGCTTTCCAAGAAGCTCGAATCGGTCGAACTGGTCTTCACGCGCAAAGTCGGCGAGAACGATCATCTGTTCGGGTCGGTCACCTCGGGCGATATCGCACAGCAGCTTGCGGAGAAGGGATTCACCATCGACCGGCGCAAGATCTCGCTGGAAGAGCCGCTGAAGTCGCTGGGCGAGTTCCATGTGCCCATCAAGCTGCACCGTGAGGTCACCTCGCACCTCAAGGTCACTGTCAAGGGCGAAGACCAGCCCGAAGAGACCGCCGAAACCGCAGAGTAGCAGGAAAAGCGACCACGGATTTTCACGGATCGAAGCGGATAAAGCCCAGCGCAATCCGTATTTGATCCGTGCCATCCGTGGTCGAACTGTTTATCTGTGTCTATTCGTACTTTAGCGTTTCCACGGGATCGAGCCGAGCGGCGCGATTGGCGGGAACGGTGCCAAAGATCACCCCAACGATAACTGACGTAGCCAGCGCGATCACCGCGGCCTGCCAGGGTACAGGCAGCTTGTAGGAGGTCAGCAGGCGCACCGACAGCGGAACGCCAAGCCCCAGAATAGTTCCGATGATGCCGCCCGAGAGCGACATAAAGACCGCCTCGGTCAGGAACTGCAGCCGGATCTCGCGCCGGGTGGCTCCCAGCGCCTTGCGGATGCCGATCTCGCGAATGCGCGCCTGCACGTTGGCCAGCATGCTGTTCATAATGCCCACGCCGGCCACGATCAGCGTGATTGCCGCTGCGAGCGTAAGCACCCACGTAAGAATGGTGGCGATTTTGTTCATGTCATCCAAAATCCCCGTCAGCGTCTCGGCGCGGTAAACGCTGTTCGGCCGGTGCCGCTTCTTGATCAGGTCTGTGATCTGCACGGCAGAAGATTCAACCATGTTGGAGGTCGCCATCTTGAAGAAGATCTCCTTCACGGAGTCGGTGCCAGTAAAGTAGCGGGCGACCTCGTAGGGAATCAGCATGGTCTCATCGCTGATCTCGGAGATGCCGTAGGTGTCGATGCTCTCCTTGAAGACGCCGATGATGCTGAGTGGAATACCCTTGATGGTAATGCTCTGTCCAACCGCGGCCGGCGCCGAACCAAACAGTTCAATCGCCAACGGCAGGTTCAGCACCACGACCTTGGCGTGTGCGGCGGCATCCTGATCGTCAAAGAAGCGGCCCGCCAGCACCAACAATCCACGTACCTCCTTGTATTGCGGCGAGACGCCCAGCAGCATCGTATCCTTGGTGACGCCGCCTCCCACGCTGATGCGGTCATGCACCTCCAGCATGGGCGAGTGGGCGACCACCCCCGGTATCGTGTTCACCACCGCGTCCATGTCCTCCAGGGTCATGGAGTCTGGCGTCGAGGTGTTGTCGGGACCAATGATGCTGCCGCCGCTGTACTGCATCTCGATCTTGTTTGGACCCAGGCTCGCAATGGTCTCCAGCGCGTACTGCTTGCCGGTAAGCCCCACCGTCACCACCAGGATGATGGACGCCGAGCCAATGACCATGCCCAGCATGGTCAGCAGGAAGCGCGCCTTGCTGGCGCGGAAGCTATCCACTGCGAGCGCGAAAATCTCACTGAAGATCATCGTGCTGCCGGCGCTGGCCAGCGTGCTGTCGAACGTCTTCTTCTCAACCGGGGGTTTGGGAACGCTGGTAGTCGCCATCAGTGGATTCGATCCCTTGGGCTATTAGACGTCTTTAAGTATGGCAGTGGTGCACACATTCCCGCCAATCGGCGCGGCCACAACAAAAGGCCTAAGCTTTTAAGGCTTCTCCCATTGGCCGGTCTTGCCGGAACGGAAGATCGCCTCAATCACTGCCATGTTTCGAATCGCGTCTTCGATCGGAACCGGCACCTCGGTGTTCTCCAGAATGGCCTTCGAGAAGGCGTCGCCCTGCAGCGTGTATTGGTCGCAGGCCGGAAAAGTCTCGGTAGTGAAGCCGCCGCCGAACAGGTCCGCTCCCGAATCGATAAGGAGCCGCGTCGCGCGGTCGGGAGCCGTATTCACCGGAACCTCCAGCTCGATGCGTCCCTTGGCCCCCAGAAACTGGAAGCGCTGGTACGGCGCCAACTGCGTGCTGCAGGTAAAAACGGCCTGCCCGCTGGGGAAGTCGAGGATCGCTGACGTAAGCCGGTCGGTGTGCATCTGTGGGTCGCGGTCCAGCAGCGCCACCACCCGGATCGGCTCCTGCGCGAACGCAAAACGTGCCGCCTGGACGAGATAGCAGCCAATATCCATCAACGCGCCGCCACCCACATCAACCTTGTTACGGATGTTTGCCGGATCGATATTGAAGTAGCTGAAGAAGCCGAAGAACGAGCGTAGTTGCCCGATGCGGCCCTCGTCCAGCAGCGCCCGCAACCGCAACCACTGCGGATGACTGCGCACCATAAACGCCTCGCCAATCTTCACACCCGTACGCGCGCGGACCGCCAGCAGTGTCTCCGCTTCCGCCGCCGTCAGGCTGATCGGCTTCTCGCACAGCACGTGCTTGCCCGCCTCCGCCGCCTTGATCGTCCATGGAACGTGCAGATTGTTGGGCAGCGGATTGTAGATCGCGTCTACATTGGGGTCCGCCAGGAGTTCCTCGTACGAGCCGTAGGCGGTGGGAATGCCCAGTGCGGCGGCCTTCTCCCGTGCCTTTGCGAGATCGCGCGATGCGATAGCGACAATCGAGGTAAACTCCCCCTGCTGCATCCCGGGGATAACTTTCTTGATTCCAATGTTTGCGGTGCTGAGGATGCCCCAGCGAATCTTCCTTGCCATGGTGGCTAATGATAACGGCATAGGCAGGGGTAACGCCAAAATGGGCGAGATTCGGACACCGGTCCATGCAATCGTCTATGATTTCCGCGCATTGAAATCAACGCGAGGAACCAACCCATGAAGAAGCTACTCTATGCCTGCACCGCCCTGGTAATGGCGCTGACGACTGCGACCGCACTTGCCGCCGACCTGACCGGCACATGGACGGGAGAGATGGGTGGTGGCAACGGAGGCTTCCAACTCTCCTTCACCTTCAAACAGGACGGCGCCAAGCTGACCGGCACGGTGCAGGCCGCGCAAGGCGATCCCGTCGCCATCAGCGAAGGCAAGATCGACGGCGACAAGATCTCCTTCAAGGTCGTCATCCAGGGTGGCACGACCATCACCCACGACGGCACCATCAACGCCGCTGGCGACGAGATCAAGCTGACCACTAAGTCAGAGGGTGGACAATTCCCAGGCGGAGAAATGACTCTGAAGCGAGCCAAAACGCAGTCGCCGCCCGCCAATTAGGAGTTCGTACGGGACGACCCTTCAGTCCATTTTGGCTCGGATCAGCGCTTCGATCCGGGTCCACACGGAGGGGTCGTTCTCGATCTCGATGTGCGGATACATAAACGTCCGCGCAAACCACGGAAATCCTGCGCACGAGATCGGGTGCTCGCGGTAACTGGATTCGTAGTTTCCCAGGATCGTCGTGCGGTTGGGGTCCATTGCTGCAATCAGGCTGCGGCCATGGATTAGTCCGCGGGTCTGGTAGAAGTTAATGGCCTCGCGTACATTCGGCGGAATGCTGCGGTCGTCTTCATTGGACTTTTCTACGCTGTCCACCTGGATCGTCAGCAGCACTGGAACTCCCAGATCGTTCAACCGCCGTGCCAGCGTCACTGTCTCCGACGCTCCCCAACTGTGGCCATAAATCACAATCCGCGCCGCGCTCTTTTCGGCTGCGCTCGGTCGCCCATCTCTGTTCGCGTCCAAGAGCTGCATTACTGTTCGCAGCGCGCTCTGCGCATCGTGGTTCGCAAACACTGCCACCTGCACACCCCCCGGATAGCGCTGCTGGAGCTCCTGCGCCACCAGCGCCTCTCGATGCAGCAGGTTGCCCGCTCGGACGTTGCCGCCCATGAACCCGATCACGATCAGCTTGCCCGCCGGGTCGCCCACCTTCGCGATGCCAACCGGCTGCGCGCACAGCCGTGTAACCGGTAGCAGCGTACCGGCCAGGAACAATATGGGCAGCAAATATCTCGTTGGCATTGGACTCTCCGGCGCATGCCGGTCACTCGAGGTTACGCCCAATCGCAGACGTTTGACCAGCCGCCTTGCCAACCGGTAGCGTCCTGAATTTGAGGCACGATTGCTACAAATCATGCAATTCTTGTCCTTAGGCTTCCAGGGTGAAAGGACTATGCCGATGAAATACGAAATTGCAGTGGAAAATGCACAGTCAGAGCTGGTGGCAGCCGTCCGAGCCGCAGTGCCTTTCGGTGGTATCGCCCAGGCATGGAAACCGGCGCTGGATCAAGTGTGGGCGTTCCTGAAGATAAATGGCGGATTGCGTCCTGGACATAATTTGTTCCTCTATCACCACCCAGAAATCCGGAATGAGGCAATAAACGTCGACTTTGGCGTCCAGGTGGCGCGTCCGTTTGAACGAGAGGGCAACGTCCGATGTATCGAGACGCCGGCCGGTGAGGTTGCAAGAACGGCTCATACCGGTCCTTATGACCGATTGGGCGACGCTCACAAGGCAGTCCACGCGTGGTGTGCTGCTCACAACCGGAAGATCGCGCAGGCTTCGTGGGAAATCTACGGTGACTGGAATAACGATCCAGCTCTACTTGAGACGACGATCAAGTATTTGCTGGCGAAATAATCAGCGCCCTGGCGAAGCTCTCCTGTTTCCTTTAGCCACAAACTCGCTGGAAATGTGCCGCGAGCCACGCGGGATGCACTACACTCGCACTGGGCCAGCATGACGCAAGACCGTACCTCGGCCTCACCAACCCGGAGCAGCGCCGCATGAAGATCATCGTCGCCATCAAGCAGGTGCCCGAGCGCGACGCCCAGCTCAAAATTACACCCGACGGCAAGGGTATCGACGACGCCGATCTCAGCTACACCATCAACGAGCCCGACGCCTACGCGCTCGAAGAAGCGCTCCAGCTCAAGGAGAAAAATGGCGGCGAGGTCGTCGCCCTCTGCGCCGGCCCGGAGCGCGTCGCCTCCACTCTTCGCGAAGCCCTCGCTAAGGGTGCTGACCGCGCCATCCACATTGTGGCGGACGACCTCGCCCAGCGTGACACCCTCTCCCTGGCCCGATTACTCGCCGACACCATTCGCGCCGAATCCCCCGACCTCATTCTCACCGGCCTCCAATCCGACGACCTCGGCCTCGGCCAGACTGGCGTCATCCTGGCCGAACTGCTCGGCATCCCGCACGCCACCATCATCATGCAAGTCGAAGTCACGCCCGCCGGCCTGCGAGTGAAGCGCGAGTTGGAAGACGGCTTCTTCCAGCATGTCGACATGCCGTTGCCCGCGTTGCTCACCATCCAATCCGGCGGCAACAAGCTCCGCTACGCCACGCTGATGGGCATCAAGAAGGCAAGGTCCAAACCAACCGCAACCCTCCCCGGCGCGCCGTCCACCTCCCCGCCCACAATCGAGCTCGTCCGCGTCTATCTGCCGGAGAAGCAGAAGCGCACCCAGATGCTCACCGGCACGCCTGCCGAGATCGCCGCGCAACTGGTCGAAAAGCTCCAGTCCGAGGTTCATGTCCTATGAGCGGAGTGCTCGTCGTCCTCGAACGCAGGAATGCAGCCATCACCCGCACCAGCTTCGAAGCCCTCGCCGCCGGTCAGTCCCTGGCGAAGCAGCTCAGCCTGGAATGCTCCGCGGCAATCCTTGGCGAAAGCATTGCCGCGCTCGCTGGTGAACTCAGCGGCAAGCAACTCGCCAGCATCCACGCCGTCGAGCATCCGCTCCTACAGCAATACACCGCCGACGGCACCACCACCGCCCTTCAGCAACTAATCGCGAAACTCGCCCCCGCGTACGTCCTCTTCCCCCACACTTACCAGGTTCGCGACTTCGCCCCCGCCCTCTCCACGCGCTTCGGTCAGGTACTCATCTCGGACGTCACCGCGATCCATGACGGCCCCACCTTCGTCCGCCAGCTCTTTCAGGGCAAGCTCAACGCCGACTATCGCCCTGTCCTACAGCCCGTGAAGGCCCCCTGCTTCGTCTCCATCCAAGCTGGCGCCTTCCGCACCGATTCCCTCGAAACCGCCACAACACCCGCACCCATTGAGAGTTTCTCGCCCAGCATCGAACCTGCGCAGATCCGTACCACCCCATCGGCCCCGTTTCGCGAATCCGCCCACACCGTCGACCTCGCCAGCGCGCCGGTCATCGTCTCGGTCGGTCGCGGCATCCGCGAACAGGACAACATCGCCCTCGCCCAGGCCCTCGCCGACGCCCTCGGCGCCGAACTTGCCGCCTCGCGCCCCATCTGCGATGCCGGATGGCTGCCCATGGAGCGCCAGGTCGGCAGTTCCGGCCAAACGGTCTCGCCCAAGCTTTACCTCGCCATCGGCATCTCCGGCGCTATCCAGCACTTAGTTGGGATGAAGGGCTCGAAGACCGTCATCGCCATCAACAAGGACCAGAACGCCCCCATCTTCGAAGTCGCCGACTACGGCGTCGCCGCGGACCTCTTCGAGATCGTCCCCGCACTCACCAAAGCCATCCTCGCCGCAAAAAGCTAGGAAACCAGCTCCAGAACCGATAAGATTCTGCCAACCAATGAATCATCCCCCCGCGCGCGTTGCATTTCCCGGTGGCAAGCTCATTCCGCTCGCGCTCCTCCTCGCGTCTATGGCGTCCCCGGGGCTTAGCGTCGCACAAATACCCCAGCCGCTTTCCTTCGAGGTCGCTACGGTGAAGCCGATTGATGGAAAGAACCCGCATCCGCCTTCGGTCACCATCTCCGGCGACCGCTTTTCGGCGGCGGGCATGAGCTTGAAGGAACTCATCAAGATTGCCTACGACCTGAACTATGGTGCAGACCAACAGGTCACCGGGGGGCCTGCCTGGACCGGATCGGCACGATTCGATATCGAGGCTATGGAAGACCCCGCGCTGGGCGAGAAACTCCAGAAACTCTCCTCCGATGAGCGGGGAAAGCAAATTCGAGAGATGCTCCGTGGCCTCCTCACAGACCGCTTCAAGCTCCAGGTGCACCACGCAAGCAGCGAGCTATCCGTCTACGAACTGCTGACGGCAAAGAGCGGATCGAAGCTGATGCCCTCCGTCGCGCAATCCTCTTCCAGCAACCCGGACGGCTCCTCGAAACCACGCAGTTGGATACGGTTTGCGGGCAAGGGCCTGCTGGAAGGCAACGACGCGGACGCAGCAACGCTGGTAACCGCGCTCAGCATGCAGCCCGAGATTGGGGGCCGCCTCGTGGTCGACAGGACCGGACTCACCGGCAAGTACGACTTTACCCTGAAATGGACGCCGGATATGGGCCAGGGCGCAGAGCCGCCCACTCCTGACGCTGGACCATCCCTGTTCACGGCCCTACAGGATGAACTTGGGCTCCGCCTGCAGTCGACGAGGGCTCCCGTCGATGTGATCGTGATCGACCACGTTGACCTGCCGTCTGAGAACTAGCTCTTTGCGGAAACTGACGGCCGCCTCTACGCGATCCTGCGGGCCGGCATCCCTTCGCGCCGCGGCGACGCCTGAATGTACCGCACCAGATCCACCACCGTTACCAGCGGCGAGTCGAGCAGTCCTGGCAGATACT
>Ga0302279_10003665_pt1 | contig 18856 bp, 14 predicted proteins | sample III_Bog_N3_3_FD_194541 | JGI IMG/M metagenome (GOLD analysis project Ga0302279, IMG submission 194541) | Peat permafrost microbial communities from Stordalen Mire near Abisko, Sweden - III_Bog_N3_3 | ecosystem: Environmental > Terrestrial > Soil > Wetlands > Peat | place: Sweden: Abisko...
CAGACAAACCAGGCCCCGCCCGCGGCGAGCGCCGCCAGCACCACGAGATGAAAACGGTGGAACCACTCGTGCAGACGTGGGTCGGTGTCCCACGCAGCGCCCAGCTTCATGCCCACCCAGGCCAGGCAGAAGTACCAGATCAAGGCGCCGATGGTGGTGTAAACGTGGAACCGGACGCGCGGCATTCGTGCGATGCCAGCGGGGAATGCGACATAGGTCTGCACCACGGGCAGCATCCGGCCAATCAGAATCGTGATTGAACCGAAGCGGTCAAAAAAGTGAGTCATCCGATCCAGATCGTGATTGCTCATCAAGACCCATTTGCCGTAACGCTCAACCAATGGCCGGCCGCCTTTGGCGCCGATCCAGTAAGCGATCGCGGACCCGATGTTGCAGCCCACGGCTCCCATCGCGGCCACGAGAAAAAGATTGAACCGGCCCAGGTAGACCAGATAGCCGGAAAAGGGCAGGATGACCTCTGATGGGATGGGGATGCCGGAGGAGTTCAGCGCCAGCAGCGCAACGATGCCCTTGTAGCCGCCCGCGTCGATGACATGTTTGATGAACTCGGCAAGGAGTGCGATTAGTTTTTCGATCATTCCTTAGCGAGTATAGCCGGACAGGCGCGGCATTTCCTGCCGCCGCTCTATTGATTGCTGGCTCTCTCGCGGAAATGCGCGCTTTTGAACTGTTCCGGTTTAACTTTATTTTGCAAGTTACTTGGAATAAGCTAGTGACTAGTCTTTCAATTAAATGGAGAAAGCACCATGGGCAGAAAATATTCCATGCGCTGTTCAATCGCGTGTACGCTCGACATCATCGGTGACCGCTGGACCATCCTCCTGTTGCGCGACCTGTTCCTCTACCAGACGCGCCGCTTCCAGGACTTCGAGGCCAGCCTTCCCGGCCTCACCCCCAGCGTGCTCTCGGCGCGCATCAAGGAGCTGACCGCGCACGGAATTGTCACCAGTCGCCTCTATGCCGAACATCCGCCGCGTCCGGAGTATCTGCTTACTCGCAAAGGCCGCGCGCTGAACCCGGTCCTGGTTGCGATGAAGGCCTGGGGCGAGCAATACGCTGCAACTGCGCCCGGAGCGGCCAGCCTGCAAAGCGACCTGCGCAATTGAACGGCGCAGCTTTGTTAGGATGAAGGAGTCCAGAACGAGGTGCTTCCTGTGTCTGAATTCTCTCCCGTCCCGCTTACGCTTGAAGGCTCTGCTCTCCTGCATCAGTTCTTCCGCTTCGACTGGAAGGCGTGGCGGTCCTGCGCGGATGGCGACCGCACCAGGATTGCGGCCGATGCCATCGCCGCGCTCAAGCAACTGCAGCGCAAGAGCCCTGATGCGCAGGCGCAGACGGCGCTCTTCTCCGAACTGGGCCACAAGGGCGACCTGATCCTGATCCACTTCCGCGAGTCATTCGAGGCGTTGAACCAAGTGGAGCTCGATCTGGCGCAGACCGAGCTTTATAACTACCTGACGCCGACGCACAGCTATGTCTCCGTTGTCGAGCTGGGCCTCTATGAATCGAGCCGCAAGACCTGGGAAGCAGCCAGCGCCAAGGGCCTGGAGCCGCACACGCCAGAGTTCGCGGCCGAGGTGGCAGCCAGCATGGAGCGGGCCGCAGTGGCCATGGCGCCGCGGCTTTATCCGGCCATCCCGGATGCGAAGTACTTGTGCTTCTACCCCATGGACCGGCTGCGCGGCGAAGACAAGAACTGGTACACGGTTCCCTTTGCCGAGCGCCAGCGCATGATGCACGAGCACGGCATGATCGGCCGCCGCTACGGCGACCGGGTGAAGCAGATCATCTCCGGGTCAATCGGCATGGATGACTGGGAGTGGGGCGTGGACCTGTTCGCCGAAGACCCGGTGGTGTTCAAGAAGCTGATCTACGAGATGCGGTTTGATGAAGTGAGCGCAGTGTATGCGTTGTTTGGGCAGTTCTACCTGGGGATCCGTCTGCCGATTGAGAATCTGGGCGGGTGGTTGGACGGAAAGCTTTAGCATCCAATCGCCGCGTCCGCACTGAAGTCCAGTCAATCGAGCGAATGATGAAGCGATGGCGACGAAGAAATTGACCGCACGGCCCAGCCGCAATCGTGACCTGGCCCCCGACCGCATCGCAGCGATCCTCAAGGGGCTGGACGAAGCTTACCCAGCCGTTGAATGCGCGCTGGTGCACAGGTCGCCGTGGGAGCTGCTGGTGGCGACGATTCTCTCCGCGCAGTGCACCGATGTGCGCGTGAACATGGTCACGCCGGAACTGTTCCGGCGCTTCCCTACGCCGGCGGCGATGGCCAAGGCGACGCTGCCACAACTGGAAGCTCTGATTCGCACCACGGGCTTCTTCCGCAACAAGGCCAAGTCGATTCAGGGCGCGGCGCGGATGATTCAAGCGCAGTTTGGCGGCAAGGTTCCACAGACGCTGGCCGAGCTGATTACGATTCCCGGCGCCGCGCGCAAGACGGCCAATGTGGTGCTCGGCGTCTGCTTTGGGCACGCGGAAGGGGTGGTCGTGGATACGCACGTCTTTCGCATCGCGCGCCGCCTCGGCCTGGCCAAAGGGGACGCGCCGCAGAAAGTGGAGCAGGAGCTGATGAAGGTGATTCCGCAGGACCGCTGGATCGATTTTTCGCACCAGATCATCCATCATGGGCGGCAGGTATGCATTGCGCGCAAGCCCAAGTGCGACCGCTGCAATCTCGAGCAGATTTGCCACTCCAAGGACAAGACCTGGCAGTCGTGAAGCGGCCAGTCAGCGGGTCAGCAACGTAGCCGTGGCGGCGACCAGGCCGGGAATGTCTGAGGGACTGGCTTCGACGGCCGGCTCCCAGCCTCGTTCGCGCAGTGTCCGGCTGGTGATGGGACCGATGGAGACGGCGGGAACTCCGGCCAGCGGCCAGGGGATGCCGGCAGCGCGAGCCGCTTCCGCGAGATGGGTCACGCTGGACGAGCTGGTGAAGGTGGCTGCGTCGATTCCCTGCTCGACGGCCTGGCGCAGCAATCCCGGTGCGGCCACGGGCATCCCGTTGCGATAGGCGTCGACCACATCGACCCGGGCGCCGGCTATGCGTAGCGCATCGGGGATCAGATCGCGGGCCACCGCAGCGCGGGCGAGCAGAATTTTGTGGCCGCTTGCCTGGGCGGCAAGAATCTCAACCAGACCCTCCGCCACATACGATTCAGGAATCAAGGCGACGGCAAGGCCGGCATGTTCCGCTGCCGCTGCCGTGGACGCTCCGACTGCTGCTACCTTGAGCGAGGTGAAATCGGCGAAGCTGATGTCAAGCGCCGCCGCACGCTCTGCCAGAGCACGCACCGTGTTGGCGCTGGTGAGGATCAGCCAGCTGTAGGAATCGAGATTGTGCAGTGCCGCGTCCAGAGCGTCAAAACTCTCCGGCGGGTGAATCTCAAGCACGGGCACTTCAACCGGCACGGCTCCAAGAGCGCGGAGGCCGTCGCTCAGCTTGGCCGCCTGGTGCGCGGCGCGGGTTATGAGCACACGGCGACCAGCCAGCGTCACCGGGCGACCTCGGTTGCAGAGGCAGTCAGCAGGGGTCCGGCGCCGGCATCGAGGAGCATCCTGGCGGCCAGGCGCCCCAGCGCGGACGGATCGCATGCGCCTCCTGGTGCGCGATGGAAGATGCGGACAGCGGCTCCGGTCTCCGGCGCGGCCACCACACCAAAAATCTCAACCTGGGTCTGGGCAACGCCGGCGCCCTGACCTGCTTCCGCCGGGGTCTGGCGGCAGTAGATGCCGATGGGCACCTGGCATCCGCCGCCCAGCTCGGCCAGCGCGGCACGTTCGGCGGTAACGGCAAAGCGCGTAGCGGCATCGTCGAGAAAGGCGATGGCGGCGATGGTTCCCGTGTCGTCTTTGCGCGTCTCGATGCCCAGCGAGCCCTGCCCGGCGGCGGGGCAGAAATCCTTGGGCTCCAGGCGCTCACGCACCCACTCGGTCTTCTCCAGGCGATCGAGCCCGGCGGCGGCCAGCAGGATCGCATCCACCTGGCCCTCGGCGAGTTTGCGCAGGCGGGTGTCCACGTTCCCGCGAAACTCTTGCGCTTCAATGTCGGGCCGGAGCGCCTTCAACTGCGCGCGACGGCGCTGGCTGCTGGTGCCTACGCGTGCGCCCTCGGGCAGCGCGGCCAGATTTTCATATTTCACTGAAACAAACACGTCGCGGGGGTCCACCCTGGGCGGCGTTGCGGCCAGCGTGAAAGGCGCGGGCAGCTCCGTGGGCAGGTCTTTGAGCGAGTGTACGGCCAAGTCCACGCGGCCCTCGGCCAGCGCTTCTTCAATCTCTTTGGTGAACATGCCCTTGGAACCGACCTGGGCGAAGGTGATCTCCTGCAGCCTGTCGCCGGTGGTCTTGATGATCTCGATTTCGACCTCGTGGCCCTGGCCACGCAGCAACGCGGCAATATGGTTGGCCTGCCACAGGGCAAGTTGCGATCCACGGCTTCCAATACGCAGCTTCATCGGTGGGTCTCCACGCCGGCCGCGCTCATGCCCGCGCCCGCAGTTTTCTTTTGCTTTTCGGGCCCCGCTGCCTTGCTCGGGCCGGTCGGCGCTTCAGAGCTCGATGCCGAGGCCGCTGCCGCGCTCACCGACCACTCTTCGCACACAGTATCGAGCTTTACCTGATCGCCCTCGCGCGCAGCCTGCTTGAGCGCCTGCATGGGAGGATGGAGAAACTTGTTGACGAGGCCGCGGGTAAGCGCTTCCACCGCGGCAATCTGTTCCGCGGTCAGGCCGCCGAGGCGCGCCTGGATTCGCTTGAGCTCAGCCTGGCGAATCTCCTCTGCCTGGCGCTGCAATGCCACAATCGCCGGCGCAACATTGACCGTCCGCTGCCGCGCATGGAAGCGTTCCACCTCGCCGGCAATCAGGGTTTCTGCGTCGCTGGCCTCGCGGCTGCGCTCGGCCATGTGGGCTGCGGCAACAGCCTGCAAGTCGTCGATATCGTAGACGAACAAGCCTTCCAGCTTGCCCATCTCCGGGTCTACATCGCGAGGCACGGCAATATCGATAAAGAACATGGGCCGGTTGCGCCGCTTTTGCATGAAGCGCTGCCCGTGCTCGCGGCGGAAGATGGGGTGCGGCGCGCCAGTCGAGCTGATGACAATGTCCGCGTCGCTGGCTACTTCATAAAGCTGCTCATACGGAATCACGCGGCCGGCGAACTGCTCCGCCATGCGTGTGGCGCGTTCCTGGGTGCGATTGCTCACCAGGATTGCGCCCGCGCCCTGCTGCACCAGATGCCGCGCGGCAAGCTCGCTCATCTTGCCTGCTCCAACCAGAAAAACCGTCCGCCCTTGCAGTGAACCGAAGATTTTCTTGGCAAGATCGACGGCCACCGAGGCGATTGAAACCGAGTTCGAACCGATCTCCGTTTCCGACCGAACCTTCTTGGCCGCGGCAAAGGCGCTTTGCAGCAGGTGCTCCAACTGGCCGGCGATGGTGCCAGCAGCGCGCGCCACGGCAAAGGCCTCCTTCACCTGGCCCAGAATCTGCGGCTCGCCGACGACCATGGAATCCAAGCTGGCGGCCACGCGAAACAGGTGGCGGACGGCGGCGCGGTCATGCTCCTGGTAGATGTGCGGCTCGAGCAGTGCACGGTCCAGGCCGAACTGGCGATGCAGAAAGCCGGTCAGGTCGGTCTCGGGTGACTCCACCGCCGCCAGTAGTTCAACGCGGTTGCAGGTAGAGACGATCATGCACTCCGTCACTCCTTCAACGGCGGCCAGGGCGCGGGTGGTCTCCGGCAGCTCATCGCGGCTGATGGCGATCTTTTCGCGCAACGCGATGGGCGCCGTTTTGTAGTTCACGCCAATGAGAGCCAGTGTCATCGGGCACCAAACCTGTGGACATGGCTGAACAGATTGGCGGTCCACACGACCACCATGACCGCGAAGACCGCGCCCGAAAGATAAGCGGCCCGGCGACCGCGGAGGCCGGCGGACCGGCGAACCAGCAGCAGCAGCACGTAAATGGCCCAGCTGACGAATGCGGCGATGATCTTGGGGTCGAGGAAGTAGGCTGCGCCGAGGGAGGTTTCCTGGGCAAGAAAGATGCCAATGACCAGGCCCACCGTCATGCAGGGAAAGCCGAACTCCAGCATGGCCTCGGAGATGCGCTCCAGCGTATCGAGCGGCGGCAGCCAGTCCGACGGGGACGAGCGCGAGGTCTCGGCCAGGGCCAGCGCCTTGGGCTTGGCCTTCAGGCGACGCTCCTGCGCCAGATAGAGAATGGACGCCAACAGGCTGAAGCCAAGCGCCACATAGGCCAGCAGCAGAGCGGCGATGTGCGCCACCAGCCAGCTGACGCGTACACCCTGCGAGGGAAAGGTATAGCGGTCAGGCCCCAGCGCGGGGATCAGAACCATGAAGAATGTGACCGGTAAAGCGAACAAACCAAGGGAGATGGCGTCATAAAGCCACCAGACCAGAAAGAACACCGAAACCACTGCCAGGCCGAGCAGCGATTGCACTTCCCGCGCGCTGACCGGAACCCAGTGATGGGCCTGCACCAGCATTTCCACCGCGGAGACGAAGTGAAAGAACCACGCCATGCCGCCCAGGTGGACGCACCAGCGCCGCCAGCGTTCCTCCTTATAGAGCACGGCGGGGAACACGGCGACGCTCGCCGATGCGTAGAGGATGGCCGCAACTCGAAGCCAGAGCAGGTACATATCGCTTTCCACCTTAAAGGCGTAACTGCTCAGTATACTGTGATGCAAATCACCTGACGGGATGGAGTGGGGCTGGAGCGGGTCGCATAAATCAGGCTTTGAAAGAGCACGGCATTAGCCGTGCCGCAGAAACCGCATAAATTCTGGGGCTTTACAGGCTGCGGAAAAACTCCTCGGAAGAGGCAAGAAGTGTCAGGGCAATCAAATCAATGTGGGCTTCAGCCCCTGAGGGATGATTTCAAGGGTAACTGACTCAAGACTGGTATTTTTCCGCAGCCTGTTGAGCCCCTGAGGGATGTCTGTGCTGATCGAGCAACATTCATGCAACCGGCCCTGGAGCTATACGCGTGTCAGACGCGGGAGTGGCGACTATAGCCCGCTCTTGATCACCGCCAACCCGGCCTGCGACACCTGGACGTCCTGCGGAGACTTGCCTCCGCTGAAGGAGACAATGATGGCCCCTCCCCTGACCCGCTCCATCACGCCGCCCTGCCAGCCGAACTCGCCAGTCATCGGTGTGCCGCCGGCGGTGCCGCTGTTCGCCAGTGTGCGCGCCATCTCGGCCGACTTGGCATAGGCCACGCCGAGCAGATTATTGCCGTTGCTGTTGGCTGTGGGCGGATCCGTCAGGCGGCCCACCACGGCCATCTTCGAACTCCAACCGGTGATTGCGTCGCCCGGCGCAAAGTTGACCACGGCCACGCCGCCAATGTTCAGTTCGGCGGCCTTGGCCTTCATCGCTTCGAGCGCCTTGCTGGCCAGCGCATCAAATTTCTTTCCGCTCAATGGCTTGGGACCGCCGGCCGCAGCTGCGTTGAACGCGATCCCTGTCGCCAGCAACACCCCCACAACAAATTTCCGCAATCTCATCTCTCCTCTTTTCATACTCCGGCGATACCGGCTCGGTACGACCGATGTAGTCTATCCCGGCCATGGGTTCGGCGCACAGTCAGCGGCGCTCGGAGGCCGGTTTTCCACCTCATGCGCCAGACCGCCAAGCACAGGTATTCTTAAAGCCAGCGTGATCAAGGAAGACAGCCAGCCAACAGCCCCGACAGCCCCCCCTCCCGATCAGTCCATGGCCGATCTGACGCCCTTCATGCGCCAATGGACGGCGGCTAAGCGCGAAAACCCCGACGCGCTGCTCTTTTTCCGCATGGGCGACTTCTACGAGCTGTTCTACGACGACGCGGTGACGGTGAGCCGCGAGCTGCAGCTGACCCTCACCGCCCGCGACCGCGAACGCACCCAGCCCATGTGCGGCGTCCCTTATCACGCCGTCGACAGCTACCTGACCCGCCTGCTGCGCATGGGCTACCGCATTGCCATCTGCGATCAGATGGAAGACCCAAAGCTCACCAAAAAGATTGTGCGCCGCGAAGTAACGCGCGTGCTCACTCCGGGCACGGCGCTCGACAATGCCCTCGGCCAGGAGCAGAACAATTTTCTTGCCGCGCTGTTTGAGACCGGGGCCGCGAAAGACCCGGTCTGCGCCATCGCGCTTCTCGATGTTTCAACCGGCGAGTTTCGCACTGCGGAGTTTGCCGGGGCCACGGCGCGCCAGCAGGCCGTGGATGAGATTGTGAAGGCCGGACCGAGCGAGGTTCTGCTGCCCTTGAGCGCCGAGTTGCCAGCACAGCTCGATCGCGGCTTGGATCGAATCGTCGCCCGCACTCGCGTCGAGGACTGGGTGTGGACCCGCGACTTCGCCGTTCCGCTGGTGGAGCGGCAACTGAACGTGCGCACCCTTGAGGGCTTCGGGCTCGACACCCATCCGGCCGCAGCCATCGCCGCCGGCGCAGTGCTCCACTATGTGCGCACCACGCAGAAGATCGACGCGCTGCACATTGACAGCCTCAAGTTTCAGGAGCACTCAACCGCGCTTGAACTCGACCAGGTCACGGTGCGCAACCTTGAACTTGTCGACCCGCTCTTTCAAGGGCAGGATGCGCGCGCCACGCTCTTCCACACGCTCGACGCGTGCCAGACGCCCATGGGCAAGCGCCTGCTGCGCGCAACCATTCTGCGGCCGCTCGTGGATGCGCAGGCTCTGGAAGCGCGCTATGAAGCAGTCGCCCAAGCGCGTGGCGACCTGTTGAAACGCGAAGAACTGCGGCGCGCCTTTGCTGGGATTCTTGACCTGGAGCGGCTGCTCGCGCGGCTTTCACTCGACTCCGCCGGCCCCCGCGACGTGCGCGCACTCGCCGCCAGCCTGGCGCGCCTGCCAGGCTTGACGATTGCGCTCGACGCGATGCAGTCTCCGCTGTGGCGCGCGCTTGCAGAGCGGCTTGACCCGCTCGATGACGTGACCGTGCTGATTGCAACCACGCTGGTCGCCGAGCCGCCGCTCACGCTGGTCGATGGCGGCGCGATTGCAGCGGGCGTGGACACGGAACTCGATGAGCTGCGCACCATCTCCTCCACCGGCCGCCAGTCCATCGCCGCAATCGAAGAACGCGAGCGCCAGCGCACCGGTATCGGTTCGCTCAAGGTCCGCTACAACTCCGTCTTCGGCTATTACATTGAGATCACCAAGGCGAACCTCGCGCTCGCTCCCGCTGACTATGAACGCAAGCAGACCCTGGTGAACGCCGAACGCTTTACCACCCCTGAGCTCAAAGAGTACGAGCGCAAGATTCTCACCGCGCACGACCGTTCGATTGAAATTGAGAAGCGCATTTTCATCGAACTGCGCCGCACTGTGCTTGAAGCAGCAAGCCGCATTCGCCGCAGTTCGGCCGCGGTGGCCGAGGCGGACCTGCTCTCGAACTTTGCGCACCTGGCCGCGCTGCGACGCTACGTGCGGCCCACTATTGTCGATGAGCCGGTGCTCGAAGCTGTTGCGGGCCGCCATCCGGTGATCGAGCAATGGATGGAGGAGACGCGCGAGGGACATTTCATTGCCAACGATCTCTATCTAAGTGCGGATAACTCAAATGACACTTGCAGCGGACCGAGTTTATTGCTCATAACTGGCCCTAACATGGGCGGTAAGAGCACTTATCTTCGCCAGGCGGCCATGTTAGTGCTGCTGGCGCAGATGGGGAGCTTTGTGCCAGCCGAGCGGATGCGCTTCGGATTAGTTGACCGCATCTACACGCGCATCGGCGCCAGCGACAACGTGGCCCGCGGCCGCTCCACCTTTATGGTCGAGATGACCGAGACGGCCACCATTCTCAACACCGCGACGCCCCGCTCGCTGATTCTGCTCGACGAGATGGGCCGCGGCACGGCCACCTTCGACGGCCTGTCGCTGGCCTGGGCAACGGTCGAGTACCTGCACGCTGAAACTGGCGCACGCACGCTCTTTGCCACTCACTATCATGAGCTGACGATGTTAGCCGAGAAGCTGCCTCGCGTGCGCAATCTCCGCGTCGGCGTGAAGGACGGCGCAGGCGGCATTGTGTTCCTGCATACGATTGAACCCGGTGCTGCAAGCAAGAGTTACGGCATTGAAGTTGCCCGGTTGGCCGGACTGCCGGCGCAGGTGATCGAGCGCGCCCGGCGCGTGCTCAAGCAGCACGAGAAGCAGGAACGCCAGAGTGTGCAGGTAGAAACAGCCGAGCCTGTGCAGCTGACCATCTTCACGCCGCTCTCGCAACGCATCGTTGACCGCATCGAGGCGACAGACGTCAACTCCCTTACGCCCTTGCAGGCCCTGAATCTGCTCGAAGAATTGCAGCAGGAATTGAAGGAGAAAGCATGACGACGAACCTGCGTCACGCTGCCGGAAGCCTGCTGGTCGTCGGCCTTTCGGGCACGGAACTCACCGGCCTGGAGCGTGCATGGCTCAACTTGGTGCGACCCGCCGGCATCATCCTCTTCCGCCGCAATATCGCAGATCCGAAGCAGACCCGCGCGCTGCTCCAGGAGGCAACGGGGCTCTCCACACCGCACAGCCTGCGCTGCGTCGACGTCGAAGGCGGGACTGTTGATCGACTGCGCGATGCGCTTGCGCCCCTGCCGTCCGCGCAGGCTGTCGCTCTAGCGGCGCTGCCCCAAAAAAACATAGCGCTCCTCTACGTATACGGAGAGCTGGTTGCGCGCGCAGTGAAAGCCTTCGGCTTCAATACAACGCTTGCCCCTGTGCTCGACCTCGCCCTGCCCGCGTCGGCCAAGGTGATGGGCACGCGCGCCGCTGCCGTAACGGCAGACGGCGTGATTGAATACGCGCGCGGCTTTCTCGCAGGCCTTGCCACACAGGGAGTTGTCGGATGCGGCAAGCATTTTCCAGGCCTTGGCGCAGGGACGCATGACTCGCATTTGGAGACTCCGTCAATTGACCGCAGCATGCGCGACCTGAATCGCGAAGACCTTGTGCCTTATCGCGAACTGCGCGGCGAACTGCCCATGATCATGGTGAACCACGCAGCTTATCCCGCGACACCCGGCGGCAACCGCCCGGCATCGGCGTCGCGCTACTGGATTACATCCGTGCTGCGCAAACGCCTCGGCTATCGCGGCATCATCTTCTCCGACGATCTGGAGATGGGCGGCATTCTCAAATACATGCCCATCGAAGAAGCAGTGATCACGGCAGTTCGTGCCGGGATGGACCTGATAGAGATCTGCCACAGCCCGGAGTTGATTTTGCGCGCCTATGAATCGCTGCTGCACGAAGCTGAGCGTTCCGCATCGTTCCGCAACCTGCTGCTGACGCACGCGCGTCAAACTGCGCTCAAGCGCAAAGCGCTGTTCTCCGCCACGGCCTCTCCATCCTTGTCCACGCGACAATTCGAGGCGCTCCGCGCGCGTATTCACGCCTTCGGCGCGACGATTGCCAAGGCGCAACCGGCAGAGGAGGCGCCGTCTCGATGACCACCAGGAGCATGACCGTGGCCGGCATCATGAGCGGCACATCAGCCGATGGCATCGACGTGGCCATCGTACGCATCACGGCCGGTAAACTGCGCCCTAGGCTCACGCTGATTGCACATCACGGCATCCCATATCCGGCTGCGCTGCGGCGCGCTGTCCTGGCAGCCATGAACTCGGCTTCCACATCAACAGCTGAGCTGGCGCGGCTCAACTGGCGCCTCGGAATCGCGTACGCGCAGGCTGTGAGTGCCACGCTGAAACAGAATCCTGTCGCGCTTGATCTGATCGGCAGCCATGGGCAGACGCTCTACCACCAGGCGCGTGCTTCAACCTATGCAGGCCGCAGCTTCGCCTGCACTTGGCAGGCAGGCGAGGCGCAGGTCATCGCTGCAACTCTCGGCGTACCGGTTGTCTCGAACTTCCGCCCTGCGGATATGCTGGCCGGCGGGCAGGGCGCGCCGCTGGTTCCGCTGCTCGACTACGTGCTGTTCGGGCATCCAACGCGGGGACGCGTGCTGCAGAATATCGGCGGCATCGCCAACCTGACAGCAATCCCCGCCGCTGCGACGCGGGACCAGGTAGTCGCATTCGACACCGGCCCCGGCAATATGGTGATGGATGCACTGGCGCTCGAACTCTTCGGCAAGCGTTACGATCGCAACGGGGCCATCGCGGCTTCCGGCAAAGTTCTTGCTCCCGTTCTCACTGCCGCTCTCCGCAATCCGTATTTTGCGCTCGAGCCGCCGCGCACCGCAGGGCGCGAAGAGTTCGGCCGCGAGTATGCTGCGAAGTTTCTCGCCGCATGCCGGCGCACGAGCAAGAATCCAGCGGATGCAGTCGCCACAGCGACCGCGCTCACAGCGGAGACCATCGTACGCAGCTACCGGCAGTTCGTCCGCAGGAAGATGCGCAGCGCCCAATCCTCGACCAGCACGATTGATTACATCGTCTCCGGCGGCGGCGCGCGCAACAATACGCTGATGGCCATGCTGTCAGCGCGTCTCGCGCCGCTCGGATGCGAACTGGCATCGAGCGAAGAGTTCGGCCTGCCCGCTGAAGCCAAGGAGGCCGCGGCCTTTGCGCTGCTGGCCTGGCAGACCTGGCACTGCAAGCCGGGCAACGTTCCCGCTGCCACCGGAGCCACGCGCCCGGCGATCCTGGGCCAGGTGACCTATGTCTAAGCGGCGACTCTGCGGCGTGGTGGCGCTCGCAGGATTGCTCGTGCTCACCGCTTGCCGCTCAACTCCGCGCGATCCACATACTGTGGTCGTACTCATCGAGAGCAGCCCGGCCAATCTCGATCCGCGCATCGGCACTGACGCACAGTCGGAGCGCATTGATGCATTGCTCTTCGACGGCCTGGTGAGCCGCGACGCGAGCTACCAGTTTGCGCCGGCGCTGGCCGAGCGCTGGGAGCAGCCTGATCCGCTTACGCTCGTCTTTCATCTGCGCTCCGGCGTGCGCTTCCACGATGGACGGCCGCTCACCGCGCGCGATGTTCTGTGGACGCTCGACTCCATGCGCAACCCTGCGCATCCCGGTTATGTGATCTCACCCAAAGCCGCCACCTACGCGGCAGTTGACACCCTGGGCGCGCCGGACGAGCGCACCGTTGTGATGCACCTCAAGCACGCTGATAATTTTCTGCTCAGCAATCTCTCCACCGGCGCCATCGGCATTGTCCCCTGGGGCAGCGGGCGCGAGTTCTGGCAGCGTCCGGTAGGCACGGGACCGTTTCGTTTTGTCTCGCAACAGATCGATCAGGATGTGATCGTCGATCGCAATCCTCTCAGCTGGTCGGTGGTTCCGAAGCTCGAGCGCGTTCGCTTCTCCGTTGTGCCCGATGCAATTACGGAGTCACTTGAGCTTGAGAAGGGCTCCGGCGACGTTGCCATCAATTCCCTGCCCATGGATTCGCTTGCTGTGCTCGCGGCGCGACCCAATCTGGTCATTGAGGAGACCGGCGGGACGGAGATCCAGTACCTGAGCTTCAACCTGCGCGACCCGCTGCTGATCGATGCGCGGGTGCGCCAGGCCATCTCCTGCTCGATCGACCGCGCGCTGATCATCCGCACTCTGCTGGGCAATCGCGCGCGGCCCGCCGCGAGCCTGCTGCCGACCGGCCACTGGGCGTTCAATGGCGATGGTCCACGCTTCGACTACGACCCGCAACATGCTGAGCAATTGCTTGATGCCTCCGGTCATCCGCGCGGCGCCGGTGGCGTTCGATTTCACCTGACGATGAAGACCAGCAACGTGGAGGGCACGCGCCTGCTGGCTGCGGTGCTCCAGCAGCAACTGGCCGCTGTGGGCATCGCGCTGGAGATTCGCAGCTTTGAGGCCGCCACGTTTTACGCCGACGTGATGCACGGAGCCTTCCAGATGTACTCCCTGCAATGGGTTGGCGGCAACGAGCAGCCAGACATCTTCGGCTATGCATTTTCGACCTCTCGTATTCCGCCCAAGGGCGCCAACCGCAGCCACTACTCGAATGCCCGCGTGGATGCGCTGCTCGACGACGCGGCGCAAACGGCAGATATGGCCCGCCGCCGCGCCGACTACGCTGAAGTGCAACAGACGCTGGCGCGCGATCTGCCGGCCATCAATCTCTGGTACCGCGACACGGTGGTTGTCCACAACCGCAGGCTCACGCATGTCGTCCCGGCCCCCTCGGGAAATTATCTTTTTCTGGAGACGGCGGATCTCAATTTCACGTCCTGAGCGCCGGGTCTGGGCCCGCATCAATTCACGGTGCAACGTGGCTTGTTTAGCTCAGTGCGCGACCCTCAAATCCGCCATGATAAACCTTAAGGTTCCCTTAAGGTCAGGAGCTTGCAACCCAAACAAAAGTGACCTTTTAGCATCATTTCCTGCTATTTCCGCTGAATACCTCATACTATGACACTTTGCGCTCAACCTTTTCGCGCGGTGGCTCGTCTACCGAAGCAGGAACGACTCTCGAACCCCGGTTGCCGGAATGCATTGGACCGAGGAGAAATGGCTTATGACGCGCACACTGAAAGCTTCCAATTTCGCATTGCGGTTGTCGCTCCTCGCCGCATTGCATTTCGCGATTGCACTGCCCTCACCTGCACAGGCTCCGGCGCGGTTTATCGGCGCCATCACCGGGATCAACGGAAGCTCGCTGACGGTGAAGACCGATGCCGGACAGTCCTACCAGGTGGAGGTTCCGGCGGCCGCGGTGATCAAGCGCATTGAGCCGGGAGAAAAGGACCTGAGCAAGGCCGAGGCGATGCAGTTCGCCGACCTTGCTGTCGCCGATCGTGTGCTGGTGAAGCTGGACCCCGACGCTGCTGCGGGCGCCACGCAGGCCATCCAGATCATCGCCATCAAGCAGGCCGACGTGGCCAAAAAGCAGCAGCAGGACCGCGAGGACTGGCAACGACGCGGCGTGGGCGGGCTGGTCAAGAGCGTGGATGCTGCCGGCGGCGTTCTTGTATTGACGAGTGGTTCGGGGGCTACTGCGAAGACGATCACCGTGAACACCACCAAGGCAACCATGCTCAAGCGATACGCGCCCGCATCGGTCAGTTTTGATGCGGCCACGGCTGCGCCGATAGACGCAATTCATCCCGGCGACCAATTGCGTGCACGGGGCGCAAAGAGCGCGGACGGGCTCAGCATTCAAGCCGATGAAGTGGTCTCCGGAACATTCCGCAATCTCTCCGGAACCATCTCTTCCGTTGACGCGACCGCCAACACTCTTTCGCTGAAAGACCTGGCGACCAAGAAGCAGATTACCATTCACATTACACCGGACGTGCAGATGCGCCGGCTTCCGGAACGCATGGCCAGCGCATTGGCGGCGCGGCTCAAGGGCGGCAGCGGCGGTGGTGCGCCAACTGGAGCGCCAGCAGGTGCAGCGCAGCGGCCCGCAGGGGGCGGGCAGTGGTCGGGCCAGGGCAACGCTCAAGGCGGCCAGGGCGGCGGCCAATTCGCCGGCGGAGCGGCCAGCACCGATCCGCAGCAGATGCTCAACCGCGCACCCACCATTCAGATTGCCGATCTGAAAAAGGGTGACGCCATCATGGTGGTCTCCACGGACGGCACAACCGACGTTACCGCCATCACGCTTGTGGCCGGGGTTGAGCCTTTGCTTGAAGCGCCAGCGGCCAGCCAGAACCTGCTCAACAACTGGAGCATGGGGTCCGGCTCGGGCGGCGCGGACGCAGGCGTTCAGTAACCGGAGCCTGCCAACAGTACCTGTACGCAATGATTCATACGGAAATAAGCGAGGGACTCGTGTACTTGAAATTGCATCGCTATCATCAATTTTTTCTGACCTTGGCACTTGCTGCGGCAAGCGGTCTTTCCGCACAGGCGCAAACCGCCGTGCCGCCTGTGCAAACCCCGGCTGCAACGGGAGTGGCGGCTGCTCAATCCGCAACAACCGGGACCCTGCGCGGCCACATCACGGACCCGACCGGCGCGCTGATTCCCGGTGCCGCGGTTACTGTCACCACTTCGGCCGGCGGCGCTGTGAAGTCGGCCACGGCAGACGCCTCGGGCGCGTATTCGGTCGGCAATCTTCCCCCCGGCGGCTACATCGTCGACGCCACATACGCGGGCTTTGCCGACTTCAGCTCGCCCACGATTCAGCTGGCTGCCGGACAGTCCAAGCGGGTCGATATTGCCATGGCCATTGAGACCGCGCAGCAGAGTGTCGTGGTCACCGACGACACGCCGCAGGTGAACATTGACGCCAGCGGCAACACCAGCGCGATTGTTCTGAAGGGCAAAGACCTGGATGCACTGTCGGACGATCCGGATGAGCTGTCGAATGAGTTGACCGCACTGGCCGGCCCATCGGCAGGGCCCAATGGCGGGCAGATTTATATTGACGGATTTACCGGCGGACAATTGCCGCCCAAGTCCGCCATTCGCGAGATCCGCATCAATCAGAACCCGTTTTCCGCGGAATTCGACAAGCTGGGCTACGGGCGCATCGAGATCCTGACCAAGCCAGGCACGGACAAGCTGCACGGCCGCGCCTTCATCCAGGGCAACGACGATGTATTCAACACCGGCAATCCCTTTACCGGAGTGCTGCCGGCCTACCACAGCATTCAGTTCAACGGCACGGTGAGCGGCGCGCTGGGAAAGAAGGCATCCTTCTTTTTAAGCGCCGAGCAGCGCAACAATCAGAACGACAGCGTGTACCGGGTAGACACGGCGGTGCTTCAGCCGGGTTCAAACACCTGGGTCGAAGATCCAAACCTGTCGGGCGCCGTGTTCAACCCCTCCACCCGCACCAACATCTCCCCGCGCATCGACCTGCAGCTGGGCCAGAAGAACACGCTCACGGTGCGCTACCAGTTCTCTCGCCACAACGAGAGCGGCGACATCGGCTCGACGAGCCTGCCCTCGCAGTCAAACAGCGAATTGACGACCGAGCACACCATCCAGGTGAGCGATTCCGAAATCATCAACGATCATGTTGTGAATGAGACCCGCTTCCAGTATCTGCGCGACTCGACGACCGACACACCGGTCAGTTCGGCGCCCACGGTAACCGTGCCGGGATACTTTACCGGCGGCGGCTCCAGCGACCAGACCGCCAACGACCACGGCGACCACCTGGAACTGCAGAACCTGACCACCATGTCCGTAGGTGCGCAGGCCATCAAGTTCGGCACGCGTGTGCGTGAAAATCGCGACGCCAACTCAACCAGCGCGAACTTCAACGGCACTTTCAACTTTGCCACGGTTGCCGACTACGTGAGCGCGCTGAACGGGACCGGCGCGCTGCCCAGCAAGCTGAGTTACACCACCGGCACCGCGGGCGCGGTTGCGAATGTGTTTGATGCGGCGCTCTTTTTTCAGGACGACTGGAAGGCGAACCGCAACCTGACGCTCTCTGGCGGCGTGCGCTGGGAAACGCAGAATCACATCTCCGATCACGATGACTGGGGGCCGCGTTTCTCGTTCGCCTATGCGCTCGACGGGCACAAGGATAAGAAGCAGGCCAAGACCGTGGTGCGCGGAGGCTATGGCTTCTTCTACGACAGGTTGACGCTGGGCGATATGCTGCAAGCGGAGCGCTTCAACAACGGCCCTGGCAGCCAGACGCAGACCACGATCAACGATCCCACCTGCTTTAATGCGACCACGCTGGATACCTCTGCCGGCAACTGCGCGGCGGGCACGACGACCACAAGCACGATCGTGCGCATTGCGCCCCGCTTTCATGCGCCGACGACCGAGCAGTTCGGCGCCAGCCTGGAGCGCCAGCTGACCAAGACCACCACGGTTACGGCCACCTATCTGCACACACTGGGCGTACACCAGATGGTGAGCATTGACGCCAATGCCTATGCTCCGATCGCCGGTACCACGTTCTACAACAGCACCACCGGCGCGCGGCCCAACCCCAACCTGGGCATCGTCAATGAATACTATCCCGAGGCGGTCTTCAAACAGAACCAGGTGATCGTGAATGCCAACGCGCGCATCTCGCCCAAGCTGAGCTTCTTTGGCTTTTACAACTTCACCATTGCCGACTCAGACGGCGCCGGCGGTTCCGGCGCCGTCGCTTCCAACTCTTACAACCTCAAGCAGGATTACGGGCGCGCCTCGTTTGCCTCGCGCAACATGGTCTTCTTCATGGGCAATTACACCGGACCATGGGGCATCAGCTTCAATCCGTTCCTCATCGCGCAGTCCGGCAGGCCGTTCAATGTGGTCACGGCCAACGATCTGACCGGCGACAACTTCTTTAACAACCGGCCGGCTTTCGCCGCATCCTCAGAATGCGCTGACCAGACGCAGACCCAATATGTGCAGACATCGCTGGGCTGCTTCAACACCATGCCTGGGCAGAACGACACGCTGGTGCCCGCCAACATGGGCAACGGACCGGCTGGCGTGGCGCTCAATCTACGCGTGAGCCGCAGCTTCGGGATTGGACCCAAACTTGCAGCAGGTGAAAATGGCGCGGGGGGCCCTCCTGGCGGCGGCGGTGGTCCTCCGGGAGGGGGTCGGGGCGGACCTGGGGGCGGCCCGGGCGGCGGCCTTGGCCCCGGCGGATTGGGCGGCGGAGGACGCGGCCCGGGCGGTCCCTTCGGCGGTGTCAGCACCAATCGCAAATATTCGCTCAATTTCAGCGCCCAGGCGCTCAACCTGTTCAACGACATTGACTACGGCCCGCCGCGCGGAACGGTGGCAGCCACGCCTTTGCCCCTGGCCAACCAGACCCTGCCCGGTACAACGCTCTATGGACCGGATACCAGCTTCGGAAAGTCGACCAGCCTCGCCGGCGGCATCTTCTCCTCCGGCTCCGCGGCGCGGCGCATCTTCTTCCAGGCCGTCTTTCAGTTCTGAT
>Ga0302279_10003667_pt1 | contig 18854 bp, 14 predicted proteins | sample III_Bog_N3_3_FD_194541 | JGI IMG/M metagenome (GOLD analysis project Ga0302279, IMG submission 194541) | Peat permafrost microbial communities from Stordalen Mire near Abisko, Sweden - III_Bog_N3_3 | ecosystem: Environmental > Terrestrial > Soil > Wetlands > Peat | place: Sweden: Abisko...
CCGCTGGGCGCCCTTCGACCACCCGCAGCTCGGGCCGGTGGAGATCGGCGGCTACGATCCCCGCTTCGGCATCTGGAACCCGCCCGAGGACCGCCTCGCCGAGGTGTGCGTCCAGCAGGCCCGCTTCTTCGTGCGCCTGGCCGCGCTGGCGCCGCGCCTGCGGGTGTCCATCGTCGAGAGCGAGCCGCTCGGGGCCAGCCTTACCCGGGTCTCCGCGGTCGTGGAGAACCTCGGTTACCTGCCGACCTACGTGCTCGCGTCGGCGAAGGCGCTGGCGTGGAACGATGCTCCGCTGGCCACGCTCGTCGGCGGCGAGGGTGTCACCCTGGTCGGGGGCGACGCCTCGCAGCTCGTCGGCCACCTCGAAGGGTGGGGCGGCTTCCACAAGTCGGCGATCCCCTCCTTCGCGCGCACCGAGGGCGCCCCGGTGCGGCGGCGGCTGACCTGGGTGGTACGCGGTGCGGGCAGCGTGGAGATCCACGCCGGCGCGGCGAGGGTGGGTCGCGCCAGCGCGACCGTGCGCGTAGCCTGACCGGCCACCCACTGCGCCCGAAACCTCGCGGTGGTCATCGACCTCCCGGCCCGACTCGGGAGCGAGCGTCGGAAGCGAGCGTAGTCCGGGAGACCATCCCGAGCCCCTCGGCCGTGGGCAGCCAGAGCAGGAGAGCCGCCAGCGCTGCACCCATGTCCTCACCTGACGCGGCGGCGATCTCCTCGGCCACCACGACGACCGGGCGCGGGCTACCGCAGCTCGCCAGCGCCCGTCGCTGCCAGGGCGCGAGATCGGTCAGCACGAGCCGATAGGCGACGCGGCTGACGGCGAGCAGCGAGGCCCGCACCTCGGGCACGGCGGGGGCCTCGCCGCGATCGACCGCCGACAGGAAGCCCCGCACGTCGTGCCCCAGCTCGGCCACCCGCAGACAAGGCGCGGCCACGATGCAGAGCTCGTCCCGGAGGAGCGGCGCGAGGCCGGCGACGTCGACGCGCGCGCCCGCTTCGTCCGGGAGCCCCGGGGCCCGGAGCGCCTCGAGCACGAGCGGCCGACCGAGGAAGTCCTGCACGCGGAGCACGCGCTCGGCGACGTGATCCAGGGCCTCCTCGGTCAGCGGCAGTGGCATGAGATCGTGGGTGCTATACCCGGCCACGCCGGTCCAGCAGAGGTGATCCGAGATCCATGCGGGCTCGACCCACGCGGCGAGCGCGAGGAGCCGGGCGAGGTAGTCCATGTCGAGCGGATCGGCCGAGCCGATCGAGAGCGAGACGCCGTGCATGACGATCGGATGGGAGCGCGCCAGCGTCGAGAGCACGTGACGCGAAAACCCGTGATCATCCATGAAGTTCTCGCTGATGATCTCGAACCAGTCGACCCGCGCCGGATTCCGGAGCAGGTGGTGGAAGTGGCAGGGCCGGAGCCCCAGCCCGAAGCCGAGATGGGGCATGCCGAGGCGGGCGGGGCGCATCGTCGTCAGGTCGAGGGCGGGAAGGCCAGGCGCAGATCGTCGGCGGGGGGCGGCGCACCCGGCGGGGTCTCGCCGCGCGCCCGGAGGACCTCGCAATAGGCCCTCCAGGCGACGTCGTAGACGGGGTCGCCGTAGGCGAAGCGCATGGTACCGATCGGCCTGGGAGCCGTGTCCGGCCCGATGGCGTAGAGCGCCATCTCACCGCTCGACGGGTAGAGCTGCGAGGCCGAGATGGGGACGGCGCAGCCACCCAGGGCACTGCACCGGTTGTCGGTCGGCGAGCTGTAGAGCATCCCGCGACCGCCGCAGCTCGTCTGGGACTTGATCGTCGTGCCGCAGCTCGTCGCTCCTCCGCCCCCGCCCCCGCGGCAGCTCGCGCCGCCCTCCACCGATTGCACGAAGCCGCAGCCGCCCTGGGCCATGCAGGCGTTCGAGCCCTTGCAGGTATGGTAGGTGTTGATCGCGGGCATCTCGCCGGAGCCGGGGTGCTCGAGGTCGAGGCCCTGGCAGGCGTGGTAGAGGGTGCGCTCCCTGGGCTGCCCGATGCCCAGCACGAGGTCCGGGCCCGCGCCGAGCACGGCCCAGCAGATCGATACCCTGTCTCCGGAGCCGACCATCGACGCGTAGGGGAAGCCGACGTTCGGGTTCTTCCAGTAGTCGTCGAGCGCGCGGGTGACCCCGGCGATGGCGCCGGCGGCGACCTGGCTGAGCTGCCGCAGCACGCTGCCGTCGCCGTTCCTGGCCTTGAGCCGGTTCAGCGCCGCGGCGACGTCGGCCGCGCGGGGAATGTTGCCACGGGCCTCGTCGACGTCGCCGACGGTGAGGTCCCCGGCGGTCCATGGGGCCGCGCCGCGCGAGGCGTGCCACGCGTCCCAGGTCAGGAGCTCGGGGAGGACCTCCTTGATCTCGAGGAAGCGCGCGTGGTGGTGCTTGCGGTCATTCTCGTAGCGAGCGTCCGCGTCCGCGGAGGGCGAGAGCTGGCCGTCGTCGTCATAGCTCGGGTAGTCGAGCGTCAAGCCCTTCCGCGACGAGCGGTAGTCGGTTGCGACCTCGTTCGCCAGGGACGCGATCGCCTCTCCGTGGCCGAACAGCGCCGCGCGCAGCGGCGGGGTGATCGTCCTGCCCTCGCCCTGGTCGGTGATCGCGCTGATGATGTCGACGGCGGCGCCGAGCGCCTCCTCCGCGCCGATCGTCGGGAGCACCGCCGAGATGCCGGGGTACTCGGGCATGGGGTGCCCGCCCGTCGGCGTGTTGAACAGCTCGCGCTGGACGGAGCTCGGCGCATAGACGTGGCTCCAGAGCGTCGTCCCGTCGCGGTAACGGATGGTCATGTAGTGGACCATGCACTCGTACATGTATCCGATGGTCCCGAACATCGGGAGATCCGCCGCGGTCCTGTCGGCCGTCCAGCCGGCGAAGGGCACGGCGGGGAAGTACGCGTCGAGCTTGTCGGGATCGATGCGCTGCCTGGCCTGGTTCTCCGGCGCCTCGACCGCGAGGAAGAGCTCGAGCTGGGCGGCGTCGAGCGGCCCGAGCGCGACCTTGGCGGAGGTGTTGGTGGTCGTGTCGCGGAGATCGACGATGTGGGGGATGACGGTGTTGTCGGGGCCGAAGCACTTCCAGCCGTCCTCCTCGGTCTGGAGGATCGAGCTCGTGAAGGTCGGCGTGACGCCCATGCTCGTGGCGAGGTTGGCGGCGAGCTGGAGATGCAGCATCTCCTCGACGAAGATGCTGAAGAGGATGTTGAAGGCGCGCTCGTTGGCGCTGCGGGGCGAGTGCGTGGTCGCCGCCCCGGGCCACAGGCGTCCCTTGTAGAACGTCTGCTCGGAGGCGTTGATCGGGTGCATGCCCTGGATCGAGTACAGGGGCACCATGTAGAGGGGGATGGTGAACAGCTCGACGGTGACGGCGGCCTGCGCGATGGCGCGCAGGGCCGAGGCGTCGGTGGCGACGTTCACGGGGTCGCGAGCATGGACGGGATCGATGTGGATCGACGCGACGGTTCTCATGGTGCTTTCCCTGACGAGGTGGCGCTCCGCTACGCCGCCTTCTTCATGCGGCTCGCGGCGCGGAGCGCCGTCAGGAGCGTCGGGGCGTCCCAGCCGCCCTCGTGCCGGACGCCGTTGATGAAGAAGGTCGGCGTGCCGTGGACGCCGCTGCGCACGCCGGAGTGGAAGTTGGCCTCTACCTTGGCGAGGTGGGCGTGGGTCGCGAGCTCGCGGGCGAAGCGCGGGACGTCGAGCCCGAGCACCCCGGCGTAACCGAGCAGGTCCTCGGGCTCGAGCGCGCCCTGGTTCTCGTAGAGCGTGGCGTGCATCGGCCAGAACTCTCCCTGCGCCCCTGCGCCCTCCGCCGCCTCTGCGGCGGCAACCGCGTGCGGGTGCATTTCGGCGAGCGGGAAATGCCGGAAGACGAAGCGTGCCTCGGGACCCATCTGGCGGAGCACCTCCTCCACGACCGGGTGTGCGCGCCCGCAGTAGGGGCACTCGTAGTCGCCGTACTCGACCAGGGTGACGGGCGCGTCCGGGTTGCCGAAGACGTGATCGCTGGGACCGACCGGCGGCGTGAGCTTGTTCATGGCACATCTCTCTTGGGGGCGAGAACATGCGCTCTGTCCGGAGAACGACAAGCGCGGGCGTCAGGGAGTCACCCGGACCGCCGGCCCCGCGCCGAGGCCGATCAACCGCATCGAGGAGCCGCTGAAGACGAGATCGATACCGACGAGCAGGCCGAGCGCCCAGGCGGCGGTGCTCGGCCAACCCGCCCAGATCAGGATCCCGAGGACCCCCGAGAGGGCACCAGCGTCAGGGTGAGCGTGCCGGTCACCGGGAAGGCTGCCACGAGCAGGCCGGCGATCACGAAGAGCAGCGCGCTGACGATGGCCCAGCCGGAGCCGGCCCAGCGCCGGTTCGCGAGGGCGTGGAAGCCCTGGGACAGGCCGGCCAGCACCATCAGCCACCCGAGCACGATGGTCGTGACGAGGGAGGCGATGAGAGGCAGGAGGATCGACAGGGCGCCGAGCACGACGAAGGCGATGCCGAGGCCGGCACGCGCGATGCCGGCGGCAAGGAGCGCGTCATCGACGCGGAGTTCGAGGACACCGGGACCGAAGGCTGATGAAGCGCTCCACGAGTCACCAAGCCCTTCGAGCTCGGCACCCTCCGCTCGCCCGCACCGCCTTAGCGCCTGCTCGACGACGCGGCCGTCCGGCAGGTGTGCACGGGAGCGTGGCACCGCCCATGCTTCGATGGTCCCCTCCGCGACACCACGGAAGGACCAACGTTCCAGAGCCGGAACGGAGAGCGGAGCGCGGGCTGACGAGCGCCGCACGGCGCGGATCCCGCTGCCCCTGCCCGTTCGGGCAGAGAGGGGAGCATCATGGCTGCCAACCGGGCGGTTGTGTATCAAGGGCCTCGCAAGGTCGAGGTCCAGAGCAGGGACTATCCCAAGATGGCCGACCCGCGGGGCCGCAAGCTCGAGCACGCGGTCATCCTCAAGGTCGTGGCCACCAACATCTGCGGCAGCGATCTGCACATCTACCGTGGCCGCTTCCCGTTCCCCAAGGGGGAGCAGCTCGGCCACGAGATCACCGGCGAGGTGATCGAGCTGGGGAGCGACGTCGAGTACCTGAAGAAGGGCGACCTCGTGTCGGTGCCCTTCAACGTCGCGTGCGGCCGGTGCCGCAACTGCCGGGAGCGGCGCACCGACGTCTGCCTGAACACCAACCCCGCCGTGGCGTGCGGCGCCTACGGCTTCAACCTCGGCGGCTGGCAGGGCGGGCAGGCCGAGTACCACCTGGTGCCCTACGCGGACTTCCAGCTCCTCAAGTTCCCCGACAAGGACCGGGCGATGGCGAAGATCAAGGAGCTCGCCTTCCTCTCCGACATCCTCCCGACCGCCTACCACGGGTGCATGGAGGCGCATGTCACCACCGGTTCCACGGTGTACATCGGGGGCGCCGGTCCGGTCGGCCGCGCCGCCGCCGCCTCGTCGCGCCTCCTCGGCGCGTCGTGCATCATCGTCGGCGACCCCATCCCCGCGCGGCGCGCGCTGGTGAAGAAGGCCGGCTACGAGGTCGTGGACACGACCAAGGAGACGCCGCTCCCCGATCAGATCGAGGCCATCCTCGGCGAGCGCGAGGTGGACTGCGGCGTCGACTGCGTCGGCTTCGAGGCGCACGGCTACGGCCGCATGTCCGGCGAGGAGGACTCCGAGGCGGTGCTCAACGCGCTCTTCTCCGTCGTCCGCGCAGGCGGCGCGATGGGCGTGCCCGGCATCTATGGAGAGGGCGACCCCCACGCGAAGACGGACGAGGCCAAGCGCGGCAGGCTGCGCCTCGATCTCGGCAAGGCGTGGATCAAGTCGCCCTCGCTCACCGCCGGCCAGGCGCCCGTGATGCACTACAACCGGCAGCTGATGCAGGCCATCCTCTGGGGCCGCATGGAGTACCTCAACGAAGTCCTCAACCCCGCGGTCATCCGGATGGAGCAGGCCGTGGAGGCGTACCAGCTCTTCGACAAGGGGGAGCCGAAGAAGTACATCATCGATCCTCACGGAACCCTGGGCAAGGCCGCATAGGCCAGGCGCCCGCGGGCCCAGCACGACGCTGGCGCCGGCTGCAGCTCGCTCGAGGTCTGCCCCACCGGGAGGCTGCGCCAGCCACTGACCAGGACCCCTAAGTCACTTGGTCAGGTGGAACCCCTCCACCCACTCCCAGCCCAGCTTCCCCGCGCGCGTCGTCACGACCGCGCGATGCCCGCCGGCGACGTTGCCCCCCGACTCGAACGACACGGGGATCTCCTCGGTCGCGTGCCCCGGCCGCCAGGAGACGACCTCCACGTAGTAGCTGTAGTGAGGCTGCGCGCGCGAGAACCACCCGCGCTTGACCGTGGTCGGGTGATCGACGGCGGGTGACGTGTCGAGCGCCTGGTTCGCCCAGCACACCGCCCAGTAGGTGCCCGCCGGGAAGACGAAGAGGCCCCAGATTGCGAAGATCAGGATCAGCGCCAGGGAGGTCGATCGGCCGCGCAGCCGCCACCGAGCAGCGAGCGTGGCGAGGGTCCAGAGCGCAAGGCCACTCCCGACACCGACCAGGACGGGGCTGCCGGCGAGGGGCGGGCGGGCCTGCGTGAGCGCGACCACCGGCACGGACACCATCGTGAACAGCCCGGTCAAGCTCGCGATCACGAGGCCGATCACGGAGGGCCCGCGGGGTGCCGTCCCCGGCTGGAACAGCGGGAGCGCGCCCGCGGCTTGCGCGAGACCCTTGGCGATGGGCTCGAAGCGGTCGGCGTACGGAGGCGGTCCGACGAGCATCGCAGTGAGCCCCTCGAAATTGAGCTGTACGTGCGTCGCTCCGGCGGCGAGGAGGGCGCGCACGGCCTCGCGGAGCTCCGGTGAGGCCAGGGTGCGCTGGACGTCCTCTTCGGGGGAGTCCGTCACGATGTAGACGGCGCCGTCGAACGCGGCGTCTCCCGTCTTGACCTCGCGGTTCACGCCGAGGCGATGGGCCAGGCGGTCGGCGACGCTCTCGGGGCGGAAGACGATGCGCGGGCGGACGGCGACGTGAGCGCGGCCGCTCTCCCGGTAGGCGCCCCCGGGGGCGGCCTCGGCGGTCTCGTCGACGGGGGTGATGACGGTCAGGGAAGCCGGCGTGGACTTGTACGCGGGAGCGAACCTGGCCGTGAAGGTGCGGCCGTGGCGCTCGACGAGGAACGGGCTGCCCACGGGGAGGCCGAGCGCCCGGCCGAGGCGGTCGACCTCGGCCACGTTGGAGCGCTGCTGGGCACGGACGACGTAGACCATCAGGGCCACGAAGCCGGCGATGAAGAGCACGGCGAGGAGCACCACGACCATGCGCGGCACGATAGCAAGCGCGCGGTCGCGCCGTCTCAGCTCCGCGCGGTGCGCACCCGGTTGCCGTGGAAGCCGAAGGGCACCACGTGCGGGAGGGGCACCGCGGCCACCGGCGGCGCCGCGAGATCCATGGCCTATCGGCACCCGCCCGAAGCGCAGGGCGAGGCTAGGTGAGGCTCATGCCCTCACCACGACTGCAGCGTCCACGAGGTTCCACCACCGGCGCTCGAGGACGTACTGGGCGAAGCGCACCGTGGCCTGCACCTCCCGGGTCGCCTTCGGCACGAGGATCGACAGGCCGATCGACGCGGGCCACCGGTTCTGGCGCTTGTTCTCGGGCTCCTCGCCCTGGGTCTCCTCCTCGGGCTCGTCGAGGTGGTAGGGGCCGATGAGGTCGGCGTCCAGGGCGCGGAGGAGATGACCGCGGGGAGCGGGCGCGGGCATGGGAGGGTCATGGATACGCCTCCCGCTGCCACGAGGCACCAGCGTCGCGGATCGCGCGCACCACACCGCGCACGTCTCGACGCCTCTTCGCCGGCGCGATCGAGTAATCTCTCGACGCCAATCCAGGCCGATGTGAAAGGGATCCCTTGAATCAGCACGACTCGATCCAAGCTTCTGGGCCCGCGTCTCCCGCGGGGTGGACGGCGGTCCTTGCGCTGGCGCTCGGGTCGACGAGCTGCACGCTGGTCTTCGGGGACTTTCAGGTCAGCGGCACCGGCGGCGCGGGGGGCGCCTCCACGGGGATCTCGGCGAGCTCGTCCGCGGGCGCGGGCACGGGCGGCGCCCCCTCGGGGAGCACGGCCAGCAGCTCGTCCTCGTCGACCGCGGCGAGCACGTCCAGCAGCTCGTCCTCGGGCAGCTCGTCGAGCGCCGACGGCGCCGCCTGCACCGGCGGCGGCGACTGCACGAGCGGTGCTTGCGTCGACGGCGTCTGCTGCAACGTCGCTTGCGACACGACCTGTCAGGCGTGCACCCAGGCTCGGAAGGGCTCGGGGGTCGACGGCGTCTGCGGCAACGCCGCGGCGGGCACGACCTCGAACGGCCAGTGCTCAGACCTCGGCGCCGACGTGTGCCGGACGAACGGCCAGTGCGACGGCAACGGCGGGTGCCAGAACTACGCGTCCGGAACCACCTGCGAGCCGGCGATGTGCGCCGGCGGCCAGGCGACGGCCGTGCGGACGTGCGCCGGTCCGGGCGTGTGCCAAGCCTCGCCACAGACGAGCTGCGCCCCGTACCACTGCGACGGCACCGCCTGCGCCACGACCTGCGCGATGGACAGCGACTGCTCGACCGGCCGCTGTGACGTCTGCCCCAGCGTCGCCAAGCTGTGCATCGCGCCGCTCGGCGTGGGCGACTGCACGACCAGGAGCTGCGACTCGAGCGCCGCCGCGTGCAGCCCCGGCCGCACGGTGAGCATGGGCGGTCGCCCCACGGGGATCGCCTTCGACGGCACCAGCATGTGGGTGACGATGCAGAGCGCCAACTCCGTGGTGGAGCTGTCGCCCACCGGCACGACGATCGGCACGTTCACGGTGGGCAACCAGCCGAACGCGATCGCGTTCGACGGGACGAACATGTGGGTCGCCAACAGCGGCGACAACACCGTCACCGAGCTGTCGCCGACCGGCCACGTGATGGGGACCTTCACCGTGGGCACCTCCCCGATGGCGATCGCGTTCGACGGGACGAACATGTGGGTCATCAACTACGGCAGCAACACGGTCACCATCCTGTCGCCGTCGGGCATGGTCGTGAGCACGGTGACGGCGATCCCGAACCCGAGCGGGATGGCGTTCGACGGCTCCAGCATGTGGATCGCCAGCTCTTCGAGCAACAACGTCTACGAGGTGTCGACGGCGGGTTTGATCCTCGAGACGTTCGCCGAGAACAACGGCCTGCAAGCGCTCGCGCCGATGGCCTTCGACGGCACCAACATGTGGATCTGCAACGAGCAAGGCAACAGCGTGACCAAGATGTCGCCGGCCGGGGTGCTTCTGGAAAACGTCGGCTTCAGCTACTTCCCGACCGCGATCGCGTTCGACGGCACCAACATGTGGGTCGCCACCGGCAGCAACGCCAGCGGCATCAACGTGGTGTCGCCGGCCGGAAAGGTGCTGGCCAGCTACACCTCCGGCCCCCAGGCCGGCATCGCCTTCGACGGCCTGCACATGTGGCTCACGAGCGGCGGACTCAACACCGTCTCCGAGCTCTAGCCCCGAGCGGCCACGCTTTCCGAGGGCCCCAAGGCGAGAGCTCGATCGACACCGGCGACACCGGCGACACCAGCCGCTGCGTGGGGTCCCTATCGTCACCCGAATCGTTGCCCGAATCGTTGCCCGAATCGTTGCCTGATACGTGCCCTCCCACGAAAGCGCGGGTTGACGAGAGACCTCGCTCCCTGTATCACGGGCGCGAGCGCCGTCGTGCTCGCCCGGCCGTCAGGGGCCTGCATGAATCCAAGCCAGGGTGTCATCGTCGCGGACCGTTACCGGCTGGAGCGGCCCCTCGGCAAGGGCGGAATGGGCGAGGTCTGGGCCGCCTATCACGTGGGGCTGCGGATCCCGTGTGCCGTCAAGTTCATCCTGGCTCAGGCGGCGAGCAACCCGGCGATCCGCGCCCGCTTCGAGCGCGAGGCGGTGTCCGCGGCTCAGCTGCGGAGCCCCAACGTCGTCCAGATCCTCGATCACGGCATCTGGGAAGAGACGCCGTACATCGCGATGGAGATGCTCGAGGGCGAGGACCTCAACCATCGGCTCCAGCGCGTCCGCACGTTGCCGCCCGCCGACGTGTTCCGCATCGTCTCCCAGGTCTGCCGTGCGCTCACCCGCGCGCACGCCCTGGGCCTGGTCCATCGCGACCTCAAGCCGGCCAACATCTTCCTGGTCGAAGACGACGACCAGGAGATCGCCAAGGTGCTCGACTTCGGCATCGCCAAGATCACAGACGAGCTGACCGTCAGCAGCCAGACCAAGACCGGCGCCCTGCTGGGGACGCCCTACTACATGAGCCCGGAGCAGGCCCAGGGGTCCAGGGACGTCGACCATCGCTCGGACCTGTGGGCGATCGCAGTGCTGACCTACCAGTGCCTGGTCGGGGCCTTGCCCTTCGATGCGGATGCGCTCGGTGAGCTGTTCGTGCGCATCATGGTGCGCCCGCTGCCGATCCCATCCGAGGTCGCCGCGGGCCGGAACGGGCCCGTCCTGCCAAAGGGCTTCGACGCCTGGTGGCAGCGCGCCGCCTCGCGGGAACGAGAGGCTCGCTTCCAGACTCCGAAGGAGCTCGCCGACGCGCTCGCCGTGGCCCTCGGGATCACGGCGGTGCTCGGCGGGGTGTCGGCCGCGATGGCCCCCCCTGTCCCCGCAGCGTCGACCGACCAGGGAGATCACGATGGGGGCTCCACCGGCTCTACCCCCAAGCCCGAGGAGAAAGAGGGGAGCCCGGCGGCGATTACGCGGTGGGAGACGCTCGAGCCTTCGGCGCCGACGGGAACGGGCTCGCCGGGGGAGGCCGCTGCGCCGATGCCTGCAAGGTCGGCGAGCATCGCGCTGACGTCGGGAACGCCCTTGCTCGCGCTCGGCTCGGGTGGCGTGTCCCCCCCCATCCGGTCGCGGGCCGTATGGCTCGTGGTCGGCGGCCTCACCGCCGCCGCGCTGACTGCGGGCTCCCTGGTTGCCTGGCGGGCCCCGACGAAGGTCACGGAGGCTCCGGTCGCAACGGTCTCCGCCGAGGCGATCAGGAGCGCGGCGGCGCCCCTCCCTCCCTCACCCTCGGTCGCCAGGGTCGACGTGGCGCCGAGCCCGTCGGCGCCGAGCGCCGTCGCTTCCCCAGCCCTCCGGCCCCTGCTCCCGCCCGGTGTCTCCAAGCCGACGATCTCCCCGACGATCTCCTCGACGAAATCCCCGCCCGCGACCGTCGCTCCCCCCGCCTCCGCGAGCCACGCGGTCAACCCGAACGCGGCCGGGGACGGCCGCGACCTCGGCTTCTGACGTTCCGAGCAGGTATCTCGATCATGACCTTTCTTCGTCGTCATGGGGTCGCCGGCCTGGCGTTGGTCGCCGTTCTCGCGCCCACGCCCGCCTGGGCGCAGGTCTCCCCGTCCGACCGCGCCCTGGCCCGCAGCCTCGCCAACGAGGGCTACGACGCGCTCGACCACAAGAGCTACCTGGCCGCAGCCGAGCGCTTCGGTCGCGCCGATGCCCTCTTCCACGTGCCCTCCGTGGCGCTGGGCCTGGCGCGTGCGCAGGCGGGGCTCGGTCAGCTCGTCGTCGCCGAGGAGACGTACCGCCGCATCCTCCGGGAGGGCGTCCCCCAGGACGCCCCGCCGGCGCTCGTCAAGGCGGTCGGCGACGCGCGCGCGGATCTCGCCGCCTTGCTACCGCGGATCGCCGGCGTCACGATCACCTTCGCCGCGGCGACGGGGCCGGCTGGGCCCCCGGGCGCGACGGTGACGGTCGACGGCGTTCGCGTGGCGTCGGCGGCTCTCGGCGTGCGGTTCCCCATCGACCCGGGCAAGCACCTGATCCGCGCTGCCGCACCGGGGTGGCACCCCGTCGAGGCGACGCTCACCCTGGCCGAGGGCGCGAGCGAGGCCGTGACGCTCGAGCTCCTTCCCGAGACCACCCCGACACGCGCCGCCGTCCAACCGCCGGCCGTCCCTGCGCCGAATCCGCCGGCTCCGCCCGGTCCGGACAGCTCGAGCGGATCCCCGCGGCGGGCGATTGGCGTCGCGCTCATGGGCGCCGGCGCCGCCGGTGGCGTGACGGGCGCCATCCTCGCAGCCGTGGCGCACAGCAAATATGCCGCGCTGAACGTGCTCTGTCCCGCCCATGTCGACTGCTCACCCACCATCGACACGGCGCTCACCGCATACCATACCGTCAGCGCGGGCTCGACCGCATCGTTCCTCGTCGGGGGCGCCCTGCTGGGCACGGGGATCGCGATCTACGGGACCGCGCCTCGCGCCCCGATCACCCCCGTCGTCGGGGCCGGCTACCTGGGGTTGCGCGGCGTTTTTTGAGCATGCCGAGGACGCCGCGGAGGTTGAAGTCATCCTTGCGCACGTCCGACCGTCCCCCGGTTTTTCAAGCGGCCCCCCGGTTTTTGTAAGTCACTCTCGGCGTGGAGCGATCGCTCGTGCGGAATGTTCACTGAAAATTACCCAGGGCTCGTCGTCCCTCCGCAAGGGACACTCGCTCCTGCCGATTTGTAGCCCTTCCAGGCCGGCGACGAGCGTCCGCCGGCACAAAAGCGACTCTCCCTTGCGCAGGGACCGTCGTCCCTCCGCAAGGTTCGGTGCTCCCCGCACGAGGTCAGCGTGTCGCGCACAAAAGTCAGTCTCCCCTGCGCACGAAGCTGTCGCCTTTCCGCAAATCGGGGTGCAAAAAGCCGAGGGACGGCCCCCACGTGCGGAATAGCGACTGTTCCAGCCGCGGGGACCGATGTCCCTCGGTTTTTGTCAGTGCTTCCTGCGCAGCGACGACCGACGCAGCGGAAACAGGACCAACATCGCCGAAATGGGCGGCAATTCTCGCCTCGCCGTCGCGCGTCGGCGGCGCCGGCCTGGCGCTTCCGCGCGGCGAACGAGCCTCGGGGGCGTCCGCGGGCTCCGCGGGCGCACCGCCGTCGTTCCTGGCGGGCGCTGGCAAGACGCTTGCAGAGGCTCGAAGCGTCCCGCGCCGATCGACAATCCCGCTCGGTGATTTTAGGATGGGCGCATGGTGATCCGCCCAGCGGCAGTCGCGGTTCTCGTGCTCGCCGTGGGCTGCGCCCCGCGCTCGTCGTCGGCCCCCCGAGCGGTGGTGCCCGACGCCCCCGTCGCGAGGTACTCACCGCCATCGCCCCCCCAGGTCGAGGCGGCACCGAGGGCTGCGCTGACCGACGAGGTCGTGGCGACGTTCTCCCGGACGATCTCCTGTCCCGTCGACCGGATCGCGGTCCACCCCATCGAGCACTCTCCCCCGCCCGAGATCGCGAACGATCCAGGGCGCCTCGCCGTGTACCAGCAGTCCCGCGCGGGCAAGGCGTACTTCCTCCTCGATGGCTGCGGGGAGGGGATGGCCGTCGCGTGCGACCCGCGCGGCGGTTCGTCGTGTGGCCCCGATCTCGAGGATCTGCGCGCCGACTTCGCAGCGCATGCGGAGGCCCTCGCGGTCGCGCGGACCCTGCCCCCGGGCAAGCACGTCTGGGGATTCGACACCTCCCGCGACGTGCACGGCCTCCGGATCCTGCGGATGCAGCCCGGGAGCCCCGCGAGCGGGAGGCTCTTCGCAGGCGACGTCATCACGGCCGCCGCGGGCGCGCCCGTCGCGAGCTTGGCCCAGCTCTGGGCGGTCATTCGCGACCACCTTCACCGCCCTCTCACGCTCACCGTTCTCCGCGGCGGCGCGCCGACCACGGTCGCGTTCGTTCCCGGAGGCTGATCCGTCGAGCGTCGCATTTCGAAGGGTGGGTCGCGCCGGCGCCGCGGTGCGCGTAGCCTGACCGGCGATGACCGTCACCCGCACCGCCCCGACGTCAGGCTCGGCGCCGGTGATCCTCTCGGCGCGGGCGCTCGCCAAGGTCTACCGCATGGGCGACGTCGAGGTGCGCGCCCTCGACGAGGTGGACCTCGATCTCCACCGCGGCGAGCTCATCGTCCTGCTCGGCCCCTCGGGGAGCGGCAAGTCGACGCTGCTCAACATCCTCGGCGGCCTCGACGTGCCCACCTCGGGCACGCTCACCTTCCTCGGCAAGGATCTGAGCGGCGCCGACGCCCGCGGGCTGACCCGGTACCGGCGCGATCACGTCGGCTTCGTGTTCCAGTTCTATAACCTCATCCCTAGCCTCACCGCGCGGGAGAACGTGGCGCTGGTCACCGAGATCGCCGAGCGCCCCATGCGCCCGGAGGACGCGCTCGCCCTGGTGGGGCTCGACGCCAGGCTCGACCACTTCCCCGCCCAGATGTCGGGCGGCGAGCAGCAACGGGTGGCCATCGCCCGCGCCATCGCCAAGCGCCCGGACCTGCTGCTCTGCGACGAGCCCACCGGCGCGCTGGACGTGGAGACGGGCAAGCTGGTGCTGGGCGCGCTGGCGCAGATCAACACCGATCTCGGCACCACCGTCGCGGTGATCACCCACAACGCCGCCATCGGCGGCATGGCCGATCGGGTGGTGACCCTCGGGGGCGGGCGCATCACCAGCGTCCACGGCAACGCGCGGCGGCTGCGCCCCGAGGAGATGGTCTGGTGAGGCCCGGTGAATGATGGGCGCGCTCGAGAAGAAGCTGTTCCGTGATCTGTGGCTGCTGCGGGCGCAGGTCTCCGCCATCGTGGTGGTGGTCGCCGCGGGCGTGGCGATCTTCTTCGCGATGATGGGCGCCTACGACGCGCTGGTGCGGACGCAGTCCGACTACTACCGGCAGTACCGGCTCGGGGACGTGTTCGCGCGGGTGGTGCGCGCGCCGCTCTCGGCGGCCCGGGCGGCCGAGGGCATCGCCGGCGTGGCCGAGGTGCGCGCGCGGGTGGCGATCGACGTCGCCGCCGACGTGCCCGGCCTCGGCGAGCCGGCCATGCTGCACATCGTCTCGATGCCCGCGGCCGGCGCGCTCGACGGCGTGTTCCTCCGCAGCGGCGCGCCGCCCGAGCGCCCCGACGAGATCGTCCTCAACGAGGCCTTCGCCCTCGCGGATCACCTCGGGCCGGGCTCGACCGTCACCGCCACCCTCGCCGGGCGGCGGCACCTGTTGCGGGTGGTCGGCGTGGGCCTGTCGCCCGAGTTCGTCTTCCAGGGCGGGGCCACGCTCATCCCCGACGACCATCGCTTCGGGGTGGGGTGGATGGAGGAGAAGGCGCTGGCGGCTTCGGCGGGGATGGCGGGCGCGTTCAACGATCTCTCGCTCTCGCTCGCCCCCGGGACCGGTCAAGCGGACGTCCTCGCGAGCCTCGATTCCCTGCTCGCGCCCTGGGGGGCGTTCGGGGCCCAGGGCCGCCGCGACGGGCTGTTCTCGGACCGCATCCTCTCCGACAAGATCACGCAGCTCCGCGCCAGCGCCCAGCTCGTCCCGACGGTGTTCCTCGGCGTAGCGGCGTTCCTCCTCAACGTGGTGCTGGGGCGCCTGGTGGCCACCCAGCGCACCCAGATCGGGACGCTCAAGGCGTTCGGCCTCTCGGACTTCCGGGTGGGCCTCCACTACCTCGAGCTGGTGCTGGTGGTGGTGCTGGTGGGCACCGTCGTGGGGGCCGTCGGGGGCGCGTGGCTCGGCAGCGGGCTCATCGCGCTGTACCGGGGCTACTACCACTTCCCCGATCTCACCTTCCGGCCCGAGCCGGCCACGCTGTTCACGGCCGCGGGCATCGCCCTCCTGGCCTCGAGCCTGGGCGCGATGGGCGCCGTGCGCCGCGCCACCGCGTTGCCTCCGGCCGAGGCGATGCGGCCGGAGCCGCCGCCGGTGTTCCGCGCCGGCGTGCTCGACCGGCCGGGCGTGCGCCGGGTGCTGGGGACCTCGGCGCGGATGGCGCTGCGCAACCTCCTCCGGCGGCCCGGGCGCACCGCGCTCTCGGTGCTGGGGGTGGCGTTCGCCGCGGCGATCATGGTGCTCGTGGGCGCGATGAGCGACGCCCTGGGGTACCTGTGCGACGTCTACTTCAACGAGTCGCAGCGGTCGGACGCCACGGTGCTCTTCGCCGACGCGCGCCCGGTGCCGGCCGCCCGGGAGCTCGCCAGCATGCCCGGGGTGCTCCGCGCCGAGCCCTTCCGCGCCGTGGCGGTGACGCTTCACCACGGACCCCTGCGCTACCGCACCGCGATCACCGGGGTGGCCCGCGACGGGGAGCTGCACCCGATCGTCGACGCCGGGGGGCACGAGGTGGCCATCCCCGAGGAGGGCCTCGTCCTCAGCCGCATCCTCGCCGAGAAGCTCGCGGTGGGCACGGGCGATGCGCTCGAGGTCGAGCTCCTCGAGGGCCGCCACCGGACGCGCCCCGCGCAGGTGGTCGCGGTCGTCGACGACCTGATGGGCGTGGCCGCCACCATGGACCTCGACGCGCTCACCCGCCTCGCCGAGGGCTCGCCGCTGGCGTCGGGCGTCGAGCTGCGCACCGACGAGCGCCGGATCCCCGCGGTGCTCGCGGGCCTGCGCGCCACCGCGGAGGTGGCCTCGGTGAGCCTGCGCACCGTCGCCCAGAAGAGCTTCACCGATCAGATCGACCAGAGCCTCGGGGTCACCCAGCGCATCGAGGTCGTCTTCGCGTTCATCATCGCGTTCGCGGTGGTGTACAACAGCGCCCGCACCGCGCTCTCGGAGCGCTCGCGCGAGCTCGCCACCCTGCGGGTGCTCGGCTTCTCCAACGTGGAGGTGGCCGGCGTGCTCCTGGGGGAGCTCGCCGCCATCACCGCCGCCGCGATCCCGGTCGGGCTCGCCCTCGGCTACGGGATCGCCGCCGCCACCGTGCGCGCGGCGGCCACCGATCTGATGCGCATCCCCTTCATCATCCACGGGTCGACCTTCTCCGGGGCCGCCATCGTGGTCGCGCTCTCCGCCCTGGTGTCCGCGGTCATCGTCGGCCGCCAGGTGACGGAGCTCGATCTCGTCTCCGTGCTCAAGACCCGCGACTAGAGGCCCTCATGAACACCTGGATCAAGCGATCGCTGTGGATCGCCGCGAGCCTCGCCGCGGTGGGGGGCGTGGTCTACTCCTACGTCCCCAAGCCGGTGCGCGTCGAGACCGAGGTGGCCGGGCGCGGGCCGCTGGTGGTCCAGGTCGAGGCCGAGGGGCAGACGCGGGTGAAGCGCCGCTACACCGTCACGGCGCCGCTCGCCGGCGTGGTCTCGCGGCCCGAGCAGCGCCCCGGCGACGCGGTCAAGGCCGGCGACGCGCTGGTGACCCTCCACCCCATCGATCCGCCGCTGCTCGACGCCCGGGCGCGGGCCCAGGCCGACGCACAGATCAAGGTGGCCGCCGCCGCGCGGGCCCAGGCCGACGCGCAGGTGGACGTGGCGCGCACCTCGCTCGCGTTCGCGCAGACCTCCCTCGATCGCCAGAAGGCGCTGGCGCTGAGCGGCAGCTCGATGGCGGCCGATCTCGACGCCGCGGACCTCAAGGTGCGCACCGGCGAGGAGCAGCTCGCCGCGGCCCGCATGGGGGTGCAGGCGGCACGCTTCCAGGAGGAAGCCGCCCGCGCGCTGGTGCAGCGCCTCGATGCGACTCACGATGGGGCATCCGCCCAGACCCCCGGCGTCGCCCTGCGCTCCCCGGCCGACGGGCGGGTGCTGCGGGTGCTCCACCAGGACGGCGGCGTGGTCCAGGCCGGGACGGCGATCCTCGAGATCGGCGACCCGGCGGACCTCGAGATCGTGCTCGACCTGCTCTCCACCGACGCCGTCAACGTGCGCCCCGGGGCCGGGGTCACCGTCGAGCGCTGGGGCGGGCCCCGGCTCCTCGCGGCCGCGGTGCGCAACGTCGAGCCGGCGGGGTCCACCAAGGTCTCGGCGCTCGGCATCGAGGAGCAGCGCGTCAACGTCATCGCCGACTTCACCGAGCCCCCCGCGACGCGCGCTTCCCTGGGCGACGGCTACCGCGTCGAGGCCCGCGTGGTGGTGGCCGACCTGCATGACGTCCTCCGGGTGCCCCTCGCGGCGCTGTTCCGCAGCGGCGACGACTGGGCGGTGTTCACCGTCGCCGGCCCGAAGGCGGCGCTCGCGCGGGTGACCCTGGGGCAGCGCAGCGACCGCTGGGCGGAGGTGCTCAGCGGCCTCGCCGACGGCGCCCCGGTGGTGCTCCACCCCGGCGACCGGCTCCGCGACGGCGGCGCGGTGCAGGCGCGGGCGAGCGCGCCGACACGGGATCCGCAGAGCCCGGCCTCGCCGTAGGCCCGATCGCCTCTCCGCCGGTGGAACCGAGGGGGCAAGTCGGCTAAGACCCGGGGAGCCGAAGAGAGGTGCCCCCCGTGCCCCGAGCCCCGTTTGCCGCCCTGCTGCTCGCCCTGCCCCTCGTCGCCTGCACCTCGCGCGACGTCTCGATCGCTCCGGAGCCCGAAACGGTGGCGCCGCGGAGGGCCGACGCGCGCCCCGAGGCGGCGCAGCTCGGCGGCGCGGAGGTGAGCATCCCCCGGCCGAGCAGCGGCGTGCTCCCTCCCGGCGCGGCCGACCGGGTGCTGGCGGTGGGCGCCCCGCCGCTCGTCGTCCTCCTCGAGGCCGGTGCCGCCCCGCGCGGCGATCTCAGCTACGGGCTGAGCAAGGGCAGCTCGCAGCCGATGGCCATGGCCATGAACATGGCGGTGGGCGTCAAGGCCAAGGGGCAGAGCATGCCCTCGATGCCGATGCCGCGGATGACCATGACCTTCGACACGCTCACCGCCGACAAGAGCGGCGCCGGCGAGTTCCGGATCGAGTCCCGCCTCACGGGCACCGCGGTCGAGCCCAGCGGCGGCCAGCAGGAGCAGATGGCGCGCGCCCTGCGCCCCCAGATCGACGCGATGAAGGGCCTCGCCATGAACTACTGGGTCGACCCCAAGGGCCACGTCCACGACGTCAAGCTGGACATGCCCGCGAGCGTCCCGC
>Ga0302279_10003673_pt1 | contig 18833 bp, 17 predicted proteins | sample III_Bog_N3_3_FD_194541 | JGI IMG/M metagenome (GOLD analysis project Ga0302279, IMG submission 194541) | Peat permafrost microbial communities from Stordalen Mire near Abisko, Sweden - III_Bog_N3_3 | ecosystem: Environmental > Terrestrial > Soil > Wetlands > Peat | place: Sweden: Abisko...
TGTGCGAAGCGCTGCTGTCGGGCCGCGGCGAGGCCTCCGGCACCGCGATGGCGCGCGAGGTTCTCGACCGCTATCGCCACCTCGACGACGCCGAACGGCTCGCCTTTTTCCACGCGCTGACCCGCGACTTCGGCCCGGACCGGGAAAAGCTGGCCGAAGCGATCGAGAGCTGGCGGGCGCAGCCGAGCGACGAGGACGCCAGCGACCTGCATTTTTCCTCCGAGCCGCGGCGGCAGGAACTGATCCGCCGGCTCAACCGCGCGCCGGGCGGCACCAGCGATCTGGTGTCGATGCGGGCTGATCTGCTTTCTCTCATGAACGGTCACAGGGACCTCGCCGCGCTCGACCGCGACGTCGTCCACCTGCTGTCTTCCTGGTTCAACAGGGGGTTTCTGGTGCTGCGCAAGATAGACTGGTCGACGCCGGCGAACATCCTGGAACAGATCATCCGCTACGAAGCGGTGCACGAGATCCGCGACTGGGACGACCTGCGCCGCCGCATCGATCCGGTCGACCGGCGCTGCTACGCCTTCTTCCATCCCGCGCTGGTCGACGAGCCCCTGATCTTCGTCGAGGTGGCGCTGACCGAGCAGATCCCTGCCGCGATCGCGCCGTTGCTGGCCGAGGACCGGCAGCTGGTGGCGCCCGAGCGCGCCCGCACCGCGGTGTTCTATTCGATCTCCAACACCCAGCGCGGCCTCGGGGGCATCTCCTTCGGCAGCTTCCTGATCAAGCAGGTGGTCGAGGAATTGCGCCGCGAACTGCCGAAGCTGGAGAATTTCGTCACCCTGTCGCCGGTGCCGGGTTTTGCGCAGTGGCTGAAGCAGGCGAGCGACGTTCCGGTTACCGATGAGGATCGGGCTCTTCTGGAAAATCTGGAGAAGCCCGACTGGTTCGAAAACGCGGAACTGGCGGAGAAACTGCGCGCGGTGCTCGAACCGCTGGCGGCGCATTACTTCCTGAAGGCCCGCACGCCGAAGGGCCGGCTGATCGATTCGGTGGCCCGCTTCCATCTCGGCAATGGCGCGCGGCTGGAGCGGATCAACTGGTTCGGCGACCTCTCGCCAAAGGGCCTGCGCGAGTCCGCAGGCATCATGGTCAACTACCTCTACCGCCTCGACGACATCGAGAAGAACCACGAGGCCTACGCCAACCAGGGCGAGATCGCCGCATCGAGCGCGGTGAAGCGGCTCTTGAAGAGCGAAGGCCGCAGGCTGCTGGACATGCGGCTGTCGTAAACGTTTTACAAAAAACGCTTCTTTTTTCCGTCATGCCCGGGCTTGTCCCGGGCATCCACGTCTTGGCGGCATCGACGAAAGAAGACGTGGATGGCCGGGACAAGCCCGGCCATGACGAGCTAAGACGCACTACCCCGCCAGCGCCTTCATCTCCGCGTAGAGATCCGACTTTCCTTCAAAACCGATACCCGGCAGGTCCGGCATGGTGATGTGGCCGCTCTCGACGCGGACGCCGTCCGGGAAGCCGCCATAGGGCTGGAACAGGTCGGGATAGCTCTCGTTGCCGCCAAGGCCGAGGCCGGCGGCGATGTTCAGCGACATCTGGTGGCCGCCATGCGGGATGCAGCGGCTCGGCGACCAGCCCTGGACCTTCAGCACTTCCAGCGTGCGCTGGTACTCGCACAGCCCGTAGGACAGCGCGCAGTCGAACTGCAGCCAGTCGCGGTCGGACCGCATCCCGCCATAGCGCAAGAGGTTGCGCGCGTCCTGATGGCTGAACAGGTTCTCGCCGGTCGCCATCGGCCCCGGATAGAATTCCGCCAGCGCCGCCTGCAACTGGTAATCGAGGGGATCGCCGGCCTCCTCGTACCAGAACAAGGGATAGTCGCGCAGCATCTTTGCATACGCGATGGCGGTTTCCAGATCGAAGCGGCCGTTGGCGTCGACGGCGAGCCGCGCCTCGTTGCCGATCTCCTCGAGCACCGCCTCGATGCGCATGCGGTCTTCCGCGATCGGCGCGCCACCGATCTTCATCTTGACGACGTTGTAGCCGCGGTCGAGATAGCCGCGCATCTCGCCGCGCAGCATCGACAGCCCCTTGCCGGGATAATAATAGCCGCCGGCCGCATAGACGAACACGCGCGGATTGGCCTTGAGCCCGTGCCGTTCGGCGAGCAGGCAGAACAGCGGCTTGCGCGCGATCTTGGCCACCGCGTCCCACACCGCCATGTCGATGGTGCCGACCGCGACCGAACGCTCGCCATGGCCGCCGGGCTTCTCGTTCGACATCAGCGTCGCCCAGACCTTGTCCGGATCGAGATTGTCGCCGGCTTCATCGAGCAGCGTCTTGGGATTGGCTTCGAGCAGGCGCGGCGCAAAGCGCTCGCGGATCAGGCCGCCCTGCCCGTAACGGCCGTTGGAATTGAAGCCGTAGCCGACCACCGGCCTGCCGTCGCGCACCACGTCGGTGACGACGGCCACCAGACTCGTCGTCATCTTGGTGAAATCGATGTAGGCGTTGCGGATCGGCGAAGAGATCGGTTTTGTCACTTCGCGGACGTCGACGATACGGACGGACATGATGTTGCCTCTCTATTCTTCGTCATGCCCGGGCTTGACCCGGGCATCCACGTCTTTCCTGCTGCCACAGAGTTAAGACGTGGATGCCCGGCACAAGGCCGGGCATGACGATTTTTCTATTGGCTACGTTGCCGCGACAGTCTTACGACGCCGCCTTATCTCTAAAATACGGTTCCACCGGGCCGTGCACCTTGATGGTGAGCGGGTTGCCGTAGCGGTCCTTGGCGTTGCCGGCGGTGACGCGCACCCAGCCCTCGCTGACGCAATATTCCTCGACGTTGGTCTTCTCCACGCCCTTGAAGCGGATGCCGACGTCGCGCGCCAGCACCGCTTCATTGTAGTAAGGGCTCTTCGGGTCGCTCGACAGGCGGTCGGGCAGTTGATCGGGCGTTTGATCAGTCATTTGCTCACTCTTGGCGTCATTCTTTTCGTTCACAGCAGGGCCTCGATTTCTTTCTTCAGTGCTCGCGGGGTCGTGCTCGGCGCATGCCGCGCCACCACCTTGCCCGAACGATCGACCAGGAATTTGGTAAAATTCCACTTGATCGACGCGCCGAGCAGCCCGGATTTCTCGCTCCTCAGATATTGGTATAGCGGATGCGCTTTGGCGCCATTGACATCGATCTTGGCGAACAAGGGAAAGCTGATCGCATAGTTGCTGGTGCAGAACTGCTCGATCTGCCTGGCGTCGCCGGGTTCCTGGCTTCCGAACTGGTTGCAGGGAAACCCGAGCACCGAAAAGCCGCGCGGGCCGAACTCCTTCTGCAGCGCCTCGAGGCCCTTGTATTGCGGGGTGAACCCGCAGGCGCTCGCGGTGTTGACGATCAGCAGCACCTGGCCGTCGAATCGCCGCAGCGGAACCTCGTCGCCGGCCAGCGACGTTGCCGTAAAGTCGTAGATGCCAGCCATCGTGCTTCCTTCAGCGCTCGGCAATTTCTTCACCTGACCGGATCGATCGGCGACGGCGGCGTTCCGCCGGCCTCGATCGCCTCGCCGGCGAACAGGCAGAGGTCCTCGCGGTAGCGGCCGGAGACGACCTGGACGCCGACGGGAACCCGGCCCACCAGCCCCGTGGAGACGGTTAGCCCAGGCAGCCCCATGAAGGGAATGGCAATCTGCGTGAGCTGCGCCTGCCATACCCGGGCAAACGAAGCCTCGTCGCGCAGGTCGAGCCCGTCGGGGAACGGCAATTCGCCCGATACCGGCATCAACAGCACCGAATAGGTCTCGAAGAACAAAAGCCATTCGCGCGTCAGGGTCGCCCGCCGCGTCAGCGCCCTGGAAAAAGCCGTCACATCGAACGGAAAGACTTTTGCCCTGTTACCGCGCAGGCAGGCCAATGCGCCGGGATCGCCTTCGCGCTCGGCGGCGGCGAGCTGGGCTTCATAGCCATCTCCGAGCCACAACTTGGTCTGCAGGTCGGCGGCTTCCCGCAGCGGCGGCGGCTCGACTTCCTCGACCGTCCAGCCGGCGCGCTCCAGGCGCTTGCCCGCATCCGCGACCGCCGCTTTCACTTCCGCCGATGCCTGAAGACCATCCGGCTGCAGGCACAGCGCCGCGCGCTTCGGCATGACCGGCCCTTCGAGCGGCGCCGGCACCCACCAGGGGTCGCGCGCGTCCTTGCCGGACATCGCCGCCAGCGCAACCCTGAGGTCGCCGATGGTGCGCGCCAGCGGTCCCGAAACCGCCGATATCTGCGGCCCTATCGGGCGCTCGGGCAGCGAGGCATTGAACGCCGCGATGCGTCCCACCGTCGGCCGCAGGCCGTGCACGCCGCAGGCATAGGCCGGATAGCGGATCGATCCGGCGATGTCGGTGCCGTGGCCGATATGCCCGATGCCGGCGGCGACCGCCGCCCCTGCCCCGCCGGACGAGCCGCCGGGGGTAATGCCGGGGTCGCGCGGATTCTTGGTGTCGCCGTGGACCAGATTGGTGGTGAACCAGCGGTAGGAAAACGCCGGGCAGTTGGTGCGGCCCAGGATCACCGCACCCGCCTTGCGCAGATTGTCCACCACCGGGCTATTGGCCGTGGCGATGACCTCGCGCTGCTGCTTGAGGCCGTTGGTGGTGGCGAACCCCGCCTGGTCGATATTGGCCTTGACGGTGACCGGCACGCCCGAAAGCGCGCCCAAGTCCTCGTTGCGCCCGATCGCGGCATCGATCGCCGCGGCCTGCGCCAGCACGTCCTCGGGGCGGTGATCGACCACGGCATTGATGACGGGATTGACCGCGTCGAGCCGGGCCAGCGCGGCCAAGGCCGCCTCTTTCGCCGAAACCTGTTTCGACCGGATCAGGGCAGCGAGTTCGGTGGCCGGCAAACGCCAGAGGTCTTGCATGGAAAACTCCGTATCAACGCCCGCCTTGTAGCGCCGGGCACGGTCGAGCGCCATCCGGAAACGGCGGCGGCCGCGCCGCCAAAACAGCGCCCCGCTTCGATTCAATCGAAACGGAAAAGGCTCCAGGCTCAGCGCCACCGGGCGAGATAATAGGCGAGATCGGCGATCTGGTCCGCCGTCACCGGCTGCAGCGCCTCGGCCATGGTGCCGTCGTAGCCGTGCCGGCTGTTGTCCTTGTATTGGCGCAGGGTGCTGGCGAGGTAGTCCTCGCGCTGGTTGGCGATGCGCGGGACGTTCTCTTTGCCGGAGAAGTCGGTGTTGTGGCATGCGTTACAATGAAACTGCTGCGCCAGCGTCTGGCCTCGCCCCATCCGAACCGGGTCGCCGGCGTCGGCCGGCGGAACGGGCTTCGGCAATGTTGCGATGAAATCGGAGAAGGCGCGCAGGTCGTCGTCGGTGAACGCCTTCGCCATCTCGTTCATCGGCTCGAACAGCCTGAGCTTTTCACGGAACATGAACAGCTGGATCAACGCATAGGCCGGCTGCTGGCCGCCAAGCGAGGGCGTGTTTTCGGTCTCGGACTGGCCGTGTTCACCATGACAGCCGAAGCAGGTCACGGCGCGCTGTTCGATCGTCTCCGCGTGCGCCGCCGATGCGATCAGGGCGAACGCCAACGCCGCTACTGTTCTTCTCATCGGCCGATCCTGATGTGGACGATCCGTTCCCTTCGTCATGGCCGGGCTTGTCCCGGCCATCCACGTCTTTCCTGTTGCGATGCTGTCAAGACGTGGATGCCCGGCACAAGGCCGGGCATGACGCTGTTGGCTGCAGTCGCCTCGAACTTCGACGACGAGGATCTACTGCGAGGCCATCTTCGGCTTGCCGTAGGTGATGCGGTAGACCGCGCCGTTCCAGTCGTCGGAGACCAGCAGCGAACCGTCCTTCATTTGCATGACGTCGACCGGGCGGCCGACATAGTTGTTGTTTTCCAGGAAGCCGGTGATGAACGGCTCGATCGACTTCACGGTGCCGTCCTTGTTCAGCTTGACGATCGCGACGTCGCCGCCGGCCTTCTTGGACTTGTTCCACGAGCCGTGCCGCGCCACGATGATGGCGTTCTTGTAGCTCTTCGGGAACATGCTGCCGGTGTAGAACCGCATGCCGAGCGCGGCGACGTGCGGACCCATCAGGCCGACCGGCGCGGTGTAGTCGCTGCAGGAATGGCCCCAGCCGAATTCGGGATCCGGAATATTGCCCTGGTAGCAGTAGGGCACGCCGAAATCCTCGCCGAGCTTGCTGACGCGGTTGAGCTTGTCCTGCGGCACGTCTTCCGACATCCAGTCGCGGCCGTTGTCGGTGAAGTAGAGCTGCTTGTTTTCCGGATTCCAGTCGAAGCCGACGGAATTGCGGACGCCGAGCGCCACCACTTCGGCGCCCGACCCGTCGAGATTGATCCGCCTGATCTGGCCATGCGCGTCGTCATGCAGCACGTTGTTGCCGGGCTGTCCGACCGGAATATAGAGCTTGTTGTCCGGCCCGATGGCGATGAACTTCCAGCCATGGGCCTCGTCCTTGGGCAGGTTGTCGTAGATCACCGTCGGCTTCGGTGGATTGTCGAGAACGTCTTCCACCTTGTCGATCTTGGAAATCTTGGAGAGTTCGGCGATGTAGAGCGTGCCGTCCTTGAAGGCGACGCCGTTCGGCCGGTACAGCCCCGACGCCAGCACCTTGACCGTCCGCTTGCCGTCCTTGTTGACGATGGCATAGACCTTGTCGACGAGGCGGCTGCCGACGAACACGGTACCCTTGTCGCCCAGCGCCAGCGAGCGGGCGTTGGCCATGCCGGCCGCGTACACCTCGATGTTGAAGCCGGACGGCACCTTGAGCTTGGCCAGCGGAATCTTGTCCGGCGCGGTCGGAAGCGGTGGCGCCACGACCGGCGCGAGCTTGGCGGCGGCTTCGCCTTCGGGCCGCCCGATCAGCGGCGAACCCGGCGGTAGCGGCGTGGCGGCCGCCGGCGCGGCGGCGGGCGGATTGGCCGGCTGCTGCGCGGCAGCGGCACAGGCGAACGCGCCGATAAAGACGCCGGCAAGCAGCAGGCTGCGCGGCGACGAACAGATCATCATGGTATTCTCCCCTTTGGCGAAAGCCGTTATCTTCGCGCGGGCAGCACGCTGCCGGCGCCGGTGGCTTTCTGGGGCGCACTCTCCGATATTTCTCAGCCGATACGCAACCGGAAAACATCGGACGGCGTTCGCCCGGCGTCAGTGCTTGGTGACAGGGATATCGGAGAAGTCGAGCAGCGCCTCGGTAAAGGGAAATTCCAGCACGATCTCGCCGGAATCGTCAGTCACTTCGAGGACCGCGTTCAGCAGGCCGCCATCGGCGCCTTCGGTCTTCAGCAACTCCCGGATCATGGCGCGGGCAATTTCCCAGGCGCGGTCGGCATTGCGCAGCTCTTCGCCTTCGGGGTCCGCAATCAATTCATCCCCAATCCGCGTGTTGAAGAAATACCGTGGCATGAACCAAATCCGCTTCGTTGGAGGGCTCCCGGAAGGGAACCGGCTGTTCTCACAAGTTCTTTATCCGAAAAACCCGCCCCTGACGCCGAGCCGGGGTCGGCGTCCGTGTTGACGCCGCGACTATGAACCCGTTGATCCGCCTTTGGTTTGACAACGCGGCGCACAATAGCGTGACTTTCTTTTGCGTCGCAGCATGAAAACCTAGGGTTTCATGGCAGAAAATTTCGCTGGCGAAGTTTTCATTCCGCATTACCTTATCGGTGAGGGCGGATTTCGTCCGGTCGAGCAAGGAGAGCCAAAATGGCCTGGAAAACCCCGAAGATCGTCGAAGTGCCGGTTGGCATGGAAATCAACATGTATGCGTGCGCCGCCCGCAAGTAAGCGGCTTTCGAAAGCTTCGCATAGGTAAGGTGGACCACGGGCGGGCGCGTCTCCCGAGCAGGGAACGTTGCCTTTGCCCGGGTCCACCTTCGAAGCTTTCGCGTATCACCCTTTGCGTATCCAGCGCTTGCGCAATCCAGCCTTTGCGTTTCGAGCGTTGGAATCTCCAGGAGACGGATCATGCTTCACGTCGTCGTCCTGGGCGCCGCCGCAGGTGGCGGCGTTCCGCAATGGAATTGCGGATGCGCGGTTTGCCTGAAGGCGCGAACCAATCCCGGCCTCCAGAGCACGCAGGCGTCGATCGCGATCAGCGGCGACGGCGAGCACTGGTTCCTGATCAATGCCTCGCCCGATCTGCGCCAGCAACTCACCGCGACGCCGCAGCTTCACCCCCGGGCCGGCGAACTTCGCCACAGTCCGGTTTCCGGGGTGATCCTGACCAACGGCGAGATCGACGCGGTCGCCGGACTATTGTCGATGCGCGAAGGGTGGCCCTTCACGATCTATGCCCACCAGAAGGTGCTCGCGATCCTGGCGGACAACAGCATCTTCAACGTGCTGAGCGAGAAGAACGTGCGGCGCCAGGCCATCGAAGTGGACCGCACCTTCGAGCCGGCGCTGCCCGATGGCGCGCCTTCCGGCATCGAGATCGTGCCGTTCGAGGTGCCCGGCAAGAGCGCCTGGTATCTGGAAGGCGAGGCTCACCCCGCCATACGCAATGGGGCCGGCGATACGCTCGGGCTTCAGATCAGCGACAAGGCGACCGGCAGGTATTTCTACTTTCTCGCCGCCTGCGCCGAAGTCACCGACGATCTCAGGTCACGCCTCACCGGCGCTCCCCTGGTGTTCTTCGATGGTACAGTGTGGCGCGACGACGAGTTGATCACCGCCGGGCTCGGCAGCAAGACCGGCCAGAGCATGGGACATATCGCGATGTCGGGCGATAATGGGGCGATCGGAAGCCTTTCCGGCCTCGATATCGGCCGCAAGATATTTCTGCATATCAACAATTCCAATCCGGCGCTGCTGCACGACTCCGCGGAGCGCAAGGTGGCCGAGCGCGCGGGCTGGCAAATTCCCGCCGATGGAACGGAGATCACGCTTTGAACGTCATGACCCCGAATGCCCTGCCCCCCGACGGGATGACCGGCGTTTCGCGCGGCGCCAGCGCGCCGCTGCACAGCGCCGAGGAACTGGAAGCCGCACTGCGCCACATCGGCGCGGTGCGCTATCACAATCTGCACCCGTTTCACCGGCTGCTGCACGGCGGCAAGCTGAACAAGGGACAGGTGCAGGCCTGGGCCCTCAACCGCTATTATTACCAGAGCACGATCCCGATCAAGGACGCGGTGGTGATCTCGCGCTTCCGCGACCGCGCGACCCGGCTGGAATGGCGCCACCGCATCGAGGATCATGACGGCGACATCGGCACCGAAGGCGGCATCGAGCGCTGGCTCAAGCTGACCGAAGGTCTCGGGCTCGACAGCGCCTATGTGGAATCCACCGAGGGCATCCTGCCGGCGACGCGCTTCGCGGTGGAAGCCTATGTGCATTTCGTCCGTGACCGCAGCCCGCTCGAGGCCATCGCCTCCTCGCTGACGGAACTGTTCGCGCCGAACCTGCACGAGGAGCGCATCGCCGGGATGCTGGCGCATTACGACTTCGTCAATCCCGACATCATGAGCTATTTCAGCCGCCGCCTGACCCAGGCGCCGCGCGATGCCGGCTTCGCGCTCGACTACGTCAAGGTCCACGCCCGCACGCCCGGGGAACGCGAGGCGGTCTGCAACGCGCTGCTTTTCAAGACCAATGTGCTATGGGTTCAGCTCGACGCGCTGTATCATGCCTATGTCAACGGTCACATTCCGCCGGGCGCCTTCGTGCCCCAGGAATCGTGAGGCAATCGTAGGGATAGATCAAGAGGCGAAGCGATGACGGGCCGCGGCCGCAACATCAGTGTCAGCGAGGCGAGCCGCCCGGTGCTGCCGCGGCATGCCCGGCTGAAATTCGACGAGACCCGGCAGGTCTGGGTCATTCTGGCGCCGGAGCGGGTGCTGGCGCCGGACGAGATCGCGGTCGAAGTGCTGCAGCTGTGCGACGGCGTCCGCAGTGTCGAGGCGATGATCGACCAGCTCGCCGCCAAATACGCCGCCGACCGCGGCGCGATTTCGGCCGACGTGATCGCCATGCTGCAGGATCTCGCCGACAAGGGATTCCTCACCGAAGCGCGCGAGAAGACGTCATGAGCCCGACGCTGACCGATGCCCATGTCGCGGCCAGCGATCCCGCCGACGGACTCGCGGTGCTGGAGAGTCGCGGCTCGGTCGCGGAGACGTTCGGAATACCGCTGGCGGTGCTCGCCGAACTGACGCATCGCTGTCCGCTGCAATGCCCCTATTGCTCCAACCCTGTCGAGCTCGACCGCGGCGGCAGCGAGCTCACGACCGAGGAATGGAAGAAGGTCCTTTCTGAGTTGGCCGAAATCGGCGTGCTGCAAATCCATTTCTCCGGCGGCGAGCCGACCGCGCGCAAGGACCTGGTCGAACTGGTCCGGCACGCCAGCGATGTCGGGCTGTACTCCAATCTCATTACCTCCGCCGTGCTGGTGACCCGCGAAAAACTCGCGGCACTCGCGGAAGCCGGACTGTGCCATGTGCAGATCAGCTTCCAGGGCAACGAGCCTGTCGTCGCCGACCGCGTCGCCGGCTTCAAGGGGGCGCACGCCAAGAAGATCGAAGTGGCAAAATGGACGCGCGAGCTGGACCTGCCGCTGACGGTGAACGCCGTGATGCACCGGCAGAACCTGTTCCAGCTGCCCGACATCATCCAGATGGCGGTCGATCTCGATGCCGACCGGCTGGAAGTGGCCAATGTACAGTATTACGGCTGGGCGCTGAAGAACCGCGCGGCGCTGATGCCGACGCTGGCGCAGATCGAGGAGACCAGCCGCATCGTCGAGGACGCGCAGTTGCGGCTGAAGGGCGTGCTGGCCATCGACTATGTGGTGCCGGATTATTACGCGCTGCGGCCGAAGAAATGCATGGGCGGCTGGGGCCGGCAGTTCTTCAACATCTCGCCGGCCGGCAAGATCCTGCCCTGTCATGCCGCCGAAAGCATCACCGGGCTCGAGTTCCTGTCGGTGCGCTCCAATCATTCGATCGCCTGGATCTGGCGCAATTCCGAGGCCTTCAACCGCTATCGCGGCACCGGCTGGATGAAGGAGCCGTGCAAGAGCTGCGAGTTCAGGGAAATCGATTTCGGCGGCTGCCGCTGCCAGGCCTTCGCGCTGACCGGCGATGCCGGCAATACCGATCCGGCCTGCACGCTGTCGCCGATGCACGAGCGGATCTTCAAACTGGCGGAACAGGAAGCCGCCGGCGAGCACAACCGTTTCCTCTATCGCAATTTTGCCGGCGGTACGCTGGAGACGGGCGAAGACCATGGCGCCTGACGCCGACGCCGGAAATGCCTCCGCCCATCGCTCCGATCCGTTCGCGCCGCTGACCTCGCAATTGCTGCCGGTCGGCCAGGGCCACGAGATCTACGTCGAGAGCGTCGGCCGCGCCGACGGCATCCCCGCGATCTATCTGCATGGCGGACCCGGCAGCGGCTGCCAACCCGACCACCGGCGGCTGTTCGATCCCGAACGCTTCCATGCCATGCTGTTCGATCAGCGCGGCGCCGGCCGCAGCCGCCCCAAGGGCCGCCGCGAAGACAACACGCTGCCGCATCTGATCGCGGACATGGAGACGATCCGCGAAAAGTTCGGCATTTCACGCTGGATGGTGGTCGGCGGCTCCTGGGGCGCGACGCTGGCGCTGGCCTATGCGCAGGCGCATCCGTCCCGGGTCTCGGGTATCGTGTTGCGCGCGACCTTCCTCGGCACAAGGCAGGAGCTGGAAGGCGCCTTTCTCAAGGTGATGCCGCACTTTTATCCGGACCTCAGCGCGGATTTTCACGACCTGTTGCCGCCGCACGAGCGCGCGCAACCGCTTCCTGCCTACTACCGCCGCATTCTCGATCCCGATCCCCTGGTGCATGGTCCGGCCGCGCGCGCCTGGCATGACACCGAGCAAATCCTTTCCCAGCAAGCGCCGGGACGGGTCCGGCTCGATCCCGCTTCGCTGAGCGGCTCGCGTGCGCTCCCCGCCACGCCGTTCATGGAAGCGTATTATTTTCACAACGACTGCTTCATGAAACCGGGGCAGCTTCTGGCCGACGCGGGAAAGCTCGCTGGCATTCCCGGCCTCATCGTGCAGGGCCGCTACGATCTGCTGTGTCCGCCGGCCACCTCGCATGCGCTGCAGGCGATGTGGCCCGGCTCGGAAGTTCGCATGGTCGAGGGCGCCGGCCATTCGCTGTACGATCCCGGCGTCCGCGACGCGGTGATGAAGGCGATCGCGGACCTGGCGTCCCGGATCGTGCGCTAACCCATAAGGACTGCCTGAAATGCCGATCGCCGGAAAAGGAATGCTGCTGACCTCGATGGACATCGACGCGTCCGACGAAGTCGACTTCAACCGCTGGTACGACCGCGAGCATCTGAGAGAACGCGTCGCGATCGAGGGCTTCCTCGAAGCCAGGCGCTACATCGCCCACCAGGGCAGCCCGAAATATCTTTGCCTGTATTCGACCCGGACCTTTGAGGTGCTCGACAGCCCGACCTACCGCACCGCACTGGTGAATCCGACCGAGTGGTCGAAGAAAAATCTCGCGCGGTTCAGGAACATGATCCGCACCATCGCGCGCGTCACCATCAGCCGCGGCGACGGACGCGGCGCGGCACTCGGCATCATCCGCCTTCGTCCCTCGGCCGGCAGCGAACACCGGCTGCGCTCGGCACTCGGCGAGAAGCTCGATCCCGACGCGCTCGACGGCGTCATCTCGATGCACCTGATCGAGAGCGATCCCGCGCTGTCGAGGCCGCTCGCCGACGATCCCCCGGTTTCCGATCCCGGCGCCGGCGACTGGTTCGTCCTGATCGATGACACGAACGTGAACGCGGTTTCCGAGGCGATCGCGGCGCGCTTCACCGCACCAAATGCATTCGATGGCGGAATAAAGATATCGGCCGGCAGTTATAGCCTGATGTGGGATCTGGCGCGATCCGACATGGGATTGTCCTAAATCAATGCAACACGCCCCGATGACAACATATGCTGCAGTGCCGCATGCATTGGAGCCGCATTAAAGCTGGGGGGCCAGACCAATAGGGAATAGCAGTTGAGCAAAAATGGCTTTTCAGTGCAGCCCCGATCATATTGAATGGCACGATTAAGTAAGCCCATGACATGGCAGGCGAACCACAAGAACGCCGTGATGAGCGTTCACCACAGAAGTTAAAGGCCGCGCTCCTCGTCGACGTGCGGACAAGGTAGGAATGAAACCGACTGATATCGCGGCACCCGATTACTTTCATAAAGTCGTCGACTGCCAGTGGGCCTGTCCAGCGCACACGCCCGTTCCGGAATACATCCGCTTGATCGCCGAGGGTCGCTACAGCGACGCCTACATGATCAATTGGAAGTCGAACGTGTTCCCGGGAATTCTCGGACGCACCTGCGATCGTCCATGCGAGCCCGCGTGTCGCCGCGGCCGCGTCGAGGAGACGCCGGTGGCGATCTGCCGGCTGAAGCGCGTCGCCGCCGACTTCAAGGACGACGTCAAGGGCCGCATGCCGCGGCCATCGGCGAAGAACGGCAAGCGCATCGCCATCGTCGGTGCCGGCCCCGCCTCGCTCACCGTGGCGCGCGACCTCGCGCCGCTCGGTTATCACTGCACCGTGTTCGATTCCGACGCCAGGGCCGGCGGCATGATGCGCTCGCAGATTCCAAAGTTCCGGCTGCCGGATTCGGTGATCGACGAGGAAACCGATTACATTCTCAACCTCGGCATCGAGTTCAGGGGCGGCCAGCGCATCGACAGCCTGAAGAAGCTGCTGTCGGAAAACTACGATGCGGTGTTCGTCGGTTCCGGCGCGCCGCGCGGCCGCGAACTCGACGTCCCCGGCCGCAAGGAAGCCGCCGCCAACATCCACATCGGCATCGACTGGCTCGCCAGCGTATCGTTCGGCCATACCGAAAAGATCGGCAAGCGCGTGATCGTGCTCGGCGGCGGCAACACGGCGATGGACTGCTGCCGCACCGCGCGCCGCCTCGGCGGCGAGGACGTCAAGGTGATCGTGCGCTCCGGCTTCGAGGAGATGAAGGCGAGCCCCTGGGAAAAAGAGGACGCCCTCCACGAGGACATTCCGATCCTCAATTTCATGGTGCCCGTGGCGTTCGTGCACGACAACGGCAAGCTCACCGGCGTCACCTTCCAGAAGGTGAAGGCCGAGTACGACGAAAAGGGCCGGCGCAGCCTCAAGCCCGCGGGCGAACCCGACCAGACGATACCTTGCGACGACGTGCTGGTGGCGGTCGGCCAGGAGAACGCCTTCCCCTGGATCGAACGCGACTGCGGCGTCGAATTCGACAAATGGAACATGCCGAAGGTCGATACCACGACCATGGGCTCGACCAACCCGAAGGTATTCTTCGGCGGCGACGCCGCGTTCGGGCCGAAAAACATCATCTGGGCCGTGGCGCACGGTCATGACGCCGCGCTGTCGATCCACAGGCTGTTGTCGGGCGAGGACATCACCGAGAGGCCGCTTCCCGAGGTGCATGTCTCGTCGCAGAAGATGGGCATCCACGAGTGGAGCTACGACAACGACATCTCCGCCGACAAGCGCTTCAAGGTGCCGCATCGCGACAAGGTGATCGCGCTGAAGGACATCCGCGCCGAGGTCGAACTCGGTTACGACGTCAAGCTGGCGCTCGGCGAGGCGCATCGCTGCCTGAACTGCGACGTTCAGACCGTGTTCAGCGCGCCGCTCTGCATCGAGTGCGACGCCTGCGTCGACATCTGCCCGATGGACTGCATCACCTTCACGGAGAACGGCGAGGAAGCCGACTTGCGGACGCGGCTGAAAGCGCCCTCGCCGCATCCGGAGCAGGCGCTCTATCTCGCCGACGGCCTCAAGACCGGACGGGTGATGATCAAGGACGAAGACGTCTGTCTGCACTGCGGCCTGTGCGCCGAGCGTTGTCCCACCGGCGCCTGGGACATGCAGAAATACCTCATCGATATGACCCACGCAGGTACATCATGCCCGTCCAAAAGCCGATCAGCAGCGTAAACGACTTCGTCGTCCGCTTCGCCAACGTCAACGGCTCGGGTTCGGCGAGCGCCAACGAAATGTTCGCCCGCGCGGTGCTGCGCCACGGCGTGCCGGTCAGCCCACGCAACATCTTCCCCTCCAACATCCAGGGCCTTCCGACCTGGTACGAGGTGCGGGTGACGGAAGCCGGCCATCTCGGTGCCCGCGGCGGCGGCGTCGACATGATGGTGGCGATGAACCCGCAGACCTGGGACAAGGACATCGCCTCGATCGAGCCCGGCGGCTATCTGTTCTACGATTCGACGAAGCCGATGCCGTCGTCGAAATTCCGCGCCGACATCACCGTGATCGGCGTGCCGCTGACCGCGATCGCCAATTCGACCTACAACGACCCGCGGCAGCGCCAGCTGTTCAAGAACATCATCTATCTCGGCGCGCTGAGCGCGCTGCTCGAGATGGACGCCAAGCTGATCGAGCAACTGATCGGCGAACAGTACAAGGGCAAGGAGAAGCTGCTGTCCTCGAACGTCCACGCGCTGCATCTCGGCCGCGACTGGGCGTTGCAAAATCTCAAATGCCCGATCGGCCTGCGCGTCCAGAAGGCCGACAAGGTCGGCGACCGCATCTTCATCGAGGGCAACAGCGCGGCTGCGCTCGGCGCGGTGTATGGCGGCGCCACCGTCTGCGCCTGGTACCCGATCACGCCGTCTTCATCGGTCGCCGAGGCCTTTACCAACCATTGCAAGAAGCTGCGGCACGATACCGAGACCGGCAAGGCCAAATACGCCATCGTGCAGGGCGAGGACGAACTGGCCTCGATCGGCATCGTGATCGGCGCGTCGTGGAACGGCGCCCGCGCCTTCACCGCGACCTCCGGCCCCGGCATCTCGCTGATGCAGGAATTCATCGGCCTGTCCTACTTCGCCGAGATCCCGGCCGTGATCATGAACGTGCAGCGCGCCGGTCCCTCGACCGGCATGCCGACGCGCACCCAGCAATGCGACATCTTCATCTGCGCCTATGCCTCGCACGGCGACACCAAGCACGTGCTGCTGTTCCCGGAGGATCCGGCGGAAGCCTTCGAATTCGCCGCCACCGCGTTCGATCTCGCCGAACGGCTGCAGACCACGATTTTCCTGATGCTCGACCTCGATATCGGCATGAACCACCGGCTGTGCCGCCCGCTGCGCTGGGATGACGCCCGGCAATATGACCGCGGCAAGGTGATGACGGCGGAGATGCTGGAGGAAGGCCGCGACTTCGGCCGCTATCTCGACGTCGACGGCGACGGCATCCCCTACCGCACCTATCCCGGCACCCACCCGACCAAAGGCTCCTATTTCACCCGCGGCACCTCGCGCGACCGCTACGCGCGCTATTCCGAGGAAGGTTCGGTCTACGCCGACAACATGCAAAGGCTGGTGCGCAAGTTCGAGACCGCCCAGGACATGGTGCCGCGGCCACTGCAGGCCAACGCCGCCAAGCCCACCAAATACGGCGTGATCTATTTCGGCTCGACCTCGCCGGCGATGGACGAGGCGATCGGACTGCTGGAGGCGCGCGGGCATCAGCTCGATCGCCTGCGGATCCGCGCCTTCCCGTTCCATTCCAGCGTCGCCAGCTTCATCGCCGACCACGACTTCGTCTATGTGGTCGAGCAGAACCGCGACGGGCAGCTTCGCTCGCTGATCGTCAACGAGAACGGCATCGATCCGATCCGGCTGTTTCCGATCCTGCATTACGACGGCACGCCGATCACCGCGCGCTTCATTGCGGGCGCCATCGGCGACCACCAGGATCAGCTCAAACTGACCCCGCTCCGCAAGGTGAAGTCATGACCTACATCGCCAAGCCGAAATTCCAGCATCCCGGCCTGCCCAGGAACGATCTCGGCTATACCCACCGCGATTACGAGGGCAAGGTCTCGACACTGTGCGCCGGCTGCGGCCATGACTCGATCACGGCCTCGATCATCGAGGCCTGCTACGAGCTTTCGATCGAGCCGCACCGCGTCGCCAAGATTTCCGGCATCGGCTGCTCGTCGAAGACGCCCGATTACTTCCTCGGCAATTCGCACGGCTTCAACTCGGTGCACGGCCGCATGCCGTCGGTGCTGACCGGCGCCAATCTCGCCAACCGCGATCTGATCTATCTCGGCGTTTCCGGCGACGGCGACTCGGCCTCGATCGGCTTCGGCCAGTTCGCGCATTCGATCCGGCGCGCCGTCAACATGACCTATATCGTCGAGAACAACGGCGTCTACGGCCTGACCAAGGGCCAGTTCTCGGCCACCGCCGACCGCGGCTCGAAGTCCAAGAAGGGCGTCACCAACACCGACAACGCCATCGACCTCGTCGCGATCGCGCTGCAGCTCGGCGCCACCTTCGTGGCGCGCAGCTTCTCCGGCGACAAGTCGCAGCTGGTGCCGCTGATCTCCGCCGCCATCGAACACAAGGGCGCCGCCTTCATCGATGTCATCAGCCCCTGCATCGCTTTCAATAACCACGCCGGCTCGACCAAGAGCTTCGATTATGTCCGCGAGCACAATGACGCGGTGAACCGGCTCGACGTGCTCACCGGCCGCGACCCGATCACGGTCGATTACGCGCCGGGCACCGAGCAGATCGTCGAACAACACGACGGATCGCGGCTGGTGCTGCGCAAGATCGATGCGGACTACGACCCGCACGATCGCCTCGCGGCGATGACGTTCCTGCAGAAGCACGCCGCCAAGGGCCAGATCGTCACCGGCCTGCTCTATATCGATCCCGACGCGGACGACCTGCACACCCACCTCAATACGGTGGATGCGCCGCTCAATGGGCTCGTAGCCGATACGCTCTGCCCCGGCACCGCCGCGCTGGACAAGATCAACGCCAGCCTGCGCTAAAGCGTTTTCCAGCGAAGTGGAAACCGGTTCGCGTTAAGAAAACGCGTCAAATCAAGAATCTGGAGCCCCGTTTCGATTCAATCGAAACGGAAAAGGCTCTAGCCCTCTCCGTTTCGATCTGCTCGAAACGGTTGCCAGCCTGATCTACTTGACCAGTCCGTGGGTCGAGGCATCGGTCACGCCGTCGAACTGCGTGTCCCGGTCGTACACATGCCCTCGCGGACCGTGCGGCCCGCCATAATTATAGGGCGGCGGCGTGGTGCTTGGACCGGCGGTCTGCGGACGCCCGCCGCCGGCATAGACCGTCTGCGGAAAGGTCTGCGAGCCGGTGCGGATGTTCAGATTGGCGCCGAAGCTTCCGGCTTGGGCCGCCGAAGCATCGGCAGCGACCAGGCCGACGAGCAAGGCAAGGCCGGCGACGCGCAATAATGGGTTCGTCATGGCAGGCTCCCTGGTTTTCCGTTGCACTGAGCCTTGGTGTCGCCCTCCGGAAAGCCGGTTCGATCGGCCGCCCGCGCCAGGCGGACCGGAGGGTGATTGAACGCCCAGCGCGCTGGCCGCGACTAAACGTCGAAGCATCCGCCAGCGCCTGGAATTTCATGAAAAGCCTCTGGATTGCACCCCTGACCGCCATTGTCGTGGCCGCATCGGCCGGCGCCGGCCATGCCCGGGATGACGGCATCGACAAGGCCAGCGCCGATGCATTCGACGCCCGGATGTTCGCGGGTCCGCCCGGCAACAAAGCCTATGCCTGTTTCGTGCGCCGCTACGATACCGGCCATCTGGCGCAGCATCCCAGGCAAAAGGTCAGCGCGATAAAGGTTCTGGTGTCGGCGGAAATCCCGCCGGACCAGGAGACCACCAACTATTCGTTCCGGATCGGCTTCAAATACCGGCATCGGCCCGGCGATTTCGACTCCAGCGGCGACTGCGGCCATGTCGTCGCCGAAGATACCGGCAACGAAATCCGGCTCGGCTGCGGCGTCGATTGCGACGGCGGCGGCA
>Ga0302279_10003674_pt1 | contig 18829 bp, 18 predicted proteins | sample III_Bog_N3_3_FD_194541 | JGI IMG/M metagenome (GOLD analysis project Ga0302279, IMG submission 194541) | Peat permafrost microbial communities from Stordalen Mire near Abisko, Sweden - III_Bog_N3_3 | ecosystem: Environmental > Terrestrial > Soil > Wetlands > Peat | place: Sweden: Abisko...
CGAGATCGGCGCGCTGTCGAGCGAGACCGTCAAGGCGGCGCAGGAGGCCGGCGCGATGCTGTCGCGGCTGGTGCCGGACATCAAGAAGACCGCGCAGCTGGTCGAGGAGATCACCGCCGCCTGCCGCGAGCAGGATGTCGGATCCTCGCAGATCAACCAGGCGATCCAGCAGCTAGACAAGGTCGGCCAGCAGAATTCCAGCGCTTCCGAGCAAGTGTCGTCGACCGCGGAAGAGCTTGCTTCCCAGGCCGAACAGCTGCAATCGACCATCAGCTTCTTCAAGATCGATCAACCACAGAACGGGGCAGGCCGCCCTCCTGCCGGGATCGACAAAGCGGTGGCCCAGCTGCGATCCAAGGCGACCGCCATGGCGGGAGCCCAGCGCGGCGCCAAGCGACCGGCGACCGCCGTGCCGGCGCGCGCCCTCAAGGTCGCGGGCGGTTCCGGCGGCTTTGCGCTCGAGATGAGTGACGGCGCGGACGAGCGCGACGCCGATTTCAAGCGTTGAACGACATCTCGGCCTCGCCGTCCGGCGAGGCCGGCTTGCTGCGCAGAGACGTTAGTTGAATTGTACGGAGCCAACCATGGCCGAAACAGCCCAATATCTAACACTCGGCCTCGACGGCGAGACGTTCGGCATCGCCATCCGCAATGTTCGCGAGATTCTCGACATGCGGCCGATTTCGAAAATACCGCACGCGCCGAATTTCCTGCTCGGGATCATCGACGTGCGCGGCACCAGCTATCCGATCGTCGATTTGCGGACCAAGCTCGACCTGCCGAGCGTGCCCGCGACCGAGGCCACCCGCATCATCATTCTTGATGTTCCGATGGGCGACCGCTTCGTCGGCGTCGGCTTTGTCGCCGACTGCGTGTTCGAAGTGGCCGGGATCGACGAAAGTCAGATCGAGCCGCCGCCTTCGGTGGGAGGCCGCTGGAAGTCGGACTATCTGGCTGGAATCGGCCGCAAGGGCGACAGCTTCGTCATCATCTTCGATCTCGCCAGCCTGATGGCGTCCGGCGACGCTGTCGAAGGCGCTCTTTCCGCTGCCGTCGCGGCCTAGCCGATGCCGTCCGCGATGCTGGAAGCCGTTCCCCATCTGAGCGATCGTCACTTTCGGTCGATCGCCGAACTGGTCGAGGCCGAGGTCGGGATCAAGCTGCCGGCCTCAAAACGGCTGATGCTGGAGGGGCGGCTGCAGAAGCGAGTCCGCGTCCTCAATTATTCCGACGTCAACGAATATGTCGAGCACCTGTTCGATGCCGATCATTTCGAAGCCGAACTGGTCCATCTGATCGACTGCGTGACCACCAACAAGACCGATTTCTTCCGCGAGCCGTCGCACTTTGCCTTTATGCGGGGCGTTGCCGTGCCGGAACTGCTGCGCCGCAGAGGCCGCAGCCCCCGGCCGCTCAAGATCTGGAGCGCGGCTTGCTCTACCGGAATGGAAGCCTATACCGTCGCTATCGTGCTCGATGACATGATCAGCACCGGAGCCAAATTTCAGTTCAGTGTTCTCGGCACCGACATTTCGACCAGTGTGCTGCAACTCGCGGAAACCGGGATCTATACCCCGGAGATGATCGCGCCGGTACCCGCCGAGCTGGCCAAGCGTTATTTCCTGTCGTCCAGGGATCCGGCCAGGGACGAAGTGCGGGTGATTCCCAGGCTGCGGCGCTCGACCAACTTCATGCGCATGAACCTGATGGATGAGGTCTATCCGGTCGATCGCGACGTCGACATCATCTTCTGCCGCAATGTCCTGATCTATTTCGACAAGCCGACCCAACGCAAAGTCGTCGAGCAGCTTTGTACGCATTTGCGGCCCGGCGGATATTTCATCGTCGGTCATTCGGAATCGATGATTCACAACGAGTCGATCATGTTGCAGCAGGTTCAACCAACGATTTTCACAGTCTAGTTGGCCGGGGGGAGGCCCATGCAAAACCGGAAGATTCGCGTGCTGATCGTGGACGATTCCGCGTCGGTTCGCCAGATCCTCACCTCGATTCTCAACGACGATCCCGACATCGAGGTGATGGGCGCGGCGTCGGATCCGTTTGCGGCGGCGCGGCGGCTGCAGGAAGAAATACCGGATGTCATCATGCTCGACATCGAGATGCCGCGCATGGACGGGATCACCTTTCTGCGCAAGATCATGGCGCAACGGCCGATCCCCGTCATCATCTGCTCGACCCTCACCGAGCAGGGCTCCGATCTGATGTTCGAGGCGTTCGAGGCGGGCGCGGTGGATATCGTGCCCAAGCCGCGTATCGACACCAGGCTGGCGCTGCAGGAATCCTCGGCGCGGCTGCGCGACGCGGTAAAGGCGGCGGCGCGCGCCCGGGTGCGGGTCGGCAGAGCGCCACGGATGGCGATCGAGGAGAAGCTGACCGCGGATGCCATCATGCCGCCGCCGACACAGGGCCGGCCCAGTCCGGTAACCGAACGCATCGTCTGCATCGGCGTTTCCACCGGCGGCACGGAAGCGCTTCGCGACGTGCTCGAGGTCCTGCCGCGGCGCAGCCCCGGCATCCTGATCGTGCAGCATATGCCGGGCGGCTTCACGGCGGCGTTTGCCAAGCGTCTCAACGGACTCTGCGAGGTCGATGTCAAGGAAGCCGAGGATGGCGACACCGTCGTGCAGGGCGGGGTCTATATTGCTCCCGGCGGGCGTCACATGCTGCTGCAGCGAACCGGCCAGCGCTATCACATCGCCATCAAGGATGGCCCGCCGGTGTCCCGGCATCGACCTTCGGCGGATGTGCTGTTCCGCTCGGCTGCGCAAAACGCCGGCCGCAATGCACTCGGGATCATCATGACCGGGATGGGAGACGACGGCGCCAAGGGGCTGCTGGAAATGCGCAAACTCGGCGCGTCGACCCGCGCGCAGGACGAAGAAAGCTGTGTCGTGTTCGGCATGCCGAAGGAAGCGATTGCCTGTGGTGCCGTGGAAAAGGTGGTGTCGCTGACGCAGATCCCCAGGGAGATCCTGCTCTGGCAGGACGTCCGGCATTCGGCGACGATCGATTGAATCAGATGGCAGTCACCGATACGCCGGAACTGGCGACCAGGGCGATCAGGACCATTGAAAAAGTGGGCAACCAGGTCGAGCAGGTGTTCGCCGAGGTAGGTAGCCATCTCGGCGCCGCGCACGGCATTTTCGCCGAGTTGAACAGCGGCCTGAGCTCGCTGTCCGGCGAGCTATCCGGATCCAAGATCGAGGGTGCTTCGGTGGCCTTTCAGGACATCGCCGCGCGGCTGCACGGGCTGGCGGACGCGTTGCCCGCCGAAACTGCCCTGCTTGCCGCCATCGGAACCAGCACGGCGCAGGCCTCGGGCCTGCTGAAACACCTCATCAATCACATTCAGCTGATCACCGTGATCGCGCGCAGTTCGAGGATCGAGGCGGCCTCGCTGGAAGGCAATCGTGACGACTTCCTGAGTTTCACCAGGGAAGCCTCCAATCTGGCGGCGGCGGTTCAATCGTCGATCGTCACCTGTTCGAAGGAGCAGGAACAACTCGCCGGCGCGATTGCGACGGCGTTGGAGGGGCAACGGCAGTTCGAAAAGCAATACCGGGATCAACTGGTGTTGGTCAGCACCGAACTGATATCCGCGTTTTCGGAAATAAAGCAGTTGCAGGCCCAAGGCGCGGATCTCGCAAGACTGGCAAAGGCGAGCACCACGCAAATCGGCGAAGCGGTCGGCAGCGCCATCGTTTCCCTGCAGGCGGGCGACAGCACGCGGCAGCGGCTCGAACACATCTGCAGCGGATTGCGCGGCGTGGCCGGCGCCGATGCCAGCCTCGCGCCCTCGATGCCCCCGCTGATCTGCCTGTTGCAGGCCGCGCAACTCACCGACACGGTGTCCGAATTCGAGGCCGACATCGGCAGGATCAATCGCGCATTGACAAAACTGTCCAGCGATTCGATCAAGATCGTCGGCCATGGAAATTCGCTCTATGGCGGCAAGAATGACGACATGACGTCTTTTCTCGCCGTCATGAAGCAGCGGCTTGCCCAGGCCTCTGCACTGATCTTCGCCTGCGGCCATGCCAAGGTGGCGGTCGATGCCTCGATCACGGTGCTGGAAAACATGCTGGGAAAATTTCGTGCCGCGATCGCCGCGCTCGACGACACCGTTGTCGATATCACGCTGATCGGCATGAATGCCGGTCTCAAGGCCAGCCATCTCGGAACCAGGGGCAGCGCCTTCGTGGTGATCGCCAATGAGCTGCAACTGACGGCCGACCGCATCTCCGGCGCGGCGAAGATGCTGGAGCCGGTGTTGGGCGGGATCGGGCAGGCTGCCGATCGGCTGAAAAGCCTGCGCGCGGAGGAAGAACAGCTGAAAGTGGCCGACCTCGAAGCTTCGATCACGACGGCGATGCAGGAGATCGAGGCCGGCAACGCCGGGCTCGGTCAGCTGATGGGTCACCTGACCCGCGAGAGCGTTCAATTCGAAAGCCTGATGACGGGAGCAAGGACCGTGATGTCCGAACTTGGCGGCAGATTTGCCACGCTTCCGGCCGTCGCCAGCCTGCTCGAAGAATCCAAGCAGAATCTCGAAAACCGGTCGCCAGCCGATGCCAGCCACGGCGGCCAATTATTCGACCAGCTCTATCTGCAATATACCATGCAGACCGAACGGGACGTTCATCTCAGGCATTGCGAGCGATTCGGGATCGCGCCGCCGGCCGCCGCGGCCACCGGTCGCGAGGCGGCCCAGCCGGAAGCCGAGGACGTGCTTTTTTTCTGATGCCGCGCTGTCGGCGCGGCTGACATGATCGGTCCGCAAAAGCGGGCCTCGGCCTCGTGACATCGGTTCGACCGCGCCGTCCCTGACTTACGCTGCCCGGACCTCCGAGAGAAAGCGGTTGACCTGTCCGGCCAGATCCCTCGATTGCGAGGAGAGCTGCGCGGCGGCGCCAAGTACCTGACTGGCGGCCGCCCCGGTGTCGTCGGCGGCGCGCTGCACGCCGGAAATGTTCGCATTCACTTCCTGGGTGCCGCGCGCGGCTTCCTGGACGCTGCGCGAGATCTCCTTGGTCGCAGAGCCCTGCTCCTCGATCGCGGATGCGATCGCGATGCCGATCTGGTCGATCTCGGTGATCACGTCGACCACGCTTCTGATCGCCGTTACCGTTTCGTCGCTCGCCGCCTGGATGGCGGCGATCTGCTCGGAAATTTCGGTGGTGGCCTTGGCGGTCTGGCCGGCCAGCGATTTTACCTCGGAGGCCACCACGGCAAAACCACGCCCGGCCTCGCCGGCACGAGCCGCCTCAATGGTGGCATTCAGCGCGAGCAGGTTGGTCTGGGCGGCGATGGTCTGGATCAGCGTCACGACGTCGCCGATCTTCTGCGCGCCCTCGGCCAGCGCACGCGCGGTATCGCCGCTACGACGGGCATTGTCGACCGCGCGCGCCGCGATCGTGGTGGATTGCGTGACCTGACGTCCGATCTCCGAGATCGATGAGGTCAGTTGTTCGGTGGCGCTGGCCACCGTCTGCACGTTGGTCGATGTCTGCTCGGAGGCCGCGGCCACCACGGCGGCCTGGCGGTTGGTGGCCGACGCAGTCGACGACATCGACTGCGCGGTCTGCTCCATGGTGGCGGAAGCCGAGGACAGGCCGCCGACCAGTTCGCCCACCTTGGCTTCGAAGGCGCGTGTGAGGTCGTCGATCAGGCGGGCGCGCCGCATCTTGACCGCATTTTCGGCTTCCTGCTCCGCGGCGAGGCGATCGGCCTCGATCTTGTTGTCCTTGAAAACCCGCACCGCGGCCGCCATGGCGCCGATCTCGTCGCTGCGCTCGACGCCCGGAATTTCGCAGGCGACGTCGCCGCCGGCGAGTTGCGACATCGTGGCGGTGAGCTCGACGATCGGCTTGCAGATGCGGCGGCGGACCATGATCACGAGCCCGACGCTCGCGATCGCGACCGCGACCAGGCCTGCGAATGCGATCAGGAAGCTGCAGCGTGCGGCCGACCAGGCGGAGCCGAGGATTTGCTCGGCGTTGTCGTAGAAGGCATCGCGCACCTCGATGATCGTCCCGAGGCCGCGCTGCGACTCTACGAAAAAGGCGTCGGTTCCGTGCTGGTATTTGCCGGTGACGGCGCCTTCCTTGATCATCTGCAGCTCCTTGCCGAACCGCTCGACATAGGCCTCGTTCATCCGCTCGAGCGCTGCCGCGACGTTGGCGGGGGTCGCCGGATTGCCGCGCAGTTCCTGCAGTGACATCAGGATCTGGTCGGCCCGGCCCTGGGCGCGGCTCAGATCCATCTTTTCGGCGTCGGTCGCGACGCGTCCGTAGCCGAGCAGATTTTTGTGCAGGCTGGAATTGAAGCCGCCGACATCCCGCAAGGTCCAGGCGATGTTGGCATAGTTCGCCTGCCGGTAGGCGTCACCGTCGAGCCGGGCGATCTTGCGGACCTGGCCGTCGAGCAGCGTGGTGACGCCTTGATTGAAGACCGCATTGTCCGTCACGATTTTCTTGGCGGCTTCCTTCCGGGTCTCGATCGGCCCGTCGAGCGCTGCGTCGATAGCCTCGCGCAGCGCCTTGAATTTGACCTCCAGCGCATCGATTGCTGCGCCCACCGCGGCGCCATCGTCGAGATTGCCCGGCAGCGCCTTGCGGATCTGGCTCATCCGGTCGCGCGCGGCGTCGGTCTGCTTGCGGTATTTGTCATTGAGTTCCGCCCGCAGCTTCGCGTCCAAGGCGGGCGGCCCGATCAGGATATTGGTGGCGAAGCCGCGTTCGGGGTTGAGATAGCGCGGAATATCGCCGACGGCCCGGACGATCTCCAGCCGGTGCTGGGCTGCGGAAACATTGTCCATCGTCTGGTATTTCGTCGCCGCCACATAGGCCGCAAGACCGCCGCCGACTGCGGACAGCGCGACGATGGCGGCAGTGAGCAGGGAACCGAGTTTCATGGGATTTGGGCCGATCAGGAGGGCGGAGACGCAGGAAGCTCCATCATAATCGGCACGAATTAACTTCGGGTTTACTTATGGCGGGCGGCCACGGCACATGCTGGCCCGCCGCCATTACGGATGATTGGGCGTCGCGGGTCGAAGCGGCAACCCGGGCGATCGCGCGGCTTTTGCGGCGATCGCAGGGCGCCGTGGTCAACCGTTCGCGCGCCGGCCAGATTCCTTTAACTTATCTGCATCCGGTCGCCTATGATCAAAGCTCGCCGTTGGCGGCTCAGCATCAATAAAGGCAGGGAAAGGATCTCAGCTTGTCCGAACAGGAGAATTTCCGCCGCAAGAGCTCGGCCAAGGCGGAGCGGCGAGCGGATATGATGGAGCAGATACTCGATGCCGCCGAGTTTCTCTTCTCCAGAAACGGCCTCCACGGGGTGACGCTAAAGGACGTCGCCAAACGCATCGGCGTGCATCATACCTTGATCAACTATTATTTCGAGGACAAGAAGAAGCTGTTCGATGCTGTCTTCGCGCGACGCGCGGTGATCACCAGCGAGCGGCGCATGAGGTTGCTCGATGAATACGACATGGCGACCGGGGGCAAGCCCTCGGTCGAAGGAGCGCTCCGCGTGTTCCTGGACAGCGACCTCGATCTTTACATCGAGGGAGGAGAAGGCTGGAGGAACTACGGCGCATTGGGCGCGCAGGTCGCCAACACACCCGAATGGGGTGCCGAAATGATGGACCAGCATTTCGATCCGGTGGTTCTGCGCCTGATCGGCCTGCTCAAGAAGGCGCTTCCGGATTGCGCGGAAGAGGACATCTTTTGGGGATATCACTTCGTGACCGGGGCGCTGATGCTCACGCTCGCGCAAACCGGGCGGATCGACAAGCTTTCGCACGGCTTGTGCAAGTCCAGTGACTACGCCGCCGTCAAGGAGCGGATGGCGACTTTCATGGCGGCGGGATTTCTGGCCGTCTGTGCGCGTCGAAAAGCCGAGCGGCGCAGCTGAAAGGGCCTTGCAGGAAAGCAGATCTTGCGCTTAAGATACTCACTCACTCGTGAGCTAACAAGCCTTCGAGGGGGAAACGCTCGTCAAGCCGCTGGATCGCGACGCGGTCGACAGCCGGTGGAGGATTTGGACGATGTCACCGATACTGGCCGGTATGGGCGCCAAAATCCTGGTGAACGACAAGCGCCGGGCGCGCGTGGCTGAAGAGCCGGCGGCGGCGAGTCCGTGCCACCGATGACATGGTGCACCGTTGGATTCAACGACGGATGATTCGGAAGAAACTGTCCCTGCTGCCGGGGCACCCATGCTGGGCGTGATCCGGCGAGCGCGGCGGCGAAGGTGGTTGTCGATGGCGATCCGGGTCGCCGTCGATTGAAATTGACATCCAGCCAGAACCCTTCAAAGGGGAAGGCGTCTCACAGACGGCCGACCAAGCGCCAAGGAAAAGCGCAATCCACGATCCGGGCGCGAGCGGCCGTCGGCATTTCTGAAAACGGTTCCCATTCAAGGGGGCGAACGGTTAAGACCAACGAGGAGGAGACCCGATGAGGAAGACACTTGCCATGACAGTGCTCGCGCTGTCCGTGCTCGGCACCACCGCGATGCCGGCGGCGGCCGAGGAAACTGTCAAGATCGGCTACATCGATCCGCTTTCGGGTGGCGGTGCCAGCGTCGGCGAAGTCGGCCTGAAGACTTTCCAGTTTCTCGCCGACGAACTGAATGCCAAGGGCGGCATCCAGGGCAGGAAGGTCGAGATCGTTCCGCTCGACAACAAGACCAATCCGCAGGAAAGCCTGATCCAGGCGCAGAAGGCGATCGACGCCGGGATCCGCTTCCTGACCCAGGGCAACGGTTCGGCGGTGGCCAGCGCGCTTTCCGACTTCGTCACCAAGTACAACGAGCGCAATCCCGGCAAGGAGGTGCTGTACTTCAACTATGCCGCGGTCGATCCGGTCCTGACCAACGCCAAGTGCAGCTTCTGGCATTTCCGCTGGGACGCGAACTCCGACATCAAGATGGAGGCGCTGACCAATTACATGAAGACGGTGCCTTCGATCAAAAACGTCTATTTGATCAACCAGGATTACTCGTTCGGCGAAGCCGTTCGCTCCGCCGCCAGGACCATGCTGGCCGCCAAGCGGCCGGACATCAAGATCGTCGGCGACGAACTGCATCCGCTGCTCAAGATCACCGACTTCTCGCCCTATATCGCGAAGATCAAGGCATCCGGTGCCGACACCGTCATCACCGGCAACTGGGGCCAGGATTTCGCGCTGCTGCTGAAGGCGGCGGCCGACGCCGGACTGAAGGTGAACTGGTACACCTATTATGCAGGCGGCACCGGTGGCCCGACCGCGATCAAGCAGGCCAATCTCGATCATCAGGTGTTCCAGATCACCGAGGGCATCGCCAATATCGATAATCCCTCCTCGCAGGAATTCGAGAAGGCGCTCCGGGCCAAATACGACTTCAGCCTGTTCTATCCGCGCGCCGTCAACGAAATGCGGATGCTGGCGGCGGCGGCCGACAAGGCCAAGTCGCTCGATCCGGTCAAGGTCGCCGACGCGCTCGAAGGCATGGAGTTCGATGTGTTCGACGGCGGCAAGGGCTTCATGCGCAAGGACGATCACCAGTTCTTCCAGCCGATCTATATTTCCTCGTTCGGCGATCGCACCGCCAAGGAGCCGTTCGACGAGGAAAAGACCGGCTGGGGCTGGAAGGTTGTGGCGAAGGTCGACACGCCCTCGACAGTACTGCCGACCACCTGCAAGATGGAACGGCCCTGATCGTTGGCAAGTGCTGCCTGTCCGCCCCGAGCCAGGCTCGGGGCGGACAGTCCTTTAATCCCGGCGGTGCGTCGTGCTCGAACTGATCGTCATATCCACGCTCAACGGCGTCCTGTTCGGCATGTTGCTGTTTCTGATGGCGAGCGGGCTCACCGTCATCTTCAGCATGCTCGGCGTCCTCAATTTCGCGCATGCGAGCTTCTACATGCTCGGCGCCTTCTTCGGTTTCCAGATCAGCCGGTGGTTCGGCTTCTGGCCGGCGCTGCTGATCGCGCCCCTGCTGGCCGGGGCGATCGGCGCCGGCGTCGAGCGCTACGGCCTGCGTCGCGTGCACCGCAACGGCCATGTCGCCGAGCTGCTGTTCACCTTCGGCCTCGCCTTCGTGATCGAGGAGGTGGTGCAGATCATCTGGGGCAGGAGCCCGGTCGATTACCGCGTCCCGGCACTGCTGGATTTTCCGGCCTTTACGATCTTCTCGACCAACTATCCCGCCTACAAGATGTTCATGTTGCTGGTGTCGATCGTGATCTTCATAGGGCTGCTGCTGGTGCTGAAGAAGACGCGGATCGGTTTGATCGTCCAAGCCGCGCTGACCCATCCGCATATGGTCGGCCATCTCGGCCATAATGTGGGGCGCATCTTCATGCTGGTGTTCGGCGTCGGCACCGCGCTCGCCGCAGTCGCGGGGGTGATCGCCGGCCCGGCGCTGGTGACGCAGTCGAACATGGCGGAGCTATTGGGCCCGATCCTGTTCGTGGTCGTCGTGGTCGGAGGGCTGGGCTCGCTGCCCGGCGCCTTCATCGCCTCGCTGCTGATCGGCCTGGTGCAGACCTTCGCGGTGTCGATCAACGGCTCGCTGTCCGGCGCATTCGGTCCGCTCAGCGCCGCCTATGCCTCCACCTGGCTCGCCGACATCTGGGACGTCACCATCGCCCAGATCGCGCCGATCATTCCCTACATGATGCTGGTGCTGGTCCTGATCTTCCGCCCGATGGGCCTGCTCGGGACGCGCGACACATGAGCGAACCCGCTTCAAGCGTCGCGCCGCCGCTGCCGACATCGGCCGAAAGGCTGCAATTCTACGGATTGTGGCTGGCAGGGGCGATCGTGCTGTTGCTGCTGCCCCGGATCTTCGGTTCCGGCGGCTCGCTGACCACGTTCAGCCTGATCGGCATCTCGATCATCTTCTCGCTGTCGTACAATATCCTGCTTGGCCAGACCGGCATGCTGTCGTTCGGGCATGCGGTGTATTATGGCCTTGGCGGCTTCCTGGTGATCCACGCCATGAATATCATCGGCGGCAACAAGCTGCCGATCCCACTGCCAGTCGTTCCGCTGATCGGCGGGCTGTCCGGATTGTCGTTCGCGGTCCTGCTGGGTTGGGTCTCCACCCAGCGCTCCGGGACGGCATTCGCCATGATCTCGCTGGGCATGGCCGAATTGATCACCTCGTCAGCGCTGATACTGCGCACCTTCTTCGGCGGCGAGGCCGGCGTCTCCACCAACCGCACCAAATTGCTGAAGCTGTTCGGCTGGAGTTTCGGCCCGCAGATCCAGATCTACTATCTGGTGGCGGCATGGACGCTGATCGCGGCCATCGCGATGTACGCGCTGACTCGCACGCCGCTGGGGCGCATTTGCAATGCGGTGCGTGACAATCCGGAGCGCGTGCAGTTCGTCGGCTACAATCCCCACGTGGTGCGTTACCTGGCATTCTGCTTTGCCGGCTTCTTCGCCGGGATCGCCGGCGCGCTGGCGGCGATCAATTTCGAGATCGCCAATTCGGCCTATCTGGGCGCGGCGCAGTCGGGAACGGTGCTGTTCGCGACCTATATCGGCGGTGTCGGATTCTTCATCGGCCCGATCGTCGGCGCGATCTTCGTCACGCTGCTGTCGCTTGGCCTCAGCGATCTCACCCAGGTATGGCAGCTTTATTTCGGGCTGATCTTCATTACCGTGGTGCTGTTCGCGCCAGGCGGAATCACCGGGCTATTGATGATGCATCGCCCGTTGCTGAAAGCCGGCACGTTGCCGAAGCTCTTGCCGAGCTACCTTGTCGCCCTGGTGCCGACACTGGCGATGATCGCAGGCCTGATACTGTCGATCGAAACCATCGTGCATTACACCGTCAACCCCGGCGACGATCCGCACATCAGGGCGTTCGGCGTCGGCTTCGACGCGGCCAGTCCGTATCTGTGGACGCTGGCGGCTGTTCTCCTGGTCGGCGGCTTCCTGGTTGCGCGCATGACCTGGAACCGGGTCGGTCAGGCCTGGGATGACGCCGCCGCCACGGCGCGCGAAAAGGGAATCGGCGCATGACCGCCGCGATCGAACTGCGGGGGGTCGAGAAGAGCTTCGGCAACATCGCCATCATCCGCAACGTCAATCTGAGCGTGGCTCAGGGCGAGCGCCACGCGCTGATCGGGCCGAACGGCGCCGGCAAGTCGACCACCTTCAATCTGATCAGCGGTTACATAAAGCCGACGTCCGGCAGCGTGCTGCTGCGCAATGAGGTGATTTCCGGCCTGCCGCCGTACCAGATCAACCGGCGCGGCCTGTCGCGCAGTTTCCAGGTCACCAATGTCTTCGCCAACATGAGCGTGTGGGAAAACCTGCGCTGCGCCGTGTTGTGGTCGACCGGCCAGCGCTATGCGTTCTGGAAGAATGTCGACAGCCTGCCCGAGGTGCGTGATCGTACCGCGCAAATTCTCGCCGACATCAACCTGGTCGCGCGGCGCGACGTCCCCGCGGGCCTTCTCACCTACGCCGAGCAGCGCGCGCTCGAGATCGGCATCACGGTGGCCGGCGGCGCCGACGTGATCCTGCTGGACGAGCCGACGGCGGGAATGAGCCACGCCGAAACCGAGCGCGCGGTCGACCTGATCCGCCGCCTGACCAAGGACCGCACGCTGCTCATCATCGAGCACGACATGAGCGTGGTGTTCGGGCTTGCCGACCGGATTTCCGTGCTGGTCTACGGCCAGATCATCGCCTCCGGTACGCCGGAGGAAATTCGCGGCAATCCAAAGGTCCGCGAAGCCTATCTCGGCGAGGAGGCGATGTGATGCTGGAGGTCGCCGATCTGCACGCCTATTACGGCAAGAGCCATATTCTCCAGGGCGTCGACATGCACATCGATGCCGGCGAGGTCGTCAGCCTGCTCGGGCGCAACGGCGTCGGCCGCTCCACCACGGTCAAGGCGATCATGGGCGAGGTGCCGCCGCTGGGCTCGATCAGGTTCAAGGGCCGCGACATCGCCGGCCTGCCGAGCTACCGGATCGCGCAGCTGGGCCTCGGCTACGTCCCGGAGAATCGCGATATCTTCCCCAGCCTGACGGTGCGGCAGAACCTGGTGCTCGGCATCAAGGACAGCAGGCGCGCGGGCAAGTGGCGGCTCGACGACATGCTGGCGATGTTTCCCAACCTCGCGGCGCGGGCCGATACCGCCGCAGGCGTGCTGTCGGGCGGCGAGAAGCAGATGCTGGCGATCTGCCGCACGCTGATGGGCGACCCCGAACTGATCATGATCGACGAGCCCACCGAGGGCCTTGCACCGCTGATCGTCCAGCAGGTCGGCGACCTGATCGCCGAAATCGCCCGGCGCGGCGTCGCCATCCTGCTGGTGGAGCAGAAGCTTTCGATCGCGATGCGGATATCGCACCGCCTCTATGTGATGGGCCACGGCCGAATCGTGTTCGAAGGCACGCCCGCCGAACTCAGGCAGAACTCGGCCGTCAGCAGGGAATGGCTGGAGGTCTGAGGGCTGGTCTCCAATTGAGCCAATGCTGCGTCACGATCCTCAACGACCGCTCCACGGTGTAGTGCTGAATTCGGCAGGCATCGGCATGACATCGGGCTCTTCGGTTGCCTTCCGTAGAATTGCGGTCTTGATGGTTTCGCTCGTGACTTCGATAGGCGTCCCGTCCGCGTTCACGCTGAGGACTCCCACCACCGCCACCGGCGCACTCATGATGTAGGTTTCCGCCAGTTCCATCTGCCTTGTTACTTCGGCCCGGATGAAATGCGGCGTCCACGCGGTGGGAAGGCCCTTTACCGCGGAATACTCATCGTCGGAAATGCCCTGCGCGTGCCAGCGTATCTGTTCGATGATCTTCTGCGGGGAATATGCCGGAGGTTTTCCGGCCGCGGCCATGACGAGCGGTCCGATGGGACACATGTTGGCGGAGATCGCGACGATATCGGCAAAATCCCGCGCTTTCCTTCGGCTCGCCGCCGCAAGGACCTTGTTGACCGCGAGGTCTGCCTGATGGAGCCGAAGTCCCCATTGCTCGTCCTTGACAAGAGGAAAGAAACGAATTCGCGTATCGCTCATCCATTGGATGACGGTCGACGAAGAATTGTCGGAGACCGTCGCTTCATAGGTCCCATAGGCCCTGACATCGACGGTGACGCCGAAGCCCTCCTTCTCGAGGTCGGCGATGTCCTTTTCCGCAGCTTCGGACACTTCCTCGTCCGTGTCGTGAAAAATGTCGATGTCGTCTGAACGCCGCGGCCAGTCGAGGTTGAGGATGAGACCGCCGGCCAAATAGCTGGATTGGGAGCGGTTCATGGACAGTCGCTGCATGATCCGCCTTTGAAGATCCGTAAGGGCCATTACACGCGCTCCGCACGGGAAAGCAGCTCGCGTCCAAGCGCGAACGCCCGGGCGTCGCCTCTCTCGATCATCGCCTTTGCGATCACTCTGGCGCGGGCGCGAAGATTGGGCAGGCGATCAAGATCGACGTTGTCCAGAATGCGGACCCCGTACAGCGACAGCGCCTGATCGAACATGGTCTGCAGATCTCTGTCGTTTCGATGGTCGGCCCGAAGACGTTCAGCCAGACGAAGCACGTCATCCCGCGCGGACGAAGGAACCAGGACCTCCACCCTCACAAGATCCGCGGCACCGCCGGAATGACGATACTTCTCGATACGTTTACGGACGGACATGACATTTTCCAGTGAAGTCAATGTATTATCCGTATCCCGGATACGCAATGCCTGATTCGGGCAAGTTCCTGGCGTGTCGGCATATCGGGCCGGAAAAGTGCTCTCCGGTCCGTCGACGGTCGGAAGAAGATCTTAACTTCTCAATGAAGAGAGGATTGATGACACCCGCCAAGATGGGTGCACCGCATAACGCGAATATTGATTTTACAGACTTCTCGAAAAAAATGGTGCTGCCAGACAGGATTGAACTGTCGACCTCTCCATTACCAATGGAGTGCTCTACCACTGAGCTACGGCAGCGTGCCTGGATACAGAATCGGCCGAAACGGCCCTCAAGGCGCGCCGATCCTTGCCACAAGGCCTCCCCCGGCGCAAGCGCGCGAAAGCCCCGGATCAGTCCGCCGCGGCCTGTTTCAGCCGGCTCAGCTCCGGACCGATCCGGTTGCCCATTTCCTCCCCCAGCGCCTGCAACGCCTTGATCGGGCGGATCATGACCTCGAATTCGACCATTTCGCCGCCCTCGTCGAACCTGATGAGATCGACGCCCTTGAGCTGCCACTTGCCGATATTGGCGGAAAATTCCAGCGCGGCGTCGTGGGAACCGGCGACAAAGCTGCGGTGATAGCGAAAATTCTCGAAAATCTGCACCACCGTGGTCAGCACCAGCAGGGTCGCGGTCCGGCCCGGAATCGGTGATTGCACGAACGGCGAGCGAAACACGATATGTTCCGACAGCAGCGCGGCCAGCAGGTCGCGATCGCCGGAGGCCACGAAGCGATGCCAGCCGTCCAGAGTCCGTTGCGGCAACGCCGCCAATGCGTTTATGTCGCCCATCGGTGCAACCTCCCGGCATGCCGCGCGCCCTGGCATGGCGCCCTCGAACAGGCCTACGATGAAGGATGACAGGCATAAACGCGAGCAACAAAGCGGCACGCCGGGAAAAAATCCGGGCCAGAATCCGAAGCTGAATTCGCGCCAGGATCGCCTCGCACGGGCATTGCGCGAAAATCTCAGGCGGCGGAAATCGCAGGCGCGGGGACGAAGCGACCTGGCGGCGGCACCTTCCCATGGCGATGAGGCCTTGCCATATGACGGGAGCCAAAACGAGCCGGGCGGGTAGCGGTCTGGGGCCGCGCCTGCGGGTTTTGATCGGTTTCGAGGATGCGAGACGAAGATGGGCGCAGACACCACGGCCGGAAGCGGCGCGGATCGGAGGGCTCCCGTGGCCTCCTCGTTTCCCCGCCATGAACAGACCTTCCCGGCGCTGACCCCGCAGGAAATCGCGCGCATGCGCCGGTTCGGCGACATCAGCCGATACCGGGATGGCGAGCGGCTGTTCGAGACCGGCAAGCCGGGGCCGGGGATGTTTGTCATCCTGTCCGGCCATGTCACGGTCACCCAGCGCGATGGCCTCGGCCACGTCACCCCTGTGATCGATCAGGGACCGGGCCAGTTTCTCGCCGAAATCGGCCAGCTCTCGGGCCGCGTCGCGCTGGTCGACGGCCATGCCGAAGGCGAGGTCGAAACCCTGCTGATTCCGCCGGAGCGATTGCGCGCGCTGCTGGTCGCCGAAGCCGATCTCGGCGAGCGCATCATGCGCGCGCTGATCCTTCGCCGGGTCAACCTGATCCAGGGCGGGGTCGGCGGCCCGGTGCTGATCGGGCCCCCGAATTCCGGCGGCGTCATCCGCCTGCAGGGGTTTCTGACCCGCAACGGCCATCCGCATCTGCTGCTCGACCCCGCCAGGGATCACGAAGCCGCCGAACTGATCGCGCGCTATTCGCCGGCGGCAGGCGATTGGCCGCTGGTGGTGGCGCCCGACGGCACCGTGCTGCGCAACCCCAGCGAATCCGAACTCGCCCGCGCCATGGGCATGCTCCGCGCCGTCGCCAAGGACAAGATCTACGATGTCGCCGTGGTCGGCAGCGGCCCTGCCGGATTGTCGACCGCGGTCTATGCGGCGTCCGAGGGGCTCAGCGTTGCGGTGTGCGATGCGCGGGCGTTCGGGGGCCAGGCCGGCGCCAGCGCGCGGATCGAAAACTACCTCGGCTTTCCGACCGGCATTTCCGGGCTGGCGCTGGCCGCGCGGGCCTACAACCAGGCCCAGAAATTCGGCGCCGAGATGATGATTCCGGTCACGGTGACGTCGCTCGACTGTTCACGCGAGGACGGCGCCTTCGGCCTCGCGCTCGAAGGCACCGAGATGCTGCGGGCGAGGTCGGTCGTGGTCGCCAGCGGCGCCCGCTATCGGCGTCCCGAAATCGACCGTCTCGCCGAATTCGAGGGCCGCGGTGTCTGGTACTGGGCCTCGCCGATCGAGGCCAGGCTGTGTGCGGAGCAGGAAGTGGTGCTGGTCGGAGGCGGCAATTCCGCCGGACAGGCCGCGGTGTTCCTGTCCGGCCACGCCCGCAAGGTTCACATGGTGATCCGCGGCGGCGGGCTCGGCGCCAGCATGTCGCGCTATCTGATCGAGCGCATCGAAGCGGCGGCAAACATCGAACTGGTCTTCAACACCGAGGTGGTCGGCCTCGAGGGCGTCCAGGACACAGCCCTCGAGCGCGTGCGCAGTCGCAGCCGGCTGTCCGGGGAAGAGAGCGGCATCGACAACATCCGCAATCTGTTCCTGTTTGTCGGCGCCGATCCCGCCACCGCCTGGCTGGAGGGCTGCGGCGTCAAGGTCGATCGCGGCGGTTTCGTGGTGACCGGGGCGCCGCGCGACGACGGCGAAAGCGCCTTGTCGTCGGCGCTGGAAACCTCGGTGCCGGGCGTGTTCGCGGTCGGCGATGTGCGGTCGGGATCTGTCAAGCGGGTCGGCGGCGCGATCGGCGAGGGCGCTCAAGTGGTGGCGGCGCTGCACAATTTTCTCGGTGGCAGCGCCAGGCCGGCGCTGTAGCGACAGGAGGCGGGCAATGGCCAAGAACTGCAGCCATCTTGCGGGCATTGCCGACGTCACGCCGAGCGCGCTCGGCTGCGAGGAGTGCCTGAAGAGCGGCAGCACCTGGCTGCATCTGCGGATCTGCCGCAGCTGCGGCCATGTCGGCTGCTGCGACGATTCCCCCAACCGGCACGCCACCAAGCATTTCCACGCCACCCGTCATCCGATCATCGAGGGTTACGATCCGCCCGAAGGCTGGGGCTGGTGTTATGTCGATGAAGTCCTGTTCGATCTGTCCGACCGCATGACGCCGCATAACGGTCCGATCCCGCGCTATTATTGAAGCCGGCGACCGGCGGTCCGATCGGTGCAATGGCGCGTCGTTTTGTGACAGCCCTGCGAAGAGCCAGCGACGCTGTTGGTTGCTGCCTTTATCGTTGCTTGCTGAAATCTTCACCGGCTCAACCGGTACGGATGGCAATTTTCGGGGAGGAGACGTAGCATCCCATCGGTTCAATTGGGGGGAGCACGTCATGGTTCTGGGTATGAGTTTGAGTACGTTAACGCTGCTGCATGTGATCATCAGCCTGATCGGAATCGTTGCAGGTTTTGTCGTGATGTTCGGGCTGCTCGGATCCAACCGCATGCCGGGCATGACCGCGATATTCCTGCTGTTCACGATCCTGACCAGCGCCACCGGTTTCCTGTTTCCGTTCACCAAGCTGCTGCCGTCGCATATGGTCGGGATTCTCTCGCTGGTGCTGCTGGCGATTGCCTGCCTCGCGCTCTACGGCATGAAGCTCGCCGGCGCGTGGCGCTGGATTTATGTGGTGACCGCGATGGTCTCGCTTTATCTCAATGTCTTCGTGCTGGTGATCCAGGCCTTCCTCAAGATTCCGGCGTTGACGGCGTTGGCGCCGGGTAACCCGCCGTCCGGGCCGGTATTCGCAGTGGTCCAGGGTTTGGTGCTGGTGTTTTTCGTGATCGTGACCATCGCTGCGATGCGTCGGTTCCAGCCAGTAGATTGAAGGCGCCGGTGGTTTGTCAATTCCGGGAAGAGGCGAAGCCTCGAACCTCGGAAGTGCAATGCACATCGGGAATCTCGACTAAGTTATCTCTGGTTTCCGGTTCCACGCAAGGCGTGTCCGGCATCGCCAGATCGGGAAATGGTAGCAGGAGACTTCGCGATGGCGACGATCAAGACCACGGATGGCGTTGAAATCTTTTACAAGGACTGGGGCAAGGGCCAGCCCATCGTGTTCAGCCATGGCTGGCC
>Ga0302279_10003680_pt1 | contig 18809 bp, 14 predicted proteins | sample III_Bog_N3_3_FD_194541 | JGI IMG/M metagenome (GOLD analysis project Ga0302279, IMG submission 194541) | Peat permafrost microbial communities from Stordalen Mire near Abisko, Sweden - III_Bog_N3_3 | ecosystem: Environmental > Terrestrial > Soil > Wetlands > Peat | place: Sweden: Abisko...
ACGCGTCGAACAGCACTTTCAGGTCCGCAACCATCGGCAGCGGTGCCAGTTCATCGTGTTCGGCACAGGCGATATACAGTTCACCCTTGGCCTTGCCCAGCGTCAGATGCGGACTTTCCTCATTTTCGCTGACCAGCCAGGTGCCGTAAAACGACGCGGCGGCGGCCACGCGATCGGGGTAGCGCGCGGCGGCGGCCAATGCGTAAGGACCACTCATGCAGTAACCATGCGCACCAACCGGTCCGGGTTTCGCCGCTGGCTGCGTATCGATGAAACGCAGCATGGCAGCAATATCGTCCATCACCGGCGGAATTGTCATCTTCGTTCGCACCGCCCGCATCCTGGCCTGTTCGGCGCTGCCTTTGACCAGCACATCGGGTCCGTAGATCGTATCGCGTCCGGCCCTGTAGTAGAGATTCGGCAACAGAACATAGTAGCCGACCGTCGCCAGGCGGCGCGCCATGTCGCGCAGTTCCTCGCGGATGCCGGGCGCGTCCATCAGCAGGAAGACAGCCGGATGCGGCCCACCCCGTTCGGGGTGGACAATGAAGGTTTCCACCGCGCCGTCGCTGGTGGATATGTCGATGGTCTGTTCGATCACGCCAACGCCTCCCGAACTTATCGCTCGGACGGAAGCACGTCCGCCGCGCCGGGGCAAGATTGGCCATCGCTACCCATTCAAATCGGCGAACCGCTTTCCCGCTGCCGCCATCTGCTGCAACAGCGGTGCCGGTTCCCAACCGATGCCGGACGCCGCATGCAGCGCCTCCACCCTGCGCAGCATTTCAGGGATGCCGATCGCATCGGCCTCGTGCATCGGGCCGCCACGCCAGGCCGGATAGCCGTAGCCGTGCACCAGCACCAAATCGATATCCGCTGGACGAGCAGCGATTCCGTCGGCGAGCACGCGGCAGGCTTCGTTGACCATGGCGGCGTGCACGCGTTGCTGGATGTCCTCCGGCAACACCGGTCGGCGCACGATGCCGCGCAAAGCCGAGGCCTGTTCAACCAGCGCCGCGACCTCGGGATCGGGCAGCCGCTTGCCGTCCTGGTGGCGATAAAATCCCCGCCCGGCCTTTTGGCCAAACCAGCCACGCTCGCAGATCCAATCGAACACGGGTACGATGCGTTCGGGCCGGGTCCGCAACGCCGCCTGGCGCTTTCGTTCCGCCCAATCGATATCGAGTCCGGCCATGTCGAAGACTGCAAAGATGCCCATCGCCATGCCGTAGGCTTCCAGCGCGGCATCGACCTCGGCGGGCAGTGCGCCGTCCTCCAGCGCGAATTCCGCCTGCGCGCGCCACTTCGACAGAATACGGTTACCGATGAAACCATCACAGACGCCGGCGACGACCGCCACCTTTTGCAGGCGGCGGGCGAAGCCCAGCGCGGTCGCCACCGCGTCCGGCCAGGTGCGGCGGGTGCGCACGATTTCCAGCAGCCGCATCACGTGCGCGGGGCTGAAGAAATGCAGCCCGATCACGCGTTCGGGTGCATCGACCTCGTCGGCCAGGCGATCGATGTCGAGGTACGACGTGTTCGATGCCAGAACGGTGTCGCGCCGCACGATCCCCGACAGCGTACGAAAGATGCGGCGCTTGACATCCAGGTCTTCGACCGCCGCCTCGATCACCAGATCGGTATCGCGCAACGCGTGCATATCATGCACGAAGCGGATGCGGCGGGTGCGTTCGCGGTGCGACGTCTCGGTCAGGCGCAGGCCGCGCAATTGCCGGTCGTACACGCCGCGAACCCTTGTTTCGGCTGTGGTCGCAGCATCGGGGGAGATTTCGCACAGCGTGACCTGCAAACCGGCATCGGCGCAGGCAATGGCGATGCCGGACCCCATCGTTCCGCCACCAACCACGCCGACATGGCGCACCGGCCAGGGTTGCGTCCGCTCGGGCAGACGCGCGGCAACCCGTTCCGCATGAAACAAATGCCGCAGCGCCCTGGATTGCGGCCCGTCGCGCAACGACCGGAAAATGCCGTGTTCCCGGGCAAGACCCTCGGGCAACGGTTCGGTGAGCGCGGCCTCGATCGCGTCGATCGCGCGAACCGGGGCCAGGGCACCGCGGGCGCGCCGCTTCACAAGCGCCACGGCAGCATCCCAGGCGCCGCGATCGAAGGCCGGGATGCCACGGTCGGCCACGCGCGGGGTCAGGCCGGCCGCGGCGAGCTGACGGGCGCGCTCGATGGCGGTGCGGCGCACGTCCGTTGCGACCTCATCCACCAGGCCCAGGCCCATCGCCTCCTGCGCCGGCACCAGGCGACCCGAGGTGATCAGGTCCAGCGCCACCAGCGGCCCGACCAGCCGTGGCAGGCGTTGCGTGCCGCCGCCGCCGGGGATCAGCCCGATCTTCACTTCGGGCAGGCCGACCGATCCGTCCGGTGAAATGACACGCACATGACAGGCGAGTGCGACCTCCAGTCCGCCGCCGAGTGCGGTGCCGTGCAGAGCCGCGACCACCGGTTTGCGGCTGCCATCCAGCGCGCGCAGGAAGACGCTCAGCGGGTGTTCACCGGGACCGGGCGTGTCGAACTCGCGGATGTCGGCGCCGGCGATGAAGGTGCGGCCCTCGCAGGCGATGACGGCGCCGTGCAGCGCGGGGCTGGCTTCGAATTCGCCGAGGGCTTCCAACAGGCCTGCGCACACGGCGTGCGACAGCGCATTCACCGGCGGGTGGTCCACCAAAATCAGCGCGATGTCCCCGGTGCGCTCCAACCGGACCGGTTTGGCTTGCATGGGTTTGATCCTTTGTTCGCGACTGCGCAGTATAGGCTGTTTGGTGGCGGGTTCCTTGACATGGGTCAACCACGGCGGGCGCAGCCGAGGTCGGCGAGTGCGGCGCGCACCGCGGTCTCGAACCCGGCGAAGGATGGCGCCTGGCGGAGCGCGGCCAGGGATTGACGCTGTGCGATGGCCGGGAGAATTTGTTTCACGTCAAACGAACGGCGCGGTCCGCGGACCCGTGTGACCGCCTGCGACAAGACCATTTTTGGATCAACAAGTTCCGCCGCTCGGGGTGCGTTGGCGGGCAGGCCGATCGAGGCGGGGGAACCGCGATAGCCCAAAGCATCCGTCACGGCAGGCGGGTCGGCGAGACTCCAGGCTTCGGTTTCGTGGCGAGGGGTTATTGTGATGTAACGCGACGGCGGCCAGTCGCAGCGGGTCTGCATCGCCGCGCAATAGGCCGCCGACCGCGCGTTCAATCCGGTTTCAAGGTGTCTTCCGCCGGTGTCGGCGTGAATGAAAACCAAATGGAACGCCTCGCGTGCCGCGCAGGCTTCTTTGGCAACGGACTCGACCGATCCACGCCGCAGGATCACGGCGGGGCTGGGTGGGATCTCGGCGGGTCGAACGCCGTGCAGCCGGACGATGTCTTCCATCACACGCGGAATCAGGATCTCGAAATAGGCTTCGTCGCTGGTGCCTTCGAAAAGGACCGCCCAACTCAGGTAGATCATGCGGCATCTGTCAGCTTTTGCAGCAGTCTTTCCACTTCGAAGCGGGAAAGCGCAGTTTCCGGGTCGAACATGTCCTTGATCGGTTCGGCGCCGGACCGCATGCGGGTCCTCGTGGACCTGATCCCGGTGATCGGATCGATGCCGACCACACTATCCGCGGCGACAATTTCTCGGTCTAGCAAGGCTGCCATGACTTTTGGTGAGTGCGTGTTGAGCAGAACCTGAAAAGAGGGCTTGTCCAGGTCGGGTGACAGGCCGGCCGCGCCGCGGAGGAATTCAACCAGCGAAGGCACGCGTCCCTCGTGCACACCATTCTCCGGTTCCTCAAAGCAGAGGGTGCCGCGTCGGCGTGGGTCATGCAGCGCCGTCAATAAGGCCAGCAACCGCAACGTGCCGTCGGAGATGACGCGGGAACTGAAGATCAGATCGCCACCGAACTCAAGATTGAAGGAATACTGTCGCTGGTTGGGGTCGTTCCGCACTTCCAGGCGGCGCACCGAGGGAACCAGGGACGTCATGTCGGCGGCGATATCCGACAATACACCGTCTGGCCGGAGATCGGTCGCAGTTTCTTCCTTCAGGTGGGCCAGCACGGCCGCCAGATTCGATGCATCGGGCTTCAATAAGCGATCTTCAAAGCGGTCATTGGCGTTCCTGGCCGCGCGCGGATTGATTTCCAGGAACCGGATGTTTGCGAGAGTTTCCCGCAGTGCATAAAGGTGGGGGAATTCCGCTGTTGTGATCGTGGAGAGCGCCGTACGCGATGCTTCCCGCAAGGACAACTGCATGGGCTTTCCATGCTTCTGAGGGCCGTCCTGACGGATTTCAATCGCGTCCCGTGTTTTATCATTCACGCGAATGAAATTGCTCACGCGGGCGTTGTAGCTAAGCCCCATCCCATACAAATATTTCGCGCGGTCCTCGCGGCGGGAAATCGGTCGGCACTCTTCTTCCTGGACAAAAATGCCCTTTGGCACGCCGTCCGCCGATTGCACCAGTCCCAGCTTCAATTCGTACCGCAATCGCTGCGCGGGTGTTTTGTAACTTGTGCCGAACGCATCCACGCCCGTCCGGCTCAGCAGCACTTCCACGGCAAATGACATGCAACCGGCCGTGCCTGACGGGGTGCGACGGAACAATTCCTCGGGTTCGCCGCGCAGGCCCTGCATGGCCGAGCGAATGTCATGTTGCGCCAGCAGGGACAGGAAACGCAGCGCATTGAACAGGTTGGACTTGCCGCTCGCATTTGGCCCGACGATGGCGGTCAGCGGCTGCAAATCGAGGCCGAAGCGCTCGAACGTCTTGAAGCCGTCGATCTCGATCCGCGTCAACATGGACGATTGCTACAGGTTTGCCACGTCGGAAGCAACCGCCAGGACCTGGTTGAGCCGTCCGGGCGGCAAGGCCGCCGCCGCCGCATGCCGATAGCACGCGACGGCCCGCCGCGGTTCGGTCAGGAACAACCCCGGCCGCGCGTCCCGGCATTGCGCCATCACCACCGGGCAGCGCGGCGCAAACCGGCAGCCGTGACCGTGGTCTTCGCCCTGCGCGGTGGATTCCTCGCCCGCCCAGTTGCGTTCGATACTGACCCGTGGCACCGAACCGATCAGCAGTTGCGTATAGGGGTGCAACGGCTGCTTGACGACACGTTCCACATCTCCCGCTTCCGCAACGGATGCCCGATATAACACGATGATGCTGTCGGCAACCTGATAAGCGGTCGCCAGATCGTGGGTGATGTAGATAATGGAGATGCCGCGTTCCCGATGCAGAGTCTGCAACGACCCCAGAATCGTCGCACGCAACGATGCATCGACCATCGATACCGGTTCGTCGGCGATGATCAGTCTCGGCTTTAACAACAAGGCCCGCGCCACCATGACCCGCTGGCGTTGGCCGCCACTGAGCTGGTGCGGGAAGCGGCCCAGGATTTCCTCCGGCCGCAGGCCGACGGCGCGCAACGAGTCCTCGATCAGCTCACGAGCTTGCGTTCGTGAACGGGCGAGGCGGTACTTGGCAACCGGCGTCGTCAGCACGTGGTCAACGCGGTAGAACGGGTTATAGACGCCGTATGGGTCCTGAAAGATCGCCTGCACATCAGTGCGAAAGCCCCGCCGCTGCGCCGCCTTCAACCGGACAAGGTCCTGGCCTTTGTAGAGAACCGCACCCGAGGTCGGCTCCGTCAAACCCAGCAGCAGACGGGCGAGCGTTGTCTTGCCGCTGCCGCTCTCGCCGACGATCGCGGTGATCGACGGGGTGTCGGTGTCGATCGTCAGGGAGAAATCCGCCAGCGCAACGGTCGGCGGGCCTTCCAAAAGGCCGCCGCCAAACGTTCTGCTGACATCGCGGGCTTCGAGCAGGATGGGCATGGCGGGGTGATAGCAGAGCCGACGGCGGGCGCCTATGATCGGTGGGTCAGGAAGGAGGCACCCGCGATGGACGATTGCCGGGTCGTGACCATCACGGTCGATGCCGCGCAGACCGTTTCGGGCCTGCTGATGGTCCCACCGGATGCCGTTGCCTGTTATATCCTGGCGCATGGCGCCGGCGCCGGCATGACGCATCCCTTCATGACCGCTGTCGCGCACGGGTTGCACGACCGGCGGATTGCAAGTTTGCGCTTTCAGTTCCCCTACATGGAAAAGGGATCCCGGCGGCCGGACCCACCGGCGCTCGCCCACGCAACGATCAGAGCGGCCGTTGCGGCGGCAACGTTGCTGGTGCCGGGGGTTGCGCTGATTGCGGGCGGGAAATCGTTCGGCGGACGGATGACCGCGCAGGCGCAGGCCGCGGCCCCGTTGCCCGCCGTGCGTGGCCTGGCCTTCCTGGGCTTCCCGCTGCATCCGGCGGGCAAACCGTCAGACGACCGCGGCCGGCCGTTATTCGATGTGCGCATTCCCATGCTGTTCCTGCAGGGAAATCGCGATGCGCTGGCGGACACACAGTTGCTGGTGCCGCTCGTGCAACGCCTGTGTGCTGCCCTGACATTGTTGCCCGGCGCCGACCATTCGTTCCATGTCCCCGTTCGCTCGGGGCGAACCGATGCACAGGTGCTGGGCGAGGCGCTCGACAGGCTCACTGCCTGGTGTCAGGCGGTCGTATCGGGAGGCGCATAACCCACCGGCGCCTCCTGCATCAGCGCGAGCGTATGACCGTCGGGGTCGGCGAAGAACGCCATCCACAGGTCATGATCCGGCATGCGCGCGATCCGATGGGGCGGCCCCGCAAACACGACGCCGCGTCCGGTCAGTTCCCGCACCGCCAACGCAATATCGGCGCAGGTGAAATAGATCGGCGCGGCGTGATCGGCATCCGCCCCTTTCTCCAGCAGCAGGCGGACCCCGGCACAGTCGAAAAAAGTCAGATCGCCGTAACGATACAAATGTCGCAGGCCGAGCACGTCGCGATAAAATGTTTCCGCGACATCGACGTCCCTGACAGCCAGGGCGATTTGTCCGATGCGGTTCAGGGCAAAGGACATCGCGCTTATAGCGCCAGCCGGAAGAAGGCCCCGATCTCGCCGATGATTCCGCGCCGGAACGCCAGCACGCACAGCATGAAGATCGCGCCCTGGATCACCGTCACCCACGCCCCCGCCTGCGCCAGGTAGTTCTCCATTGACGTCACCACCAGCGCGCCCATCGCCGGCCCGAACACCGTGCCGAGCCCGCCCAGCAAGGTCGTCAGCACGACCTCGCCCGACGTTGAATAATGCACGTCCGTCAGCGTCGCGATGCCGAACACCAGCGCCTTGGTGCCGCCGGCGACACCCGACAACATGCACGACAGCACAAAGGCGATCAGCTTGTAGTCATCGGTCCGGTAACCCAACGAGGTGGCGCGCGGTTCGTTCTCGCGGATGCCTTTCAGCACCTGGCCGAAGGGCGAGTGGATGATGCGGTGGATCATCAAAAATCCGCCGACGAACACCGCCGCCACCACCCAGTACATCGTCATGTCGTTCGACAGATCGATGAAGCCGAACAGATATCCGCGCGGCACTTGCTGGATGCCGTCCTCGCCGCCGGTGAAGGGCGCCTCCAGGCAGAAGAAATAGACCATCTGCGCCAGCGCCAACGTGATCATCGCGAAGTAGATGCCGGACCGGCGGATCGCCAGATAACCCAGCACCAGGCCGAAGGCCGCACCGGTTGCGCCGCCGAAAATGATCGCGATCGACGCATCGACGTGCCAGAACTTCATCGTCCAGGCGGTGACATAGCTGCCCATGCCGAAGAAGGCCGCGTGGCCGAAGGACAGCAGCCCGACATAGCCGAGCATCAGATTGAAGGCCGAGGCGAACAGCGCCGTGCAGAGAACCCGCATCAGGAACACGGGGTACAGCACGAAGGGACTGACGACGATCAGTACGACCATCAACACGAAGGCAATCGACTGCGAACGCGAAAAACCAAACATCTCAGGCTGCCTTTCCGAACAGCCCGCGTGGACGAGCCAGCAGGACGATTACCATCACCACGAACACCACAGTGGCTGATGCCTGCGGGTAGAATACTTTTGTCAGCCCCTCGACGACTCCCAGGCCAAATCCGGTGACGATCGATCCCATGATCGATCCCATGCCGCCGATCACCACCACGGCGAACACCGTGTTGATGAAATTCGATCCCATGTTCGGGTTCACCGAGTAGATCGGTGCGGCCAGCACGCCGGCGAAGGCGGCCAGGGCGACGCCGGCGCCGTAGGTCAGCGTAACCATCCGCGGCACATTCACGCCGAACGCGGCCACCAGCGGCGCATTTTCCGTCGCCGCCCGCAACGTCGCACCCAGCGAGGTCTTTTCGATGATCGCCCAGGTGCTCAGGCAGACGACCAGTGCTGCCAGCACCACCCAGCCGCGGTAATTCGGCATGAACATGAAGCCGAGGTCGGTGGCGCCTTGCAGCACGTCGGGAATGCGATAGGGCAGGCCGGAACTGCCATAGGCATTGCGGAACAGACCCTCGATCACCAGCGACAGGCCGAAGGTCAGCAGCAGGCCATACAGGTGATCCAGTTTATAAAGCCGGCTGATGATCGTCTTTTCCAGGATCACCCCGAAAATTCCGACGATCAATGGCGCCAGGATCAGCGCGGGGAAATAGCCGATCCCGACATAGTTCAGCAGCATCCACGCCGCGAAGGCGCCCATCATGAACAGCGCGCCATGCGCGAAGTTGATGATGTTGAGCATGCCGAAAATCACCGCCAGGCCAAGCGACAGCATGGCGTAAAACGCGCCGTTGATCAGGCCCAGCAGAAGCTGGCCAAACAGCAGCGGGCCGGGAATGCCGAAAATCATGATCATGGTGTTATCCCGGCCGCGCCGTTCTCCCTGTTCAGGCTTTGATGAAGGCGCAGTGACCCTCGGCCAGCGGCAATGCCGCCTCATCGGCCGGCGTGGTCACCTGCAGCTTGTAATAGTCCCACGGGCCCTTGCTTTCAGCGGGGGTTTTCACCTGGAACAGATAGGCCGGGACCAGGTGGCGGCCGTCCTCGCGGATCGTGGTCTTGCCGAAGCATTCGTCCTCGACCGGCATCTGCTTCATCCGGTTGACGGTATCGACGCCGCTCTTTTTCGCCTCAGCCGCGCCCATCGCATGCGCGACCTTCAGGTAATGCAAGGTCGCGGAATAGCAGCCGGCATGGATCATGTTCGGCCAGTTGTTCGGCGATTTCGGCCGGATCTTATTGGTGAAACTGCGCGTGCCGTCGTTCAGGTCCCAGTAGAAGCTCTCGGTCAGCACAAGGCCTTTCGCCACGTCCAGCCCCAGCGCATGCACGTCGTTGATGAACATCAGCAGGGCGGCGATCTTCATCGACTTGTTCACGCCGAATTCGTTGGCCTGCTTGATGGAATTCACCGTGTCGCCGCCGGCATTCGCCAGTCCCAGCACCTTGGCGCCGCTGGACTGCGCCTGCACCAGGAAGGACGAAAAATCGGTGGTGCCGGGGAACGGATACGCGGCCGAGCCCAGCACCTTGCCGCCGGCCGCCTTGACGAAGCCCGTGGTGTCGGACTGCAGTTGCTTGCCGAACGCGTAGTCGGCGGTAAGGAAGTACCAGGAATCGCCACCGGCCTTCACCATCGCGCCGCCGGTCGACTTGGCGAGCATGTAGGTATCGTACACCCAGGTGATCATGTTCGGCGAGCACTGCGAGGTGGTCAGCGCCACGGTCGCCGGTCCGACGGCGAGAAAGATCTTGTTCTTCTCCTTTACCACCGACTGCACCGCCAGCGCCACCGACGACGTCGGCACGTCCATCAGCACGTCCACCCCGTCGCGGTCGAACCACTGCCTGGTGATGGAGACAGCGAGGTCGGGCTTGTTCTGATGATCGGCGGACAGCACCTCGACAGTCAGGCCGTTGGCGGAGGCGAACTCCTCGACCGCCTGCTTGACGCAGATCACCGAGGTCGGGCCGCCGGTGTTCATATACGGACCGGACAGATCGTTCAGCACGCCGATCTTGATCACAGGAGACTGCGCGCGCGCGGGGCGCAGCGGTGCCAGCGCGGGCAACATGGCCGCGGCGGTCAGCATCGAACGGCGGGAAATTGTCATGTCTGCGGGTCCTTGCAGGTGGTCGGTTGCAGTGCCTGGCATCCCCTCCAGTCGCGTACCCCGGGTCAAACGCCCAGATATTCGTGCAGCTTGTCCATACTGGCCTCAAGCTGATAATTCGGAATCATATCGACGATCTTGCCGTGCTCCATCACATAGTGCCGGTCGGCGACGGTGGCGGCGAAGCGGAAGTTCTGTTCCACCAGCAGCACGGTGAAACCGCGGTTCTTGATCTCGCGGATCGTGCGGCCGATCTGCTGCACGATCACCGGCGCCAACCCCTCGGTCGGTTCGTCCAGCAGCAGCATCTTGGCGCCGGTGCGCAGGATGCGGGCGATCGCCAGCATCTGCTGCTCCCCGCCCGACAGCCGCGTGCCGTGCGCGGTGCGGGCGCGTTCCTTCAGGTTGGGGAACAAGGTGTAGATCTCGTCGATGCTGAGGCCGCCCGGCGCGATGACTGGTGGCAGCAGCAGATTCTCCGTCACCGACAAGGATCCGAAGATGCCGCGTTCCTCCGGGCAGATCGCGATCCCGGCGCGCGCGATCTGGTTCGGCGCCAGGCGGATCATTTCGGCGCCGCGAAACGTGATGTGGCCCTCCCGCCGCGGCACCAGGCCCATGATCGACTTCATCGTCGTGGTCTTGCCCGCGCCGTTGCGGCCCAGCAAAGTGACGACCTCGCCTTCGCGCACCTCGAAATCGACGCCGTGCAGGATGTGGCTTTCGCCGTACCACGCATTCAGGTCCCTGACTTCAAGCATCGGCGGTTCCCAGATAGGCGGCGATCACATCGGGGTTCTTCGATACCGAGGCGTAGTCGCCCTCGGCCAGGATGCGCCCGCGGGTCAGCACGGTGATGGTGTCGCACAGGCCCTCCACCACCGAAAGGTTGTGTTCGACCATCAGGATGGTGCGGCCCTGCCGGATACGAGCAATCAACTGGACGATGCGGTCCACGTCGCCGTGCGCCATGCCGGCGGTCGGTTCGTCCAGCAGCATCATCTCGGGGTCCAGCGCGAGGGTCGTCGCGATTTCCAGCGCCCGCTTCTGACCGTAGGGCAGGTTGACGACGACGGTGTCCGCCTCGCCCGTCAGGCCCACGTCGAACAGCAATTCGCGGGCCCGGTTGTCGTATTCCTGCAACACACTTTCCGACCGCCAGAAATCGAAGCTCGCGCCGCGGGCACGCTGCAAGGCCAGGCGGACATTCTGCAACGCGGTCAGATGCGGGAACACCGCCGAGATCTGGAAGCTGCGCACCAGCCCCAGACGCGCCACCATGGCGGGCTTCATGCCGGTGATGTCGCGCCCCTTGAACAGGATTTTCCCGCGCGACGGCGGCAGGAACGCCGTCAACAGGTTGAAACACGTGGTCTTGCCGGCGCCGTTCGGTCCGATCAAAGCGTGGATGGTGCCCTGGCGGACGCGCAAGGAGACGTTGTCCACGGCGACGAAGCCACTGAACTCCCGGGTCAGGCCGCTGGTTTCCAGGATGGTGTCACTCACCCCCGGACGTCTCCCTGTTGCTGGATTGAAGCTGCTATGGCCGCGGCGTGTTGCATATCGGCGGAGGCCGCGCAAGGTTCCGCGCGCAGGCCAATTGGGAGACAATGCGGTGGCACGCGTCTGGATCGTCATCGCCGTGCTGGCCCTGGCCGGCTGCGACCTCAAGGCCGCGTACCGCCGCCCGGACCTCGAGGTGCCCGCTGCCTTCCGCGGCACGGCGGAAACGCAAGCGGTGGCCTGGCCGTCCGAGGACTGGTGGCGCGGCTTCCAGTCTCCCGAACTGGATGGGCTGATCGAACAGGCGCGAACCGCGAATTTCGACATTGCCGCCGCGATCGCCAGGGTTCGCCAGGCGGACGCCCAGGTGCGTATCGCCGGGGCGTCGCTGCTGCCGGCCCTGAACGGGACAGCAGGGGCGTCCTGGCAACATGTCGGCTTCGGCACCGGCGGCAGTGCCGGCGGCGGCCGGTTCGCCGGCGGCACGGCCAGCGAGGACCTGCACAGCTACAATGTCGGCCTCAGCGCCAGCTATCAACTGGACTTCTGGGGGCGCAACCGAGCGCTGCGCCAGGCCGTGGTGGAATCTGCTTTGTTCAGCCGGTTCGACCAGCAGACCGTGGCGCTGACGGTACTGACCAACGTCGCCAATACCTGGTTCACCTGCCTGGCTCTGGTCGACCGGCTGGACGTGGCCCGGCGCAACCTGACCGCAGCCGAGGACACGCTGGCCGTCGTCCGCGGCCGGGAGGAGGCCGGCACCGCCAATGCGCTGGACATCGCCCAGCAGGAATCGCTGGTGAACGGCGAACGTGCCAATATCCCCAACCTGCAAAACCAGTTGGAGCAGGCGCTGATCAGCCTGGGCATCCTGGTCGGCCGCCCGCCCGAGACGATCACCGTCCAGCCGGGCAGCCTGACCAGCCTGGCTTTGCCGGCGGTGGCGCCGGGCCTCCCCTCGGCGCTGCTGCAACGCCGGCCCGACATCGCCGCCGCCGAGGCGCAACTGGCTGCGCAGAATCTCGACATCACGGCCGCCCGCGCGGCGTTCTATCCGACGGTGCAGTTGACGGGGTCGGCGGGGTATCAGGCGCCGGCGCTGACCGCGCTGTTCAGCCCGGCCGGTGCCCTGGCGTCGTTGGCCGCCGGGCTGACCGCGCCGATTTTCGATGGCGGCACGTTGCGGGGTCAGTTGGAGCAGGTTCGGGGTCGCTATGACGAGTTGCTGGCGGATTACCGCAAGGCCGTGGTGCAGGCTTTCACCGACGTGGACCAGGCGCTGGCCGCCTGGCGCTACACGACGGAGCAGGAGCGGCTGCAACGTATCGCCGTGGACACCGCGCGACGGGCGGCGACGATCGCTCGGGCGCAGATGCTGGCGGGCACGGTCGATATCACCACGGTGCTGACGACGGAGACGACGCAGTTCACCGACGAAGACACCTTGGCGCAGGTGCGGCTGTCTCGGATTCAGGCGCTGTTGAATCTCTACAAGGCGCTGGGCGGGGGTTGGGTGCGGCCGGAGCGAGACCCGGTACCGGCGCTGTCGCCCGGGCCGCTGGTGGGCGGGGTGGCGTTGCCGATTGGCACCGGACGGTGAGCGGGGCGGCTGTTGCTAAATAGTTACGGTTTGAGAAAACACCGAAACGCCCCCTCCCCTTGTGGGAGGGGGGTTGGGGGGAGTTTGCCTGCGGCGTCGGCGCTTCGCCGAGCGGGGCCCCTCCCCCCTCCCACGAGGGGAGGGGGAGAAAGTCTGCGTGGCGGCGCGTCCCGGCCTACTCCGCCGCTCTGACGGTCGGCTGCACCGAATTGGGGCCGAAACGGTCACGGAACGTATGGGTATCGATTTCCTCCAGCTCGATTTCCCGCGACAGGACCTTGCGCTTCCAGTCCTGGTGTTCGGGTTCGGCGGCGTGGAATTCCGGCATCACCTCTTTGGCGAACAGTTCCAGGCTTTCGCAGATATGTTCGTGGGTGTTCTTGCCGGCCTGGTTCAGCAGGATCACCTGGTCGATGTTCGATGACTGGAACCGCCGCAGCTTGCGCCGCAAGGTCTCCGGCGAGCCGATCAGCCCGCCGGAGATCGCGCGCGCCGCGGCGTCGGGGTTGGCGCGCTTCCAGGCGCTGTATTCGTCCCACATGTTGACGGTGTAAGGATCCGGCCGGGGGCGTCCGGAACTGGAGCCATAGGCGCGGAGCGCGAACTGGAAAAAGGTTGCGCCTTCCGCACGCCGGCGCGCTTCCTCATCGGTTTCCGCACACATGAAGTAGCTGACCAGCGCGATGTTCGGGTTGGTGTTGTAGTCGCACAATTTTTCCTGGCGCTTGACGAAGTTGTTGTAATAGGCGTGCACCCAGGCATGCGCGGCGTCGGCCGAAAGGAACTGGAACCCCAGCGCGCCCATGCCGCGGCGGGCGGCCATTTCGATGGTGACCAGTTGCGAGCAGGCAACCCACAGCGGCGGATGCGGCTTCTGCACCGGCTTCGGCAGCACGTTGCGCAGCGGCATCTTGAACCATTTCGTATCCAGTTCCACACCCTTGTCCTGAAACATCGGGATGATGCAGCGGATCGCGTCTTCCCAGATCTCGCGCTTGGTTTCGATATCGCGGCCGAAGCCGCCGAGTTCGGTCATGCCGGCCGATTCGCCAGTGCCGAACTCCACCCGCCCGTTGGACACCAGGTCGAGGCAGGCGATGCGTTCGGCGATCCGCTGCGGCGGGTTGGTGGTCAGTTGCACGATGCCGTGGCCGAGGCGGATGTTTTTCGTCCGCTGACTGGCGGCGCCGAGGAAGACCTCGGGCGAGGGCGAATGGGAATATTCCTCCAGGAAGTGGTGTTCGACTTCCCAGGCGTAGTCGTAGCCGAGACGGTCGGCGATCTCGACCTGGGTGAGGGCATTCTGGAAGAGCTGGCGTTCGTCGTCGGGCTCCCACGGGCGCGGGAGTTGCAGTTCGTAGAAGATGCCGAATTTCATGGCCTGGTCCCCAGTGCGCTGTTTGGGGCGAAGTGCGCGGCAGGTTTGGCGTTATGTCAAGGCGTGCGGGTTTGCGGCCCGGCCCCAGCGCACCCGCAGCCGCTCGAACGCCAGATAGATCGCCGGTGTGGTGTACAGCGTGAGAAACTGCGACAGCAGCAGCCCGCCGATGATCGTCACCCCCAGCGGCCAGCGCAGTTCCGAGCCCGCACCCCGCTCCAGCACCAGCGGCAAGGCACCCAGCAGGGCGGCCATCGTCGTCATCATGATCGGGCGGAAGCGCAGCAGGCAGGCCTGGTGGATGGCATCTTCCGGCGCCACACCCGATCGTTCCGATTCCAGCGCGAAATCCACCATCATGATCGCGTTCTTCTTCACGATCCCCATCAGCAGCACGATCCCCACCAGCGCGACCAGCGACAGATCCGTGCCGCAGATCAACAAGGCCAGCAGCGCGCCGATCCCGGCCGAGGGCAATGTCGAAAGAATCGTCAGCGGATGGATCCAGCTTTCATACAGCACACCCAGAACGATGTAGATCACCACCACCGCTGCCAGGATCAGCCATGGCTCCGCGGCGAGCGATTTCTGGAACTCCGCCGCGTCCCCGGAATAAACCCCGGTGATCGTGTCGGGCAGCCCGATCGCGCGCTGCGCCGCCGCAACCGCCAGCACCGCATCGCCCAGCGCGTAACCGGGTGCCAGGTCGAAACTCAGGGTCACCGACGGGAACTGTTCTTGATGACTGATCACCAGCGGCGCGATGCCGCGTTCGATCGTGGCGATCGCCGAGAGCGGCACCTGCGTGTCGTTCAGCCCGGGCACCCGTAACAGCCGCAGGGACCCGGCATCTTCCAGCCAGGCCGGATCGGCCTCCATCACCACCCGGTACTGGTTGGCCTGGCCGAAAATCGTGGAGATCTGCCGCTGGCCGAAGCCGTCGTACAAGGTGTCCTCGACCGCCTGCATCGACACGCCCAGCCGCATTGCCGCGGCGCGATCGACGGTGATGAAGGTGCGAAACCCCTCGTTCTGCTGGTCGGAGGCGACGTTGCGCAGCGCCCGCCCCGCCGCCAGTTGCCGTTGCAGCCGCGGCGCCCAGGCCGCCAGCTCCGCAGCATCGGTGTCCATCAGCGTGTACTGGAACTGCGTCCGGCTGAGCCGCGTGCCGATCTGGATGTCCTGCACCGGCTGGAAGAATACGGTCAGGCCCGGAATGCCCTGGATTGCCCGCCGCAGCCGCTCGATCACCACCGGGGCGTGGTCACGGTCCCGCACCGGTTTCAGCGCGATCGTCAGGCGGCCGGTGTTCGGCGTCGCATTGATCGTGCCGGCGCCGACAAAGGACACCACCCCGGTCACCGCCGGATCCTGCCGGATGATCGCCGCCGCCCGGCTTTGCGCCGCGGCCAGCCGCGGGATGGAGACGCTCTGCGCGGCCTCCGTCACGCCCACCAGCACGCCAGTATCCTGCTGCGGCATGAAGCCCTTGGGCACGATCACATACAGCCACACCGTGCCGACCAGGGTCGCCGCGCCGACCAGAAGCACGAATCCCTGATGGCGAAAGGACCAGTTCAGGGTGCGCCGGTAGCCGGCCAGCATCGCGTCGAACCCGGCCTCGCTCCAGCGCGCGATCCGGCCCGGATGCTCGCTCGCCGCCGGACGCAGCAGCCGGCCGCACATCATCGGCGTCAGGGTCAGCGAGACCACCGCGGAAACCACCACCGCGACCGATAACGTGACGGAAAATTCCTTGAACAGCCGCCCGACCACGCCGGTCATGAACAGCAGCGGAATGAACACCGCGATCAGAGACACCGTCAGCGACACGATGGTGAAACCGATCTGGGCCGCACCCCGGAATGCCGCCTGCAACGGCGGCACGCCCTGCTCGATGTAGCGCACCACGTTCTCGATCATCACGATCGCGTCATCGACGACGAAGCCCGTCGCGATGGTCAGCGCCATCAGCGACAGGTTATCGAGGCCGAACCCCAGCAACTGCATGATGCCGAAGGTACCGATCAGCGACAGCGGCAGCGCCACTGCCGGAATGAAGGTCGCCCGCCAGGACCGCAGGAATACGAAGATCACCGCAACGACCAACAGCACCGACAGGATCAGGGTGTATTGCACGTCCGCCACCGAGGCCCTGATCGTTTCTGTGCGGTCGGTGACGATCGACAGCCGGATGCCGGACGGGATCGCGCGCCGCAGCCGCGGCAACGCGTCCTTGATCGCCCGCACCGTCTGCACGATGTTGGCACCCGGCTGACGCTGGATGTCCAGCACCACCGCCGGCGTGCCGTTGAAGAACGCCGCGACCCGATTGTTCTCCACCCCGCTGATGACGCTGCCGACGGCACTCAGCCGAACCGGGGCACCGTTGCGCCAGGCGATCACCAGGTTCCGATAGGCGGCCGCATCCACCAACTGGTCGTTGGCGCCCAGCGCGAAGGCCAGCCGAGGCCCGTCGAACCCGCCCTTCGCGCCGTTGACGTTGGCGGCGGCGACCGCCAGCCGCACATCCTCCATCGCCAGCCCATAGGCCGCAAGACGAGCGGGATCGACCCGCACGCGCACCGCCGGACGCATGTTGCCCTGCACGGTGACCCGGCCGACGCCATCGATCTCCGACAGTTTCGGCTGCAACAGGGTATCCGCGGCGTCGCTGACCACATCGACCGGCCGTGACGCGGAGGTCAGCGCCAGGGTCAGGATCGGCGCGTCGGCCGGATTGACCTTCGAATAGGTCGGCGGATACGGCAAAGTCACCGGCAAGGTCCCGGCCGCGGCATTGATCGCCGCCTGCACGTCCTGCACCGCTGAATCCATCGATCGGCCCAGATCGAACTGCAAGGTGATCTGGCTGGTGCCCTCGGCGCTCTGCGAGGTCATCGTGGTCAGCCCCGGAATCTGGCCGAACTGGCGTTCCAGGGAGGCGGTGATCAAGGTCTCCACCGTCTCCGGCCCCGCACCCGGCAACTGCGTCACCACCTGGATGGTCGGAAAATCGACCTCGGGCAAAGCTGAGACCGGCAGCGCCTGGTAGCCGAGACCGCCCGCCAGCAGAATCGCGATCGCCAGCAGCCAGGACGCGACCGGGCGGGCGATGAAGGGGGCGGAGATGTTCATCGGCGGCGGACGTCAACCCGCCTTGTTGGGCCGCGTGCCGGGGGCGCTGACCGGGTTGGCGGATGGCGCGGTCTCGGCGGGCGGCGCGATGGTCACCTTGCTGCCGTCCGACAGGCGCGAGGCGCCATCGACCACCACACGCTCGCCCCCGGACAGCCCCTCCGCGATGATCGCGGCCTGCTGGTCCTCGTAGCCGACCGTCACCGGCTGGCGTTTGGTGCCGTCGCCATCGACCACGAAGACATAGGCGCCGCGCGGCCCCCGTTGCACCGCGGCCGGCGGCACCACCACCGCCTGGCGCGCGGTATCGACCTGCAGCCGCACACCGACGAACCCGCCCGGCCACAGCAGCAGATCGTGGTTGGGGAAGGTGGCCTTCAGCTTGATCGTGCCGGTGGTCGGGTCCACCTGGTTGTCCAGCACCGCCAGCACCCCGGTATCCAGCAGCTTCGCGGCACTGCCGTTCGGCCCCTGGGCGTATGCCAGCACCGCGGGAGCGCCGTGTTGCATCGCCGCCGCCACCGCCGGCAGGGTCTGCTGCGGCAGCGTGAACAGCACCGAAACCGGCTGCAACTGAGTCAGCACCACCAGCCCGGTGGTATCCGCCGCATGCACGATATTGCCCGCATCCACCTGGCGGATCCCCAGCAGCCCGTCGATCGGCGCGACGATCGTGGCGTAGGACAGTTGCGTGCGCGCGGTGTCGGTCTGCGCCTGGTCCTGGCGCACCTGCGCCTCCAGTTGCGCGACCAGCGATTTCTGCGTGTCGGCCTGCTGCGACGAGGTGTAGTTGTTGGCGACCAGCTTCTGGTAGCGCGCCTGATCGACGCGGGCGTTGGCCAGCAGCGCCTCATCCTGGGCTTTCTTCGCCACCGCCTGGTCGAGCGCGGCCTGGAAGCTGCGCGGATCGATCTGCGCCAGCACGTCGCCCTTGTGGACGGCCTGACCTTCCCGGAAATTCACCGACAGCAGCGGGCCATCGACCATCGTATGCACGGTGACGGTGTAATAGGCCTGCACGGTGCCGAGGCCGTCCTGATACACCGGGACGTCGCGCCGGTCCGCGGTCGCGACCACCACCGGGATCGGCAGGTTCGCATCGCGGTCGCGGTCGCCCTTGCCGGCCGGCGCAGCGGGCCAGAACCACACCACGTAC
>Ga0302279_10003682_pt1 | contig 18808 bp, 13 predicted proteins | sample III_Bog_N3_3_FD_194541 | JGI IMG/M metagenome (GOLD analysis project Ga0302279, IMG submission 194541) | Peat permafrost microbial communities from Stordalen Mire near Abisko, Sweden - III_Bog_N3_3 | ecosystem: Environmental > Terrestrial > Soil > Wetlands > Peat | place: Sweden: Abisko...
CCCGCGCCCTCCAGCCTGGCGACCGCGACCTCCAGCCTGGCGACCGCGACCTCCAGCCCGGCGCCCCCGGTAGGCTCCCTGGCGACGACGCCCTCCAGCCTGGCGTGCGCCCTTGGCCACGAGAACTTTCTGCCGCCAAGAAAGCCCCGTCTCCTCGCCACCGCGACGCCCCGACCTGCAAGGTGCCATGGTACCGTCGCCCCACGCGCCGCTACGTGCGCCCGGAGGCTCGCCATGGATTCGCGGACAGCATCGAGGCTAACGGTCCAGCTCCCGCTGGAGTGCCGCACGCGCAGCGGGCTCCTCCTTGCACTGCTGGCGCTCGCCACCGCCGCCGGCGCGGCGACCGCGTGCGGCAGCAGCGGCGGCACCGCGGTCGCCGGAGGCACCGGCGGCGCGACGGGCGCGGGCTCGACCTCGGTGTCCTCGGGCGAAGGCGGCACCGGCCTCAGCACGTCCAGCGCGTCGTCCTCGTCGAGCACGTCCTCCTCGTCGGGGAACACCTGGTGTGCCAGCCGGGGGACCGGCGGGTCCTGCGGGAGCTCGTCGTCGAGCGGGGGCACCGCCGGCGGCGTGGTCTTCACCGTCGACCTCTGCGCCGGGCCAGCGAGCCAGTTCGCGCCCCCGGCAGCGCCGCGGGCCGTGCCGGATTACATCTACGGTATCAACGCCCAGGCCTTCGTCGCTACCGACACCAAGTGGGGAATGATCCGCCAGGGCGGAGACGACGACAGCGCCTACAACTGGACCAACGACTACAGCAATACCGGCGCCGACTTCTGCTACTACCAGGGGGTATCCACCAAGAATGGCAACCTGGCGGGCCGTTACACCGACCCGACCGGGGACACCCTCCCGGCCACGCTGGCCAAGGGGGAGGCCTTCCTGGTCACGGTGCCGATCATGGACTACGTGGCGGCGGCGTACGATCGCAACACCGGGTGGGACACCGCGGCCAACGCAGGCGACGCCTGCCCCGGGGCCGACCCCCAGTGCTCGAATCGCAGTGGCCAGCTCAGCGCCAACGTCGTCGACAAGAACCAGGGCGACCCCAACTTCGGCGCGACGCTGAAGTTCGCGTTCGCCAACGACGGCACCACCACCCCGAGCGGGAGCCCGGCGTTCATCCCCAACACGATGTCCAAGGGCAGCGCCTTCTGCAGCTGCGCCACCGGAACCACGAGCTGCGCGGGCTGCACGGTGGGCAAGAGCCCGGTCGCGCAGGACGAGTTCGTCAATTTCCTCAAGGTCAATTATCAAGGCGCCGGCGCGCCGGTGTTCTTCGACCTCGACAACGAGCCCAACTACTGGATCGGCACCCACCCGGAGCTCTACCCCAACGACTGCAGCAACGGGAGCGTGCCCTGGGACGACGTGGTGAGCCGCAACGTCAAGGCGGCGACCGCGATCAAGAAGGTGTGGGGCTCGGCCAAGGTCTTCGGTCCGGTGGTGTCCGGCGACGGGATGGCGTACGGCGGCGACTACAACAGCCCCTACTTCGTGGCCGGGACCGAGGAGTTCTCGGATTACTACCTGAGCAAGATGGCGGCCGCGTCGGTCGCCGCCGGCGAGCCGCTCATCGACTCGTTCGACGTCCACTACTACACCGTGGGCAAGTCGGACGCCGAGTGCCTGGAGTCCCCGCGGCTGTTCTGGGATCCGGACGCCACCGACATCTCCGCGGCCGAGACCAACAGCCTGGACTTCGACTACGGAGATCACTCGTACTGGGACATGTACTGGTACCCGCGCCAGACCATCCCTCGCCTCCAGAGGAAGATGGCCGCGGCCTACGGGGGCCAGTCGACGGCTCCGCCGGGGCTCTCGTTCAGCGAGTACAACCCCGGGTGCGAGACGGCCATCAGCGGCGGCGTGGCCGAGGCGGACGTCCTCGGGATCTTCGGGCGCGAGGGGGTCTTCGCCGCGTCGGCGTGGCCCCTCCAGTCGGGGACCGGGAGCTACCTCGTCGCCGCCTATGCGCTGTACCGGAACTACGACGGTAACGGCTCGATGGTGGGCGACACCGCGGTGCGCGCGACGACGTCCGACAGCAAGAACACCTCGGTGTACGCGTTCACCCACTCGACCGAGGCCGGGGCGGCCGAGATCGTGGCGATCAACAAGCTGGCGACGGCCGAGAGCGTGACGATCCAGCTCGGCTCGAGCCCGGCGTTTCACACGGCCGTGCTCTACCACCTGGTCAACGGCAAGGCCGCCGTGGTCGCCGTCCCCGGCGCGGCGCCGGCGGTGAGCTGCTCGTGCGACGCGTGCAGCCTCACGTTCACGATGCCGGCCACCAGCGCGACGACGGTGGTCCTGCGCTGAAGGGGGTCCTTCGCGCGGCTCCCCCGCGGAGCCGCGCGAGCTGCGGCGAGGAACGCCGTGAGCGCCCGCTCGTGCGCCTCCTGCACGGCGGCGGCCCTGGCTGCGTCGGCGAGGCCGTCGGGGCCATGGTCCGGGTTGTGCTTGGATCTCCGGTGGGCCGGCCCCCGGCACCGCATCATGCTCGATGTCCTGTTCCTCCTCGGCCTGGTGATCTTCTTCGCCCTGAGCGCCGCATACTGCGTGGTGTGGGAGAGGATTTGAGTCATGGCGGAGGCGCTCGTGGGTCTGATCGGCGTCCTCCTCATCGGCTATCTGTTCGCGACGGTCCTCCGGCCGGAGTGGTTCTAAGAGAGCACACCGTTGACGCTCCTCGCCTGGATCCAGCTGGCGCTGTTCGTCGGCCTCCTGCTGGCGCTCACCCGGCCGATGGGGGTGCACCTGGTCCACGTCCTCGACGTCGAGGGCGAGACGTTCCTCGATCCCGTGGTGCGGCCGCTGGAGCTTCGGCTCTATGGCGTGCTGCGCGTGGATCCGCGGCGAGAGCAGAGCTGGAAGGAGTACACGTTCTCCCTCCTCGCCTTCAACCTCGTGGGGGTCCTGTTCACCTATGCGATCTTGCGGCTCCAGCACCTGCTGCCGCTCAATCCACAGGGCCTCGGGCCGGTGAGCGACCACCTCGCCTTCAACACCGCCGTCAGCTTCGTCACCCACACCAACTGGCAGAGCTACGGCGGCGAGTCGACGCTCTCGTATTTCTCCCAGATGGTGGGCCTGGCGTTCCACACCTTCAGCGCCGCCTCGGTGAGCATCGCGGTCGCCGCCGCGCTGGTCCGCGGGATCGCCGGGCGCGGTGGTGGCACGGTCGGTAACTTCTGGGCGACCGTCGTCCGGGTCAACCTCCATGTGCTCCTGCCCATCGGGGTGGTGTTCTCGCTGTTCCTGGTGTCGCAGGGCATGATCCAGAGCTTCCGTGGGTACGACACCGTCCAGGTGCTCGAGCCCTACACCGTCCAGGTGGCGAAGAAGGATGCTGGCGGCCAGGAGGTCAAGGACGCCCGCGGCGAGGCGGTGATGGAGGCGCGGCGCGTCGACACCCAGACCATCGTGCAGGGGCCGATGGCCACGCAGATGGCAATGAAGGTCTTCGGCACCAACGGAGGGGGGTTCACCAACGCCAACGCGGCGCACCCCTTCGAGAACCCGACCCCGCTCTCCAACTTCGTCCAGACCCTGTCCATCCTGCTGATCCCGAGCGGGCTCACCTACTACCTGGGCCGGGTGGCCAGGAACCAGCGGCACGGCTGGGCGGTGTGGAGCGCCATGGCGGCGCTCTTCTTCCTCGGGCTCCTGGTCTGCACCCACGCCGAGGCCGCCGGCAATCCCCACCTCACGGCGCTGGGCGTGGACGGCGCGGACGGGAACATGGAGGGCAAGGAGACGCGCTTCGGGATCTTCGGATCGACGCTGTGGGCCACGGTCACCACCGACACCTCCTGCGGCGCCGTCAACTCGATGCACGACTCGTACACGCCGCTCGGCGGGCTGGTGCCGCTGCTGAACATCGAGCTGGGCTGCCTGATCTTCGGAGGGGTCGGCGCCGGCCTCTTCGCGATGCTGATCTTCGTGGTGCTCACGGTCTTCATCGCCGGCCTGATGGTGGGGCGGACGCCGGAGTACCTGGGCAAGAAGATCGAGGCCTACGAGGTGAAGGCGAGCGTGATCTACGTGGTGACGGGCGCCCTCGGCGTCCTCGGCTTCACGGCCTGGGCCGCGTCGAGCGCGTGGGGGGTAGCGGGCGAGGGCAACGCCGGGCCGCACGGGTTCAGCGAGATCCTCTACGCCTACTCCCAGGCCATCGCCAACAACGGGAGCGCCTTCGCCGGGCTCGACGCCAACAATTACCCGTACGACACCACGATCGGCGTGGCGATGCTGGTGGGGCGGTACTTCCAGATCATCCCCACCATGGCGCTCGCCGGCAGCCTGGCGCTGAAGAAGCCGGTGGCGATGACCGGCGGCAGCTTCCCGGTGTCGGGGCCGCTCTTCGTCGTGCTCCTCTCGGCGGTGGTCCTCATCGTCGGGGCGCTCTCCTATTTCCCGGCGCTGTCGTTCGGGCCCGTCGTCGAGCACTACCTGATGACCCGCTCCCCCGTCCTGTTCTGAGGGCCGACGGCGATGACCCGGAGGAAGCACGCGATCTTCGACCCTGCGATCCTGGGCCAGGCGGCGCTCGACGCGCTCGCGAAGCTCGACCCGCGCGTCATGATCAGGACCCCGGTGATGTTCGTCTGCGAGGTCGGCGCGCTGATCACCACCGCGGCTCTGATCGCCCCGGGCCGGCGCCAGGGCATCGGGTTCGTGGCGCAGGTGTCGGTGTGGCTGTGGTTCACCGTGCTCTTCGCCAACTTCGCCGAAGCGCTCGCCGAAGGCCGGGGCAAGGCGCAGGCGAACACGCTGAAGAAGATGCGCAAGGAGACGGTCGCTCACCGCCGCGGCGCCGAGGGCGGCAGCCTCGAGGACGTCCCGGCGCGACAGCTCCGCAAGGGGGACCAGGTGGTGGTCACGGCCGGCGAGCTGATCCCCACCGACGGCGAGATCATCGAGGGGATGGCCGCCGTCGACGAGTCCGCGATGACCGGCGAGTCCGCGCCGGTGATCCGGGCCGCGGGCGGCGACCGGAGCTCGGTCACGGGCGGCACCAAGGTGATCTCCGACCGGCTCGTGGTCCGCGTCACCGCCGACCCGGGCGAGAGCTTCCTCGATCACATGATCCGCCTGGTCGAGGGCGCCTACCGCCACAAGACGCCCAACGAGATCGCGCTGAGCATCCTCCTCAGCGCGCTGACCATCATCTTCCTGGCCGTGGTCCTGTCGCTGCGGTTCTTCGCCGCCCACGCCCACGTGCCGGTGTCCATCCCGGTCCTGGTGGCGCTGCTGGTGTGCCTCATCCCCACCACCATCGGCGGCCTGCTCAGCGCCATCGGCATCGCGGGGATCGACCGCCTGGTGCAGCACAACGTGCTCGCCATGAGCGGCCGCGCCGTCGAGGCGGCGGGTGACATCGACGTCCTGCTCCTCGACAAGACGGGCACCATCACCCTGGGCGACCGGCAGGCCACGGAGCTCCTCCCCGCCGACGGGGTCGCGCCCGCGCGGCTGGTCGAGGCAGCCCGGCTGTCTTCGATCGCCGACGAGACCCCCGAGGGCAAGAGCATCGTCCGGCTGACGACGAGCCCCGGGCTCCCTGCCCTGTCCGCGGCGGAGCTGGCCGGCGCCACCTTCGTGCCGTTCCGCGCCGAGACGCGGATGAGCGGCGTCGACCTCGACGGCCGGTGCGTCCGCAAGGGCGCCCACGAGGCCATGAAGGCGCTCTGCGGGGGGCGCCTGCCGCCGTCGGTGGAGCGCGCGGCTTCGCGGATCGCCGCCTCGGGTGGGACGCCGCTGGTGGTGGTCGACGGCGACGAGGCGCTGGGCGTGATCCACCTCAAGGACATCGTGAAGAGCGGCCTCTCGGCGCGCTTCGAGCGCTTCCGCGCCATGGGCATCAAGACCGTGATGATCACCGGCGATCACCGGCTCACCGCGGCCGCCATCGCGGCCGAGGCCGGGACCGACGACTTCCTCGCCGAGGCCAGCCCGGAGGCCAAGCTGGCGCTGATCCGACGCGAGCAGGCGGAGGGCCACCTGGTGGCCATGACCGGGGACGGCACCAACGACGCCCCCGCGCTCGCCCAGGCCGACGTGGGCGTGGCGATGAACACCGGGACCCAGGCCGCCAAGGAGGCCGGCAACATGGTCGACCTCGACTCGGATCCCACCAAGCTCATCGAGATCGTGGAGATCGGCAAGCAGATGCTGATGACGCGAGGGGCCCTGACGACGTTCAGCGTCGCCAACGACGTGGCCAAGTACTTCGCCATCCTCCCGGGCATCCTCATCGGCACCTTCCCGGAGATGAGCCCGCTCGACGTGATGGGGCTCCGCTCGCCGGAGGGCGCCGTCCTCAGCGCGGTCATCTTCAACGCGCTGATCATCGTCCTGCTCATCCCGCTCGCGCTGCGGGGCGTCCGCTTCCGCGCGGTCACCGCGGCAGCCCTCCTCCGACGCAACCTCTTCATCTACGGCGTGGGCGGCCTGTGCGCGCCGTTCCTGGGCATCAAGCTCATCAACCTGGTCGTCTCGGCGCTGCACCTCGTCTAGCGGGTACGGTGGGCCATGAAGAGCATCCTGTCGGAGCTGCGCACCTCGCTCGTCGCCACGCTGGCGCTGGGGGTCATCCTCTGCGGCGCCTACCCGGTGCTGGTGTGGGGCGTGGCCCAGCTCGTGTTCCCCAGGCAGGCCAACGGATCGCGGATCGGCGCGCCGGGAAGGGCCGGCGGCTCCGAGCTGCTCGCCCAGCATTTCGAGGGGTCGCGGTACTTCCATCCCCGCCCGTCCGCAGCCGGTGAGACGGGCTACGACGCCATGCACTCGGGGGGGTCCAACCTCGGGCCCACCTCGCGCAAGCTCACCGATCAGGTCAGGGAACGCGTCGAGAGCTACCGGCGGGAGAACGATCTGCCCGCCGCCCTGCGCGTGCCCGCCGACGCGGTGACGGCCTCCGCGAGCGGCCTCGACCCCCACATCAGCCCCCGGAACGCGGCCCTCCAGGCGAGGCGCGTCGCCCGTGCGCGGAGCCTCGACGAAGCGGTGGTGCTCGCGGCGATTGCGGCGCACACGGAGGGGCGGACGCTGAGAATCCTGGGAGAGCCGAGGGTCAACGTGCTGACGCTCAACCTGGCGCTCGACGGCGCTGCCCCGCGAGAGGCAGCGCCCGGGCACGCCTCTCCCCTCACCGCTCGCCCACGGGGCTCCTCGCCTGGCACGCTGGCTCGATGTCGCCACCCAACCTTCGACATCGGAGCCGGCGAGCGCTAAGGGCGTGCGCATGAGTCGCCGGAGCGCGACGGCGGGGAGGCTGCCCCATGCCCCAGACATCGAGGGTCGAAGAGAGCGAGCTGGCGAGGGCGCTGGTCAACGCCGTGCAGGATGCGCTGCTGGCGGTCTCGCCGGAGGGGACCATCCTCTCGTGGAACGAGCGCGCGCGGGCCCTGTTCGGGGGCCGGATGGGCGGCGAGCTCGGCCACGCGCTCGAGGCCGTGGTCGTCCCGGCGGACCAGATGGAAGAGCTGCGGGTCGCCTTCGGGCAGGCGCTCACGACCGGTGTCGCCTCCCTGCGGACCAGAGCGCGCTGGGATGGCACGGGGGAGGCGCGCGAGCTGGACATCACCCTGAGGGTCATCCGCGGCGAGCCCGAGGGCAGCCGGTTCGTCGCCTGCAGCGTGAGGGACCTGACCGAGCTCCGGAGCCGCTCGCTGGAGCGGTCCGGCGACGCCAAGCTGCGGGGGCTGCTCGAGGCCGCGCCCGACGCGATGGTCATCGTCGACGCCGCCGGGCGCATCGCTCTCGCCAATCACCAGATGGAGAAGCTCTTCGGGTACACCCGCACGGAGGTGCTCGGGCAGCGCGTCGAGATCCTGGTGCCGGAGCGCTACCGGAACGCCCACCCCCGCCACCGCGAGGGCTACTTCAAGGATCTCCGCACCCGCCCGATGGGCGCCGGGCTCGATCTCTTCGCCCTGCGCAAGGACGGCACCGAGTTCCCCGCGGAGATCAGCCTGGCGCCGCTGCACACCGAGGACGGCACCTTCGTCACCGCCGCGGTCCGCGACGTGACCGAGCGCCGCAAGGCGGAGGACAAGTTCCGCGGCCTGCTCGAGTCCGCGCCCGACGCGATGGTGCTGGTGGGCAAGGACGGGCGCATCGCGCTCATCAACGCCCAGACCGAGACGCTCTTCGGGTACGCGCGGAGCGAGCTCTACGGCCAGTCCATCGAGATGCTGGTCCCCGCGCGCTACCGGAGCAAGCACCCCCACCACCGCCGGTCCTACTCGCTGGCGCCGCGCCCGCGGCCGATGGGCGCCGGGCTCGACCTCTACGCGCTCCGCAAGGACGGCACCGAGTTCCCCGCCGAGATCAGCCTGAGCCCGCTGGAGACGCCGGAGGGGACGTTCATCATCGCCGCCGTGCGCGACATCACCGATCGCAAGCGGCTCCAGGAGCTGCGGCGGACCAGCCAGGAGATCGAGGAGCAGGCGCGCCGCAACGAGCTGGAGGAGCAGAACCGGCGGATGCAGGAGGCCAACCGCCTCAAGAGCGAGTTCGTCGCCAACATGTCGCACGAGCTGCGCACCCCGCTCAACTCGATCATCGGCTTCGCCGAGCTGATGCACAACGGCAAGGTCGGGCCGGTCTCGGCGGACCACCGGGAGTACCTGGGCGACATCCTCACCAGCGCCCGGCACCTGCTCCAGCTCATCAACGACGTGCTCGACCTGGCCAAGGTGGAGTCGGGCAAGATCGAGCTGCGGCCGGAGCCGCTCGACGTCGGCCGGGTGGTCTCCGAGGTGAAGGACATCCTCCGCGGCCTCGCCGCCGAGAAGCACACGCGCATCGACGTGAAGATCGACCCGGCGGTCGGCGCGGTGACCCTCGACCCCGCCAAGCTCAAGCAGGTGCTCTACAACTACCTGTCCAATGCCATCAAGTTCACGCCGGACAACGGCCACGTCCTCGTCCAGGTCGCGGCGGGCGAGCCCGGCACCTTCCGCATCGAGGTGCAGGACGACGGCATCGGGGTCAGCGCCGCCGACGTGCACCGCCTGTTCATCGAGTTCCAGCAGCTCGACGCGGGCCTGGCCAAGCGGTACGCGGGCACCGGCCTCGGCCTGGCGCTGACCAAGCGCATCGTCGAGGCGCAGGGCGGCACGGTGGGGGTGCGCTCGACGCCCGGCAAGGGGAGCACCTTCTTCGCGATCCTGCCGCGGCTCCCGACACAAGGGGTCGCGGATGGTCCGTGAGCCCATCCTGATCGTCGACGACAGCCCCGCCAACCTCAAGCTGGCGAGGGTGGTGCTCCAGGCGGCGGGCTACGAGGTGCAGGTCGCCACCGACGCGGACCAGGCGCTGAAGGTGCTCGAGACCTGGCGCCCGCGGCTGATCCTCATGGACATCCAGCTCCCCGGGATGGACGGCCTGACGCTGACCCGGCGGCTCAAGGACGACCCGGCGACGCGGGAGATCGTCATCATCGCCCTCACCGCCTACGCCATGAAGGGCGACGAGGAGCGCGCGCGCGCCGCCGGCTGCGACGGCTACGTCTCCAAGCCCATCGACACCGAGGCCCTGCCCCGCACCGTCGCCGAGCACCTGGCGCGCGCCGTCCCCCACGCGTCCGAGCCGACGCGGCCCGAGATCCTGGTGGTCGACGACAACGCGACGACGCGCAAGGTGTTCCGGCTGGCGCTGGAGGGCGAGGGCTACCGGGTCGTCGAGGCGGCCAACGCGACCCTGGCCCTGGCCTGGGTGGCGCAGGGGCTGCCGGCGCTGGCCCTCGTGGATCTGATCCTCCCCGATCTCGACGGGACCGAGCTGGTCCACCGGCTGCGCGCGCTGCCAGGCGGCGCCGAGGTCCCTGTGATCGCGGTGAGCGGGTTCCTCCGCCTCGCCGCGGACACCCGGATGCCGCTCGGAGACTTCGACGCGGTGGTGGCGAAGCCGCTCGAGCCCCAGCAGCTCGTCGAGCTGGTGCGCGGGTACCTCCCCCGGCGTGACGGCGCGCGCGGCGAGCCCGGCCGCGGCAAGTACGTGATCGTCGCCGACGACGACGCCGCGCAGCTCAAGCTCACCGCCCTCCACCTCCGCCACGCCGGATTCCGCGTGTTCTGCGCGCCCGACGGCGCCGCGGCGCTCCGGATGGCGCGACTGAACCCCCCCGACCTCATCCTCTGCGACGTGCTGATGCCGGGGCTCGACGGCTTCGGAGTCTGCCACGAGGTCCGCAGCGACCCGAGCCTCGAGAGCGTGCCCGTGGTGCTGGCGTCGGCGTACTACCGCGAGGTCGCGGACGACGAGCTGGCGCACAGAGTCGGCGCCAACGCGTTCGTGGTGCGCAGCGCCGACATGGAGGGGCTCGTCCGCGCGGTCCAGGCCCAGATCGGCGTCGCCCCGCCGCCGCGCGCGCTCGAGCCTCCCCGGGCGCTCGAGGATGCCCACCACCAGCGAATCGTCCAGCAGCTCGAGCGGCAGGCGACCACCAACGAGCGCATGATCCGCCGCTGCGCCCTCCAGGCCGCGCAGCTCTCGATCCTCGGGGGCACCGCCGACGCGCTGGCGAGGAGCGACGACGTGGAGCAGGCCATCACCCAGACGCTGGCGGCGTGCCTCGACGCCGGCGGCATCTCCAGGGGCGCGGTCTTCCGGGTCAACGCCGAGCGCCAGCTCTTCCTGTGCCGGACCGTCGGCTTCTCGAACGCGGAGCGCGGGCCACTGGAGACGGCTTTCGGGCACCCGCACCTGCTCGAGCGGGTGATGACCTCGGGGATCGCCGTCACCTTCCCTCCAGCGGACGGCGACCGCGACCGCGAGCCCCTCCTCCCGAGCCTGGGGGTCGGCGCAGCGGTGATCGTCCCCCTGCTCGCCCACCACGAGCGCGTCGGCGCCCTCCTCCTCGGCGCCGACCTGCCCGACGTCAATCAGCCGGACCTCCTCGACTTCGGCCGCGCCGTCGCCGCCTACCTGGGCCAGGCCATCGCCCTCGCGGGCGCGTTCGAGCGCGAGCGCCAGGCGCGCTGCGAGGCCGAGCGGGCCAGCCGGGCCAAGGACGAGTTCCTCGGTACGCTCTCGCACGAGCTGCGCACGCCGCTCGCCGCCATCGTCGGCTGGACCGCGCTCCTGGGGAGCCGCGCGTCGGACAAGGCGTGGCTGGAGCGGGCGGTCACCACCATCCAGCGCAACGCCCGGGCCCAGGTGCAGCTCATCGAGGATCTCCTCGACGTGACCCGCATCAACAGCGGCACCATCCGGCTCGAGGCCCGCGAGATGGAGGCCGGACCACCGATCCAGTCCGTGCTCGAGGCCGTCACGCCCATGGCCGAGGCCAAGGGCATCCGCGTCGAGGTCGAGCTCGACCCGGCCGCCGGAGTCCTCTGGGGCGACCCGAGCCGCGTCCAGCAGATCGTCTGGAACCTGGTGACCAACGGCGTCAAGTTCACGCCCCGCGGGGGCGAGGTGAAGGTGCGGCTCGCGCGCGCCGACGCGGCGGTGCAGATCCAGGTCAGCGACACCGGCCAGGGGATCCCCAGGGACTTCCTCCCCCACGTGTTCGAGCGCTTTCTCCAGGCCAACGGCTCGGCCACGCGCGCCCACGGCGGGCTCGGGCTGGGGCTGTGGATCGTGCAGCACCTGGTCCGGCTCCACGGCGGCGAGGTCCGGGCCGACAGCGACGGCGAAGGCCGAGGCGCGACGTTCACGGTGACGCTCCCGCGCCGCACCGAGAGCTTCGTGGCCATGGCAGGCTGAGGCTGCGGTGGCCCTGCGGTCCCTCCCGACGGTCGATCACGGGCCCACCCGCTTACCGGCACCGCCCGCCCCGGGCACCGTGCGGCCCCCCATGAGCCCCGTTGCCAAGCTCCTGTTCCTCCTCGTCACCCTCCTCCACCTCTTGCCCGTTCTCTTCCTGGTCGCCGTGATCGTCGGCATAACTCTGCCGGTGGTCCTCATCCGCGCGGACTGATTTGGGCGCCCATGTCATCCGGGCCGGTGCCATGATACGCCCCTGCCAATGACAGCCAGGAAGCTCAGAGTGGGAATCCTTGGCGCCGCGCGGATCGCGCCGATGGCGCTCGTGGCCCCAGCCCGCGACGTCCCCGACGTGGAGATCGCCGCCGTCGCGGCGCGGGATCCCGGCCGGGCTCAGGCGTTCGCCCGGAAGCACGGCATCCCGGGCGTGGCTTCGAGCTACGAGGAGCTCCTCGCCGACCCCTCCCTCGACGCCATCTACAACCCGCTGCCCAACTCGCTCCACGCGGAGTGGACCCTCCGCGCGCTCGAGGCCGGCAAGCACGTGCTTTGCGAGAAGCCGTTCACCGCCAACGAGGAGGAGGCACGGCGAGTCGCCGCCGTCGCCGCGCGCGTCGGGCTCGTGGTCATGGAGGCCTTTCACTGGCGCTATCACCCGCTCGCGGCGCGCATGATCGCCATCGCCCGAGGGGGGGAGCTGGGCGCGGTCCGGCGCATCGAGACCGCCATGTGCATCCCGTTGCCGCTGCCGGGGGACATCCGCTACCGGCTCGATCTCGCGGGCGGCGCGACCATGGACACCGGATCCTACGCAGTCTCGATACTGCGCCACCTCGCCGGGGCGGAGCCCACCGTCACGCGCGCGGAGGCCCGGCTCTCCTCGCCCGGCGTCGACCGCTGGATGGAGGCCGACCTCCGCTTCGAGGACGGGCGCACCGGGCGCATCACCTGCTCGCTCTGGTCGAGCACGCTGCTCCGCATCCGCGCGCGCGTCGAGGGGGAGCTGGGCACGATGGACGTCCTCAATCCCGTCATGCCGCAGCTCTATCATCACCTCACGGTGACGACCCGCTCAGGCAAGCGCTGCGAACGCGTGGAGCGGGTGTCCACCTACACCTGCCAGCTCCGCGCCTTCGCGGGCGCAGTGCTGCGCGGGGATCCCATCCCCACCGGGCCGGAGGATGCCGTGCAGAACATGCGCGTCATCGACTCGGTCTACCGAGCCGCGGGCCTGCCGGTGCGCGGCGCCGCAGCGTAGACAGGCCCGACGTTCCCCAGGATGCCCCAATGACCGAGGTCAGAAGACGCCGAGCAGCCCGAACGAGCTGAAGATGCCGTGCTGCGAGTTGTTGCCGTTGGCGGGGTTGTTGTTGACGGGGAGATCGAAGTACGCCTGTCCACCGAAGCCCGCCAGCGCCTGGAGCGCGAGGTGGGGGTGGGCCCAGTAGCGCACGCCCGGAGCGACGGCGTAGCTCAGCAGGAAGTTGCTGTCGGTCGGGGTGTTGTTGGTGACCGCCGGCGTCGGCGAGATCGAGACGCTGTGGAACTGGTGGCCGAAGTGGAGCGAGAGATCGCCGATGAGCTCGACGCGGCCGTCCGCGGTCCGCAGGAGGGCCGCCTGCAGCTCGGGGCCGATGAGGAAGCTCGAGTCCGAGGTCGTCGTGGTGATGGTCTGGTTGACCACGGTGGCGGCGGTGCTCGAGGTGACGTTGGCGAACTCCAGGCCGAGACCGAGGACGAGGCGGCCGAACTTGTAGCCCCCGAACAGCCCGGTCTGGAGCGTGGTGCCGTCGACGGTGGCGCCACCTCCGGTCGCGACCACGCCGAAGCGCGCCCCGAGGCTGGCTTCCAGGGCGAAGCCGCTGTCGGCCTGCCCCTCCTCCGCGAAAGCCAGCGCGGGAGCGCCGAGCACCGTCAGACCCAGCGCGAGCGCGCCGAGGCGGCTTCGCGCCCGCCGGTGCGGGGAGGGCCGAGGGCCGAGGGGGGTCGCCAGTCGTCTCGTGTCGAGCATCGCCATTCATCCTTTCAGAGGAAGCTCACCAGGTCGGGCTGCCCCGACGGCGGGACGCTATCACCCTCTCGAGGCGAGGTCGCATAATTGGCGGCCGGGAGCGCGCGGCGGCCGTGATACCCTCTGGTGAGGAGACCTTCATGAACAAGAGCCGCTCTTTCTACGACGTCCTCGCCGCGCTCAGCGCCGGCGCCACCCTCCTCGCGGGCTGCGCCGCCGAGGCTCCGCCGCCGTCCGCCGCCCCGGTGCGTGGCACCGAGGTCCCTGCCGCCGCTGCCCCGCAGGCCGCCGCTCCCCCGCAGGCGGCCGCTCCGGCCCCCGCCCCCGCCCCGGCCGCAGCGCCCGCTGCCCCCGCCGCGGCGCCCGCGGCGCCCACGACCGCCAAGGCGATGCCCAAGAAGATCTCCAATTCCAAGCGGGTCGCCGACAAGTCCTCTCAGGGCTGCTGCGGCGCCGGCACCTGCTCTCCCTGCTGAGAGCGATCCTCAGCTCATCCACTGCCGCTGCCACAGCAGCAGCATTGCCAGCGTCCACAGGGGCTTGCGATGGTCGGCCTCGCCGCGCAGGTGACGGTCGAGCCAGGCGCGGGCCACGCTGGGCTCGCACAGGCCGCTCGCGGTGAGGGACGCGGGGGAGAAGAGATCCTCGAAGAGGGGGCGGAGGGGCCCGCGGATCCAGCGCGCCACGGGGATGCCGAAGCCCTTCTTGGGCCGCGCCAGGATGGCGGGCGGGATCAGGCCCGCGAGCGCCTGCTTGAGCACCAGCTTGGTGCCCGTCAGGCTGAGCTTGGTCTCCCACGGCAACCGCACCGCGAACTCGACGAGGTGGGTGTCGAGGAACGGGGCGCGCACCTCGAGGGAGGCCATCATCGAGGCTCGGTCGGCCTTGACCAGGATGTCGTCGACGAGATACCGGCTCAGATAGAAGCGCAGCGCCTCGTCGACGCTGCCTGCGGAGACGCCGAGGCGGGCGCCGCGGGCCGACTCGGCGAAGATCTCGCGATAGAGCACCTCCTGGCGGGCGAAGGGGCGGAGATCGGGAGAGAGCAGCGCCGCGAGCTCGGCGGGAGCGAAGGATCCGATCCAGGTCTGGTGGCGCAGCGCCGGGTCCACGGTCAAGCCCCGCATGAGCTGCTTGAGCCGGAAGTCCAGGCTCATGTTGGTCGCGCTCGCCGGGAGCAGGCTCACCGCCCGGGCGAGCGCGGCGCGCAGCGGCAAGGGCAGGCGTGACAGCCACTGTCCCGGTCGGTGGGCGAGGAAGGGGTCGTATCCGGCGAAGAGCTCGTCGCCCCCGTCGCCGGCGAGCGCCACCGTGACGTGGCCCCGGGCGAAGCGCGAGAGCAGCATGGTGGGCAGGATGCTGGGATCCCCGAAGGGCTCGTCGAGGCGGCGCGCCACCTCGGGGAGCAGATCGACGCACGCCGAGCCCGAGAGCACCTCGGTGTGGTGGACCGTCCCGAGCTCGCGGGCGGCGAGGGCCGCGTAGCTGGACTCGTCGAAGCTCGCCTCCGAGAAGCCGACCGAGAAGCTCCCCAGCCGCGCGTGATGCCGCACCGCGAGGGCGGTGATGGCCGTGGAGTCGACGCCGCCGCTGAGGAACACGCCCACCGGCACGTCGGCGACGAGGCGCCGCGCCACCGCCGCGTCGAGCAGGCGCAGCAGCTCGCCGGCGGCCTCCCGCGGATCCACCGGGCTCCCGCCGGAGCCGGACGGGACCGGGATCTCCCAGTAGCGCCGCACCCGGAAGCCGCCCGCGTCGAGCACGCCCACGTGAGCCGCGGGCAGCTTGCGCACGCCGGCGAAGATGCTCCGCGGCGAGGGCACGTACTCGAGGGCGAGGTAGGCGGCGGCGGACTCGTGATCGATCGCGCGCGGCACCGCGCCGTGGGCGACGATGGCCTTGGGCTCCGAGCCGAAGATCAAGCGGGTCGCGGCCAGCGGCAGCGCCTCGGCGTCGGCGATGGCGCTGACCCACCCCTGCCCGGCGCCGAGCGCGTAGTAGAGCGGCTTCTTCCCCAGGCGGTCGCGCGCGAGCACGAGCTTCTGCCGGGGCGCGTCCCAGAGGGCGACGGCGAACATCCCGTGGACGTGCTCGGCGAAGGCCTCACCCCACTCGAGGTAGGCGCGGAGCACCACCTCGGTGTCGGAGCGCGTGGTGAAGGGGTGGCCCTTCCTGGCCAGCTCCGCGCGGAGCGCGTCGTGCTCGTAGGCCTGGCCGTTGAAGACGAGGGTGACCCCCTCGCGGGTCATCGGCTGCGCGCCGCCCTCCAGGTCGAGGATGGAGAGCCGCCGGTGCCCGAGCGCGGCCGGCCCCGCCGTGAAGAAGCCCTCGGCGTCGGGGCCCCGGTGCGCCAGCGCGCCCGCCATGCGCGCCACGGCGGCGGCGTCGGGGGCGGTGTCGAAGCGGATCTCTCCCGCGATCCCGCACATCCTCGGTCAGTCCAGGGAACCTTCGGCCCGGGTGCTGGGCGGCGGGGCCCCGATGGGGAAGGTCCGGCGCGACTCGGGGCGATTGACCTCCTCGGCGATGGCGTAGGGCCGCTTGCCCTGCGACTCGTAGTAGGTGCGCACCAGGAGCTCGGCCAGGAGGCCCATCAGCAGGCTGAGCACGCCCACCAGCGCGAAGAGCACGCCCAGCAGCGGCAGCGGCGTCTGGACCAGATCCTTGCCGCCGAAGACCTTGTAGCCGAGGGCCGCGACGAACGCCGCGAACGAAGCCAGCAGCGAGAGGAGCCCGAAGCCGCCGAAGAGGTAGATGGGCTTGGTGGTGTAGCTGACCAGGAACTTCACCACCATGAGGTCGAGGATGACCTTGCCGGTGCGGCTCAGGCCGTACTTGGACGTGCCCGCGCGGCGGATGCGGTGGTTGACCACCAGCTCGGTGACCCGCGCGCCGTGCCAGCTCGCGTAGACCGGGATGAAGCGGTGCATCTCGCCGTAGAGCTTGACGTCCTGGAGCACCTCGCGGCGGTAGGCCTTGAGCGAGCAGCCGTAGTCGTGGAGGCGCACGCCCGAGATGAAGCTGATGAGCCGGTTGGCCAGGCGCGAGGGCAGCTTGCGGCCGAACTCCTTGTCCTGCCGGTTCTGCCGCCAGCCCGAGACGACGTCGAAGCGCGCCGAGGCGGGGGTGCCGACGGGCCCGTCGAGGGTGGCGATGAGCCGGGCGATGTCGGCCGGATCGTTCTGCATGTCGCCGTCCATGGGGACGATGACCGCGCCGCGCGCGACCTCGATGCCGGCGCTCATGGCGGCGGTCTGGCCGAAATTGCGGCGGAACCGGATGGCGCGCATCGTCCGCTCGCGCGAGGCGAAGGCGGCGAGGCGCGCGAAGGTCCCGTCCGTGGAGCCGTCGTCGACCCCGATCACCTCGAAGGGACGCCCGAGCTTCTTGAGCTCTCGGTAGAGCTCCTCCAGCAGCGGGGCGACGTTCTCCTCCTCGTTGAAGAAAGGGATGACGACGGAGACGTCCGGCGGCGCCTCGACGCGGGAGAGGTCCGGAGTGCCGCGCAGCTCACGTGAGAAGTTTAGCATGGCCATGATCTACCGAGATCGGGTCTCGCCTCCAGAGCGCCAGCGCAGGGAGCATGATCAACGCGGAGAGGATTGAGGTGATCTCGCCCACCACCGCGTACCAGCCGAAGCTCTGGAGCGCGCGGTTGAGGGCGATGAGCAACGTGCCGTAGCCGATGATCGAGGTCCACGAACAGAGGGCGACGGCAGGCCCGACCTCGGCGAGGGCGCCCAGTACGTCGCCACCTCGCTCTCGCACCCGGACCACGATGTTGGCTCCATAGTCGACGGCGATCCCGAAGGTGATGGGGAAGACGATGAAGTTGAAGAAATTGATCTTGATGTGGAGGAGCGCCGCCGCCCCACCCATGAGCACGACCCCGGTGACCAGCGCCGCGATCACCTCGGCGCTGACCCGCAGCCTGCGGAAGAAGAGGAGCACGAGGACGCAGACCGCGAGGAGCGAGCCGATGGTGGTGAGTGGCCCCTCGGTCTCGATGTTCTGGAGCAAATCGGCGAAGACCACGTTGGCGCCGGTCGCGTCGTAATTCTTGACCTCCCCTCCCACGTCCACGGGGACGTTGCGGATGCCGTCGACGAAGGAGACGAGGTTGGGCCCGAGCTCGAGGCGGGCGTTCGGCTGGGCGGTGATGGCCGCCAGCCGGCCGACGGTCCCGTCGCGCTCCTTGAACCGATCGAGCAGGGTGTCGGGCACGTCCTTCACGTCGAGGGGGACCTGCGCGGCCAGGTCGGCCTTGACCTGCTGGAGGCGAGGCCGCTGCTCGGCGGGGAGCGACGCGATGACCCCGCGGGTGAGCCGGGCGGCCAGCCGCTTGATCAGGACCAGCTTGGCCGCCTGGTCGGCGGGCAGGACGCTGCTCAGCGTGTCGCAGCTCTGGATGACCTCGGCATAGCGCGGCTGCTTCATCCGGTCCTTGACCTGGGCGCAGAACGCGTCGGCCGCGGCGCGCGAGGGGAGGAGGGCGACGGCCCCCGCCACCGACTTGCCGAGCCCGGAGTTGCCCCGGTCGTGGTCGCGCATCAACTCGGCCTGCCCGCGCTGCTCGTTGCCCAGCTCGCCCAGGTTGCGCTCGATGGCGACAGGGATTTGCCGGACGAAGAGCACGACCGAGAGCGCCGCGAGCGCGGTGAAGACCGCGACGATGGCGCGCGGGCTGGAGAAGGCCACCCGCAACCAGCGGGGCGCCGGGCGCTCGACCGGCGGGGGGGTGCGATCGGCCTTGACGGCCCGGACCCGCTCGAAGAGCTGCAGCAGCGCCGGCACCAGCGCGAAGGTGAACACCCAGCAGAGCAGCATGCCGATGCCGCCGATGATCCCGAAGTGCCGGAAGCCGCGGTTGGCCGCGAGAATGAGCATCCCGAAGGAGACGCTGGAGGCCGCCGCCGCGAGCAGCGTGGCGTGGGCGGCCACGGGCGCGGCGTCGAGGCAGGCGGGCTCCAGCGCCATGCCCGTGCGACGGAGCTGCCGCACCCGGGTCAGGTAGATGAGGCCGTAGTTGATGCCGTTGCCGATGACGATCGACCCGAGGAACGCCGTCTGGGT
>Ga0302279_10003683_pt1 | contig 18807 bp, 15 predicted proteins | sample III_Bog_N3_3_FD_194541 | JGI IMG/M metagenome (GOLD analysis project Ga0302279, IMG submission 194541) | Peat permafrost microbial communities from Stordalen Mire near Abisko, Sweden - III_Bog_N3_3 | ecosystem: Environmental > Terrestrial > Soil > Wetlands > Peat | place: Sweden: Abisko...
CCGTGAATTTCTCGACAACGTCGTCACCAGCACCCTGGTTTTTGAAGGCGACGGCCGCATCGGCGACTACGTCGGCGGCTACACCGACTGGATTCGGGAGCGCGCGAATCAGACCCGGGCCGCGGTCGCGGTCAACGAACCCTCGGCTCCCCGCAAGCCGGCGGCAGCCGCCGGCCCCACGCCCGGGCGCAAGGCGACCGCCAAGGAAATCCGCGAACTCGAGGAACTGCCGGCCAAAATCGAGGCCCTGGAGCGCGAACAGGGCGAACTGGCGGCAAAATTGGCCGACGCCGCGTTTTACAAGGGCGAGCCGGCCGCCGTGGCCGCGGCCAAGCTCCGGCTCGAGGCGATCGAACGCGATCAGGCCAAGGCTTTCTCCCGCTGGGAGGAATTGGAAGCGCAACGGCCGCGTTGACTCTGCGCCCCCGCGCCCAATTAGTCGCTGGCGATGGATAAAGCCGCGCTCCTCCAGGTGATCGTCGGGCAATTGGAGGCCGAACTCGCCGTCCTGGTGGCGGCGGCCCACGCCTCCAAGGACCAGGCGACCGATGCGGAGAGCAAGCCGGACGGGAAGTACGACATGGCTGGCCAGTCGGCCGCCTACCTCGCCGCGGGCCAGGCCAAGCTTGCGACGGAGCTGGCCGAGGCGATTTCGGCCTATCGCCTTCTGCCTCTGGCTCCGGCCAAGCCCGGAGCGGCCGTGGGCATGGGGGACGTCGTGACGCTGGAGGGCCCGGAACGAAGGACCGTTTATTTTCTCGGACCGGCGCGTGGCGGGATCGAAGTCGAATGGAGCGGAACCTCCGTCACCGTCATCACCGCCGTTTCGCCCCTGGGCCGCCAGCTCCTCGGCCGCCGCCCGGGCGAAACCGTCACCCTGCCCGGACCGCGCCAGGGGCATCCTCCCACCATCGTGAAGATTGAATAGCCCCGGCGCTCGACCTCTGTGCCCTCAGGGCACAGAGTAGACCTCGAGCAGCGCGACGCCCGAACCGCCGCTGACGCTGGAGACCTGCACCGTGTAAGGCCCGGGAGGCAGTGAAATGAGGAGCATCGAATCAGCACTCGTCGTATTCGTGACCGGAAACGCGCCGACCGCGGTGCCGGCGTTCGTCAACTGCGAGTCACCGCCCCAGCCGGCGTCGCTAGCCACTTGCGTGCTCCCGCTATAGAGGGCCAACTGCGGGTCGGCGAGCGCGCCCGTCACGCCGAACCCGGCCAAGGCCGGTCCGGTGGCACGGATCAGGACAGTCCGCGCGACCGAACCGCCGACCACAAATCCCACGTTCAGATTCCGGCTGCCGGCCCCGACCGAGGCGAGGGCGGACACATTGGACATCTGGGCGGGGGCGGTCGAGCCGGTGACGGACAGCGCCACGGCCTGACTCGCGGTGGTGCCCCCCGCGCCGGTGGTGACCAGGGTGTAGGTGCCGGCGTTGGCGGCGGTAGCGCCACTGATCAGCAGGCTGGCGTGGGTCGCCCCAGCGATCGCGGTGCCGTTTTCGTACCATTGGTAGGTCGGTGCCGGAGTGCCGCCCTGGCCAAAGCTCAAGGCGACGGTGGTGCCGGCTGCGGCCGTGAGCGACGCCTGGGGTTGGCTACCCGTGCCGCCGCCCGTGTTGATGACGCTGCCGGGGGTGAAGGAGACGCCGCGCAGCACTTCCCCATATCCGGCCATCCGCAAGGTTGAGAAGCTCTCGTTCGCCGCCTGGGTGGCGGTGGTATAAGAAAGTGTGTCCGTGATCGCCATCAGCTTGTTCGGGTCGGCCCCTTGATCGCCTGAGGCACTCACGGTGGAAGTGACGGCGTAGAGGGTGACCGTACCGTCGCCGTTGATCTGCCCGGTGATATTGCGGATGCCGTCGGTGGCTGTGGGGAAATAATTATTCCCCAGTCCGTCGGTCGGAGTGTAGTTGACGCCCAAATTCAGGCCGGTTTTCAGGGTGTAGGCCAATTTCCAGGTGCCGCTGACCAAGATCCATTTCTGCAAACCGGAATTGGGATCGATCCCATTGGTGAGGTCGGCCAGGACACCGTCGCCCTCATCGCCCACATAAAGGGTGGTGGCGTTCGCAAACCAGAGACCGAACGGATGACTCACTCCCGTGACGCTCTTGGCCAGAACCGTCGGGAATCCCGGCAGCACCGCGATCGGCGCGGCGGCGGCATTAGCCAGAGTCGGAAGGCTGCCCGACGCGCCGACCTGGTAGACTGTGTTGATGCCGTTGCTTCCGCTGCCTTTGCTGATGTAGAGCGTATTGTTGTACACCGTGAGCCCGCGGAAATTGTTGTCCTTGGCCGTCTTGTCCGCCGCGTAGCCGTTCTGCGTGATATTAAAGGACCCGACCGCCTGGGTTCCAGGAGCGGAGGCGGTCGCATTCACCCCGGGGGTCGCGACCTGGACGCCGGTAGCGGCCGTTACCTGGGCGGAGCCGTTTCCATTGCCGGCGTTGCCCACCATGAAATACAGGCCGTTGGCTGCGACGGCGGCCCGGCCGTTGTTGCCGGAGTAGGCGTTGGTCGTAGTCGCCGTGAAATTACCCGCGGAACTGACTTGGACCACTTCGCGGTAGGCGGGCGTGGTCGTGACATAATTGCCGGGTTCGATGACGCCAGGGGTGTTCGAATTCGACACATCGATGGCCCCGACCGGGGCCGAGTAGCCCATAAAGGTCAGGGACTGGCCGTCGGAGGTCAGGTTCAGGGCGAGCTCCGACTTGGAAGGAAAGCTTGTGACCACGAGGGCGACCGGAACCGGCAGCGTGCCGACCAAGGCACCCGCCGTCGTGATTTGATCGAGGAAAATGGGGGAGGTGACGCCGAAGCTGCCGTCCACCGTGTCGTTATTGAACACATTGGGGTAGGTCCCGGCCGCATTGGCCAGAAAAGCGGTCACGCCGTCGGCCGAGTCCGGCAGAGCCGCGCCGACTTTGAGCGCGGCGATGGCGCCGGAATAGGTGTAGACACTCCGGCTCACCACCAAATTGCCCGCGGCAAACGGCACGGCGGAAGCCGCGGTCACCTGCACTTCGTCGAAGCGCCAGTTGCCGGAATTGTTGTTATAAGCCGTGCCGGATCCATTGACATCGTCGGCGCCGGTGGCGGCGTTGACGATGCGAACGCCGAATTTCGGGTTATTGCCGGCTCCGGTGATCGCGCTGAAGTCGGCGACGATGCCGTTAAACCACGCACCTCCCGTAAACTGGATATATCCGCCCGTGACCGTATTGGCACTGGTGGTATTGGTTTTCACCGTGGCTCCGGTGCCTGTATAGGTCACCGGAATATTCGTCCAAGTGGTACCGTCCAGGGTGTACTGGACCTCTAAATTCGCTTCGGCCTGCGCCGTGGTTTCCAGGTCAAACCTGAGCTGGATGCCGCTGAAGCCGGCCGTGCTGACCAAGAACTGCGCCCCCTGGGTCCCAATGGGAGCCAACGAGGACCAACCGTTGGAGAGGGTCGTCTGGTTGGCCGCCGGGCCGCCGCGCACACGCCAGCAATTGTTATTGGCCCCGGCCGGATCAGAACTGCCGGTTGAAGCCGTCACATCGGAGATATCCACGCTGGGTCCAGGGGTGGGATAGGAGTTGTTCATTCCTACAGTGGAGGCAGCACCTGTCACCGTGCCCAGGTCCGAGGGGGGCGTCAGATTCGTCACCGCCGGGACGTTCTGGAAGTCCCAGCCGCTAACGATCACACTGGCGGATAGGGGCGCTGCGCCCAGGACGAGAAGCAGAAGCACGCTGGCAAAGGAGGATTTGATCATGGTCGCCCAGGGTCTCATTTCCTCATGACACTCCCGCGACAATCATGCGGAAACTCGGTGACTTTCACGGCCCGGGAGAGCCGGCCCCGAGCTTCAGTTCACGGGCTTAGCCGGAGCGATCGTGGCGAGGACGCTGCGCGCGCGCGGCACGGTGACTCGGACGGCCGTCGTTCCCGCATGGCGCGCCGGAACGATCGCCGCGTCCAGCGCGTGGGTCCACCCTTTGTAGTCCAAAGCCGCGCTCGGCCGGGCCCGAAGGCCTAAGGCGTCAGTCGGAAATTGGACCACGACAGACAAGTCCGCGTCGTGATAATTATCGATTCGAGCTGTGCAGGAGCCGTCGGGTTGCACCGGTCCGAATGCGACAAAAAGGCGCCAGGGCTCCAGGACCTCCAGCGACACGTCGCCCCCATTGACGAAAACGAGCAGATAGTTTTGGAAGCCGCCCTCCTCCACCGGACCTTCGGAAGGGGCTCCGGCCCCGCCGGTCACGACGTAATGGACGCCGTCGTGCACGGACTGGTAATAAAGGTGCTCGTGCCCGGCAAAGACGTATTTCACGCCATATTGAATGAAAAGGCGGTGAATTTCATCCCGGTTCGCCGGGTCGGCGAAGCCTCCGCCTTGCCGTCTCGGGAAGAGCGGGTGATGCATGAAGACGAAAATCGCCGCGGCTTGCCGATTGGCCGCCAAATCCGAGCGCAGCCAATCCCGCTGCGCCGCCCCAATCCCCACCTTCGCCCCGGCCTCTTCGGTGTCTAGGGCGATGAAATGACACCGGCCGTAATCAAAGGAGCCAAAAAGCCGGCCCATCTTCTCTTGGTAGAGGGCTTCCCGTCCGCTCAATTCGTGGATCTCATGGTTGCCCGGGGCGTTGATGATCGGAATGTCCGCCCCGCCGGCCTCCGCCAGGAAGCTTTCAAACTCGGCCCGGGCCTCCCCCATCGATTCTTCCGCGCCGTAGATCGTGTCGCCGGTCCAAAGGCTGAAGGCCGGCTGCAGCAGGCGCAGTTCGGAAAAAATCTGGCGAGCGGTGGGTGGAGCCGGCACGCCCCGGCCGGTGGACCGGTTGTCGCCCGATACCGCAAACATGAAATGCTCGGCATCGGCCGGCGGGGTCAGGGGCGTGGCGGAAAGGCTCGTCGGCAGCGGCAAGAGCGGCCGAGTCGTTTCTCCTCCGGCCGCAGGGGCCAGGAGGGACAGAAGCAGGAGAAACCGAAGTGGCGGCATAGGTTCGAATCGACGGATTAGCCCTTCCTTGGGCCGGCGCGGACCGACCGCAAGTCCGGGCTTGTTACAACTCGGTGCCGGTCGTCGCTACGGCGCCGGGGCCAGGCCAAAGCGGCAGGCCCGCACCTGGGCGAAGCCCTCCGTCACCGCATAATAGGTCAGGAGAAAGGAGCCGGGGTCCGAGGCCACAAGATCGGGCGTCCCGAACGTGAATCCCGGGAGCGCCTCCCAAAGCCGCCCGTCGTCGGCCGACTTGCCGGCGGCGACTCCGGCCAAAGGCTCGCCCAGCATCCGAAACTTCCGCGCGTCCCACATCTGCAATCCGGCCGCCCCGTTCCAGGTCCGGCCGCCGTCGGGCGAGCGCCAGAGCCGGATACCCTCCGGCGGCTGGCGGACGTTGGCCACGGCCAAAACGCTCCCATCGGGCAGGCCGAGGAGGGCCGCACACTGGCAAAGGATCGTGGTCGCCCGGGGCGGGCTCCAGGTTCGGCCGTCGTCGGCGGACACGCACTCGTGCGCCTGGATTGTCTCCTCGCCCTCGTTGAGAAAGGCCCAAAGCCACATCAGGATCCGCCCGTCCGCCAGCCGGGTCAGCTTCGGGTCGCCGAAACTCAGCCGGCCGCTTTCGTCGTCGGCCAGCATCTGGGCCGGAGCGAACGTCCCCGCCGCGGGAGCGTAGCGGGTCATCATGACGGCCTGGCGCCGGGCCGGCGTCGTGATTTCGACCGGCACCAGCAAATCCCCGTCCGGGAGAGCCAGCGGGCGGCTGTTGATGTAGCGCAGGGGCCGGGTGCCGGGCGGACGATGCGGGACCGCCTCCCCCCAGGTCCGGCCCGAGTCGGGACTGACCGCGACATAGAAGATCTGCTCCAGCTGACGGCCGGTTTCGCTGAAAATGTAGGAATCGGCCTCGCGCACCGGCACGGCGGTGAACATCGCCAGGAGCGCGCCGTCGGCCGCCGGGACGACCGCTCCGCCGTGGACCGATTCCGGCACCGGGCGGGACAGTCCGTCAAAGATCATGACCGGCTCAGACCAGGTGCGGCCGGCGTCGCCCGAGCGCTGGGCGACGAAGACCCCGTCGCGCGAATGTTTCTCCTTCCCGCGACGATAGACGCAAACGATGTCACCATTGGCCAGGCAGCAGGTGGCGGGAAAGGCGCAGGCCCGGGGCTCGCCGCCGCTTTCTCGGGGAGAAACCGGCCCGTCCTGGAAGATTGTCGCCCGCATCGCCGTTCGCCCCGGCATCAGACCCGGCCGAGGATGGTGCGGGGCGCTTCCACCAGCATGGCGTGAATCTGGGCCTCGGTCACTCCGAGCTTCCGCAGCTTGGGCAGGAAGGAATACCAGACATAGTCATAGCCGCGGCCACCATGGCGATGCAACTGGGAGAGCCGGCAAGTGTCGGTCGAAAGGGTGATCTTGGCCGCGTGGCCCAGGCGGACCAGGGCGGCAACGCGCTCGGCCCGGATTTCGTCGCTCGCTATGTCGAGCCAGCCGATCATGTCGAATTCACAATAAGCGCCCCGTTCCAGGATCGGGAGGTAATAGGCGAGGTCCAGGGCGATATCATCGTGCCAATGGGCGTCGCAATGTCCGATCACGACCCGGCTCAGGTCCGCCCCGGCTTTCTCAAAGACATCGAGCTGGGCGTGGCCCGCCCGGCCGAGCGAAGCGTGGGTGGAGATGGCATAGCCCGTCCGCTTCTGGGCCTGGGCCGCGGCGATGAAGACCTTCAGCTCCGGCGGGTTCAGCTGGTAGTGGGGATTGATCACCGGCTCGTTGTGGCTGGTGATCTCACCAATGATGCCGGCCCGCACCCCCTGATCCCCCTCCTCCAGCTGCATCACGAAATAATCGGCAATCCGCTCGACCGACGCCGTGTAGACCCACGGGGGGAAGACGTTCTCCTGGTAGAAGGCGATCCCGCTCACGATCGGCACGCCGGAGGCGAGGCTGATTTCGCGCAGCTTGGGGGCGTCGCGCCCGATCCCGTCGGGGGTAAGCTCGATGATGGCCCCGCCCCCCGCCCGGCGGAAAGGGGCCAGCTCCTCGGCCAGGAGCGGGACATCCCGCATCACGTTGTCCGCCTTGCCAGAATGGACGGAGATGTCACAATAGAGGTGCTCGTGCGCCAGGGTCGGTCCCAGCTGGTGAGCGGGAATCTCGCCAGTGACAGTCGAGATCAGGGCAGGTTTCATCTCTCCCCACCGTGAACCAATCGGCTCCGGCCAGAAAAGAATAAAATATGAAGATCCATCCCAAGGAATTCCGGGTCCGGCCCGGCCAGAAGGTCGACCTAGCCCGCTGGCCGACCCGGGTGAAGAGCTTCTACAAGTCGAAGCATCACTATTTCGAGCTCCTAGAAAAGCACGTGGCCGAGCTGAGCGAGCGCCAAAGCCTGCTCTATGCGGACAACCGCTATGCCGTGCTGCTCATCTTTCAGGCGATGGACGCCGCGGGCAAGGACGGCGCGATCAAGCATGTCATGTCCGGGGTCAATCCCCAGGGCTGCCAGGTCTTCAGTTTCAAGCACCCAAGCGCCGAAGAATTGGCGCACGACTTCCTCTGGCGCACCACCCGGGCCCTCCCGGAGCGGGGCCGGATCGGGATCTTTAACCGCTCCTACTATGAGGAGGTTCTGATCACCCGGGTCCATCCGGAGATCCTCCAGGCCGAGCAGTTGCCGCCCGGACCGCGCGGCCGGGCCTTCTGGCGCCAGCGCTACCATTCGATCAACGAGCTGGAGAAGCACCTCCATCGCAACGGCACCCAGGTGATCAAGTTCTTTCTTCATCTGTCGAAGGAGGAGCAGCGCAAGCGCTTCCTCGCCCGGATCGACGATCCGGACAAGAACTGGAAATTGAGTCCGGCCGACCTGGAGGAGCGGGCGCGCTGGCGCAGCTACCGCAAGGCCTACGAGGCCTGCCTGAGCGCCACCAGTTCCAGCGCGGCACCGTGGTACGTCGTGCCGGCTGACGACAAGCACAACCTGCAAGTCATCGTCTCCCGCATCGTCCTCAACACCCTGCGCGACCTCAAGCTGGCCTATCCCGAGCCGACCCCGGCGCACCGCCGCCAGCTGCATTCGATCCGCCGGCAGCTGGCGAAATAGCCGCTAACGGTGGAGGGGATGGCGGAGTTGGCCCTCCTCGAGCATGCGGTCGTCGGTCAGATCCAGCCGCAGCGGCGTGATGGAGACATAATTGTTCGCCACCGCCCACCGATCGGTCCCCTCCTCCGCCCCGGTGATGGGGGTCACGGTGTACCAAAAGTTCTTCCGGCCCATGGGATCGGTCGCGGGCACAACCTTGCCGTCGTACTGCCGGCAGGATTGGCGGGTCCACTGCATCCCGTGGGCCGCCGTAGGTATATTGACGTTGGCCAACCGGATGTCCGGATGGGCCAGGAGCAGGACCAGTGCTTTTTCCAGCCAAGGCAGAATTAACGGGTAGGCCGGCTCCTTGTCCGCCTCGCCCGCCGGCATGCTGAAGGCCAGCCCGCGGATATTGAGGAGGGCGGCCTGCTTCGCCGCCGCCACCGTGCCGGAATACCAGATGGCGTTGCCGAGATTTTCCCCTAGATTGATGCCGGAGAGAACCAAGTCGATCGGCCCCCAGTTGAAGGCCCCCAGGGCCACGCAGTCCGACGGGGTGCCGTTGACCCGGTAGGCCTCGAAGCCGGGGAGGGCCGTCTTGCGAAAGGAGATCGGCCGCGAGGAAGTGATGGCCTGGCTCATGGAGGACTGCTCGACGTCGGGCGCGACGATCACGACCTCGCCAAACCGCATCGCCACCGTCGCCAAAGCGGCCAGCCCGGGGCTGTAAATGCCGTCGTCGTTTGAGATTAGGATGCGCATCGGTAGGCTGGGGCCGCCCGTACACCGCTACCTCGGGAACGGCGAATTTCAACTCGTCCATGGATATTGCGCTGCTCCACAATCCCCGAGCCGGAGGCCGGGATGTGCCGCGCTCCCGCATCGAGCACGCCCTGGTCCGCGCCGGCTACCGGCCCCGGTACTTCAATCTCCGCCAAGTGCCCCGGCATCCCGCCGCCTTCGACTACGGCGAATTCGCGGTGGTTGCCGGCGGCGACGGCAGCGTGCGCAGGGCCGCCCTCGGCCTGAGGGGGCGCGGCCGGCCCCTGGCCCTATTGCCCCTGGGCACGGCCAACAACATCGCGAACAGCCTCGGAGTGACCGGCTCGGTCGAGGAAATCGTCGCCGGCTGGGACCCCCGGCGGATCGGCCACATCGATCTGGGGTTGGCCAAAGGCCCCTGGGGCGAGCAACCCTTCCTCGAAGGGGTCGGGCTGGGCCTGCTCGGCCGCGCCATCCCGCTGATCGACGAGATCGACCGGGTGAGCAGCCACGCCTTCAGCCAGCCCGCGGACAAGCTCCACCGCGACCTCTGCGTCTTCATCGCCCTCGGCCATGAGGCGGCTCCGCTCAAGATCGGCCTCCAGCTCAACTCCGCCCGCCGCGAGCTCGGCCACTACCTGCTCCTCGAGGTCCTGAACATCGCCCGCTCCGGCCCCCAGCTCGAGTTGGTGGCGGCCGCGGATCCGGCCGATGGCTACCTCGACGTCGTGGCGGTGCCGGCGCACCAGCGCGCCCGGCTGGACCATGCCCTGCGGCAGCACCTCCGGGACGACGCCTCGCGGCCGATCCTGCCGCGACGCCGGGCGCGGCGGATCCGCCTCAGGCTCTACGAAGGCTCCTTCCGCCTGGACGACCACATTATCTGGACTGCGCAGGCGGGCCGGAAGCCGGCCCTGGTGGAAATCTCCGTCCTGCCCGGCGCCCTGCCGCTCCTCCTGCCCCCGCCGCCTCAGAAGCGCAGCAGAAAATTACGATAGAACTCCTCAGCCCGCGCCACTTCGGCCAAATCGACAAATTCCACCGCGGCGTGGGCCTGATCGATGCTGCCCGGTCCGTAGACCAGGCTGGGAATCCCCTGACGGGCCAGCTTGCTCGCATCGCTGCCATAGGGCACGCCGCGGAGTTCGGGATTCAGCCCCAGCTCCGCCAGCACCGCCTGGGCGCAGCGGGCCGCCGCATGGTCCGCCGGAGTGTCGAGCGCTCCGTCGTCCATCCGCGGGGTTTCCATGAAGGCATCCAATTCCGGCAGCTCGCGCTTCACTCCGTCGAGGAGGCGCTGGTAATGGGCCAGCACCTCCTTTCCCGTTTCGCCCGGCAGCAGCCGGCGGTCGAGCTCGATCGCGCAGGTATCGGGCACGAAGTTGACCTGCACGCCGCCGGAGATCACCCCGACATTGCAGGTGGGCGACCCGAGGAGCGGGTGCGACCGTCCCGCCAGGCCCGCCGTGTCCTTCTCCAGGGCGAGGATGATCCGCGCCATGTGGCTGATCGCATTCACCCCCAGATGGGGCTTGGAACTGTGGGCGGCCTTGCCCCGGGTGAGGATGCGCCAGCGCAGCGCCCCCTTGGTCGCGATGACGGCGCGCAGGCTGGTGGGCTCGGCCACGATCGCGGCCTCGGCCGTCAAGCCCTCGCACAGCTTCTTGACCCCGCCGAAGGCGTACTCCTCATCCACCGCGGCGACAAACCAGACCTCGCAGGGCGGCGTCTGGTTCTGCTCCGCCAGGGCCGCGACCGCGTGCATCATGGCGGCTAGGCCGCCCTTGGTGTCGCAGGAGCCCCGGCCGTACAGTTTGCCGTCCGCGATCCTCGGCTCGAAGGGCGGAATCGTCATGCCGGTGATCGAGGCCGTGTCCATGTGGGCCTCGAGGATGACGCGCCGGGAGGGATCGCGCCCGGGGATCCGGGCGATGACGTTGGGCCGGTTGGGAAAGACCTCCTGCTCCCGGGTCTCGATCCCGCGGCGGGCGAAGAAAGCACGGATCCAGGTGGCGATCTCGCGCTCGCCCGGACCACCGACGTAGGCGGAGTTGACGCTGTTGATGCGCACCAAGGCGGCGAGGGTTTCGGTCAGGGGGGACGAAGTCATAAGGCGGGGGCGAGCACAGGCCGCGGGGCAAAGTTCAAGGGAACCACGGGCCCGACCAAGGTAAAATAAACGACGACCCCGAGCAAGGGCATGAGCGAGGCCGCGGCGAAGGCGGCATGGTAGCTGCCGGTTTCCTGCACCAGCCAGCCAGCCAGGGCCGGGGCCACGACCGCACCCAGGTTGCCGATGGCGTTTTGCACACCGGTCCATTGCCCGGCGGCACGCGGACCGGCCAGGGTTTGCGTGATCGGCCAGACATTGGAGGAGTAAAAGCCGAGGGCGATGCAGGCCGCGATCAGGAGGCCGACGCAAACGCCGGCGTCCTTGGTCAGGGCGGCCGGATAGAGGAAAGCGGCACAGAGCACGAAGCCCGACATGACGAAGGTCTTCCGCACCCGGGTCGGGCTGCCGCCGGCCGCGATCCAGCGGTCGGAGATCCAGCCGGAGGTGACCGAGGACAGGCCCATGGCCCAAAAGGGCAGCGAACCCAGGAGCGCCATCGAGTCCTTGGAGAAGCCGCGGGCCTCCTGGAGGTAGGCCGGCAGCCACGAGACGAGGAACGACCAGACAAAGCCCAGGCAGGCCATGCCGAGCGAGGTGCCCCAGACCTCCCGGCGGCGGAGCAGATCCCGCAGGCGGGGGGTCGCGGCCCGCTCCGCCGGGGTGCTCGCCGGGATGGGCTTGGCGCGCACGCCCACCAGCCAAAAAACGAGCCAGATCTGGCTGCCCACCGCCAGCGCCAGAAAAAGGGCGCGCCAGCCGTAGCGGGCCACCACCAGGCCGCCGACCAGGGTCGACAGCGCCGGGCCCGCCTTCGAGCCGGCGTCGATCAGCCCGTTGACGAAGCCGCGCCGCTCCTCGGCGAAATTGAGCACGATGAGCCGGGCGGAGGCCGGATAGATGACGCTTTCACCGATTCCCAGGACAAAGCGGAGGCCAAAAAACACCGCAAATCCGGAGGTGAGCCCCATGGCCAGGGTGGCGAGCGACCAGAGGAGAAACCCGCCGGCGTAGACCCATTTCGGGTCGAACCGGTCGCTCACCCAGCCCGAGCCGAACTGGCAGACGGCATAGCTCCAGAAAAAGGCGGAAAAGAGCAGGCCCATCCGCGCCGGCCCGAGGTGAAACTCCGCCGCCACTTCGGGCTTGGCCACCGCCAGCCCGCCGCGGTCCATGTAGGCAATGCCCACTCCCAGCGCCAACAGGATCAGGAGACCGAGATGGGGCGAGCGGCGCATGCCCTCGGCTTAGGGCACAGCGGCAATCACATCGATCTCGATCTTCCATTCCGGCTTGGGCAGGGAATGGACGGCTATGGTGGTGCGGGCCGGCTTGTGCGGCTGGTCCGGGTTGTTGAAACAGGTGAGGTAGGCGGCCGACCAGCCGTCGCGGTCGAGGGAGCCGTCGGCCTCGGGAATGATGTAGGCGCGCAGGAAGATGACGTCCTTGAAGCCCAGGCCGGCGGCGGCGAGATTTTCCCGCAGCTTGGCCAGGGCGGAGAGGGCCTGCGTCTCCATGTTGCCGCCCGCCTGGGTCGGGACCGTGCCGGCCGAGAAGAACAGGGCGGCCCCGGGCTTGACCGCGACGCCGGAAGCAATGTGGGAGGCGGCCGCCCCGTAGGTCCGAAGATTGGCGTTCTTCGGATCCGGCTGGGCAAAGAGGGCGGGCGGCTGGGGGAAGGCGGCGATCACCTCCACCTCATTGACCAGGGGCGGGGTGAAGGCCCCGTAGGTCGGCGTCGTGATCGTCGTCCGCGCCGGCTTGTGGGGATTCTCGGCCGTGTGAAAGAACTCGTCGTAGGCCTTGTTCCAGCCCACGTGGTCGAACTCCCCGCCCTGGGCGGCATCGGGCGCCAGGAAAGCGCGGACGTAGACCACGTCCTTGTAGCTCAGCCCGACCGAGGCGAGGTTGCCCGCCAGGTTCTGGAGAGTACTGACCGATTGGGCGTAGGTGTTGCTCTGGCCCGCGGCCGGCGGCGGGGCGTCGTTCTTCCGCACCATGCCGGCCGTCCAGAAAAGCCCGGTGCCGGGGAGAACGCCCATGCCCCAGTAAATCCGGCTCGCCAGGGGGCCGTAGGGGGCCAGGCCGGGATTGGTCGCAGGCAGCTTGAGCTTGGCCGAGCCGGCCGCCATCGCGGACGGGTCGGATGCGGCACAGATGTATTCGATCTCGATGAAATGATGCCCCACCCCGAGCTTCGGCACGCCCACCGTCGTCCGCGCCGGCTTGTGGGGATTGCCGGGATGGTTGAAGACCGTGTTCCAGGCCGCGTTCCAGCCGGCATAGTCGACCTGGCCCGACTTGTCCGGGGCCAAGTAGGCGCGGACGAACACGACCTGGGGCAGGCCGAAGCCCGCTTCCGTGATCGTCTCCTGCAGGCTCGCCATCGCCGCCAGGGCCTGGGCCTTGGTATCGCCGGTCGGCTTCTCCGCCGGATCGAGGTCGCCGCCGGCGAAGAATACCGGGATCCCGGGAGCAAGCTTCACGCCGGTGGAATAGACGGTGGCGTCGGTGCCGAAAATTTGGAAAGCGGGGGATTTCATGGGAGGAGTCCAGTTGAAGAACTTCGGCGGAGTTCGGCGAACGAAAACTCGCCCGCCCGGAATTTTCTTGCGAGAGCGGGGCTGGCCCGGCTTTGCTGCCGGCATGACCCCGGCCACCTCCCAGCCCAGCCCGTCGCCCCGCATCCGGGCGGCGAACGCGGTCGCGTGGTGGCAATTCCCGGCTTGGCGATGGTGACGTTCCTCTGAACGTCCGTCAGCGCGACGCTGACTTTCCGCCAAGCCCGACTCCCACCCCGAGTCGGGCTTTTTGTTTTCACCCTCAAAGCCGCTCCCGTCATGCCCGCCCTTCCCTCCGAAAAAGAATTCCAGCTCTCCTCCACCGCCTTCTTTGGCCGCACCTTCTCCGAATATCTCGAGTTTTTTCCGCTCCGCCCCGAGGAATGGCAGGACCGGCGGGTGCTCGACGTCGCCGCCGGGCCCTCGGCCTTCACCGCCGAAGCCCATGTCCGCGGCATCCGGGCCGTGGCGGTCGACCCCCTTTACGGCTACCCGCCCGCGACCCTCGCCACCTATGTCCAGATGGACTACACCCGGGTGCTGGCGGAAATGCGCCGGAAGGAGTCCCTCATGCTCTACCAGCGGTTTCCGACGATCGCGGCCGCGGAGGAGAGCCGCCGCTCCGCCGCGGCGCGGTTTCTGGCCGACTATGAAACCGGCTTCCTGCATGGGCGCTACCTGGGAGCCGCCCTCCCGCGGCTGCCCTTCCCCGACGGATGCTTCGACCTTGTGCTGTGCGCCCACCTCCTCTTCATCTACGCCCGGCTCTTCGATCTCCCCTGGCACCTGGCGGCCTGCCGCGAGCTGGTCCGCGTCAGCCGCGGTCCGGTCTGGATCCATCCGCTCTGCGGGCCGGACGGACAGGCCTATGCCGGCCTGGAGGGGCTGCGCGCCGGCCTGAGCGACGAGGGCATTCGCAGCGAAATCATCCCCGTCGCTCAAGGCATCTTCGCCGGCACCGACACGACGCTCCTGCTCAGCCGGCCTCCGGGCTGAACAAATCGAGCTGCTTTCCGCCCGGGGGGCGGAAGGCAGCCGTGGAAAGCGCCGGCCGGCCCACCAGGCCGAGCCGGCGCGCCGTCACTTCGAAAAGCCGCCCCAATTGCTCGGCGAAAATCCCCGTGCCCGTCCCCCGCTGCCCCCAGGTCGAATCGTAGAGCTTGCCGCCCCGAAGCTCTCGCACCCGGTCGAGGACGCGGGCCTTGCGCCCCGGCTCGTGCTCGTCCAGCCAGGCGGCGAACACCTCTTTGACCCCGTGCGGCAGCCGGAGGACGGTGTAGCCGGCCGAGGTCGCCCCCGCGTTCTTGGCCGCCTCCAGGATCGCCGGCAGTTCGGCGTCGGTCAGCCCGGGAATCATCGGCGCCGCCAGGACGCCGACGGGAATGCCCGCCGCACTGAGCTGCTCGATCGCCCGCAAGCGGGCCGAGGGACCGGAAGCCCGCGGCTCCATCTTCCGGGCGAGCTCGCGGTCGAGGGTGGTGATGGAGAGGAGTACGCTGGCCGCTTGGTGCGAAGCCAGGTCGGCCAGGAGATCGATGTCGCGAGTGACCAGGGCGCTCTTGGTGATGATCGAGACCGGATTGCGGAATTCGGCGAAGATTTCCAGGCAGGCGCGGGTCAGCCGGAAATGGCGCTCGGCTGGCTGGTAGCAATCCGTCACCCCGCTCATCACCACCACCTCCGGCTTCCAGCGCCTGGCACTCAGCTCCCGGCGCACCAAGGCGGGTGCGTCGGTCTTGACCATGATCTTGGTTTCGAAGTCGAGCCCGGCGGAAAAGCCCAGGTACTCGTGAAAGGGCCGGGCGAAGCAGTAGGCGCAGCCGTGCTCGCAGCCGCGGTAGATGTTCAGGGAAAAGCTAAAGGGGACATCCGGGCTGTCGTTGCTGGTGATGGCCGAGCCGGCCGAATCGTGAAAAAACTGGGTGGAGGGCGAAGGCAGTTCGGCCGGGTCGAACTCCGGGTCCGGAGCGATCCGCAGGGCCTCGAATCGCCCCGACGGGTTGATGGGCGAGCCCCGGCCTTTCCACGCCATAGTGTTCATTTGAACAGGTTGAGGCGAAAAAATCCTTCCGTCAAACACCAGACGCCTCTTGATGGCGCCATGTCGCCCGAAGCCGTCGGCCAACGCTGTGTCAGCGAACGAGAACCCGAGTTGGGCCTCGGCCGGGTGGCTGCGATCGCCGATGGCCGGATCGCGGTGGAATTCCCCGCCACGGGCGAGAAGCGCCTCTACGCCCTGAAGACCCCCGTCCTGAAGCGGGTGGAGTTTCATGTCGGCGATGCCCTCAGCCTGCGGGATGGCACGGTCCTGGTGGTCGAGGCGGTCGAAACCGAGGGCGGGATCCTGGTCTACCTCGGCCAGGGGAAGCGGGTCCGGGAGGACGCCATTTCGGATGTCACCAATGTCGGCCTGCCGCCGGAACGGCTCCTGGCCGGACAGACCGATCCCAACGAGGTCTTCGAACTGCGCACCCAAGCGCTGCGGGCCCAGGCCCGCTTCCGCCAGTCGGAGGTCCGGGGATTCCTGGGCGGCCGCCTCGAACTGATCCCGCACCAGTTCTACATCCTGCGCGAGGTCTCCGCCCGCCAGATTCCCCGCGTCCTCCTGGCCGACGAAGTCGGGCTGGGCAAGACGATCGAGGCCTGTCTCATCCTCCAGCGCCTCCTCGCGGTGGGCAAGGCCCGCCGCGCGCTGATCCTCGTGCCCGAGTCCCTCACCCACCAGTGGTTTGTCGAGCTGCTCCGGCGGTTCAATCTCTGGTTCGCGATCTACGACGAGGACCGCTGCCTCGCCTGCGAACAGAGCGACCCGGACAAGAATCCCTTCGCCGCCGCCCAGCTGGTCCTGGCCAGCGTGGGCTTTCTCGCCGGCAGCGCCCACCGGCGCGAGCAGGCGGTCGCGGCCAGCTGGGACTTGGTGATCGTGGACGAAGCCCACCACCTCGGGTGGGCCCCGGCTGCGGTCAGCCCGGAGTACGCCATGGTGGAGGAGCTGGCCCGGCAATCGCCCGGGCTCCTGCTCCTCACCGCCACCCCCACCCAGCTCGGGCTGGCCGGCCATTTCGCCCGTCTCCGGCTCCTCGATCCCCACCGCTATTCCGATTTCGCCGCTTTCCAGCGGGAGACCGACAGCTACGGGGTCCTGGCCGGGATCGCCGACCGGATCCTCGAGCAGAAGCCCCTGACCCCCAAGGACCGCACGGCCCTCAAGAAGATTTTCGACCGCGACCCGGAGCGCCTGGACCAGCACCTGGTCGCCTTGGGCCAGGGGAAAGCCGGCGCCCGCGAAGCCCTGCTCAAGAACCTCCTCGACCAGCATGGGACCGGGCGAGTGGTGTTCCGCAACACCCGCGCGGCCATGACCGGGTTTCCCCCGCGCAAATTTCATCCCGCCCCGCTCCCGGAGACCAACCTCGCGCAGCTGGCGCGCAGCGCCCGCGAACTGCGGGCGGAGGAAACCGGCACCGAGGCCAGTGTGCGCTACTCCTTCAAGGAGGATCCGCGGATCGAATGGCTGGCCGCCTTCCTCAAGCACCACCGCCCGGAAAAGGTTCTCCTGATCTGCAAATCCGAGCGCAAGGCCATCGCGATCGAGGCGGCCCTGCGGGAGAAGATGACGGTCAAAACCGGCCTGTTCCACGAGGGTCTGCCGCTGGTCCAGCGCGACCGCCAGGCCGCCTGGTTCGCCGAGCCGGACGGGGCCCAGCTCCTGATTTGCTCGGAAATCGGGAGCGAGGGCCGCAATTTTCAATTTGCGCACCGCCTGGTGCTGTTCGATCTTCCGCTCAATCCCGGCCTGCTCGAGCAGCGCATCGGCCGGCTGGACCGCATCGGCCAGACCCAGCCGATCGGGATCCACGTCCCCTACCTGCGGGGCAGCAGCGAAGAATGCCTGGTCGAATGGTATCACCGCGGTCTCGACGCCTTCGAAACCTCGCTCCACGGGGGCAACGACTACCAGGACGCCTTTCAGGCGCGCCTGCTCGCCCTGGCCCTCGCCTACGGCGAGGGCGGCGGGCACGGCAAGATGGGGAAAACCCAGTTGGAGGAATTGGTCCGGGAAACCATCGCCTTTCGCCATGCCCTGGCCCTGAAAATGAAAGCCGGCCGCGACCGGCTGCTCGAGCTCAACTCCTTCAACGGCGAAGTCGCCGCCGGCGTGATCGAGCGCATCCAGGCCGTTGACGCCGATCCCTTCCTCCGGAATTTTCTTTCCGAACTGCTCGACCACTTCGGCGTGCGGATCAAGGAGCACGAGGAGGGCGACGTGTTCCTCGATCCCAGCCACGCCTACATCGAGGGGTTCCCCTCCATTCCGCCCGACGGCATGCTCGCCACCTTCGACCGGCGGCGGGCGATCGTCCGCGAAGACATCCGCTTCCTCTCGCCGGACCACGCCCTCGTCCGGGATGCGATCGACCTATTGATCGACTCGCCCGCCGGCACCACCGCCTTCGGGCTGATCCCGGGCGACCAGCCCAACCTCCTGCTCGAAGCCGTCTTCGTCCTCGAGGCCGTGGCCGACTCCCGCTGGCACGTGGATCAGTTCCTGGCCCCGACGCCGGTGCGGGTGCTGGTCGACGTGCGGGGGGCGGACCTGACCGAAGACCGGGACACCGCGGCCGTCCGGGCCGAGCGGCAGGACGGCACCTTCCAGCGCTTTCTCGAGCGGCCGGGCTTCAATGCCGCGCTCCTGAAAACCCTGGTCGACGCCGCCACCGAGCGGGCCGAGGAGCGCTCGCGCACCGTGGTGGCCGCCGCCAGCGCCAAGGCTCAAGCGACCCTGGCGGACGATTTGCAGCGCCTGATTGACCTGGGCCGACTCAACGCCCTGGTGCGGGAAGAGGAGATCCAGCTTGCCCGGGAGCAGCTCGCGCGCGTCGGAGCTGCCATCGGCCAGGCGCGCCTGCGGCTCGATTCGATTCGGCTGCTTTTGGAGGGCCCACTCCCGCGCGACTGAGCCCTAAAGGCCGGCCGGGCCAAACAGGGTCGACAAGCCGGCCCGGAAAAGATCGGGCAGCACGTTGTAGTGGGTCCGCTCGGGAAATCGCCGGCTCGTCACCTCCAGCCCGGCGAACGGCCGCTTCGCCAGTTGCCGCTCAAAGAGCGTGAGGTCGCCCAGCATCGACGGCGTCTCGTCCTCCCCCACTCCTAGGAAAAGCCGCACGGGCAGGTTCGCCTGTTGGTCCCGCAGCTTGGCCACCAGCCGAAGAAATCCTCGCCGGCCCCACCAGAGAGAGGGAGCCCCGACCAAGGCCTGCGAGAAGAACGGACGGGGCTA